>Ga0315297_10000165_pt1 | contig 35671 bp, 46 predicted proteins | sample YL17G15_0_MG_FD_203628 | JGI IMG/M metagenome (GOLD analysis project Ga0315297, IMG submission 203628) | Sediment microbial communities from Yellowstone Lake, YNP, Wyoming, USA - YL17G15_0 | ecosystem: Environmental > Aquatic > Freshwater > Lake > Sediment | place: USA: Wyoming | collected...
TGTTCCAGTGGGCGGCGTGCGCCAGGATATACATGCCGTAGCTCGACGCGAGCAGCGCCCGCAGCGCGTTGATGAGGCCGACTTCGGTCGGGTTCGGCACCTGCATCATCGGCGTGGGCGTCGGCGCTGGCGTGGCCATCTGATCCATGTCCAACAGCACCGCGCGTCCCAGATCGGTCATCTTGCGGATCGGCTTGCCGATGGTGCCACGCGGCGGAGTGGCCGATGCCTTGAACGGCTTGCCGAGCGACCCCTTGCCGTTCCACACGAACGGCTCGTTCGCGGTCGGATCGTCACTCAGCAAGCTCGGGCCGAGCGCCGCCGTACAGATCGCGAAGGCGTTCGCGCCAGGGTTCTTCGCCTGAACCGACGCTACGCACGAATCCCACTTGGCCGTGTGATGGCCCTTTCCAGGCATCGCATTCCTCCTCTTACCCAGCCGGTCGGCGCGGGTCTTCGCCGTCGTTCGTGCAGATGTCACGGCCCAAACCGTCGAGCGTTCGACGCCAGGTCCGGTCAAGCCCACTCGTGCGCGGTTCGTCGCCATCGGGGAAGGTCGTCGTGTCCACGCCCTGCCGATCGTCCTTGCGCGTGTCACTCAGCGTGCGGTTCGGGCGCGTGGTCGCTGCCAGCGCCTCCGCCCGCTCGTCCATCATGTCGTCGGTCCAGTCCTGCGTCATCGCGGCCTCACGTCACCGAGGCCGAGGCTCGTTCCACTCCCGCACGCCCCAACGGCCGTGTGGCTTTGGCTTCGGCTTCGTGGTCTTCGGCGCGACATGGGAGGTGTCCACCTCTGGCCCGCGCATCACATGGTCAATGTCGAACGGATCGACCGGATCGCCAGGGTCCGTGCGAAGCGCCTCTTTCGCGTTCTCTGTAGTCCACCCAGATCCGGGGCCACCTGCCGCTCGTGGCCTCAAGATTAATCCGTGCTTCTCTCGCCGCTCATCGATCCGCCGATCCGCTTCAGCGTCAGCGGCCGCCTCGTCCGCGTTGGCCTCATCCTCAAAGACCTGCGACTGATATTCATCGAAGTGGTCCTTCGCGTACTTCAGCGCTTCCTGCTCCGCGAACGTCTTCAGGTCTGGCGTGATCTTTATGGCCCCAGTAGAACCCGTGACCGCCCTGATCTCAACACTCTCATTGTCGATATCGAACGAGGCGCCGGACCCAGGATAATCGAAGGTCGCCCGCTCCCCAGGCTCCAAGGTGCCGGTCGCCTTGTACGTGAAGTCGGCCGTAACCTCTTGGCCCTGCCACTGGATGTTCACGCCATCCTCGGTCTCGAAATCGCGCTCATTCGCCCGCCGAGGACGGGTGCGGCGCTTGGCCTTCCGCTCAGCATTGAACTTTTCCCACGACTTTGAGTCGAGATCGAGGCTGGCACTCTCCGCGCCGAGCGCGGCCCCTGCCGCCTCTAAGTCTTCCTTCTTGATGTCCATGTCAACCTCACACCCCGTGCGGTTTGCTGTCGTGCGGCGCGGATGAATGCCCGTCGAGCTTCGCCGCATCGGCGGCCATCTTCGCGTCGATCTCGGCCTCCAGCGCAGCGTCGTCCTGCTCCGTCCACGGGTCATCGATGACGGGCACCAATTCGCCCTGCTCGTTCTTCTCGAAGCCGTTCGCCATCTTGAACTCCTGCATCGCGAGATTGATTTCGTCCTTGAGCGGGGGACGACGCAACCCGCCCGTGAGCTTGTCCCACGTATCGCTGGCAGGCGCGGGTGCGGTCGTGGCCGTGGCCCGAGGTGTTCGCGCGCGTCGCGGAACCGCCGCGCGCTCCAGCCGCGTCTGCAACGTCGAACTCACCGCCGCCGCCTGTCCCGCACGCGCCATTGACGACTCGCGCATCGCTCGCCGATACGCCGTGGCCTGCACCATCGCACCCGCCGCTTTCTTCGCATCGCCCTGCGAGGACGCGAGCCGCGCTTCCTCCAGCCCGAACTGCACTCTCCGCGCCAGCAGCATCGGGTCGCCGCCGTAGCCAGGCTTCGCGTCGTTCGTCGCACGCATCGCCTTGGCGATGCAGTTGCGCGTCATAATCGTGATGCCGCCCCAGCCGGTCAGCTTCGCCGCCGCGCTGTTCGTCATCGGCCCCGTGAGCGGGTCTTCGCCCGCTTCCGCGTTGAACTCGCGCTCCATGACCGACTGAAGCCGCTGGGCGATCTGCACTTGGGCGGCGTGATCGCCGCTGGCCTTTGCCCCCGACCACTCGTTCGAGATGGTCTCGGTCTCGGCGACCACGGCGTCGCGATGCATCTTCTCGGCGGTGCGGTTGCCCATCCACGCGGGACCACGCCCCGCCACAAGTCCCTGCGTCGTGCGGGTGACCGTGCTGGTATCGACGCCCGTGGCGCGTTGCACGGCATCGCGCACCATCGCCGCGTGCGGATCGTGACCTGGCTGGCCGCGACGGGCGACCGTTCTGGCCGTCGCTCGACCGGCGGGAGTGGCGACGTTGTGTGTGCGTCCGGTTCGCCCCTTCTTGCGCGCCTCGTTCCACTTCGTCCAGTCAAGGTCTACGCGCTGCTCGGCGATTTCAGCCCCGACGATCTCGCCAGCCGCTTCAAGCGCCTGCTTCTGGTTCTGTTCCTTCGCCATTGCTCCTCCACGCTCGTTCGCCATTTCAGCTCCCGATGTAGGTGCCCGTGTTCTTGCCGCCGATCCGAATCTGGCCGGTGGCTGGGTCAACAACCTCACGACGCGCATCGGCCGACCCAGGCGCGGCCCCCGTGCCGTGACCGCCAGTCGCCGCCGCCGCCGACCGACCCCGCCTTCGCCCACTAGGACTGAGGGGCGTCTTGCGTGCTGATGCTTCTGAGATGGGTCGCCCCAGTTCATCGGTCATCGCGGATCGTCTGGGCAGTTCTGGGTACCGCTTTGCTTTCGACGCCAGATGCCGATCCAGCATCGCGTCGTCCTCGCCATGATGCGCGGTTCCGCTCGCCGTGCTGGTGCTGGTGTGCCACTTGACCTGCCCGCCCGGACTGACGTTCACGGAAATGTTGTGCGGACCATTCTTGTAGGTGTGGGCCACGTAGGCAACGTCGTTCCCGTAGCCATTCATGATCGGCGTCGAGTGGCTGTACGTGTAGCCGTGCTTGGTGATGGTGGCGTCGTGCGGATTCTGCGCGTGGGTGGGGTCTTCACCCTGACCGCTACTGTTGACGTTCGTCCATCCCCGCCGTGCGGCGTTCGCCGCCGACGTGCGGGAACCGCTGAACCGCGGCGTGGGATCGGCGGGGTCGTCCTCGCCGGGCAGGAGTCCCGCCGTGCGTGGCGGGGTCGGCGGTGTGGCTGAACGGCGCCCATCGGGTGTATTGGGCGACCGCTGCCCATGCTGTTCTTCGTAGTCGCGGTTCACATCGTTGGCGGCGGCACGATTGGCGCGGCGACCTCGGGATGCCGCACGGCGCTGCGCGTTCCACTTGGCCCACGACGCGGAGTCGAGATGCATCCCGATGGTGGCCAGCTCCACGCCGATCCGCTCGCCCGCACTCTTGAGGTCGCGTTCGTTCGCCATGTTCAGTCCTTCACACCCAGCGCCGCCCGCCAGCCCGGGATTTCCTTGATGTTTCAGTCCTTCACACCCAGCGCCGCCCGCCAGCCCGGGATTTCCTTGATGTCGCTCCCGCCCGCCCGTTCCTTGCGCCAACGACGGGGTCGTATGCGCGGGACGACCGCGCGTGCTCGCGCACGCTGGGCTTTGGGCTTCGGGCCTTCCTCCGTGCCATCCCACGGCTTCGTCATGTTCGGCACCTTCAGCGTGGCGACCTTCCGCATGCCGTCGTAGCGGAACACCATCGTGGACCCCGGCTTGAAGTCGGTGATGGACACCGTGCCCGCCTGCGTGGCCGTATGCAACGTGACGTCGCGCCCAGACTCAATGTACTTCTTGATGAGCGGCCCAGACTTCAGCGCCCCTTCGCGGTGGCCCGGCACCGTCACCACATTCGTATCCATCCCACTCACCAGCGTGCCGTTGATCGGCCGCGGCGTGCTGAGCGCCGGCATATCGGGCACCACGCGCTTGCGTCCAGCCCCGCTACCCGCCATGCGAGCGCGTGCGGCGGCAGCATCATCGTCGGCCCCGAACTCAGCCATCGCCTCGTCCATCGGATCGTGCCGCGTGCGATGCGCCGTGGTCGAAGGCGCGGGCGGCTTCGTGACCTTGCCACTCAGCGGCTCCGACTGGCCGCTCTCAGCATTGGCCGCTGACCCGACTTGGTTGCGGCCTTGGCCGCGACGGGCCTTGCGGGCGGCGTTGAACTTCTCCCACGACTTCGAGTCGAGGTTCATGCCGACGTTGCGCAGCGAGAGCGCCATCTCCTCGCCCACCGCCCGTCCCGCCGCTTCCAGGTCTTCGCGTTTGATGCTCATGTTCGTCTCCGTGCCAGAAGGAAGGCCCCGATGGGGATGTCGCGTAGGATCTTCTTGCCGCTCACCCTGATGATGACCTTCGGCGGGTTGCCGAAGTACTGAATCGGCGATGCCTTGAAGTCGTCCAGCTTCTTGCCGAACTCCTTCGCCATCTTCGCGAACGACGCCTGACCCATGTCCAAGACACTCATCAGCGCATCGTTCCCGCGATTGACCACGTGGATGACGGGAGCCTTGTACTGGCGGTCCCACGATACGCGCTTGATCTTCCCGCTCCACATCCCGCCGATGAACTTCGGCAGTCCCGCATTGACCTCTGACGTGGCCCTCGCCAACTGCGACTTCAGACCCTCGGGCAAGTTCGACTTCTTGATATTGTCGGTGAGCGTGTTCTGCAACGTCGACACATCCATCTCGCCGCGGGCGAACGCTTCCATCGCGGTGCGGTTCTCCGGCACGTAGCGGAACAGGCCAGGCGTCTTCTCGGGATAAAACAAGGCGACGTTGTCGGCTAAGCGGCAACTCGATGCGAGCTTGTCGTTCTCCCAGTCCATATCCTTCGCGTCGTGCGTGGCGATGATGCTCGACGTGCGCTTCGCTGCCTCAGGCCCAAACGCCTTCTCCACCAGCGGACCGACGTTGGCATCGAAGTGCTGCTGGCTCCAATGGCCGTGGCCTTTGTCCTGCCAAGCCCGCGCCGGATCGGTGAGATAGCCGGTGTCGTGGAACGTCGCCACGAGGGCGCCGATGATGCGATCGTTGGTCGTGCCGCCCGACGCGCGGAGTAGATCGTCGGTCGTGCGCAGGTTGCCGTAGAGGTGGTGAATGCCGTGGTCGCCCAGCACGCGCGTGGCCGCTTCGACTTCTTGCGCGATGAGGGCATCGGTGGCCATGCGCACCAGCGCCGCGCCCGCAGAAAGGTCTTGCGCCCGCGACAGGATACGGTCCGCGATGTTCTCGGCCACATGCCCGATCATCTTGATCGCTTCTGGCGCGAGTTTGTCCGCACACTGATCGATGCGGGCGCGAATGTCTTCAAACGGGTCGCCCGTTTCGGGCCACGGCTCATCCGTCGTCAGCGCAGCGATGCGCTTGGGAATCGCGTTCGTGGCGTCGGCGATGCGGTCACGCTCCGCTTCAGGCGTCTTGGCGTACCATTCCTTGTCGAGACTGGGTGCGGGCGTCGTCCACGCGGCTTTCTCTTCCTCCGTTGTCGGGGTCGCGGTCTTCTTCTGTTCCATCGATCGCGCGGTACGCCCCTTGCGCTTGCGCAGCGCGTTGAACTTCTCCCACGACTTCGCGTCGAGGTCGAGGTGGGCGTATTCCTCGCCGATGATCTCGCCGAGGGTTTCCAGATCGAAGCGACTCGGGCGCATCGTCATCGCTCCTCATCGAAGTCGCGCGGGTCGTCCTGTGGGCGCATGCGGAAGGTGTGTGATTCGCGCACGTCGCCTGGCGCATCGCTGGCGAGGGACGCCCCGACGCGCCGCATGTCGCTCATCTCCGCGTCGTGGATGTACGCTTCTGCGCCAGGATGACCGGCTACGATGTCGGTCACACGCTCGCGCGGTCGCTGCGTGCGGGCCGGATAAGCGTCCTCTTGGCCGACCGGACAGGGTCCGAAGTCGTCCGTATCGAACGCATCGTCGCCGCTATGGTCAAGTGGCGGCCAGCCTACGCTCATGGAAAGTCCTCGCGTCTGGAAAAGGCCAGAGCGGAGCGGCCAGGTCCGGCTCGCGCCCCAGCGACATCCTATGAGGACGTCCCCGCTCTGGCCAACGACTACGGCTTGGTCGGCTGACCGCAGGCTTCGACAACCGCGGGCTTCTTCTTGTTCGGCTTCCCAATCGATGACCCCTTCGCAGCAAAGGGATTCGGCTTCGGGCCGGGCCCGATCACCGACGGCTGACTCGTGACCTCGGGCTTGCCCTCGGTGTCCGAGGCCGGATTCTCATCGGGCTTGCCCGCGACCTCACTCGCGTCCTTCGAGCCGAAGGGCGGCTTCGCGCCAGGGAAGGCCTCGGCCGCCGCCACGCCCAACGCCCCTCCTGCCACGCCATGCGGCGCGGCGGACACAGGCGCGACCGGCGTGTTCATCGGCAGGCCCGCATCGTTCGGCTCAGGAGCCCCGAAGTTGCGAATCGCGCTCAGCTTGGCCGCCAGGCTCAGGCTCTTGTCGGGATTGTCGAACTCCTCCTGGGCCTCGATGCTGAGGAGCTCCATCAGCTCGTCCACGAAGCCCCCGCATTCGTCCAGGCACTCATCGATTTCCTTGACCTTCGCGCTGACCGCCTTCTCATCGATGGGTTCGGCCTCGTCCTCGGCGTCGCCCTCATCCCCGCTCTCCAGATCGGGCAGATCCGGCATCTCTGTGGCGGCGGCCTCGCCCGGTGTGACCGCGAGCGCGACGTTGCTCGGCCCGTCGTCACTCAGCGACGCCATGCCCACCGTCGGCTGGATGCCGCCCGGCGCAGGCACCGTGACCTGACTTGGGATGTCGGACGCTTCAGCCACGGGCTGCGGCGTGGCCGCGACCGCCGCCGCCTCGGCCGACGTGGCGCGCGGCATTATGCCGGTGCGCTCCAGGTGCATCAGCGCACAGAACGAGTTCGGGTTCTCAATGGTGATCCCCGCCGCGTTCAGCGACGGCACGATCTCCGAGATGCAATGCTGGAAGAACTGGCCGTCATCCTGGAAGTTTTGCGTGTCGGGGAGTTCCGACCCCACTTCCAGGTTCGCCGTCTGCAACATGTCGGCGAACTCTTGCCGCGACGGGCCGTTCATGTTCTGCACATCGCGATAGTTGAAGTCCAGCGCTCCCACCGCCGACGCGGGCACGACGTTGCCGGGTTGGTCCACGATGGCGAGCATGGTCTTCCGCACGGAGTCATCGGGCTTGACGGCCCCGAACAGGGCCCACGGCCCGAACTGATCGACGGCGCGGTCGGTCAGCACGGTGGTCTTCACGTGATCGACGACGTTCACCAGGATGAGCTGCCGGTCGCCGAGATCACAGAGAAGTACCCCGTCTGGGCGGCTCCCATGAATGCGAATACCTCTGAACATTCTTCTTCCTCCTTAGCCGGCTTTCGCCGAGTCCTCGTTGGCGCCCGGCTTCGGGGGCTCAGGCCCCGGCGCGGTCGCTGGTGGTGCGCCGATCGGCGCGGGTGCCTGCGGAGGCACCGGCTTCTTCGACTTCCGCGTTTCCGACTCCTCCATCGGCGGCAGATCGAGCAGCTTGCGTAGGAGTTTCTCGGTCTCGTCGTCGGGCGTGAGCCACGCCGACTTCTCAGCCGCTTCCTGCGCCCCTTCTTGCGTTTGACCGGGGGCCTGCGGCTGCTGCTGGCCCGATTTTCCCGGCGAGGCTGACCGCGAGAGCGTGGCGAGCGTGGTCACCAAGTTCTGCAGATCGACGCGCTCCAAGTCGCGACAGGTGACGCGCGGGTACTTCCGCTTCGTCATGTCGAAGTTCAAATCGCAGTTATGAGCGGCCAATCCGTCAATGACGTAGGAGTGAACATCTGCGACTTCAAGATTGAAGACTTGGCCGCGATAGTGCTGCTGTGACACCGACTTGACGCGGTAGTGATGATAGCCGTCGGCACAGAAACTTTTCTGGTGCAGACGCTTGCCTCCATCCGGCGCAACGCCAGATTCGATGAATCGACGCAGGGCGCGGCAATGATCGCCCGACACGATGACCTCCCACGCCTCTTTTGACCGACCAGATGGGGGTCGCCGTTTCAGCCGACAGCTGATGCCAAGCGATTCGATCAGGACGACCAACGCCTCGGCAAGATGGCGAGAGCGCGTGACAGCGAAGCCGAATACGTGTCCCGAGTTTGACTCCCAGAACGACCCATCGCCATTCCAGTATCCAGCCAGTAGCGTTTGCTTGCGGTCTGTTGCCCAGCACGGCGCATCTGGGGGGAGATGCTTGGCGTGGCTGTACTCGCCGCACTCACGACGGAGTTGATCAACGAGATCAGGACACGGGCGTGTCTGCACGATCACCACGTTCCGCTGACGACGAACTGGTCGAACATCCACGCCGCACGAGTCAAGCGCATCGAGAAGGGCGACCACGAATCCTCGACGCTCATCGGATGCGCCCAACGTGAACTGCACGCCTTGGTACTGTGGCTCGCCACCCCTGACTGGCTTGAGATAGCAACCCTCAGCCAAGAACCATCCCATCACCGAACACATCTCTGGCGATGGAGCGGGTGCTTCGACGCCAGGCATCGACACGACTGGCGACAGCAGGTACTCGCCGCGGCAGACCGCAGCCGCATCGCGCCATGTTTGCGTTGATGCGGGGGTCGCTATAGCCGCCGTTCCACGCCGCCCGTACGGATAGCGGTCATCGCTGTACACGGCCATCGTATCGGTGTATCGATTGCGCTGCATGAACAACGGTCGCGCGGCGGCGACCAGCAACGGATGCTCTGGCGTGCAGACGATTGGGTCATGTCCGACCACCTGAATTTCTGCCATCGGACCGTCATAATCACGCACCATCGTTTCGCGCACGACATGGGGCTGACCATCATGTCCAAGGACGAGATCCCCGATGCCGACCTCGGCAATCGGCTTCCGCGTGCCATCGGCCAGCGTCACTCTTGCGGTAGGAGGAAAGCACAGCTGCTTCACGACCTGGTGCTTGAGGTCGGCGCTAATGCCCGCCGCCACGCCGTTCAGGCTGGACACGAACATGTCCGTCAACCGCGACCCAAACCCTAACGTCCCATGCGGGTCCTGCCCCATTGTCAGAAAGCCAGCCAGCACATTGCGGGCGATCTGCTGGTCGTGATGATCGATCCACTGGGACGCGCCCGACCCCGCCGTCGCACTTCCCGTCTTCGGCAACAGATCGTAGGTCACATGCGGCGGGGCAATCAGGTACGCCCGCTCGTTCGCCCGCACGGCTTTCAAGACTTCGACCAAGGCATCGAGGTCCTGCTGGTTGAGCGTGTGGCCTTCTTCCAGTTGGGCGACGGGAATGCCCACGCCCCATCGGTCTAGCCTGACGCCCTCCTGGTGATACGCCTGGTCCTTGAAGTAGAAATTGCGATATATCGGCCTCAAGAGGGACCGCCCTTGGTAGTTGTCGCCTTCACGTTCCAACGTGCAGACCAGACAATACTCAGCGGGGATCTCTAAATACTGAAACGACACCGCCGTGCCGTAGTGAACGGGGGAGGCGTTCGCGACCCCCGGATAGATCCCGCTCAACGGGACGTCGCGCTGGCCACCGCCAGGGAGCATGCGTCCACTCCCCGCTGCTGGGTACGACGTGCTGACGGGAACGGGTGCGTACTGCACAACCGCCTTCAACCGCCCGTTGCGATCGACATGCCACATGCGAATCGTCTTCGGCAGACGCGGGGCGAGGCGAAGAAGACGATACGCGCCCTCGTCGTCGACCTTCCAGACTTTCTCGAGGACGCTAAAGCCGAAATCCAGTTGGAGGAGGATGTGCCGCAGGGTACTGTCCCACGACGACTCCATCGCGTCGTCCTCGAACAGGGCATGGTTGCAGAAGTCGGCAATCGCCTGATCGACGTTGTCGCCATCGGTGGGTGGGAGACACGTCCAAGTGGCCCCGCGCAACGGCAGCTTGATGACCGACAGCATCGCACGAATCTGCGCGTCCCCCATGCGCATCTTGTCGTAGATGCGCACCGCCGTGACGAAGTTGTCCAGCTCGGGGTTGTAATCTTCGCGGCGGATGTAGCCGCCGAAGTTTTCCGTGCCGCTCGCGCCAAACTCAGCGCCGCGCGTGATCGGATGGACATGCGGCGGTACGCCATCGTTGGCGATGGTCGGCGAAGTTGCCGGCTGCTGGCCTGGGCGCGTATCGGCGTTGATGATGGCCGCATTGCCCAAGGTTGGGCGGGCCAGCCACGGCAGAACATCGCGCAGGAATTGAAGTCGTGACGCCATGTGTTTAGAACCGTCGCACGCGAGCATGCGCGTGCGCCCTCGCAGTGTCAAGGAAGTGACTACGTAACTCCCGCTTCTCAGCCACTTCCGGTGTCTCCGCGTCGGGGGGGATGTCAGCCGCCTTGGCCGACTGCTCGATATGCCAGCTCCGTCCGCAGGCGCTACAGAAACCTTGACCGCGCCACTCCTCCAGCATGTCTGGCGATGCTTCGCGACAGAAGGGACACGCGATGACCATAAATGGGCCTCCGCTAGAAGTAGGACAGACGCGGGGGCGGATCGGGCTTGGGGTTGTCCATCGGCCTGACGACGTCGCCAGGTTGGCGGTCGCGCTCGCCCGCGTAGTCGGAATCATCGGGTCGCAAGATCGCACCCGCGGTGACGATGCGCCGGTCGAAGTCGGGCAGGCGTTGCCAGTAGCGGAATTGGTAGACGTAGCGTAGCGCCGAGCAGGCATGGGACCAGTCATCGTGGACGGGCAACTGCTTGCCCGGCACGGGGTTGCCTTCCGAGTCGAGCGGCCAGTGGTAGTTGTTCACCGCGTCGATCAGATGCGTGCAGTACGCCGACACCTCGAAACGACCCTTGCGGATCAGATCGTGGAGAAAGTCCAGCCACTCTAGCATCGATCCGCGCTTCGGTTCGTGGATCACGACGATGCGCGGTTCGCGGGATCGCAGGTTTGAAATCCACGACGTCAAGTCGCTCTCACGGTTCTTGCCCGAAGGGTCGCCGTAGTGCATGAGGTCGAGGCCCGTGACCGCATTAACGATCGGGGCCCAGAGCCCATTCACGAAGGCGTGGTAGTGATCCCACGAGGCATCGCGCCGCTCGTACTCATCGACCCAGCGGATCGTCAAGCTACTCTCATCGATCACTTGGCCGAGCAGCAACGAGGTCGGATCATCGACGCCGAAGTCCCATCCCACGACGCACGGACGGTTCGGCTCAAGCACCCGGCGGAGATAGCGCTCCCGATGCGCGTCCATCGATTCGCGCTCCTGGCGTTCCGGTGTCGCCTCAAGAACATGGCGCGTCGAATCGAAGCTCTCAAACACGCGACCACGTCGGGACCGCTCGTAGCTGATGTCGAGTTCGGACGCCACGCCTTCGGGCGTGAGGTCTTGACACTCACGGTCGTACCACGGGCTGCGAGCTTCAGGAGGGCGGAGCGCCGGGCCGCGGAGGTTGGCACATTCATGCGCCAAGAACTTGTCGCGAGCCGGCAGAAGTTCATCGCGGTCCAGTTCTTCAGGGCTCGGCGTGACCGCCTCAAGCTGCCAGCCGCAGGTGCAGTACAAGCCTGCGGCCTTGCGGGGATGCTCGGTCCAATGGAAGGACAGCTTGCGGAATGTGGTCGTGGGGGAAAAGCGTAGGCGGGCAAAGACGTTCCCCTTGCCGTTCGGCGTCGAACTCAAACAAGTGCCGCCCTTGGCCGCCTGGCGCAGTCCCTTGAAGATGGCCTCGGACTTCTCGATGTAAGCCGCTTCGTCCATCAGCGCCCGCTTGTTCGCGCGCCCGCGGCCGGCTTTGGGCGTGCCCGTCTCTCCGCGAATGTAGCTGCCGCGGCCATCGTTCTTCGCGAAACCGAGCTTGAAGTCCATCGGCTCTTGCAAGTACGGCGGGAGCGCGAGCCAGAGATGCCGCACCTTGCCGAGGAGCGAGTCCGGCGTCGATCCTGCCCCACCATCGTCGACTTCATCGGCGCGGCGACTGAGCACCATGTCGCCCCAGTCGTCGTGGAACAGGATGTCCCACAGGAACACGACCATCCACGCCCAGGAGAGAAGCATCTGCCGCGACTTCTCCACATGAATGTTTGAAGGTACTTGGGCGGCTTCAAAGAACCGGCGCAAGTACGGATAGAGCGGGAACTTGCGCCACTGAGGCGCACCGCTAGGGTCGTCAACGTCCAAGCTCCAGCAATGATGGAAGGCGAACCACTGCAGGCCCCAGCCGTCATGCGCGCATCGCAGCCACTCCTCGTCGGCATCTTTCAGCGAGCGGATCTCGGGCGCTTGGATTTCCCACTTCGTTCGGAGATAGCCTTCGGGTTCCCAGACGCCCGGCGCGATTTCGTTGAACCCGTCTGCGGGCACCCACGTGGTCGCGCGGGCACCCACGCGCGGGGGGCGATGGGAGTGCGGACCCGTGCTCATCGTGAGTCTGGTCTACGCAGAGCGTCGCGTGCGAGGATGACCGTCATCTTCCCTGTCTGCGCGTCACGGTGACGAAGACGCCCGCTCGCTCAAGATCGGCTCGGGTCATCGCACCCTAGTCGTGCGAGATGACCATGACCTTCTGCGCGTAGGCGACAGGGAAGGTGAACTGGATGATCTTCCCCGCGCTGTCGAGGCTCCGTAGGTAGTCCTGCAACGCATCATACCGCACGGCGAGGGCGACGTACCCGTGCGGGGTCGGCGAGGGACTTACGCTCGCGCTGGGCGACACCGATGCGCTGGGGGACCGCGAGAGACTGGCCGATGCGCTCGGGCTGCGCGACTGGCTCGCGGAGGGCGAGAGGCTGGGCGACGCGCTCGCCGATGGCGAAATCGACTCGCTCGCGCTCGGGGAGATGCTCGGCGAGCGCGATGCCGACGGCGACTGCGACGCACTCGCCGATGGGCTCAGGCTGGGCGACTCGCTCGCGCTGGGCGACTCGCTCGCGCTGGGCGACTGCGATTCGCTCGCGCTGGGCGAGATGGATGCACTCGCGCTCGGCGATTCGCTGGCGCTCGGTGAGGTCGATTCGCTCGCGCTCGGCGAGATGGATTCGCTGGCGCTCGGTGAGGTCGATTCGCTCGGGCTGATGCTCGGCGAACTACTGGCCGAGGGCGAGAGCGACTGCGATTCGCTTGCCGAAGGCGATTCGCTTGCCGAGGGACTCCCGCTCGCGCTCGGGCTGATGGAGGCGCTCGGCGACCGCGACGGGCTGGTGCTCGCCGACGGGCTCAGGCTTGAAGACGGCGACCGTGAGGAACTGCTGCTCGCGCTCGGGCTACGCGAAGGCGAGGCGGACGCGCTCGGGGAGATGCTCGCCGACGGACTCAAGCTCAGCGACACTGATGCGCTGGGGGAAACCGACGAGCTCGAACTGGCCGATGGAGAATGCGACGCCGACGGCGAGCGCGAGGCAGACGGGCTGGACATCACTCACCTCCCGCCAGACGCCAAGGGCCCGCCGAATGGTCAGGGCCGCGCCTGGGGAATCAGTTGACCTTCGGCGGTCGTGGCGGGCGCTCGGCCTCGCTCACGAGATGCAGTTCTTCCGCTTGGATACGCCGCATCGATTCACGAATCTCAGCCGCGCGCGGCAAGGTCACGCGTAGCGAACCCAGCGCCCGCTCCAGCACCCCCAAGTCTTGTAGCAGGTGGATTTGCTTCTCGCGTGCGTTCATCGCGGTGGCCAGGCACGCCATGCGCTGCTTGGCCGCGAAGATCGGATCGATGCGCCGGTTGACCACCACCTTCTTCGTCTTGTGGCAGTCGTCGCACTCGACATCGATGGTCTCGTGCCGCGAGCATTCGTCCGCGATGCGTGAGTGTTCCAGCAGCGCGAGCTTCTCCCCGTCCTGCCACAGCGCCAGCGTTTCGCCGATGACTTCAGCGGGGTCCGCCTGCGGGAGCAAGCCGTAGCGGTCGCGCCAATTCTGCGCAATCCATTCAAGGTCGCGGCTGATGGTGGCCTCGGACACTTGGACGATGGCCGCGATCGCGGCCTCCGTCATGCGGCGTAGGCGTAGAGACAGGACGCGCTCGCGTCGCCACTCCAGTTCAGACTTCGTTGGTTGCGGTTCGTCCACGGTGTCCAACCTTGCAGGTCTTTCAGGCGGGGATTGTACCGAAGGCGGGACGATGGCGGGAATTATGACTACAAATGCGAAGGGCGCCCGCGTTGGACGCCCTTCAAGAGAACGATGCGTTCGAGGAACTTCAGACGACGGCGGTGGTGGCTCGCAGATCGACCACCGGCTCCAAGATCAGCGTGCCGAGGGCGGTGTGCGGTAGCCCCCAGTGTTCCGCGCAGACGGGGCCGTAGCCGCATTCGACGCTCCCCATGTCGGTCAGTTGAAGGCCGCAGAAGCAGCAACGGCTCATCAGGGCGGCGTAGGCTTTCGCGGCTTCGACAGGATTGACCGCCACGCGGAGGAGGTGCGCTTGCAGCGTGAGGTCATCCGCAAGCGGGCCGCGCACGTCGCCGGTCGGGCGCACGGTGCCGATCCATTCGCCGTGGCGCTTCACGCTCACGGAACCTGGGGCCGCACCGCTTGAGGTGATCGACAGCCGCAGTTCGGTGGCGTTGTCGGGCGCGAGGACGCGGAGCTTGGGGAACTTCAGGCCACGGTCACGGGCGGCGGCGAGGAAGTCGGCGATGGGCTGAAGGTGGAGCGAGGCCACAGGCGTAGGCGCGGGGGCGTGGCAGTCGGCGGCGTCGGCGTGGCGGATCGCCCGCGTGGAGCGGTCCCATTCGACGCTGGCGCCTGCGGGGATGCGGGAGCCACAGACGGTACAAACACCGGAATATCGGGCCTGAATGGTCATGTTCACCTCCTGCTTTCCTAGTGAAAGTATAGCAGAAGTAGACATGAATGTCCAGACGCACAAAGGGCGGGGGGCAGTGCCCGCCAGGCGCTAACCTCAGCAACTCTCGGAAGGGAAGGTGTGACCTACCCTGTCACGGCCGGCGGCCGTGACTCACTCATCAAGCCCGGCGGCGCGGCGGCAAATCCAAGGTCGTCGGTCGCGTCAAACGCTTGACGGGCAGGGCGACCCGTGGCACACTGGCCACGGGTGCCCCGGGCCGAGAGATATCGGCCTACTCAGGGCGGAGGCCGGAAGCCCCGCCCTGTTTCTCTACCGCTCGGCCGCCAGTAGGCCCGCCAAGGGGCGTCCTGGGGCCGTGGAACGAGTTTCTCAGCCCAGAGGAAGGGAAACCCCGCCCTTGCGGGAACGTCGCGCAGCGGTCAAGCGTGAGCCCATGCGAGCCCTTGGCCGACACGGTCGGGAACGCCAATGTCGGTCAAGCACCGAATCCCGCCCTCCGAGCGTCAAACAAACCGCCCCACGATCAGCTGCGCGTCACCATCGCGCTGATACACGCGCAGATCCCCCATGCCCTCGCGTAGGAGTCGCCCGTCTAATAGCGAGTGGACCCGCCACGTCATCGCACGGCGTTGTGCGAGTTGCACATGGTCGCGAATCCCGAAAGGCACGCACACGATCTGACTGCCGTTATCCGTCGCGTAGGCACGCACACACCCGTCGCCCTCGGTGCCCGCCTGTGTCACCATCGTCCACGGGTAGTTAGTCCACCCGTGGTTCTGCCGCCCCCACCCTGAGATACCCTGCGGGAGTAGATCGCGCAACACCGCATAGCCTTTCAGGGTCTCCGTCAGTCCCGGCACGTCCCAGAAGTTCGCGGGTCGCGCAAGCCTCGCCCCCCACGCGCCCCCGCCGTAGATACCGGGGCCGCAGTGATACACGTACGACGGACACCCCGCAATGTAGCTCACGGCTGCCGCGGCAATCAGGTGCAGCGGGTCATGCTCCGTCGCAATACTCGAATAGGGGCCAATCGGCTCGTTATTGCTACACTTCGGCAAGCGGGGTGCAGGCGTGCCGGGGTACTCCTTCTCCCACGCCCCATCATATTCTCCCGGCCATCCCCACGGTTGTCGCACGGGGCGCCAATGCCCATCTGCCGCGTTGACATCACGCTCGAAATGCTCGGTGGCAAAGTTGGCGATGTTGTCTGCATACAGATGGCACGTTTCCACCCCCGCTTGCGCAGACGTGATGGCCACCAGTCCGCTCACCTTCGAGCGCAGATACCGACAGAGGCGACGTAACTGCTCACGGTTGCTCCCCGTGCCGTAGCCTTCGTTGGCGATTTCCCAATACAGAATTAGGTGCTCCCGGCCCCGCACCGCGTCCACAACCTTGTCGATGAACCTGTCGCACGCGGCATCGGTGGCGAACTTCTTGATGCTGGCGAAGATGCAGAGCGCCACGCGCATCCCATGTGTCGCGCAGAGGTCGAGCGTGCCTTGCAGGACACTCGCAAAGTCGGGCCAGTCGGGGTCAATATAGCGATCGCCCCACGCCGCATCTTGCGGGGACTCCCCGACCTGTCCGAAGATCCGCACGGCCTCAAACTGTCCTGGCCGAAGCGTGACGAGGTTCTGTTCCAACCGCTCGCGATCAAACTTATAGCCCCACAGCGCCCAGAACAATGATGCAACAAGGGCGTTGAACGGGCCGCGATCATCGACCATCGCCCCGTTCTCGATCCGCACGATCCCGGTCGGTGGCGGGATCGGGGCGGGGCCTGGTGGTAAAGGGGCTGGCACAACATTCACGGGTCGCACGGTGTGGCTGGCCCAGTACGGCACGCCGTTGTCAGACGCGACGACGTTGCCGTCATTCTGAATCCGCACTTCAAACTGTCCGCTCGCTGAAACAATCTTGTCAGTCTTGTCACTCATCGGAGTCTCCTTTGGTCATGGTACCACTTGCCACCGCGCCTCCAGCGCGGCGCGTGTCCCATCCGCGCTGGCGTGGTCCACGACAAACAAGCGATCGGCGAAGGCCCCGTAGCAGCGCAACCAGTACGGGATCATGTACGCCTCGTGGTGCGTGAGGACGTAGGCGTGAACCACCATCAGCGCGCGACCGCCGAGGTGGGCGCAAACAGCGCACTCTCAACGCCAGTCCCTGACACCGTCGTCAGCGCGATCGCCGTCGTACTACACGCCGTCGCCGCCGTCACCACCGTCGCGGCCACGCCCGAAACCACGCTGGTGCGCGTCGGCACCCCGGCGACGAGGGCGTAGATGTTCACACGGGCGGCGGCCGTCGCCCAACTCAGCACACACACCCCCACGGGGGTGCTGATAAATGTATTGCTCGGTGCGCTCCACTCGCCGCCCACAGCACGAATCTTTGCCGTGAAGGTTCCGACGACTGGACGCACGAGATAGATGGACGCCGAGCACACGTTCGTCGCATTCGGCATCGGCTTGCCAATGTCCACGACACTCACGGGCGTCGGCACCCCCGACGGGAACCAACCCAGTTCATAAGTCGTCACGAGCGTGGCGTGGTCCAGCGACGGCGTGAACTCAACGGAAGTCGGGTTCGGCACCTGCGCAAACGCCGCCCGTGACACACACAATCCCACGATGACCGTTCCCCACGTCAGCCGGTGCCTTGACATACCCCACCTCCCAATTCGGCCGGTGCCAACTACTCCGCCACGAAGGCCACAAGGGCGCACCCGCTCAAGCGCGGCAGGACCGTGTATGCCGGATTCGCGGCCAGGATCGTCGCCGACAACACCGCGTGGTCGTCGCGTCGATGATAGGCCGCCAGCCCCAAGCGCGGCTGATACCGCCGCAACGTCCGCGCCGCACCCAACAGGGCGTGTTGCTCGGCACCCTCAATGTCCATCTTGATAAAGTCCACGCCCGGCAACCCCAAGTCTTCCACCATCTGATCGATGGTCGTGGCTTGCACTTGACCCAGCATCCGCCCCGGAATGTTCCTGTCCTTGTTCGTCAACCCAACCTGGACCGCGGGGCAATGCTTGCCCTGGATCAGCTCAAGAGTACGGACCGAACTCCAGGCTGCCTTTCCACAAATCACGAGGCGACCGTCCGCGATCGCCCCTGCACAGTTGCGCCGTAGACACTCAAGCGTGGGCCCCACGACCTCCATCGCGACCACCAGGTTCGCACCGCGGTCGAGCGCGGACGGCTTGGCAAAGCCCCCGAAATGCGCCCCACAGTCGATGACGATGTCGCCGGACCGCACGCCAGTCTGCGCATCCCCGTAGAAGTTCTGATCTTGCTCAGCCAGCACTGCGGCGATCTCGTCAATCCGACCTGACGGCACCCACCAGCGGCCGCCAGGACGGTCGCTGGTCAAATCCCACAACTCGTACCCAGCGGGGTCCGTCTCAATCAGCACCGAGTTGCGGCCGTACCGATGGCGACCGGTGATAATCCCATGCGCCATCACGCACGCTCCATCGGCTACGCCTCGATCGGTACGCCAGGATGCCAGCGCGCGGCCCCGCGCTTTGCACTCCACTTCTTCCCGTACATCTGCGAGCGGTCGCCGGGCTCGCCGTTCTTGGCCACGGGTACGTAGTACCACTTGCCGTTCCGGCTTTGCTTGATACGGATGATCGTCGGTGGTCTCATCTGTTCCCTCCACGTCGCCAGAGTTCACGGTCAATCGCCACGCACGCGAACACGTGCATGGCCTTCGGCTCCCAGAGATGCCGCATGTCCTTGGGCCAGCACATCATCGGCTTCCCATCCAGAACCACATACATAGGGCGGGCGTAGATGTCCACGTAGACCAGGGCCAGGGTCATCGTCAGGAAGATCGCCAGCATCGCGAGCCACATGCGCATACAAGCTCCTTCAGAAGTACCACCACGCCACGAGGAGCAACATCGCCACCACCACCGCGATGACAATACGCCCGACCCTGTGCGCGGCCGTGGCGATCCCGTCCTCGTCATAGAACGGGTCAATAGATGGTGGCGGGTGGCCCTGTGGGGTCATGTCCATCAACACGATGTCCACGTCTGAACGTCCTTGCAAGAACGTATGCACACGCTCCACGAACCGTCGCCGGTCATCCGGGTCGGGCATGACACGCTTGACGTCGCCCCCGAAGAGGATGCAGTCGGTGCTGAGCCCCCGAGCGTGGCACATCTCAAGGAGTCGCCCGAACGCCGTCCAGTAGTCCGCCTGCTCAGGATGGATGCGCGGGTCAGCCATCGTCATTTTGATCGCGATGCCCGTCCATCCAGCCCTCTGCGCCGCATCCAATTCACGCACGAGATCCTCGTCGCGATTCAGCCGTACAAGCCGGAGTGCGTGGAAGAAACGGTCGTTCACTTCTTGGCCCCCTCCATCATCCACTTGCGGAGTTGACCGATGGTGCGGCACTGGACGAGGCCCCCATAAGGGGGTTCCAGACAGAGAAGGGCCTGGTCGTCCATGGTGCGCTTGACGGTGATGGTCTCAGGAATAAACCCCGAGGGTTCCGCGAACTTCGCGTTCTTACTCATGGATTCCGTCGTGACGGGGCGCTGTGATTGCCCCGGTTGCCCGAACAACCACACCCCAAGCATCACGACCAGTACGACGATCAAGGCTGCGCTCGCCGTGACCGATGTCCGGCCGCCGTTCGGCACATTCGGCGTCGGCCACTCCGTCGCCGTCTGGCTCAGCACCCGCCCGTCCTTCTCGGGGTTCCCGCTCTCGTTCGTCATTGGAGCACTCCCTTGTTGCGCAACGTCACCGCCAGCTCCTTGAGTCGCAGGTCGAGCTCGAACTGCTGCTTGCTCAAGGCATCGGCCTCCAAGTGCAACGCCGCGGTCGTCTTCCCCAGTTGGTCCACTTGATACACGATAACGGCGGCCGACCCGGCAGTTGTGACCAGCGCCCCCGCGATCAGGAGGAGCCACTTGAGGTCGATCGTCACCGTCGTGCTCTCCGTCACGCGCACGGGTTTCTTGGCCATAGAACATGCCTCACGCCAGCGAAGTCCCGTCCTGGTCCGTCTGCTTCTGGCGCACCCACCATGCGATGCGCGCGGCAGACATCTTCGCCCGTGCCGCATCGGACATCTTGAACTGTCGGGGACGCACGGGCCGCACGTCTTTCGCCTGTTGCGCCGCAGCGAAACTCTGGTACCCAGGGTCAGGGTCATCGGGGAGTCGCAAGAGGGGGATAAGCGGAACGGTGGCATTGGCGACCCCGTTCGGACCCGGCGAATCCAGCACCAGACGTCCCGCAATCGCTTCGTGGATCTTGTAACACATCGAGTCGGCGCAATTCACCCACGTGGGCGCGGAATGCCCAGGCCGACGCGTGCGGAGATTGTGAGTGCGGTGGAGCGCCTCCGCCACTCGTCGGAGAACATGCACCAGTAGCGCGTTACGCCCGAGGAGTTCATCTACCTGCTCGGACAGCGCATGCGGCACTGGCCGCTGGAGCGGTTCTCCGACGAATGGGTCGGCCATGAGGGTGCTACTTCGGGATGAAATCGCCGATGGCGATGCCGAGTCCGACGGCCTCGCTCGCCACCACCGAGAACTCCAGCGTGCCCGTGAGGGTCTTGATGCCATCGCCCATGTCCGCATCGGCTTCGACAATCAGCTGCCCCCCGTCCAACAGCGGCACACTCGGCACCAGGAGCGCGGACATGCCGTCGTCCGCGACCTGGATTCCCGCCGTGGCCGGGTCGGCGACGGCCCACACGGGGATCCCGTCCACCTTGGCCGGCACGCCGTACGCATCCACCGGCTTGATCGACACCTGCAGGTTCTTGTCGTTCGGAATCTGGAACATCGTCAGTTCTCCCTCCACTACCATTAGTCCACATCCCGCACGCACGAACAGGATCGTCGGCGTGCGAACCACCACAGGGGGGCTCGGCTTCATCGACAACGCCCACCCCAACAGCGCGGCCACAACGAACAAGACGAAGAAGCTCGCGAACACCGTCGTCATCGCGGCACCGGCGACTGCGCGACCACGAGCGGTTCGGGGTCAGGCGTAGCCGTCACCACCACCGTCACCCACGCGGAGAACCCCGTGCTCCGCACCGTTCCTGGCGACGGCGGTAACTGGCCGTTCGGGTCGCGCACCACGAACCCGCCCTGCACTCTAAATGTGCCCGTCTTGACGGGGAAGAACCAGACCGACAACGGCTCAATCGATCCATCTAGGCGAGAAGCGGGCTCAAACGTCCCGAGGACGTTGTCCTTCGATGCGCCTTCAACACTCCACCCCGAGAGGGTGGCCCCCGGCGGGAGTACGCCCCCCACCTGGTCGTAGCCCGTCAGCGTGAGCTTCACCTTCTGCGAGAGGTTCATCGTCACGGTCGGGTCCTGTGCGGCGAGGTTCGACGTCACAAGCACGGGACCCACCACGAACACGCACAACATCCACGCGAGAATCTGCTTCATGGGCTTCCCTTCGGCATCGGCGCGCCTGGCAGAATGCGCACCCACGCGACGGCGGGCTGCATGGGGGCGGTCACCGACTGGGTCTTCTGTAACCAGAGCGAAGTCGTCCACGATGTATAGCCCCGCGCGATCACACTCACGACGTACTGCTGCCGAAGCACGAGCGTGAACGTCACGATGCCCGACATCCCCGTCGTCTTCGTCTGGCCGCCAGCCGTCACGACCGCTCCTGCATGAGCCGTGCCCGCCGCGATCACGACGACCGTCAGGGTGCCGTATTTCACAGGCTGGAGCGAGGGGGCTGCGCCAGTCGCCGCGCAGGCGACGTAGAATACCACGGCGAGAACGAGGAGGCGCCTCATCGGCGACCTACTTCGCGACGGGAGCGCCCGGCACGATCTTGACCGAAGCAGGGATGATCACGACATCGTTAATCGTCACCGACTGGGTGGCGGTGAACTTCTGGCCGGTGGCATAGGTCACAACCAACGTGACCGTGAACGCGCCCACGTCGGTGCCAGCGGTGAACCACGTCGACCACGCCTTCGCGGTCGTGTCATACCCGCCAGAGATGGTGCAAGTCGGGCAGTTCGATGACCACTGGACGGTCACGCCCGTCTGCGGGATCGGCACGGGTGCGCCCGCCGCGTCCGCCGCCGTGGCGGTCAGGGGAACTTTCTGGGCGGTCGTCATCGTGACCCCTTGGGCGAACGCCAGGACCGGAACGAGACACAAGAGCAACGTGAGCATGATTCGTCGCATGTGATCCCTCCTTACGGGTGATTCTCTAGCCAATCCAGGACTTCCTCGAACACATCAGACTCGCGGGTGAAGGCGCAGGCGTCCAGCCGCTCGTGGAGCCATGTCCGCAGTTCTTCATCGCGCGTGGTGAGGAGGCTGATTTTAGCGCGGAGCGTGGCCAGCGCCTTCTGATCACTGGTCAGGGAGTTTGCCGTGGTCATGTGATCCCCACTCCCAAGCCGCCGATACGGTGCGACGATCGTGTTCTTCGCCCAGCATGCGAATCGCCTCACCGACCGCACTATACTCCGCCAGCACCAGCATGTGAACAGATTTGTGCGCCGAGGGCGTCTGGCGCTACGAGCGGGAACAGCGGTGGCTGCTCCACGTTACCTCCGTGTCCCGCCGACCACGCGCAAGGCCGCGCGTCTCGCCACCGCGTCCTCCGCTCGATGCACGGCGGCCAGTTCCTCGGGCGTCATCCAGTGGGGGAGGTCCACGCCCCGCGTTTCGGCGTGGTATTGATGCGCCCGCCGCGTGGCGAGGCTCACGTACCCACGCCAGCCGTTGTCGCGAATGCGCCGAAACAGCCATCGCAGCATGACCACCTCCAATGCGACACATAGTACCGCAGGCTGGACGCAAATGTCTAGATATAATTAGTTGACGAGGCGTACCGCCCCAGGCTCCCGCCTGAACCGCCCGCGCGCCACCTCGCCTTGCATGTCCGCGATGGTGAGGAGTTGCGCCACACTCAGCGCCCGGTACTCGGCATCGCGGAGTTCGCGCAGCGTCCCGACGTTGGTGAGCGTCAGCAGTCCTGCGCAATGCGTGCAGACGACAACGTCCCCGACCTTGGGCTTGAGGATGCGATAGGACGGGTCTTCCACCAAGTCGGTCACGGCGCGGCATCGTGGACACCGCGTGCCCGCAGCGATCGGGAGCGAATACGGATCACTCATAGCGACGGCTGCAAGAGGAGCCCTTGGCCATTCTCAAAGGTCGGCGTCACGCCCGTCAGCACCCGCATCTTCATGTGAGTCGATCCGCTCGCCCACGCGGCCGTCGTTCGGTGATGCCCATCGGCCAGCACGTTGTACTTGTCGCTGACGCGAATGATTGTGGGCATCTCTTGGAAGTCCAGCGCCCCGCCGAGTCGGACGTCGGGGGCCTTCCCTCGGAGCATGAGGCCGATGTGCGTCGGCGTGACAGGACCCGTGGCAATCAGCGAGGCGAGCGGCACACGCTCCGTGCGCGCCTGAGACAGCGAGGCCGCCAGCGCATCGTCGCCCTCCACAATGCTCGCGAGAGGCCCACCGGCCATCTGGAACGGGTGCGTGCTCCCCCTGATCATCAGGCCCGTGTAGCGGCGCAGCGCATTGTAACCGCCGGGTTGCAGCTTCGGCCTCGGCTTCCGCTCGGCCTGCTCCTCAGCAGAGTTGGGATCTTCCGCACTCTCGTCATCCGTGGAGAGCGGGTCGCCAGGCTCGTCCGTGCTGCGCTTGCCATCCTTGCAGCAGAAGACGTTGGGTTGCCGATGCTCTACGCACCAGTCCAGTCCGAGTCGCCGCACAGTCAGGGCGTCAACCATGTCATTTCCTCCAGTCAAGGTCCGGCGGCCTAAGCGTAACCCAATCTCGCCCTTTGCGGATCTCTATGACTACCTTGAATCCCATCGGACCTCATTCACTTGAATCCCATATTCCGCGGCGAAGTGCTTCGCCTTCAATTTATACATCGGCAGCGCCATCCCCTTCGCGTCCTCGACCACCATCTGCCCGTCCTGCTCGTAGACGAAATCCGCCACATACTTCGCCACTTGGGTGCCGCCTGGGGAGTGCAGCGGGAACACCACCTGCCGGCGCAAGTGGCACAGGCGGCCCCCCAACTCCTCGCGCCGGAGCAGGCTCCACCGACGGGCTTCAAGCGTCGAGGCGAACACCTCGCCCCGCATGCGGAGCGCGACCGCTAACTCGCGCAGCGTCAGCGACCTGGGCGATGGCGGGGACGTGCGGTGCTTGACCATCACCTCGGTCGCCACGCCACGGTACGCCGCCAGCGCCAACAAGTCGCTCCGCACGAAGGTCGTTCCGTCGTCCAAGACGAACGTCTGGATGGCGTGGTACTTACCGCCCTGCGCTCGTCCGCGCGGCCCGTGGAACCACTTCCGCATCACGAGGCGTCCGGTGTCCCTACGGACACATCGACGCGACTCCAGGCCGTGCGGTAGGCGGGGAGCGCATCTTTGACGACGCTGGCGAGCAACAGGTTGAGATCCACGCGGCGGTCCACTGCGATCTCGGCCATGTTGTCAAGGAGCGCTTTCATCTCATCGGTCAGCTCGATCATGTACGACACATGGCCGCCCCACATGAACGCGATGTAGCCGTAGGGTAGCGTGGAGCCGTGGCGGGTGAACAGCAAGTTCAGGACGGTCGCCAAATCGTCCAGCACCTTGACCTCACCCTTGGCCTTCGCGAGCACGGCCTTGTCGTCGATCGCCTTCGGCTTCGCCTCGCGAACCATGTGCGAGTACATCTCCTTGCTGGAGTCGAAGCCCATCAGCGCGGCGGTCATGTCCGCGTCCATCTGGTGATCCCCGCGGAAGATCCGCACGATGGCGGTCAGCTTCTTCGGGTTCGGCTCGCCGCGCACGACGTTGTCGCGCACCAAGCGCGAGAGTCGGGTGAGGTCGTCGCGCCACTCCTCGCGCACCACGCAGGGGAAGGTCGTCCAGCCGATCACCCGCGCAGCCCGCCAGCGGTGTTCGCCCTTGATGATCTGGTAGCGCTGGCGCCCATCTACGACGTCAATCGGCACCACGACGCACGGCTGGTCGGGGCCGTCCTCAGCCATCCCTTCGGTGAGCGCGTTGAACTTGTCCGTCGTTTCCTCGTTCGGATTGAGGGGGTGCGGCTCAAGGTCATCCACGGGGATGTCCACGACCTCCATGCGCCCACTCTTGCGCGGGCCATCGGTCGTGGTGATGCCCGCGAATGGGGTCACTTCGTAGGGTTCAGGCGTCACGTTGTCGGTTTCGTCAGGCATAGGTCATAGTCCAGGTGCAACTTCGGATGCGGGGTCGTTGAAGACAACCGCCTTGATTGCCCACATCGCCGCCGTTTCAAGTTCGGTGAGCGCCACCGCACGCTGCCGTGACTCAGGACAGTTCCGTTCGATGATCGCCTTCATCTCAGAGAAGCCGAGCCGGAGTTCCGTGATCTTCTGGAGACCATCGGCGCTCGGCTTGTGGTAGGCAAACGGCTTATCGATCATGCTTGGCTCCTTTGCGCCGACACAGTGGGCGCACACGGGGTTCTCGCGGAAGCCGCCACGCTGGTGCAGCGCCCGCAGCGCACTCATCTTCGGGTTCGTCCACGCCTCGCGAATCGTCATCTCCGGGGTGCGCCCCAGCGGCATCGACCGCCCCCCAAAGGTGCAGCACGGCAGAATCGATCCATCGGCATCGACCACCATCAGCTTGAATGGCAGCGCGCAATGGAACTCATCGAAGTTCCGGTCGAGGCGCTGGTCGGACAGCGCGAAGTCGTTCTCAACGCCTGGCACCCCCACGCGGCTGAGGAACGCGACGGAGTCAGCCACGCCACGCCACCGGGCGAGGAAGGCGTCCGCTTCGTGCATGTTCACGTTGGTCTTGAGGAAGTTGACGCGCACGAGCGGCCAGGTCACGCGTAAGCGCGTGCGGAGATTCAGCAGTTCTTCGACATGTGCGACCACGGTGAAGAACCGATTGCTTCGGCGCATCGCGTAGAAGGTTTCGGGCGTCGTGGCATCGATCGAAACCATCACCTTGCTCACGCGGGCATCGATGAGATGTAGGCCGATGGACGTGGGGAGTGCTAATCCGTTTGTGGCGAAGTAGGTGTTCAGGACACCCCGCTTCTTGGCGTACCGCGCCACGCGCAAGAGGGTGTCGGGGTACTGTAGCGGCTCGTTGATGTAGTTGAGCTTGACCGAGCAGAGCCCATATTCAGACGCCTCATCGATGACACGCTGCGCCGTCTCGAATGGGAGAAAGCTCTCTGGTGGGCGCGCGACCCCCCCGTGGACGCAGAGAGGGCAGCGGAAGTTGCACGAGGCATGTAGACCGAAGTCCAACTGAAGCGGAAAGTCGCCATCCTCGCACGCTTGGGCCCGGTGGTAGGCCGCGCGGAACGCCGCCCATCGCGCCACGTCAGCCGCGCCCGTCACATCGCCAGGGGGAGCCTCAAAGCGCTCTTGGTCGGTGACGACCGTCATCTCGTTCGGACGCAAGGGCATCGTGGCACTCATGATGCATCCAAGAAGAACGACGCTTGCGTGGGTTCCGGCTCAACATGTAGCGGCAGAACTTCCTGTTGAAGCCGACGAACCGCGATGCGGCAGTAATCTTCGGACATCTCGATCCCGATGGCTTTCCGCCCGAGGAGCTTGGCCGCCACCAGCGTGCTCCCGCTCCCCATGAATGGGTCGAGCACGACACTCTCGCGGTCCGTCACCGCGCGAATGATCCACGCCATGACCTCGACAGGCTTCTGGGTCGGGTGGAACGGCGTGGGGCCCCGGTTGAACCGGAAGATGTTGGGCGTGGCCCCGCCGCCGTTCCACGGGGTCGTGCCGCGCCTGGCGTACACCGCCTGCTCCACACAGTTCACGAAGTTGCGCCTCGGGTTGATCCCGCTGTCGCCTTTGTCCCAGTAGAGAAACTGGCGCAGCGGCAAGTCGGCGGCGGCGAGGGCGGCAACCGCGCGGCCCGCGTCCTTGTGGTCATGGAAGACGACAGCGGCCGTGACCTCGCGACAGAGCGCCACCCAATCCCACGATGCCGACTCATCCCAGGCCCCCCACGCGGCATCACCCACCACCCCGCCCGCCATGTGAATCTTCCCGTCACGATCCAGCAAGCCGTACGGCGGGTCCGTCACAATGACTTCCGCCGTGATGTTCGGGAGCACATGGCGGCAATCACCCAGGAAAATCTGGATGCCCGCGTGGTCGTAGAAGGGCCTCACGGCAGGCGGTCTCCAAAGAGCGGTCGGTGGACATCGTAGGCTTTGCGCACGCCGAAGTCCACGAAGCTGATCGCGGCCATCGCCCCGAACCGATGCCCAGCATCCATCGCGGATCGCAGGAGCGTCTCGAACGGCAGGTCGGCATCGGGCGGCACGTCCAGCTTCCAGCCCTTGAACATCTGGGCATCCAGCAGGTAGAAGACGCCAGCCGACCCGAACGCCGGCGCACTCACCGACCCGCGATCCTCGATCTTCGTGACCAGGCCGAGCGGGTTGAACGTCACCCGCTCGTACCGCTCCGATTCCGTCGGATCAACCGCCATGACGTAGATGACGTTGCAGTTCGCGTACCGCGGATCTGGGATGCGCACGAACATATCCGACCACGACACGAAGCACGGGCCACTCACCCGCGACAAGCCCAGGAGCACCGCCGCCGCCGTGCCGTTCGGCGTCTTCTGAATCGGGAAGCCGAAGGTCAGGTCGGGAAACTCCGTCGCGAGATAGCGGCGCACCGACCCCACGTTCATCTCGTTGCACACGACCTCGAAGCGGTTGCAGCCCACATGCGTCAGCGCGTGAACCGCGAGGCCGATCAGCGTGTCCTTACCGACGCTCACCAGCGCCTTGTCCACGCCGCCCATGCGGGTACCGAGCCCCGCTGCCGCGATGACGGCGCTCACTTGCTCCACGCCTTCGCTTGCGGGCAAGTCGCCCAGTGGCTATCGCCCGCGTCGAACTCACCGAGTTCGGGTTCGGGTCCGCCGCCCGTCGTGCGGAGATGCACGACCCCGCCGTTCATGGGCATCGCCTTCCCCTTCGGCGTGGCGTACCAGTCCATCATGGCCCCGCACGACCGGCAGGGGGCCGAGTTGGTCTTCGGCAGAATCAGCTTGATGACTGTCATTGTGCCTCCGCATCCTACAAACGCGGGAGCCGCGGAGGGATTGGAACATATTGGACATGGCATCCAATATGTCCGGCCGTCTAACACGTTCGCGGGGGCGTCCAACACTTCCCCACGACCGCCGCACTCCTCACACGGTACCGCAGACTTAGCAAGGTCAGTCATCGTCAGCAGCCTCCAGTTTCTCGGTTGCGATGGGCAAGCCCAATACGCGCAGGAACGCAATGGATTCCTGAAGGCGATCATCACTCATGGGCCTATTCCTCTCGCATCCGAAACGCCATCGCCGGGTAGTAGTCCACCATCTCGTAGCCCGCTTGGCAGATCCACTTGTAGACGTACCACGTGCCCGCCGTGCCGCGCTTCGACTTCATCCCCTTGTTGCCAGGTCGCCGCTGCGCCAAGTACGCCTTGATGAACTCATCGAACGTGAACGCCGACCCGAGGTCGGCCATCACGCCGAGCGCCTCCTCGCGCTGCGCGGCGTAGGGCGACTTCACCATCAGGGCATCCACACCCGCGATCACCTCCGCGAAGATGCGGTAGATCCGCGCGGCCACCGCCGCTTCGCCATCATCCGCGAACCTCGCGCGCATGGCCGCCCGCACCCGGCGCACTCGCTCATGGCCCAGGTTCGCCGCGAGCCAGCGCACATGGTTCACCGCCTCTAGCGGCGTGTCGTACTGGAACGGGTAGTCGGCGCCCGCCAGCGCGTGCGCCCACGGGCGGTTCGGGAGCACCACGATCTTGCCTGCCGTCAGCAACTCAGCCACGGTGACGGTGTAGCCTTCGTCCACCGACGCATTGACCACGATGTCGATGTCCTCGTCGAGCCGCCGCAGGAATTGGTCTTTCTGGACGTTGTGGTAGACCTCGATGTAGGGATGCTCGGCTGTCACCTTTGCGAACGTCTTGGCCTGCTGCGAGTTGGAAATCACGACGACCTTGAGCGGGGCCCCGAGCTTGAAGGCGAGGTCGGCGATCTCCAGCGCCTTCATGTGCATCTTGTTCGAGTTCATGCGCCCCGCGTAGGCGACCGTCACGATGCCCTCGCGCGGCGTGGTGCGCGGCGTCATCGCCAGCACATCGTCGCCGATGCCATTCGGCATCACATGGGTCTGCTCCATCACCTTGTTGACCGACGCGGGTGACAGCACCTTGCGCGCCAGCGCGATCATCAAGTCGCGCTCATGGGCGGTGCCCACCAGCGAGTGCGCGAACAGCGCGGCCACGGCGTCCTCGCGCTCACTCATCTTCGTCACGGGGTCATGGCTGTGGCCGGCGAGCGCCACCTTCAGGACATGCAGCACGATGGGAATGTGCTGCCAGTCCAAGAGCGTCGGGCGGCGGTCGTTGATCATCGCCTGCATCATGTGAGGCAGGCCCTTCTGCTGCGTGAAGATCAGGTCGATGGGATCTTGGCAGAACAGCACGGAGAAGCGGTACAGGTCGGGGAACCATTGGTTCCACACGCCGCGCCCGTTCCGCACGACCCGCACGCGCGGCGTGCTCAGCCCCATGCAGACATCGAAGGGCACGTCCCACGGCACATGCACTTGGCCCGCCACGCCGAAGCGCTCACTCATCGCCACTAGCGGGCGGTAGATTTCCAAGAAGCCGCTGTCGCCCATGATGTTGCCAGGCACGCCAACGGCAGGGAGTCCGAGGACGATCATCGCGTCACCACGGGAGCTTGGGTTGTGCAACTCGCATGACTTGGCCCGTCACATCATCGACTTCATCGTCTTCGGCTGGCTCGTCCATGCGCGCTTTCGCAATGGCGATGTAGCTCGCATCCTGTTCGATGCCGAAGAAGCGAAAGCCTTCAATACGCGCGGCCTTGCCAGTTGATCCACTCCCCATGAACGGGTCCAGCACGAGTCCATCTGGCGGCGTCACCAGCCGCACGAGGTAGCGCATCAGCGCCGTGGGCTTTACGGTCGGGTGCGTGTTGCCCTCGCCCCGGTCAGCGCGACTCGCTTTGGCCGCGTAGAAGAACCGGGCGGCAGAGCCGGAGTCGCCTCCATACGGCTTACCCACCACGCCCCCGCCAACATAGCCGCCATCCTCGGTAAACTGGCCCTGCCCACGCCGATGTCCCGGAAGAAGATCGCCGCTTTTGGTCTCAGGAAACCCTGCCCGCACCTCGTCGCTGCCGTCGTGGAGTAAATTAGCTGGCCATCTTCCGGCGGGCGTTACTTGCGAGCAAGTGCAGCGCGAAGCATCGCGTTCTCGGCTTCTAGTTCCGCTATCTTGCGAATGACCCGCTTGTGTTCCTGTGAGTGCAGCCGCCAGTCCGTCACGCGCAGATTCTCTGGTCTGTTGTCGGCCTTGTTCCCGTTGACGTGGTGAACCATCTCGTGCTTGTCCAATGGACGCCCGAGCAACCGAGCTATCACCAGACGATGCTCCAGATAGTCTCTCGGCATCGGAGTCGGTATCAGGGAACGATCCGATTCGGATAGATGAGCCACCGCAACCCATCGGTAGCCCGAGCGCGATTCCTTCCACTTCCCGCCCGTCCACAGGGGATTGCCCTTTCCCCTCATCCCGATAGCCCGACATTTCGGGCCGCACGTCATCGGCCACTTCGCCCGATCCACCTGACATTTCCAGCGCCGCATCATCTTCCCGCACACTGCACAGTCCATGAACAGGACACGCTCGCGTGTGCGCTTTGCCGCCGATGCCTTCACCGCCGGACCCGTTCGTCGGTACTCGTGCGCCATCAATGTTCAAGGCTCCTACGCCATATCTTAGCACGTTCTCCGCCACCGTCCCGGCCAGCGGCTTCCGCGCCACGATGATCGGCTCCCACGCGGGCTTTAGCGCCGTGCCCCAGCCGGACCAGCGACGGGCGGCATCGGTGGCGGGGGCGGTAACATCCATATTCGCGGAACGCAAGCCGGTCGGCGCTCCCAAGCCTCCACCACGCCTGTCGTCCGCCAGATTCCATGCCTTGCCATTCGGCAGCTGATAGCGCCCCGCCACTTCCCGCTTTGCCCCCGCCGCCTTGTCAATCGCCTTGCTCACGTCCAGGGACTTCGGGAACCCCGAGTTTCCCGTGATGAACACCTTCCCGTTCCTGCGAGCCACGAACGCGCCGGTGGATACCGTCGGACAGAAGATCACGCCAGAGTAGGACACGCGAGTGATGGCGGCCAGAGTGGTGTGATAGCTTGTCCGTGCTCGTGCCGCTTGTGCTCCGCGTTGTTCCTGAACAGGATCAGGTTCGCCAGATGATTGTCCGTCGCATCGTGATTCAAGTGATGCACGCATTCCTCGCGGGTCAATGGCCGCCCGAGCGCCTGCGCCACCAGCAGCCGATGCTCCATCACGTACCCATCCTTGCGAGCCATCGACAGGAACGCTGACGGACAGCGCACATACTTGATGGGCTGGTCCGCGTACTTGCCCTTGCGCTTGAAGTAGGTCAGCCCGCCCTTCCACGCGGGGTTCTTGTCCCCAGTCATCTTCGTTCGACAGGACGCCCGGCTCACCTCGGTCCATGCCGCTCGCCCCTTGTGCGCGTGGCGCGCCCACTCCTGCCCGCGATAGAACCCGTTGCACTCCCGGCTGCAACACTTCGGCGTGTTCTGGCGGTAGCCCAAGAAAATCGTCTGGCAACGTGGGCAGATACTCCAGATCCGCGAGGTCTTCTGCCGCCACGAATACGAGTTTTCCGCCGCGTTCAACAAGGCAACGATGATGTCGGCTGACGAGTTGGTCTGTTGAATCCGAGACAACGCGGTAGGCGGGATCCGACTCGACACGATACTCACTCCACCGTGAGGGAGTTTCCCATTGGTAAACGTCGGCTTGATGGTCATACGCCAGAATCTCTCCTGATTTGGCTGTATGGTAGTGTTCCCACCCGCCAAGGGTCAAGACCTCCGTGTCCTCGCTCAGGCACCCGTACACCCACATGATCGTGTCGCGGATCTCCCACCCCGCATCTTCAATCGCGCACATCAGACGATGATGCGTCCGCGTCCCCCCAAACGCGAGCAGGTGCGCCCCAGGCTTCGCCACCCGCAGCGCCTCGACGGCCCATGCGTGATGCCACTCCTGCATGGCGCTCAGGTGGTGCAGCATCCCCCCGCCGGTCATGTCGTCCGGGAGCCCCTCGTTCTCCTCGTTCCGCCGCTTGCCGATGGGCTTCCACTCCGGCGTCTCGCAGGTGCAGCGTTTCGCGCCGCGCAACCGCCCGCCGCACGTCGCGCACGTCGGGTTCGCGGTGCCGAAGCGGCTCGTCGCCGAGAAGGAGGGCCAGTCCGTCTGCCGCTCGCCGATGCCCGGCTTGCTGAACCCGCCACCGGACTGCCAGCTGCGCGTGCGGGAGCTGTAGTCTGGCGTCGGCAGCGGCAACCCGGCAAGATGCGCCGCGCACATCTCGCGCCAGTTGTCCGGCTTCATGGGCGAACCCTGTATGGTCAAGAGGCGCACTGTGCCCTCCGACGACGCTGATAGTCACGCGACCGCTCACGCACGCATTGAATGCAGTTACGCCCTTTCCCGTCTGGCCGGACATAGGTGTTCTCGTCGTAGCAATGCCCCATGCTACAGAACTTCGCTCGCCTCTCAGGTTTGGGTCCGGCAACGTCACCACGCATGACGTTTTCCACGTGAGACACGATGTCGAGATGAGCCGGGTTCACGCATGACGGATTCCGACACAAGTGGTCAATCTCGGATCCAGCAGAAATCGTCCGACCCGCGTTGAAGCGTTCAGCGATTGTCTTCACGCCTGTACTCCGCGATCCATTCAGCTGGAAGCGCCTCAAAGTCGCGCCACTTCCAGCTGAGGCTGTCGAAGTCCTTGCCCATGAACTCAAGGCCGTAGGGCGGATCGGTCACGATGGCGTCCACGCTGTTCGGCTCCATCGTCGCCATCACCTCGATGCAGTCGCCGACTTGCAGCGTGGCATGATCACTCATCGCACGAACGCCCGTGCGGCCTCGCGGAGCCAGACCACCGACCACAGGAACAGCGCGAGCGACCCGACCGCCGCCGCCAGCAGGAGGAAGGCCGCCGTTGCCATCGACAAGAACTTCTGACCTGGCACGTCCATCATGTCACCGCCGTCATCTGCCACTTCGCGCAGGCCCACACCACGAGGTCACGGGCGTGAGCCTCCAGCGCGTACCACCGACCTCTGGCGCGGTCGGGGTCCAGCCCATCCGCGCGCATACTCTCATCCACCGAGAAGTACAGATGCTCGGCCACGCCGCCTGCGAGCTTCGCGGATTCCATCCAGAACCACGTCGCCTTCACTTCCGGTAGCGTCAGGCTCGGCGCGTACTTCACCAGCGCCCGCACCGCCATGCCACCAGGCGCGGTGTGCTGATCACAGGCATACCAGCGCACATGGTGGGGCGGGAGCATCGCCGATGCCGTGAGTGGGTTCGCGAGATAGTCTCGCACTTCGATCTGCTTCGGTGCCCCTGCGACTTGCTCAAGTGCGGTCAACACGGCTGCCGCCACCATGAACTTCGGCTGGCAATCCTCTGGGCCAGGCCCCTTGCGGATCTTCTTGGCAGCACCCAGTAATTCGGCGGCACTCACGCCGATCATGCCGACGAGTTCGCTGACGACCTCGTCCTTGAGGCCCATCTCCCACATCCACCACGCCACTTTCGACGCCAGCACCGCATCCTGCGCCACCAGCGCATCTACCAGCGTGACGGGCGGACGCGAGGCGAACGGCGCGACCGCCATCCTGGTGTACACGCCCCACGCATCCTTGTTCTTGGGGAGCTTGGTCGTGGCCTCCACGACGCCGAGCGGGTTGTCGTAGACCAGCGGCAGGAGCGGTACCGCCGTCAGCACATCTTCGGCGACGATGATCGGCCATCGCCAGAAGAAGGCGCGCTTGTCGAGCTTGAGGATGTCGGTCGCCGCTTGGAGCGCGAGGGCGGTTTCGCCACGGCGCACATACTTCTGGAGGGCCGACTTCGTGACGCCGAGCCAGACATCGCGTGGCGGGCCGCTCGGCATTGCTCGCTCCTGCGGATCGTCGTCAAAGAGAGATGGTTGCATCGTCCCCATGCGTACACGATAGCATGGAGCGACCCCAATGTCTAGACATCAGCCACGGGGCTGACATCCTCAGCGCGGAGGCCCTTCGGTGCGTTGATGGGCGTGAACCGCACCAGCTGGCCCTCGCTCAGTTTCTCGAACCCCGCCGACTCCACCGATGTGCGGTGGAAGAAATACTCGTTGCCCGTGTCTTCGCGGAGGAAGCCAAAGCCCTTTTCGCGGAGTAGCTTCGTCACGCGGCCGGTCGCAGACTGTGTCGTCGCCATCGTCGTTCTCTCCTTCAGCGCGCCATTCTACTCTAGCTAGTTCACTTTCGGCATCGCTGTGACTACGGCCCCGCCGACGCGGAACCGCTTGACCTTCGTGGGGTCGCCGCCCAAGCCGAACACCACCTCCTCCGTCGCAACCAGCCGGTCGGTGGGCTTGATGTCGGCCACGGTCGTGTACGGCACCTCGATCACGCCACCGGGGGCCATCTTGCAAAGCGCGATTAACGTCTGCCGCGCCCCCGCGATGTCGCGCAGCAGATTCACGCACTCCCGCAGCAGCAGGGCGACATCTTGGCGCACCTCAGGGTCCATCGTGAGCGCGGCGTTCACGGAGTTGTACTTGAGATGGAGGCGCTTCAGCATCTCCTCCAAGGGTTCCGACTTCGGCAACATCACAGACCCTCCAAGAGTTCCATCTGCACATCGCTCGTGCGCTTCTGCGCGAGTCCGATGTAGTTCGCATTCAGATCCAGCCCCACATAGCGACGACCCAGCCGCAGCGCCACGCGGCCCGTGGTGCCGCTCCCCGAGAACGGGTCGAAGACCAAGCACGGCACCGGCTCCGCCGGCACATCTTCGGGGTTGCACTCACAGCCTGGCTCCCACCCGAGCGTGCGCCAGGCGTACTGCGTGAACGCGCCCGTATTGTAGGCATCGTCAGCCGTCTGGCCCGCGGGCGACACCGTGTCCAGGTTCGATGCCCGTGCGCCCGTCGCACTCCCGCCCGTCGAGACGACCTCGCCCTTCTCGCGCACCCGCTCCCACGGAGTTCGACAGATCGGGCAGCAGCCTTTCGCACTCGTGCCGGCCTTGATGCACGGCTCCACCAGCTTCTCGGGATAGGTCGCGAAGTGGGCCTCGGCGTACGTCTGCGTCGGAATTGTCCAGACGGAACGTCGGTTGCGCGTGATGCCCTCCCACGGCACATTCCCCGCCACACCTCCGCTGATGTTGCCGCGCTCCTCCGCCATATGCCTACGCAGGTTGCCCGACTTGCCAGCGATGATCCGGCGCTTCACGTCGCTCGGGTTCTGCACGCCCGCCGACTCATAGTCCTTCACGCCCACGCCGTTGTACGCGGTCTTCATCTGCTCAATCATCGCGCTCGATGCGGGTTCCGCGATCGCGTCGGCATCGTAGAAGTACCGCGGCGACTTCGCGAGCAAGAACAAGTACTCGTGAGATTTGGTCGGGCGATCCATGATGCTCTCGGGCATCGGATTGGGCTTGGACCAGATGATGTCGCTGCGCAAGTACCATCCCTCGGCCTGGAGCGCGAATGCGACTCTCCACGGAATCCCGACCAAGTCCTTCGGCTTGCATCCCTGCCAGTCCTTGCCCGCCGCGCCCAGCGCCTTCGACAACCCACGCGCCCCGCGATTGCTG
>Ga0315297_10000166_pt1 | contig 35634 bp, 29 predicted proteins | sample YL17G15_0_MG_FD_203628 | JGI IMG/M metagenome (GOLD analysis project Ga0315297, IMG submission 203628) | Sediment microbial communities from Yellowstone Lake, YNP, Wyoming, USA - YL17G15_0 | ecosystem: Environmental > Aquatic > Freshwater > Lake > Sediment | place: USA: Wyoming | collected...
CGAGAAATCCCCGAAGCGCAGCACGCGCACGACGTCCCCGTATTTCTCACCAAAGAGCGCCATCGCGCCCGCCTTGATCGCGGCGTCATAGGGCAGCTCCCGAATATCGGCGGCGGAATTCCTGCGGATCTCGGCATTGACCAGGCCCTCGACGCTGTCGAGTTCCTGCGGCGTCACGGCTTGTGTATGCGAGAAGTCGAAGCGCAGGCGATCCGGCGCGACAAGGGAGCCCTTTTGCAGGACATGGTTGCCGAGCACTTTGCGAAGCGCCGCATGCAGGAGATGCGTCGCGGAATGATTCAGCACCGTCGCCTGGCGGGTGGCGCCATCCACTTTCGCCGTGAGCTTGTCGCCGATGGCGAGCGATCCCGACTCGAGGCGGCCGATGTGGACGTGGGCGTCGCCGAGTTTTTTCGTGTCGTTCACCTTGAAACGCGATTTCGAAGCTTCGAGTACGCCGACATCGCCAACCTGCCCGCCCGCCTCGGCATAGAAAGGTGTCCTGTCGAGCACGACCTGGACTTCTTCGCCGCTGGCGGCCGATTTCACTTCGGCGCCGGCCTTGAGGATCGCCGTGACCCGGCCCTCACCAACGAGCGAGTCGTAGCCGCAAAACGCGCTTTCCGCATCGAGCGTGTCGGTGCCGCGCAGATCCACGCCGAAGCGACTCGCGGCGCGGCCGCGTTCACGCTGGCTTTCCATTGCCTTTTCGAAACCCGCCTGGTCGATCGACAACTTTCGCTCGCGCGCGATATCGGCGGTGAGGTCCACGGGAAATCCGAAAGTGTCGTAAAGCTTGAAAACTGTTTCACCGGCGATGGTCTTGCCCTTCAGCTTCTTGATCGCGGTTTCGAGCAATTCCATGCCGTTTTCGAGCGTCTCGGCGAAGCGCTCTTCTTCCTGACGCAATACGCGCCTGGCATGGTCGGCGCCCTTCACCAGTTCCGGGCAGGCCTCGCCCATTTCCTGCACGAGCGCTGGCACGAGCTGGTGGAAGAAGGGCTTTTCCTGGCCAAGCTTGTAGCCGTGGCGGATGGCGCGGCGAATGATGCGGCGGAGCACATAGCCGCGGCCGTCGTTGCCGGGGATCACGCCGTCCACAATCAGGAAACTGCAGGCGCGGATATGATCGGCGATCACGCGGAGCGACGGGCTGGTCTTTTTCTTCTGGTGCGTCGCCTCCGCGGCGGCCGCGATCAGGCCCTGGAACAGGTCGATGTCGTAATTCGAATGCACGCCCTGCATCACCGCGGCCGTGCGTTCGAGGCCCATGCCGGTGTCCACCGAGGGTTTCGGCAGCGGCGTCATCTTTCCGTCTGCACTGCGCTCGTACTGCATGAACACGAGATTCCAGATCTCGACGTAGCGGTCGCCGTCCTCGTTCTTCGAGCCCGGCGGGCCGCCTTTGATGTCCTTTCCGTGGTCGTAGAAAATCTCCGAACAAGGTCCACACGGCCCTGAATCTCCCATGGCCCAGAAATTGGACTCTTCATCCATGCGCGTGAAGCGCTTCGGATTCACGCCGATCTTCTTGAGCCAGAGGTCGGCAGCCTCGTGGTCGTCCTTGTAGACGGTGACCCAGAGTTTTTCCGCGGGGATCTTCAGTGTGCCGGTGACGAAATCCCAGGCGAACTCAATCGCCTCGCGCTTGAAGTAGTCGCCGAAGCTGAAATTACCCAGCATCTCGAAGAAAGTGTGATGGCGCGCGGTGTAACCGACATTCTCGAGGTCGTTGTGCTTGCCGCCGGCGCGTACGCAACGCTGCGAGCTCGCGGCGCGCTTGTAGCTGCGCCGGTCCTTGCCGAGGAAGACGTCCTTGAACTGCACCATGCCTGCGTTGGTGAAGAGAAGCGTCGGGTCATTGCCGGGCACCAGCGGGCTCGAAGGCACGACCGCGTGACCGCGTTCCCGGAAGAATTCCAGGAAGGCGCTGCGCAGTTCCGCGCTCGACATGGATTGTTTTCGTTTCGCCGCCATCATTCCCCGTCCAGATCCCTGCCGATCGCCGCGCGCACCTGGTCAGAACTGAAGCCGCGCTGCGTCAGGAAACGCGCCTGCTTTCCGCGTTCGGCCCAGCTTCCGGGTTCGCGCGCGCCGAAGCGCTTGCGCCGGACCTCGGCGCAACGACGCCGCCAGTCGGCCGAGCCCGCGTCAACCGAAGCCGAAATCAGCTCCGCAGCGACGCCGGCCTCGCGGAGCTTGTGCGCGATACGCACGGGCCCCTGGCCGCGATTGGCATGATACGCGACGAAATGCTCGGCAAATCGGGAGTCGTCCAGGAGCTTTTCCTGGACCAGGTGATCGACGATGGCCTGTGCGGTTGCGGCCGCGAAGCCTCGTTCGGCGAGGCGCTGGCCAAGTTCGCGGGCGCCGTAGTCACGCCGGTTCAGCAGCTTGAGTGCCGCGAGCCGGGCAGCCTGCTGATCGTCCGGGGCCGCCGCAGCGGCTGGATCAGGCTTCCGCCGCCTCACTCACAACCGCCACCGGGCGGCGCACCGGCAACAGCCGGGTCCGCAGCGCCGTATCGATCGCCGTCGCGACTTCCGGATGTTGCTGCAGGTAGGCGCGGGCATTGTCCTTGCCCTGGCCGATGCGTTCGCCGTTGTAGGCGTACCAGGAGCCGGACTTCTCGATCAGGCCGTGCAGCGCGCCCATGTCGATCAGTTCGCCTTCGCGCGAGATGCCGTGGCCGTAAAGGATCTCGAACTCCGCCTCGCGGAATGGCGGCGAGACCTTGTTTTTGACGACCTTCACGCGGGTCAGGTTGCCGATGACTTCCTCGCCGTTCTTCAATGCGCCGATGCGGCGGATGTCGAGCCTGAGCGATGCGTAGAACTTCAGCGCATTGCCGCCGGTCGTGGTCTCGGGGTTGCCGAACATCACGCCGATCTTCATGCGGATCTGGTTGATGAACAGCACGATGGTGTTGGAGCGCTTGATGTTGCCGGTGAGCTTCCGGAGCGCCTGCGACATCAGCCGGGCCTGCAGGCCGATCTGCATCTCGCCCATCTCGCCCTCGATTTCGGCCTTTGGCGTCAGCGCCGCGACCGAGTCGATCACGACGATGTCCACGGCCCCCGAGCGCACCAGCATGTCGGTGATCTCGAGCGCCTGCTCGCCAGTATCCGGCTGCGAAATCAGCAATTCCTTGGTGTCGACGCCGAGTTTCCCGGCGTAGACGGGATCGAGCGCGTGCTCGGCATCCACGAATGCGGCAACGCCGCCCAATTTCTGCGTCTGGGCGATGATCGAAAGCGCCAGCGTCGTCTTGCCGGAAGCTTCCGGCCCGTAAACCTCGATCACGCGGCCGCGCGGCACGCCGCCGACGCCGAGCGCGATGTCCAGGCCCAGCGATCCGGTCGACACGACCTCGATGTCGTTGTTGGCCGGGTGCTCGCCGAGGAGCATCACCGAGCCCTTGCCGAACTGCTTGTCGATCTGGCTCAGCGCCGCGGCGAGAGCCTTTTTGCGGTTGTCTTCCATCGAAATTCTTCCCCTCTTGAGGTGGATGATTATTTCACAAAGATCCGGCTTGGGGCGCACGCAGAATTTACTCTGCGTTGGACCTCAAATTGCCGTTTCGGGGAGAGCTTACGGTGCCGGGTGGCTCAGGCCGCGACCCACCCTCGACCCTACTTGCCCAGCGGCCATTCGGCGAGCGGCGTGTAATGCAGGCCGTCCGGCCCGGACACGGATTCGACCAGCGCCAGGCGATCGCAGGACCAGACGACGGCCGGAATGCTGAGCTTTGGCGGCGGCCGCCGCACCCGGCGCACCAGCGTGAAATGCGGCCGCCAGGGCCGTTCCTCGTGCTCGATGCCGAGCTGCAGCAGGCGCTCCCACAGGGTGTTGACCAGGGTCTGGCCCGCTTCCGGGACCGCATCCGCGAGTGCCGCGACGACCTTGGGCCTTGGCCAGTATTCCAGGCGGTCGAATTTGAGCTTGGCCGGCTTGTAATCGCCCCGCGCGCCGACCCGGATGATTTCTGGTATCCGCGAGCCCGACACCCGGCCGAGAAAGGCCAGCGTCACATGGAGTTTTGAGGCAGCGACCGGCTGGCCATCGATGGAGGCGACGGCCGTCCCGGTCGCCTCGATCAGCGACTGGCGCGTCTTTGCATCCGGCCAGTACGCGAAGAACAGGCGCCTTGAATGCTCGCGAAGATCCAGTGGTGTGCTCATGGGCGCAGCAGCCCCGAAAGCGCCGCCGCGACGGAGCGGCGACGCACGGCATCGCGATCACCTGTGAAACGGTGATGTTTTGCCGTGGCACGCACGCGGCCGCGGTGACGCCGGGCCCAGGCAATCCAGACCGTGCCGACGGGCTTACCCCTTGTCGCACCGGTCGGGCCCGCGATGCCGGTGACCGCGACCGCAACGGTCGCGCCCGCAGCCTTCAGCGCGCCGCGTGCCATCGCAAGCGCCGCCGGTTCGCTGACTGCGCCATGGCGTTCGAGCAAGCGTGGGCTCACGCCCAGGAGCTCCTGCTTCGCGGCATTGGAATAGGTCACCCAGCCGCGGTCGAAGTAATCGGAACTCCCGGACAGGTCGGTCAGGCACTTGGCGAGGAAACCGCCGGTGCAGGATTCGGCCGTCACGACCAAAGCACCGGCCTTGCGCAGATGGCGGCCCACGCGGGTCGCGAGGAGGTTCAGCGCGCTATCGCCGGGTGCGGGCATCGTCAGCCGGTCCTGGAAAAATCGGGTGGGCGTTTTTCGAGGATGGCGGCGATGGCCTCGCGCGCCTCGGGGCCCGCAAGCCGCGAACCGAAGACGCCCGCCTCGCGCAGGATGGCATCCTGCACCAGGGTTGCCTGCGCCTGACGCAGCAGCTTCTTGGTGTCTCGCACCGCGCCCTGCGGCAGGGCATCGAAGGACCGCGCAATTCCTTGCGCGTGCGCCAGCAGTTCCGCGGGCGGCAGCACGGCATTTGCGATGCCCATGGCGAGCGCTTCGGCGGCGTTGAATGGCTTGCCCAGCAGCAGTTTCTCGGCGGCGCAGACCTTGCCCGCCATCATCGGTAATAACAGGGTAGAACCGAACTCAGGTACCAGGCCCAGATTCACGAAGGGCATCGAGAATGTCGCGCCCTCGGCGACATAGACCAGGTCGCAATGCAGCAGCATCGTAACGCCGATGCCGATCGCCATGCCATTGACGGCTGCGACGACTGGTTTGTCGAAAGTCGCAAGGGCCTGCATGAAGGAAAGGACCGGCGAGTCCGGCCGCGCGAATTTCGGGTCGGCGAAGTCCTTAAGGTCATTGCCCGCCGTGAAGGCGGGCCCTGCGCCCGTGAACAGCACAGTGCGCACGGCCTTGTCGGCCGATGCCTCCCGGAGATGCCTGACGATCGCTTCGTACATCTCGCCGGTAATCGCGTTTTTCTTGTCGGGACGGTCGAATGTCAGGGTTGCTACACCCTGGTCGAATTGATAGCCGATGCTCATGAGCAATCCTACCTCAGCCACTACGCTAGCAGTTTCACCTGCAACCCGTAGCGTTCATAAACCGGCACTGCCCGCCTGTCGCAAGTCAGCAGTTCGACACCATTGGCCGCTGCCGTTGCCGCCACCAGCGCATCATAGGCAGCGCCGCCGCTGACTCCATGATCCGTCAATCCGAGGATGAAATCCCGATAGGCCTGTTCGCCGAGGCGCAGGTATGGCTGGGCGAATCGAACGGCCAGGAAGTCCCGCACCAGTTCACCGGATACCCGATGGGGTGGCGGCAAGCGAGTCAGAACGGAGTAGGTCTCGAGCGCACAATGTTCGACCAATCGCAGTCCCCCATCCAATGCACGACGTGCCGCTTCGTGGCTTTCGTGCCAGGACGCGAAGGCCGCGACTACGAGACTCGTATCGGCAGCCTTCAACGCCGCACGCGCTCCAGAGTGTCGCGAACCTGCTCGGCGGTCAGTTCGGGAAGACTGGTGTCGGGAATGGCGACCAGACCCTTGCCGCGTTTCTTCAGGCGCATCGGTGTCGGCGCGATTTCGATCTCGAGGCGCCCGTCGCCAGCGCGGATTTCAAGCGGCTGGCCGGGCTTCAGACCCAGCGCCTGGCGCAGGGGCTTCGGCACGACAATACGGCCGGTGGAATCGATGGTAGCTTTCATGGCATTTATAATGGCATGAGAATGCCATTTCCGCAACCATATTGCGCCATTGGCCATGACTGCGATTATCCTGCTGAACGTCTGCAGTCGTCCGGCACGAAAGGATTGCATTTCACTTGAAAAAGCAGGACTTCGGATCCCCGCAGGGCAGCTTCGCCGCGGAACTTGGCCCCGCCGGCAAATCCTCGCACACGCCGATGATGCAGCAGTACCTGCGCATCAAGGCAGGGCATCCGGACGTGCTGCTGCTGTACCGGATGGGCGATTTCTACGAGCTTTTCTATGAGGATGCGCGCCGCGCCTCGAAGCTCCTCGACATTGTGCTGACCCAGCGCGGCGAATCGGCCGGTGCCGCCATCCCGATGGCGGGCGTGCCGGTCGACAAGCTCGATACCTATCTTGGAAGGCTCGTGAAACTGGGCGAGCCGGTCGCGATCTGCGAGCAGGTCGGCGAGGTCGGAAAGAACAAGGGGCCGGTCGAGCGCGAAGTCGTGCGCATCGTGACACCGGGTACGGTGACCGATGATGCGCTGCTGGACGCGAATCGCGAGACCCTGCTCGCGGCCATCGCGGTGGATGGCGAAACCTTTGGCCTGGCCTGGCTCGATCTCAGCGCGGGCCGCTACAGCGTGCTCGAAGGCTTCGGTGCTGAATCCCTGCTCTCGGAACTCGAGCGGCTGCGGCCCGCTGAGCTCCTGTTGGCGGAGGGGACGGCCGGACGGCTGGCCTCGGCACTGCGGACACGCATCGTCGAACGGCCACCCTGGCACTTCGAGCAGGATTCCGCGCGCCGCGCGCTCAATCAGCAATTTGGCACGCAGGATCTCGCAGGTTTCGGCGCGCAAGACCTCGGGCCTGCGATCGGGGCGGCTGGCGCACTTCTTCAATACGTGCGCGACACGCAGCGCAGTGCGCTGCCGCACCTGACGGGTTTGCTGCGCGAATCTCGCGACGAGGCGCTCGCGATGGACCCGGCCACGCGGCGAAATCTCGAACTCGACCGCAGCCTCGCCGGCCGCGACGAGCATACGCTCGCGGGCGTTGTCGACCGCACGGCGACCGCGATGGGCGCGCGGCAGTTGCGGCGCTGGATCCAGCGGCCGCTGCGCGATCACGCACAACTGCGGCGCCGCTACCATGCCATTTCCGCGCTGATCGAATCCGGCCGCGCGGCAACCCTGCACGAATGCCTGCGCGGGATCGGTGATGTCGAGCGCGTACTCTCAAGGATCGCACTTCGATCGGCACGACCGCGCGATCTGGCGATGTTGCGCGCGGCGCTCGCCCTGCTGCCGGCCATCCACGAGACGCTCGCCGGGCTCGCCTCTCCGCTGCTTGCGGAAATCGGCACGGATCTGGCCGCCCAGCCGGAATTGCATGCGCTCCTCGCCCGCGCAATCGTGGATTCACCGCCACCGCTGCTGCGCGATGGGGATGTGTTCGCGGCGGGTTACGACATCGAACTCGACGATCAGCGGGCCATCGCAACCGGCACGGACCGGCACCTGTTCGAACTCGAGGAGCACGAGCGCCGCCGCACGGGGATTTCGCAGCTGCGGCTCGGCTACAACCGCGTGCACGGCTATTACATCGAGCTGCCGCGCAGCCAGGCGGGGCGCGCGCCCCCCGACTACCACCGCCGCCAGACCATCAAGAACGCCGAGCGCTACACGACGCCCGAGCTCAAGCAGTTCGAGGAACGCATGCTGGGCGCCCGCGACCGCGCGCTCGCGCGCGAGCGCGAGCTCTACGATGCGTTGCTTGACGAGCTGACAATTGCACTTGCGAGTCTCAAGCGCCTGGCCGCGGCGCTCGCAATCGTCGATGTGATCGCGAATCTCGCCGAGCGCGCCGTGACCTTGTCCTACGTGCAGCCGGTACTCACGGACGAGCCGGGGCTGCACATCGAGGGCGGCCGCCATCCCGTCGTCGAGCGCGTGCTCGAGGAGCCTTTCGTGCCCAATGACCTCGAGTTGCGCGATGGCCGGCGCATGCTCGTCATCACGGGCCCGAACATGGGTGGCAAATCCACCTACATGCGCCAGGCGGCGCTGATCCTGGTGCTCGCCTCGATCGGAAGTTTCGTGCCGGCGGACAAAGCCGTGATCGGCCCATTCGACCGGATCTTCACGCGCATCGGCGCCTCGGACGATCTTGCGGGTGGGCGCTCGACCTTCATGGTCGAGATGACCGAGGCCGCCGTGATCCTGAATGCCGCCACCGAACAGAGTCTCGTGCTGATGGACGAGATCGGCCGCGGCACCAGCACCTATGATGGCCTGTCGCTTGCATTCGCCTGCGCGAGCCACATCGCGCGGCGTCTGCGCGCGTTCACACTGTTCGCCACGCATTACTTCGAACTGACCGAGATCGCCGCGGAATTGCCCGAGGTGGACAACGTGCATCTCGATGCGACCGAGCACCAGGACGACATCGTGTTCCTGCACGCCGTGCGGCCCGGGCCCGCGAGCCGTAGCTACGGGCTGCAGGTGGCGCAGAAAGCCGGCGTGCCGCGCGAAGTGATCGCGAGCGCCAAGGCCTATCTGGAGAAGATCGAGCGCCAGCACCGGCGCGATGCGCCGCTGGCCGCGCAGGCGGCGCTGCCGCTTGCCGCACCGGATCAGAGCGCCGAAATCATCGGCAAATTGAAGGCCATCGATCCCGACCGTCTGACGCCGAGGGAAGCCCTGCAGGCACTCTATGAACTGCGGTCCGGCTTGACGCCGGAAGATTGAGGCGTTTCAGTCCGCGCGGCGGCGCGCTTTGCGTCTCAATGTCTCCCGAAGGAACCAGAGCCCAGGAATTTTACCAATGAATCCGCGACCACAGCGGACATCAGCATGCCGGTGTGACTGACATCATGAACGATGTGTTCCTTGGCGCCGGCGAGCTGCGTCTCGTCCACGCTGACCGTTCCGTCATTCGGCGCCGGCAGGTCCGCGAACAAGCGCCCCATACCGGCGGATCGCGATCCGGCGATGATGCCGAGTTCGCGCTCCCCGTGCCAGGTGCGCGGCTCACGCCGCGTGAGTTCAGCAGCGGCGAGGCGCCCCAGCAGATGCGGCCCCAATGACCAGGCGGCGACCGCGCGCGCGGCGCGCGAGCCCTGCACCGGCGATCCCAGCAACACGATGCGGCCCTGCGGCAATTCGCCCCGTGCCCCGAATGCCTCGAGGATCACGAGACCACCGAGACTGTGCCCCACGAGATGCACGGGCCCGTCGCCGAATCCGTGCAAATGAGTGGCAAGCGCTGCGGCGGCCTCGCCGATATCCGCCTGGGTGGAGGGATAACGGAATACGGAAGGCTCGAGTCCGGCCTGCGCCAGGCGATTGCGCAATACAAAGGACTCCAGCCCGTTCATCCACAGGCCGTGCACGACGACGACAGGCGTGGCGCGCGTGGTCAGCGCTCAGCCGGGCGGCTGCACCGGCAGCTTGACCCGGATGTGCAACTCGGCGAGTTGTGAGTTATCGACCTCGGATGGCGCGTCGGTCAGCGGGCACCAGGCCGACTGCGTCTTCGGGAAGGCGATGACGTCGCGGATGTTGTCGGTGCCCGACATCAGCATCGCGAGCCGGTCGAGACCAAAGGCGATGCCGCCGTGCGGCGGCGCGCCGTAGGTCAGCGCCTCGAGCAGGAAGCCGAATTTCTGCTGCGCCTTCTCCGCGGAAATGCCCAGCAGGCCAAAGACCGCGCTCTGCAGGTCCTGGCGATGGATGCGGATCGAGCCGCCGCCGATTTCCGAGCCGTTCAACACCATGTCGTAGGCGCGTGCGACCGCATCGCCCGGATCGGCCGCGAGCGCCGCCGGATCGGGATCGACCGGGGCGGTGAATGGATGGTGCACGGCCATCCAGCGCTTCGCTTCCGCATCCCATTCGAACATCGGGAAATCCACGACCCACAGCGGTCGCCAGTCGGTCTCGACCACGCCCAGGTCGCGGCCGAGCTGCAAGCGCAGCGCGCCCAGCGCGTCATTGACGACCTTCGCCTTGTCGGAGCCGAAGAACAGGAGATCACCGGTCGCCGCCTTGGTACGCTCGAGAATGCCGGCGATCGCCGCATCGGACAGGAATTTCAGGATCGGCGACTGCAGGCCCTCGCGGCCTTTGCCCGCGTCATTGACCTTGATGTAGGCCAGGCCGCGCGCGCCGTGGCGCGCGACGTAAGCCGTGTATTCGTCGATCTGTTTGCGCGTCAGTTCGCCGCCACGCGGCACGCAGAGCGCGGCGACACGGCCCTGCGGATCCGACGCCGGCCCCGCGAACACCTTGAATTCGCAGTCAGCGACCAGGTCCGCGACATCCACGAGTTCGAGCGGCACACGCAGGTCGGGCTTGTCCGAGCCGAAGCGGCGCATGGCATCCGCATAGGCGATGCGCGGAAAGGGATTTGGCAGCTGGACCTTCAGCACGCGCGAGAAGACATGGCGGATCAGGCCCTCCATCAGCGCCATGATCTTGTCCTGCGACATGAATGAGGTCTCGATGTCGAGCTGCGTGAACTCCGGCTGGCGGTCGGCCCGCAGGTCCTCATCGCGGAAGCAGCGCACGATCTGGTAGTAGCGATCAAAGCCGCTGATCATCAGCAGCTGCTTGAAGATCTGCGGCGACTGCGGCAGTGCGAAGAACTTGCCCGGATGCGTGCGCGAGGGCACCAGGTAGTCGCGCGCGCCCTCGGGCGTCGCCTTGGTCAGCATCGGCGTCTCGATGTCCACGAATTCGTTGCCATCGAGGTATTCGCGCATCGCGCGCGTGATCGCATGGCGGCGGCGCAGCCGTTCCTGCATGAAGTCGCGCCGCAGGTCCACGTAGCGGTGCTTGAGCCGCAACTCCTCGTTGACCTCCTCGTCGAGTGCGAAGGGCGGGGTCGCCGAGGGATTCAGCACGACGAGCGTCTGGGCCAGCAACTCGACCTGCCCGGACAACAAGCCTGGATTTGCCGTGCCCGCCGGCCGTGCCCGCAGTTTGCCCAGCACCTGGATCACGAATTCGCGGCCCAGGTGCTGCGCGAGGGTGAAGGCCTCGGCCTTGTCGGGATCGAAGACGACCTGCAGGAGTCCCGAGCGATCGCGCAGATCCACGAAGATCACGCCACCGTGATCGCGGCGACGGTGCACCCAGCCGGCGACCTCGATGGTCCGACCGATCAGGGATTCGCCGATTTCACCGCAGTAATTTGTGCGCATGGGCCGACAAGTTTACTTGCGCGCCTTCCGGCGTGTCGTGGTTTTGCGTGCCTGTGTCGGCTTGTCGCCGGTGGGCTTGGGCTTGTCCGCTGCCGGAGGCGTCTTCACAGCCTCGCCCGCCTTTGTTGTCGAATCCGTCGCCGCAGCGGCCGTCTTTTCCTCCTTGGGTTTGTCGGAGGCCGGTTCCTTGTCCCCCGCAATATTTCGCTTGGTGTCTGCGGCACCCTTGAAGTCGGTTTCATACCAGCCGCCGCCCTTCAGCCGGAACGAAGGCGCCGAGACGAGGCGTTTCAGCGTGTTGCGCCCGCAGTCCGGGCACTTGCGGAGCGGCCGGTCGGAGATTTTCTGCAACTCCTCGTGGCGATGCCCGCAGGCGGAACATTGATATTCATAGAAGGGCATACGGTCATTTTCGCATAACCAGCTCGCCGGACTTCACCGAGACCTTGATGGTGTCGCCCGGGCCGAATGTGCCCGCCAGGATCCGTTGTGCCAGCGGGTTCTCGAGCTGGTGCTGGATTGCTCGCTTCAATGGCCGTGCGCCATAGACCGGGTCGAATCCGGCCGTGCCCAGCAGGTCGAGTGCCGCCGTGTCGAGCTCGAGTCCGAGGTCGCGTTCCGCGAGCCGGCGGCGCAGGTAGCCAGCCTGGATCTCGACGATCCGGCGGATGTGCTCCCGGCCGAGCGGATGGAATACGACGATGTCATCGACGCGGTTGATGAACTCGGGCCTGAAATGCTGGCCGACGATTTCGAGCACGGCTGCCTTCATGCGCTCGTAGTTGGCCTCGCCCGCCAGCTCCTGGATGACCTGCGAGCCGAGATTCGAGGTCATGATGATGACGCTGTTGCGGAAATCCACGGTGCGGCCCTGGCCGTCGGTCAGCCGGCCGTCGTCGAGCACCTGCAGCAGCACATTGAATACGTCGGTGTGCGCCTTCTCGACCTCGTCGAGCAGGATCACGGCATACGGGCGGCGCCGGACCGCCTCGGTCAGGTACCCGCCCTCCTCGTAGCCGACATAGCCCGGCGGCGCGCCGATCAGCCGTGCCACCGAGTGCTTCTCCATGAACTCCGACATGTCGATGCGCACCATGGCTTCTTCGGTGTCGAACAGGAATTCGGCCAGCGCCTTGCAGAGCTCGGTCTTGCCGACGCCGGTCGGTCCGAGGAACAGGAAGGAGCCATTCGGCCGGTTCGGGTCGGCTAACCCTGCGCGCGAGCGGCGGATGGCGTCCGCAACGATACCAACTGCCTGCTGTTGGCCCACGACGCGCTTGGCAAGCGCTTCCTCCATCTTCAGGAGCTTCTCGCGCTCGCCTTCCAGCATCTTGGAAACCGGGATGCCGGTCCACTTGGAGACCACCTCGGCGATCTCCTCCTCGCCCACCTTGTTGCGCACGAGCTGGGGCTGCTTCGCCTCGGCGTCGTGCGCCGCGGCGAGACGCTTATCGAGCTCGGGAATGCGCCCATGCTGCAACTCCGCCATGCGCGCCAGGTCGCCGGCGCGGCGCGCGGCCTCGAGCTCCATCTTCGCGCGCTCGAGTTCCTCCTTGATGTGCGCCGCGCCCTGCATCGCGGCCTTCTCGGCTTTCCAGATCTCCTCGAGGTCCGCGAACTCGCGCTCGAGCCCCTCGAGCGTGGCCTCGAGCTGCTCCCTCCGCTTGCGAGAACCTTCGTCGTCTTCTTTCTTGAGTGCCTCGCGCTCGATCTTCAGCTGGATGATGCGCCGCTCCAGGCGGTCGAGGACTTCCGGCTTGGAGTCGATCTCCATGCGGATGCGGGAAGCCGCTTCGTCCATCAGGTCGATCGCCTTGTCCGGGAGCTGGCGGTCGCTGATGTAGCGGTGCGAGAGCGTCGCGGCGGCGACGATCGCGGGGTCGGTGATGTCGACCTGGTGATGGACTTCGTAGCGTTCCTTGAGCCCGCGCAGGATTGCGATCGTATCCTCGACCGAGGGTTCGCCGACCAGCACCTTCTGGAAGCGGCGCTCGAGCGCCGCGTCCTTCTCGACGTACTTGCGGTATTCGTCGAGCGTGGTCGCGCCGACGCAATGCAGTTCACCTCGCGCCAGCGCCGGCTTCAGCATGTTGCCGGCATCCATCGAGCCCTCAGCCTTGCCGGCGCCGACCATGGTGTGCAGTTCGTCGACGAACAGGATCACCTGGCCTTCCTGCTTCGCGAGATCGTTCAGCACGCCCTTCAGGCGCTCCTCGAACTCGCCGCGGAATTTCGTGCCTGCGATCAGGGCGCCCATGTCGAGCGCCAGGATGCGCTTGTTCTTGAGCCCCTCGGGTACTTCGCCATTGACGATGCGCTGCGCGAGGCCTTCGACGATCGCGGTCTTGCCGACACCGGGTTCGCCGATCAGCACCGGGTTGTTCTTGGTGCGCCGTTGCAGCACCTGGATCGTGCGGCGGATCTCATCGTCGCGGCCGATCACCGGGTCGAGCTTGCCGGCCTCGGCACGCGCGGTCAGGTCCAGCGTGAATTTTTCGAGCGCGCCGCGCTGCTCCTCGGCGTTCGGATCCTCGATCTTCTCGCCGCCACGCAGGTCCGCTATCGCCTTGTCGATGGCGCCCTTGACCGCGCCACTGTCCTGCAGGATCGTGCCGAGCGCGCCACGGTCCTCGACCGCAGCCAAAACTGCCAGCTCGCTCGAGATGTATTGGTCGCCGCGCTTCTGGGCGAGCTTGTCGGTCACGTTCAGCAGGCGACCCAGGTCACTGGAGGCCTGCACGTCGCCCTGCGTGCCCTCGACACTCGCGATGCGGTCGATCTGCTGCAGCAGCCGCGAGCGCAGCAGATTCACATTGACGCCGGCCTTGTCGAGCAGCGGGCGCACGGTGCCGCCCTGCTGGTCGAGGAGCGCCAGCATCAGGTGCACGGGCTCGATGAACTGGTGATCGCGCCCGACGGCGAGGGACTGGGCGTCGGCCAGCGCCAGCTGGAATTTCGAGGTCAGGCGGTCCGGGCGCATGGCGGGACTCCGTGTCGTTGCCTGCCCCGTCCATGAGGCCGGCAACGACTCAATTCAATGCGCAAATTCGTGCGTAACCGCGATCAACAGGATGCCGATCGCGATCAGGAGCACCTGCTGGATCGAGGTGCGCGCATCCACCTTGCGGTGCAGGCCGGGAATCAGGTCGGCGACTGCGACGTACAGGAAGCTGGCGGCCGCGACTGCAAGCGCATAGGGAAGCACCTGCATTGCGCGCGCCAACAGGAAATACGCGAGCGCAGCGCCTGCGACCGATGTCAGGCTGACCGCGATATTCAGGATCATCGCCCTCTGCCTGCTCATGCCGCCGTGCAACAGGATCGCGAGATCGCCGACTTCCTGCGGAATCTCGTGCGTGAACACGGCAATCGCCGTGACGATGCCGAGGTGCACGTCGGTCATGAAGGCCGCGGCGATCAGCACGCCGTCGAGCGTGTTGTGGAATGCGTCGCCCCACAGGATCAACGTCGCGGAGGCACGTGCCCGGTGGCGTTCCTGCGGCGCATGTGCCTCGCAAGGGTCGGCATGGCAGTGGCGCCACAGCACCATCTTCTCGAGCACGAAAAAAGCGATGATGCCCACCGCAAGCGCGATGCCAATGCCATGTGTGCCCCCGGGCCCCGCGGCCTCGATCGCGTGTGGCAGCAACGCGAGCAATGCGGCGCCCAACAGCGCGCCGGTCGCGAAACTCACGAGATGCGGCACGATCGCATTGCGGCGCGCCTCCGACAGCAGCAGGAAGCCGCCGGCGATCAGCGCGGACAGGGCACCGCTGGCGGCGGTGAAGACCAGGATCAGCGCGAGCGTGGACAAGGTCCCTCCCCGGTTTGCGGGGCCGACAGCCTACACCAGAGGCCCGCCTGTGGCAGCCTCAGGCCAACCAGATCAATGCGGCCATGCGCCCGGTCTGGCCGTCGCGGCGATAGGAATAGAAGCGCGTGGGATCGGTGGCCGTGCAAAGGTCACCGCCGTAGACCGCCGGCACACCGCAGGCCGCCAGACGACGACGGGCGAGCCCCGGCAGGTCCGCGAGATATTTCTGTCCCCTGCCCGGCCGGAAATCCGCATCCGACTCCGGCTGCATGGCGACGAACATGCGGCGCACTTCGCCGCCGACCTCGAAGGCCGTGGGCCCGATCGCCGGGCCCAGCCAGGCGATCAGGTCCGCCGGGTCGGTCGCTAGCGCAGCGACCGTCGCCTCGACCACGCCCAGCACAAGCCCGCGCCAACCCGCGTGGGCAATTCCGACACGATCACCGGCGCGGCTTGCCAGGAATACCGGCAGGCAGTCGGCGGTCAACACCGCGGCAACCGGTCCCGGCTCGAATGCGACCGCGGCGTCTGCGCTCCCTGATGATGGCCCGGAAAGCGTCGCGACACGGCGCCCGTGCACCTGGGTGAGCCACTGCGGATCGGAAGGAAGCGACAGCGCATCGTGGAGGCGCCGCCGGTTCGCCTCGACCGCCCGCGCATCGTCACCGACATGACTCGCGAGATTGAACGATGCATAAGGCCCGGTGCTGAATCCGCCGCGGCGCGTCGTCATGACCGCGTGCACGGATGGCGGCGCAGGCCAATCCGGGACCAGGAACTCGAGTTGCTCGCTCACGATCGGCGCTCTATCTTCGTGTCTTCGCGGAGCGCCGCGACGAGCTCGACGAAGTCCGCGGGCAGCGGCGCTTCGACCACGATGCGCCGCCCGTCCACCGGATGGGCGAATTCAAGCTTCGCCGCATGCAGCGCCTGGCGCCGGAAGGCACGGAGCCTCGAGTCGAGCCGCTGCGTCGCACCGCGTGGAATCACCAGCCTCTTTCCATAGACGGGATCGCCTACCAATGGAAAACCGGCGTGCGCGAGATGCAGGCGGATCTGGTGCGTGCGGCCTGTCTCCAGCATCACGCGCACCCAGGTGTGGCGGCGGAAGCGTTCGATAACGCGGTAGTGGGTCACGGCCGCGCGGCCGTCCGAGCGCACGGTCATGCGCAGCCGGTCCACGGGGTGACGGGCGACAGGCGCGTCGACGGTTCCGCCACCGGTCATCACGCCGATGCAAACTGCCTGGTATTCGCGATGGATACCACGCACCGTCAGCGCCTCGACGAGCACATCGCGTGCAAGCTCCGTGCGCGCGACGATCAAGAGACCCGTCGTATCCTTGTCGAGCCGGTGCACGATGCCCGCCCGTGGCAGTTTCGCAAGCGCGGGATCGTGCGCCAGCAACGCATTCTGCAGTGTGCCATCGGGATTACCGGCGCCGGGATGCACGACGAGACCGGCCGGCTTGTTGATGACGATGACGCTTGCGTCTTCCCAGGCGATCGCGAGCGCCATCGGCTGTGCCCGCGACGCAACGGCGTCCTCGACGGGCGCATCCACGCGCACCAGTTCGCCCCCGGTCACGGCATCACGGGGCCGCGGGATGCGGCCGTCCACGCGCACCTGCCCGGCATCGATCCAGCGCTTCAGGCGCGAGCGCGAGTATTCCGGCAGGGCGTCGGCCAGCGCCTGGTCAAGCCGCCGACCGGCGGCCTCCGGTGGCAACCGCAATTCATGCTGGTATCGGGTGGAACTCATGGGGGTCGCCGGGGGTCTTTAGTCGCTATACTGCGGCGGCTAAACACGCGGGGTCCAGTCCCTTGATTCGACGGATATTGATGGCGCGCGCCCTGGCGGTCGCGTGCTGCGTCCTGATTCTTGCAGCCTGCGCCGGCCGCGATCGCGCGGCCGAGCAGCTCCAGCCCGAAAAGCTCTACGAGCATGGCCACAAGTCGATGATGTCCGGCGATTATCGCGGGGCGGTGCGCTATTACGAGGCGCTCGAGGCCCGCTTCCCGTTCAGCGAGTACTCGCGCCAGGCCAAGCTCGACATGATCTATTCCTATTACAAAAGCCACGAGACGGAATCGGCAATCGACGCCGCGGACCAGTTCATCCGCGAGAACCCGACCCACCCGCGCGTGGACTACGCCATGTACATCAAGGGCCTGGTGTACTTCGAGCGTGCGCCGAATTTCCTCGAACGCTGGTTCAACACCGACCTGACCGAGCGGCCGCCGCAGGACGTGCGGGGCTCGTTCCAGGCATTCCAGACTCTGATCGAGCGCCACCCGAACAGCGAGTACGTGCCGGACGCGCGCCAGCGCATGATCTTCCTGCGCAATCACCTTGCGGAGTACGAGGTGCACGTCGCCGACTACTACCTGCGCCGCCTGGCCTATGTCGCGGCACTCTCTCGCGCGCGCTATTGCATCGAGAATTACGACGGCGCGCCGGCCACGCGCGATGCCCTCGACATCATGATCTCGGCCTACGACGGCATGGGGCTTACGGATCTCGCCCAGGAATCGCGGGCGGTCTACGCACTCAATTACCCCAATGCGCATCCGGAGCGCACCCACAAACGCGATTGGTGGCCGCTTTGGTAGGAAAAAGGGGACGCTTCCCTTTTCCTATAGGAAAAGGGAAGCGTCCCCTTTTCCTACGATTCGCCGGGCCGGTAACCAGATGTGATCGGATAGCGCCAGTCGCGGCCAAAGGCGCGGCCGCTCACGCGCACGCCCGGCGGCGCCTGGCGGCGCTTGTATTCATTGCGCTGGACCATGTCCAATACGCGCACGACCGTCGCGCGGTCAAAGCCCTGCGCCACGATTTCGTCCACCGAGCGATTGTCCTCGACGAAGGCCGCCAGGATCCGGTCGAGCATGTCGTATGGCGGCAAGCTGTCGGAATCGAGCTGATTTTCACGCAACTCCGCGGTCGGCGGCCGCTCGATGATGCGCTGCGGAATCACCGGTGACTTCGCATTACGCCAGCGCGCCAGCCGGTAAACAAGTGTCTTGCTGCAGTCCTTGATCGGCGCATAGCCGCCGGCCATGTCGCCGTACAGCGTTGCATATCCGACCGCCATCTCGCTCTTGTTGCCGGTGGTCAGCAGCATTCGCCCGGTCTTGTTCGAGATGCCCATCAGCACGATGCCGCGGCAGCGGGCCTGGATGTTCTCCTCGGCGGAATCCGGCGCGCGGCCCTGGAACTCGCGCGCAAGCGCCGCCAGCGTCGCCTGGAACATCCCCTCGATCGGGATCACCGAATAGCGCACGCCGAGTCCGCGCGCCATCGCGGCGGCGTCCTTCTCTGAAATGCTCGAGGTGAAGCGCGATGGCAGCATCACGGCGTGCACACGGTCAGGCCCGAGCGCATCGCAGGCGATCGCGAGCACCAGCGCGGAGTCCACGCCGCCCGAAAGGCCCAGCACGACGCCGCTGAAGTGGTGCTTGCCGACGTAGTCGCGCACGCCCGTGACGATCGCCTGATACACGCTTTCCTCAGCACCCATCAGCGGCGCCAGGCTTTCCGGTTCGATCTGTGCGCAGCCCTGCGCCGGGCTTGCATCCACGCAGGACAGCGATTCCTCGAATGCGGGGGCGCGATGCACGACCCGGCCGGTCTCGTCGGCAGCGAAGGAATTCCCGTCGAACACCAGCTCGTCCTGCCCGCCAACCAGGTTGACGTAGATGAATGGCATGCCGGTCTCGCGCGCGCGCTTGGCGATGGCCGACTCGCGTTCCGGCTGCTTGCCCAGCTGATATGGCGAGGCATTGAGCGAAATGCAGAGACCGGCGCCCGCAGCCCGCAGGGCCGCGGCCGGGGCAACGTGCCAGACGTCCTCGCAGATCAGAAGCCCCACCTTGATGCCCGCGATCTCGACGACGACAGCCGTGGTGCCCGCGGTGAAGTAGCGCTTCTCGTCGAAGACCTGGTAATTCGGCAACGACTGCTTTCTATAGCGCGCGATGACAGCGCCGCCGCGCAACCAGGCCGCCGTGTTGTAGATGGTGCCGGACGCATATTCCGGGTAACCGACCAGCAGGTCGATGCCATCCGCCGCCGCGGTGAGCCGCTCGAGCGCGCTGTCGATGCGGCGGCGGAATCCACGATGGAACAGCAGGTCTTCCGGCGGATAACCGGACAGCACGAGTTCCGGCAGCACCAGGAGCCCCGCTCCCAGCGCGCGCGCGGGACCGATCTGCGCGATCACCCGATCAGCGTTACCCGGCGCGTCGCCGACGGTCGGGTTGATCTGCGCAAGCGCAATGCGAAGCGTGCCTTTCATCAAGGCAACCTCAGCGCTTCTTGGCACGCCGGCGCCGGCTCGCGAGCGCGCTTTTCATCGCGCTGCCGAGTTCGGCAGGCGAACGCACGGTGCGCACACCCGCGGCTTCGAGCGCCGTGTACTTGTCTTCGGCCGCGCCCTTGCCGCCCGCGATAACGGCGCCCGCATGGCCCATGCGCTTGCCGGGGGGCGCCGTGACGCCCGCGATATAGGCGACGACGGGTTTCGAGACATGGCGGCGGATGTAACCGGCGGCCGCCTCCTCGTCGCTGCCGCCGATCTCGCCGACCATCACGATGCCTTCGGTGTCCTCGTCCTTCTCGAAGAGCGCGATGACATCCACGAAATTCATGCCGCGCACCGGGTCGCCGCCGATACCGACGCAACTGCTCTGTCCCAGCCCGAGATTGGTGGTCTGGAACACCGCTTCGTAAGTCAGCGTGCCGGAGCGCGACACGATGCCGACGCGCCCGGGCTTGTGGATGAAGCCGGGCATGATGCCGACCTTGCATTCGCCCGGTGTGATCACGCCCGGGCAATTGGGGCCGACCAGCCGGCATCGTTGCCCGGCGAGCGCAGCCTTCACCTTGATCATGTCGTTGACCGGTATTCCCTCGGTGATGCAGACGATCAGGCGGATGCCTGCGTCGGCGGCCTCGAGGATCGCATCGGCCGCGAATGGCGCCGGCACGTAGATCATGCTGACATCGGCGCCCGTCGCCGCCACCGCGTCGTGCACGGTATTGAACACCAGGCGATCGAGGTGGCGCTCACCGCCGCGGCCGGGCGTCACGCCGCCAACCAGATTGGTGCCGTAGGCGATGGCCTGCTCCGAATGGAATGTGCCCTGCTTGCCGGTGAATCCCTGGCAGATCACGCGACTCTTGCGATTGACCAGGATGCTCATCGGCGCGCCCCGCGGGAGGCAGAGCGCACGGCCTTGGTCGCCGCATCGGTGAGGTCCTTTGCCGGCGTGATCGCAAGCTTGCTCGCCGACAGGATCTTGCGCGCGCGATCGGCATTGGTGCCCTCGAGCCGGACGATCACGGGTACCGTGACACCGACCTGCTGGACCGCCTGCACGATGCCCTCCGCGATTACGTCACAACGCACGATGCCGCCGAAAATGTTCACCAGCACGGCGCGTACGCGTTCATTCGAAAGAATCAGGCGGAATGCCGCGGTCACGCGCTCGGCGGTCGCCGTGCCGCCGACATCGAGGAAGTTGGCCGGTGCGCCGCCATGCAGCTTGATCAGGTCCATGGTCGCCATCGCGAGGCCCGCGCCATTGACCATGCAGGCGATGTTGCCGTCGAGCGAGACGTAGTTGAGATCGTGCTCGGAGGCCGCGCGCTCCCTGGCGTCTTCCTGCGAGGGATCGCGAAGCAGGACGAGCGCGGGCTGGCGGTAGAGCGCATTCGCCTCGGCGTTGATCTTGGCGTCGAGTGCCACGAGCTGGCCATCCTTCGTCACGATCAGCGGGTTGATCTCGATCAGGCTGAGGTCGCGGTCGAGGTAGAGCCTGTAGAGCGCGCGCGCGATGCGCTCGAATTCCGCGACCTGCCCACCGGCGAGCCCGAGGCCGAATGCCAGGCGCCGGCATTGATAGCTCTGCAGCCCGGCGGCCGGATCGATATCGGCGCGCAGGATCTTTTCCGGCTCGTGCGCTGCGACTTCTTCGATGTCCATGCCGCCTGCAGCCGAGGCAACGAAGGCAATGCGCCCGCGCTCGCGGTTCAGCAGCAGGCTGAGATACAACTCGCGCTCGATGGCGCTGCCGGACTCGACATAGACCAGATTGATCGGAAGGCCAGCGGCGCCCGTCTGCTTCGTGACCAGGCGCTGTCCCAGCATCGCCGCCGCGGCCCGGCCCACTTCCTGCGCTGACCGGCAAAGCCTGACGCCGCCGGCCTTGCCGCGGCCGCCGGCATGGACCTGGGCCTTGACGACCCAGACCGGGCCTGCCAGTTCCCGGGCCGCGGCGACGGCTTCCGGTTCGCTCGCGGCGATCCTTCCCTTCGGCACGGCGATGCCGTACTCGTCGAATATCCGCTTTGACTGGTACTCGTGCAGGTTCATTGCGGCATTGTAACGGGAGGCTTGAACCACGTCGCAATCGCAGGGCGCCGCAGAGGCGCCCGCGGTGCTGCGTGCTAGAGTGCCGCCGTGAAAAGTCCGGGGGACATCGAACGCGCGCCCGGCGATCCGGAGCTGGCCTGGCGCGTGCTGGGCCTTCTGAACCTCTATCGGCTGTCGGTCCCGTCAGTGCTGTCGGTGCTGGTCGCGCTGGGCTCGCGGCCGTATTCGCAGGGCCCCGGATTTTTTTCGCACTACTTCTATACTCTCGCCGCGTGGTTCGCGACCGGCGTGATCTGCATCGGTCTCCTGAAGCGGCGCTGGCCCAGCCTGCGCGTGCAGGCCTTCATCCACATCGCCTTCGACGTCGTCGCGGTGACGATGCTGCTATTCACGAGCTCTGGCGCCGCTAGCGGCGTCGGTTTGCTGCTGATCATGCCGGTTGCTGCCGTCAGCATCCTGCTGCCGAACCGCACGGCGACGACGATCGCGGCGATCGCCGCACTCTTCGTGCTCGGCCAGCAGCTCGCGCTCTCGATCGGCGGCTTCGTCGATCCTTCGGACCTGGCCCAGGCCGGCATGCTGGGTGTGGTGATATTCATCGCGGCGCTCGCCGCGGCGCCGCTCGCCAGACGGCTGCGCGAGAGCGAGGCGCTGGTGCGCCAGCGCGACATCGACCTCGCAAATCTCGCTGAACTCTCGCAGTACATCGTCGAGCGGTTGCGCGAGAGCCTGGTCGTGGTGGACGAGCAGGATCGCATCCGGCTGATCAACGAATCGGCGCGGCAGATTCTTGGGGGCGATGCGAGCGGGAATGCGCTCGTCGGCGAGGTATCGCCGCGACTCCTGTACCTGCTGACGAGGTGGCGCCAGGGCCCGCCGGAAATCGATACGACGGGTGGCAATCTGCTGGCCGCGGACGGGGTCAGGGAAGTGCGGCCGCATTTCGCGCCGCTGGGCCAGGGGCGGTCGCCGCCGGTACTGGTCTTCCTCGAGGACCTGACGGCGCTCGACGACAGCATCCAGCAGGCGCGGCTCGCGGCGCTCGGGCGGCTCTCGGCGAGCATCGCGCACGAGATCCGGAATCCCGTCGGGGCGATCAGCCATGCGGGGCAGTTGCTGGCCGAGGATCCGATGCTCTCCGCAACGGGCCGGCGCATGACCGAGATCATCAAGGCCAATGCCGAGCGCGTGAGCACCATCATCGGCAATGTGCAGCAGCTCGCGCGCCGCGAGACCACGCGTCCCGAGCGCATGCCGCTCGGCGAGTGGCTGATCGACTTCGTACAGGAATTCGTGGCCACGGGCAGCCACAGGGCGGAACAGCTGCTGTTCGAGATGCCGGAACCGGATCTCGAGGTCCGCGTGGACCCATCGCACCTGCGGCAGATCCTGTGGAATCTCTGCGAGAACGCCTTCCGCTACGCCGTGCAGAGCGAGAGCGACCGCCTCGAATTGCGGGTCGGCCGGCTCGCGGGCAGCAAGCGGCCATTCCTCGAGGTGCTGGATCGCGGCCCCGGAATCGAGGCCTCGCTGACCGACCGCATTTTCGAGCCTTTCTTCACGTCGCGCGCCAGCGGCACGGGGCTCGGGCTCTTCATTGCGCGCGAGCTCGCACAGTGCAATGGCGCGCTGCTCGTGTTTGAGCCGCGCCCGGGTGGCGGCAGCGTCTTCCGGATCGTTTTCGCGGACCCGCAGCGCTGGGAACAATCCTGATTGCCATGGCCAATCCCAGAGCACTGATCGTCGACGATGAGCCGGATCTGTGCGAGCTACTGGCGCTGACGCTCGCCCGCATGGATGTTGATTCAAATGCCGTGCACGACCTCGCCGCCGCGCGTCGCGCACTTCAGGGCCACCAGGACTACTCGCTGTGCCTGACCGACCTGCGCCTGCCGGACGGCGACGGCATCGAGCTGCTGGAATGGATCCAGGCGAATACACCCGAGTTGCCGGTCGCCGTGATCACGGCGCATGGCCACGTCGAGGCAGCCGTGCGCGCGCTGAAACTCGGCGCTTTCGACTTCGTGTCGAAGCCGCTCGATATCTCGGACCTTCGCAAGCTGGTCAACCAGGCGCTGAAGCTTGCCGATGGCCGGCGCACCACCGACGGCGGCAGGCGCCTGCTCGGCGATTCCGAGCCGATGCAGAAGTTGTGGGCCCTGATCGGCCGCGTGGCGCGCAGCCAGGCGCCCGTGCATATCACCGGCGAGTCCGGCACCGGCAAGGAACTGGTCGCCCGGCTGATCCACGAAAGCGGCTCGCGGAAGGACGCCCCATTCGTGCCGGTCAGCTGCGGCGCGATTCCTTCGGAACTGATGGAAAGCGAACTCTTCGGTCACCGGAAAGGCAGTTTTACCGGCGCCGTAGCCGACAAGCCGGGTCTCGTGCAGGCCGCGGAAGGGGGCACGCTGTTTCTCGACGAGGTCGCGGACCTGCCTTTCGGGATGCAGGTCAAGCTGCTGCGCCTGATCCAGGAAAAGACCGCCAGGCCGGTGGGTGAGCAGCACGAGCAACCCGTAGACGTCCGTATCCTGTCGGCGACACACCGCGATCTCGGGGAGCTGGTCGCCGACGGCCGCTTCCGCGAAGATCTTTTTTATCGCATCAACGTGATCGAACTCAGGGTGCCGGCGCTGCGCGAGCGGCTCGGCGACATCCCGGAACTCGCGGGCGCGATCATCGCGCGGCTCGCGCTGCGCATGAGCATCAAGGCGCCGGAGTTGTCGGACGAGGGCCTGCGCCTGCTGGTCGGGCACAATTACCCCGGCAACGTGCGCGAACTTGAAAACGTGCTCGAACGTGCGCTGACGCTCTGCGACGGCACCACGATCCGCGGGCGCGATATCGAACTGCGGGCGACACCGGCCGCGAGCGCGGCAGCGGGTGACGCGCGCGCGAGCTCGGCTCTTCAGGATCAGCTGGCCGGCATCGAGCGCCTGTCGATCCTGCGGGCGCTGGAACAGCACCGTTTCAACAGGACCGCTGCGGCCAAGGCGCTCGGCATCAGCTTCCGCGCCCTGCGTTATCGCATCAAAAAGCTCGGAATCGAGTAACCATTTGCGTCACTTTGTGACGCCAGGCGTCACATATCCCTGCGCCAGTGCCTGACCAGCCACGCCTCGCCGATACCATATCTTCTGTAGATACAGCGACTTACGAAGAAAATCTGCCGTTGGCACGAACCTTGCTTCTATCGAGTGACACCGGCGCGATTGCGCCGCCTGACCATTACTCAAGGAGAGGACTCAATGAAGGCTATTCAAAAGGGCTTCACGCTCATCGAACTGATGATCGTGGTGGCCATTATCGGCATCCTGGCCGCGATCGCGATCCCGGCCTATCAGGACTACACGATTCGATCGCAGGTCACGGAAGGTTTGTCGTTGGCGGCTTCGATCAAGACTGCCGTCGCCGAACGTTTTGCCAATACCGGTGCCTGGCCGATCTCTCTTACGGAACTGGGCATCGTTGATGCCGCCGACGTTGAGACCCCGCCGTTTGGCAAGTATGTTTCGAGTGTGAACCTCGGCGCAGCAGCCGGTGCCGCCTTCGGTACGATCGTCATCACGTACTCAAACGCGGCGCCATATGAGGCCAACGCTGCAATTAACGCTGGGACCCTTGCACTGCAGCCATACCTCAGCACGAACCAGGACGTCATCTGGCGTTGCGGCCGGGGGGCTGTTCCTCCGGGGAACCTCACAGATCCGGCTGGCAACGACTCGGACGATTCCGCGGGTCTGACAACCGTGCTGCCGAAGTACCTGCCTTCCGTCTGCCGCATATAATTTCCTAGCGCGTCAGCGTTTTGGCCAAGGCCCCCTCCCCGATAAGGGGAGGGGGCCTTCTTGCGCAAGTACCCCGTCGGGCGAACCCAAGGTACTGTGACCCGCATCACCCGTCAGGCCCAGCCTTTATGGGAGCATCGTTGCCGATTTAACAATTGCTGCTACCCCCCGTGGGGTACATTATTCAGGGCTCGGGACGGCCAATGTCAGGGACGGTCTGATTGGATGAATGAAAACGCGTCCGCGATGACGGGTTCGATCCGGGCGGTGCTCAGCGGCCTGCCGCAGCGCCTCGTGCTGGATGGCCTGATCGACGAGGCTGCGATGCTCGACGCCATCGCGAGCGCCCGCGAGCGCAAGACCCACCTGGTCAGCTGGCTCGTGTCCCACGAGCTGGCCGCTGCGCGTGACATCGCGATCGCGGCCGCGCAGGAATTCGGCGTCCCGCTGCTGGACCTCGACGCGGTCAACATCGATCTCGACATAGTCCGGCTGGTCAACGACAAGCTGCTCTCCAAGCACCGCATTCTTCCGCTCGTCAAGCGCGGCAAGCGCCTGCACGTCGCGGTCTCCGATCCCACCAACCTGCACGCAGTCGACGAGATCAAGTTCCAGACCGGACTCGCGATCGAAGCGGTCATCGTCGAAGACGACAAGCTGCAACGCGCCGTGCAGAAGGCGATCGAGCAGGTCGACACATCGATGCCTTCGCTCGGCGAAGACGATTTCGACCTGGAGAATCTCGAGGTTTCCGCGGACGACGAGATGGACTCCGCCGCCGTCGGCCGCGACGACGTCGAAGACGCGCCGATCGTGCGCTTCGTCAACAAGATCATGGTGGATGCGATCCGCAAGAACGCATCGGACATCCATTTCGAGCCGTACGAGAAGTACTACCGCATCCGGCTGCGCGTGGACGGCATGCTGCACGAGGTCGCGCAGCCGCCCGTACAGCTTGCGACCAAGCTCGCGGCGCGCCTGAAGGTGATGTCGCGCCTCGACATCGCCGAACGGCGCGTGCCGCAGGACGGCCGCATCAAGATGCGGCTCTCCAAGAACCGTTCAATCGATTTCCGCGTCAGCAGTTGCCCGACGCTGTTCGGCGAAAAGATCGTGCTGCGCATCCTGGACGCCAGCACTGCGATGATGGGCATCGACGCGCTGGGCTACGAGCCATTCCAGAAGGAACTTTATCTAAAGACGCTTGCGCGGCCGCAGGGCATGATCCTCGTGACCGGCCCCACCGGCAGCGGCAAGACCGTCTCGTTGTATACCGGGCTCGCGATCCTGAATGTCGAGGACACCAATATCTCAACCGCCGAGGACCCAGCGGAAATCGTGCTGGCGGGCGTCAATCAGGTCAATGTGAATCCCAAGGTGGGCCTGACCTTCGCGTCTGCGCTACGCGCCTTCCTGCGCCAGGACCCGGACGTCATCATGGTCGGCGAGGTTCGCGACCTCGAGACCGCCGAGATCGCGATCAAGGCGGCGCAGACGGGCCATCTGGTTCTTTCGACGCTTCACACCAATGACGCGCCGCAGACGCTGACACGCATGGTGGACATGGGAGTCAAGCCCTATGCGATCGCGACCTCGGTCAGCCTGATCATCGCGCAACGCCTGGCGCGGCGGCTGTGCCTCAATTGCAAGGCACCGCTGGCCCTCCCGGCCGAGGCGCTGTTGAAGGAAGGCTTCACCGAAGACCAGATCGGGCGCGGGGATTTGAAGATCCACAAGGCGGTCGGCTGCAGCCAGTGCACCGACGGCTATAGAGGCCGGGTCGGCATCTACGAGGTGCTGCCGGTCACCGAGGCGATCGGCCGGATCATCCTGGAGGGCGGCAGCGCCCCCCATATCCGCGACCAGGCCCACAAGGAAGGCGTCTGGAATCTCCGGACCGCGGGTCTCAAAAAGGTCATGGATGGGCTGACCAGCCTCGAAGAAGTCAACCGCATCACAGTTGAATGATCGGGCCGGGCGTTACCATTCAAGGCTCAGGGTAGAGGAAGACCGAAACCATGGCGCAGAACGCAGCCGCAGTCAAAGACATCCCCTATTCCTGGGAAGGCAAGGACCGCAAGGGCAACAAGGTCCGCGGCCGCCTGCTGGCCAAGAGCGAGAACGAGGTCCGTGCGGATCTGCGCCGCCAGAACATTGTCCCGGTCAAGATCAAGAAGCAGCAAAGCCTGTTCCGCACCGGCGGCAGCATCAGTGCCATGGACATCGCGGTCTTCAGCCGCCAGCTCTCGACCATGCTCGCGGCGGGCATCCCGCTGGTGCAGGCCTTCGAGATCGTCGGCGTCGGCCATGAAAAGCCGGCGATGCAGAAGCTGATCCTCGACATCAAGCTCAACATCGAGGGCGGCAGTTCGCTGCATGAGTCGCTCGCCAAGCATCCGCTTTATTTCGACGACCTGTACGTGAATCTCGTCGAGGCCGGCGAACAGGCGGGCGCGCTCGAAACCCTGCTGGACAAGGTCGCGACCTACAAGGAAAAGACCGAAGCGCTCAAGAAGAAAATCAAGAAGGCGCTGTTCTACCCGGCCGCAGTGCTCGCGGTCGCCGTAATCGTGACGCTGATCCTGCTGCTGTTTGTGATTCCGCAGTTCGAGTCCTTGTTCAAGGGCTTTGGCGCGGACCTGCCTGCGTTCACGCGCATGGTCGTCGAACTCTCGCGGTTCGTGCAGGCGCAGGGATGGTGGATGGGCATCCTGCTCGGCGCCGGAATATTTACTTTCGCCTACTTCAAGAAGCGCTCGCGCGCCATGCGCCACGTGCTGGATCGAATGATGCTGAAGCTGCCGGTGCTTGGCCCGATCCTGGTCAAAGCAGCAATCGCACGCTATGCGCGCACCTTGTCCACCATGTTTTCGGCCGGCGTGCCGCTGGTCGAGGCCATGGAGTCGGTCGCCGGCGCAACCGGCAACATCGTCTATGAACAGGCGATCCTGCGCATGCGCGACGAGGTCGCCACCGGCCAGCGGCTGCAACGCGCGATGGAGAACACCGGGCTCTTCCCGAACATGGTCGTGCAGATGATCGCGGTCGGCGAGGAGTCGGGCTCGCTCGACGATATGGCCGCCAAGGTCGCCGATTTCTACGAGCTCGAGGTCGATGCCGCGGTCGACGGCCTGGCGAGCTTGCTCGAACCGCTTATCATGATGATCCTCGGCGTGCTGGTCGGCGGTCTCGTCATCGCGATGTACCTGCCGATCTTCAAGCTGGGCGCCGTGATCTGATCGAATCACGCGAGACCTGGGGCCTGCTGGCGGCGAACCCGGCCGTATTCACGGCCGTCGCCGCGTTCTGCGGCCTCGCAATCGGCAGCTTCCTGAATGTGGTGATCCACCGCCTCCCGCTGATGCTGGAACGGCAATGGCGCGCGCAATGCGCACAGATCACGAGTCATCCTGCTGCGCCCGAGGGCGAGCCCCTCAGCCTGGTCCGGCCGCGTTCGCGTTGCCCGTCCTGTTCCGCGCAGATCCGCGCGATCCACAACATCCCGGTGCTGAGCTATCTGGCGCTGCGCGGCCGTTGCGCATCCTGCAATGCTCCGATTTCGTTGCGCTATCCGCTGGTCGAACTCGCGACGGCCATCGTGAGCGGCGTGGTCGCCTGGCACTACGGCTTCGGTTGCCAGGCGGCGCTCGCGCTCATTTTCAGCTGGTACCTCATTGCGATGACCGGCATCGATCTGGATCGGCAGCTCCTGCCCGATGTGCTGACGCTGCCACTGCTGTGGATCGGCCTGCTCGCAAGCCTGTGGCCAACAGCAGGCTTTACCTCACCTCGCGACGCGCTGATCGGCGCCGCCGCGGGCTACCTGATCCTTTGGGTCGTGTTCCAGCTCTTCCGGCTCATCACGGGCAAGGAAGGCATGGGCTACGGAGACTTCAAGCTATTCGCGGCGATCGGCGCGTGGCTCGGCTGGCAGATGCTGCCGCTCGTGCTGCTGCTGTCGGCCGTGGTCGGCGCCGCCGTCGGTCTTACGCTGATCGTCGCCAGGCGCCACGGGCGTAACGTACCGATCCCCTTCGGGCCCTATCTTGCGGGCGCCGGCTGGATTGCGATGCTCTGGGGTCCGCTCATCGTCGAGCGCTACCTGGGCGTCGCGGGCCTGCGCTGATGACGGCCCGGATGCTTCGCATCGGGCTCACCGGCGGCATCGCGAGCGGCAAGACGACCGTCGCGGATCTTTTCACCGAATTCGGGGCCACGGTCATCGACACGGACCGGATCGCCCGGGATGTCGTCATGCCGGGCCAGCCGGCGCTTGCGGCGCTCACCCAGGCGCTCGGAAGCGGGATCCTCGGTACGGACGGCAGTCTCGATCGCCAGCGCCTGCGGGAACGCATTTTCAGGGACGCAGCGACACGTGGCATCGTTGAGGGAATCCTGCACCCGGCCATCATTTCGGAGCTGATCCGCCAGGCCGACGCCGCTCCCGGCCCATACCAGGTCCTCGTGATCCCGCTGCTGGTCGAGGGGGGCCGCCGGGAACTGGTGGACCGGGTGCTGGTCGTCGACTGCCCCGAGGAGCAGCAGATCGAGCGCCTGATGCGCCGCGACGGCGAAACCCGGGAAAACGCCGCCCGCGCGCTCGCCGCGCAGGCCACGCGCGCGGAACGCCTGGCCGCGGCCGATGATGTCATCGCAAATGACGGGGAGCCCGCGAAACTCGTCGAAATGGTCGCCGGGTTCGACCGCGAATACCGCCGCCTGGCCGCGAAAAACTGAGGATCAAGCATGAGTCAGGAAGCCCAGGGACGGGATACATTGTTTACGGGGCCGGAAGCGGTGTCGCAGAATAGGGCCATGTTCGAGCCAGTCCCGGAATCCCGCGTCGATCCGGAGCCGATCGCCTACGAGCAGCCGCTCAACGAGCGGATGCGGGCATTCATGCGGCTCGAGTTCCTGTGGCTGCAGCTTTCCTACCATGCGGGTGTCCCGAATCCCTGGTCGAGCCGTTCTGCGGTGGCGGGACTGCTCGAGATCCTGGCGATCACCTCGCGCGGCGATGCGCGCGGCGACGTGCTGAAGGAACTCGAACGCCAGATGTCGGCGATGCGCGATTACCAGAATCGTCCTGGTGTAGACGGCGCGCGGCTGCGCTCGATCCTCGCCGCGCTGGTACGCCGACGCGAGGAACTGAATGCCGCCGGTGCGAACTTCATGCAGCGGCTGCGCGAGTCCGAATTCCTGAATGCGATCAAGCATCGCAGCGCGATCCCGGGCGGCACCTGTGAATTCGACCTGCCCGATTATTATCACTGGCTCAATCTCGATCCGGACCTGCGCGAGATCGATCTCGCGGATTGGCTGGCCACGATCCGTCCACTGTGCGAATCGGTCTCGGAACTTTTGTGGATCACGCGCGAGAACGCCGTGCCGCGCGATGAGCTCGCGCCGGGTGGCGTCTACCAGATCGTGTTCGAGCGCGAGCGGCCGGTACAACTCGTGCGCCTCACGTTGCCAGGCGGCTCGAAGCTCTATCCCGAGGTCAGCGGCAGCCATCACCGCTGCAGCCTGCGCTTCCTGCGCTGGAACAGCGTGCACAGCCGGCCCGTGCAGACGACCGAGGATGTGCGCTTCGTACTGACGACCTGCTACTGATCGCGATGGCGACCCTGGTCAATTGCCCGCATTGCAAACGTCAGTGCGAATGGCGTGACAATCCCTGGCGCCCATTCTGCAGCGAGCGCTGCAAGCTGATCGATCTCGGCGCCTGGCTCGAAGAACACCACGCCATACCCGGCGAATCAGTGGAGATCCCCGACGCAGATAGTGATGCCGACGCTTTGAAGCACTGACAAAAGCGGACGCCCCTTTTGTCAGCTGCCTCCTTGCATGCCTAGGTGTTTTGCGAGGAAGGCCCACTGGTTCGCCCAGTCCTCGATCTGCATCCAGGCCGGCTTGCCCGCGCCATGGCCGGCACGCGTCTCGATGCGCACCAGCACCGGATTCGTGCAGTCACGCTGCGCGTACTGCAGCGCCGCCGTGAACTTGAAGCTGTGCCAGGGCACGACGCGGTCGTCGTGGTCCGCGGTCGTCACGAGCGTCGGCGGATAGCAGCGGCCCGGCTTCAGGTTCTGCACCGGGGAATAGGCCAGCAAGGCGCGGAACTGGTCCGGGTCCTCGACCGTGCCGTAGTCGCTCGACCAGGCGTAGGCATTCGCGCTGGCCGTGTGATAGCGCAGCATGTCCATCACGCCGACACCCGGCAATGCAGCGCCGAAAAGCTCCGGTCGCTGCGCCATCACGGCGCCAACCAGCAGGCCGCCATTGCTGCGGCCGTGGATCGCGAGCCGCGAAGACGAGGTATAGCGATTGGCCACCAGCCATTCCGCGGCCGCGATGAAATCGTCGAATACATTCTGCTTGTGTGTTTTGGTGCCGGCCTCGTGCCATTCGGCGCCGTACTCGCCGCCGCCGCGCAAATTCGCGACCGCATAGATGCCGCCGCGCTCGAGCCAGGCCGCATAGACCGGGCTGTAGACCGGTGTCAGTGAAACGTCGAAGCCGCCATAGCCGTACAGCAGCGTCGGATTGGCGCCATTCATCACCGTGTCGCGACGCCGCGTGATGAACATCGGAATGCGCGTGCCGTCCCTGCTCGTGTAGAAGACCTGCTCGGTCACATAGGGGCTTGCATCGAATGGCACCTGCGGCCGCCGGAATGGCTGGACCTCGTCCTTCGCGACGTCGTAGCGATAGAGTGCCAGCGGTGTCAGGTAGTCCGTATAGGCGAAGAAGGTCTCGTTTTCCTGCGGCGCATCCGGGAAACCGGTCACCGTGCCGAGGCCCGGCAATTGGATCTCGCCGCGCAAGCTGCCATCCATGCGGTAGACGCGCAGGCGCGAGCGCGCATCATCCAGGTAATTGGCGATCACATGACCGCCGGCCAGGCTCGCCTGATAGAGCCTCGCAGCCGCCTCCGGCACGACTTCAACGGCTGCAGGTGATGCGGGATCGATCGCGATCACGCGTCCGCGCGGCGCGCCCTGCGTGGTCTTGAAATAGAGCCGCCCGTCCATCGCGCCGAGAAAGTCGTAGATGCCGTCCCACTTGTCCAGTATCCGCGCGACGGGCGCATCAGGCTTTGACAGGTCGCGCAGGTGGATCGCATTCGAGTCGAAGCCGTAGGAGATGACGAACACCAGCCAGCGCCCGTCCTGCGATACCAGGCCATAGGGATTGTGGCGCGGGTTCTCCGGCGTCGCGTAGACGGCCTCATCGGCCTCTTGGGCGGTGCCGAGCCGATGCCGGTAGACGCTGACCTGCTGCTGGTCGTCGCCGCGGCCGTCCGCACCCCTGGGATAGCGCGAGTAGTAGAAGGTACTCGCGTCCGGCATCCAGGACACACCTGTGAACTTGGTGTCGCGGATCAGATCCGGCAAGTCTCGTCCCGTGTCGACTTCCCGCACATGCCAGGTATCCCAGTCGGTGCCGCCATCGGATACTGCGTAGGCGACGTAGCGTCCATTGGGGCTGATCGAGTAGTCCGCGAGCGATGCCGTCCCATCCTTGGAAAACGTGTTGGGATCGACCAGCACGCGCGGCGTCGCATCCACCGCCGGCGCCCAGTAGAGGACGCCCTGATTCTGCTTGCCGCTCTTCTCGACGTAAAAGTAGCGGCCGCCACGCTTGACCGGTACGCGCGACTTTTCGTCGAGCCAGCTGTAGCCGTACTGCTCATAGTCCCAAAGCTCGGTCAGCCGCGCGCGGATTGCTTCGCGCGCAGGGATTGCGTCAAGGTAAGGCTGCGAAAGCTCGTTCTCGGCGGCCACCCAGGCCGCGACATCCGGCCCCGGTGTTTCCATCCAGCGGTAGGGGTCGGCAACTTTCGTGCCGTGATGCTCATCGACGACCAACCCGCGCGCCGCCGCCGGATATTGCAGGGCCGATGGATCGTGGACCGCGCTCATGGTCGGCCAAGTGGCCAGGATGGCCAGGGCGAAACCGGATATGACATAGATGCGCACCGTGCTTACACTCCATGCGGGTCGTGCGAGCGAAGTCTAACAAACCCCCGCAATAGCAAGATCCATCTGCGACCGGACGGAGTACCGATGCGTTCATTTGTGATTGGAATCACGGCAAGCCTTGCCTTGACCGCCGCCGCCGGCGCTCGCGACCTGACGGTCGAGCGGCTGTTCGATGCGCCCGACCTGCAGGGACCCTCGCTGCGCCAGGTGCGGTTTTCGCCGGATGGCGCGCTCGTGTCCTATCTGCGGGCCAAGGACGACGATCCGCAGGTCTTCGACCTGTGGGCCTACGACATCGCCGCAGGCCAGCATCGCCTGCTGGTCGATTCGCGCAGTCTCGCGCAGGCACATGAGACCCTGTCGGCCGAGGAAGAAGCACGCCGCGAGCGCCAGCGCATCGCGGCGCTGCGTGGCATCGTCGAATATCAGTGGGCGCCGGATTCGCGCGCGCTGCTGTTCCCGCTCGGCGGCGACCTGTACCACTACGATCTTTCCAGGCCGGCGAACGACGCCGTGCGGCGGCTGACGGCGACCGAGCCCTACGAGACCGACCCGCAGTATTCGCCGAAAGGCCGCTATGTCAGCTTCATCCGCGACCAGGATCTTTATGCCGTCGAAATTGCGACCGGCGCAGAACGGCGGCTCACGAGCGGCGGTGGCGGGCTCATCAGTCATGGCGTCGCCGAGTTCATCGCGCAGGAGGAGATGAATCGAAACACCGGATACTGGTGGTCGCCCGATGAACGGCACATCGCATTCACGCGCGTGGACGAATCGCCGGTCGCCGAACTCGAGCGTTTCGAGGTCCACGCAGATGGATTTCGCGTGCTGCGCCAGCGCTATCCGGCCGCGGGCGCCGCGAATGCGGAAGTCCGGCTTGCCGTGCTCGCCCTGGATACCGGTGAGATCGCCTGGGCGGATCTCGGCCGCACCGATCACTACCTCGCGCGCGTGAACTGGTTTCCCGAGGGCGACCAGCTCCTGGTTCAGCGCCAGGCGCGGGACCAGAAACGCCTCGACCTGCTGAGTTTTCCGGTCACAGGTGGCAGCGGACGCCTGTTGTTCTCGGAGATGAGCGACACCTGGGTGGACCTGCACGACGATCTTTATTTCCTGCCGCGCCGCAAGGAGCTGCTGTGGGCATCGCAAAGGACCGGACACAATCACCTGTACCGTTACGGCTATGACGGCAGGCCGAAGGGTGCCGTCACCGCCGGTGACTGGGACGTCATCGGCGAATCGCAGGCGCCCGCCGTGCGCGGCATCGATGAAAAGCGCGGCCGCGTCTATTTCATGGCGACGCTGAAGACACCACTCGAGCGGCAGCTCTATGTCGCCAGTCTCGATGCAGGCAGCGCGCGCGCACCGCGGTTGCTGACGTCACAGGACGGCTGGCACAACGTCACGATGTCACAGGACGCGAGGCGCTATCTGCTGGGTTACAGTGATCCGATGCAGCCGCCGCAGCTTTCGCTGCATGACGCAACCGGCAAGCGGCTTGCCTGGCTCATCGAGAACCGGCTCGACGACCAGCACCCCTATGCGCCCTACCGCGACCGGCACGTGACGCCGGAATTCGGCACGCTGCCGGCCGATGACGGCACGCCACTCTACTGGCAGCTGTACAAGCCCGCTGGTTACGAGCCGGGCCGCCGCTACCCGGCGATCCTCCTGGTGTATGGCGGGCCGACGGTGCAGACCGTGCAACGACGCTGGGGCGAGCGGCGCGGCGGCCAGAGCGCGCAGCTCTTCACGCAACGCGGCTATATCGTCTTCGCGATCGACAATCGTGGCGCGGGCGGGCGCGGTAAGGCCTTCACGACCGCGCTGTACCGGCACCTGGGCGGCGTCGAGGTCGTGGACCAGCTGAAGGGCATCGCATGGCTCAAGCAACAACCATTTGTGGACCCGGCGCGCGTCGGTGTCTTTGGCTGGAGCTATGGCGGCTACATGACGTTGATGCTGATGATGCAGTCGCCCGGCACATTCGCGGCCGGCGTCGCCGGTGCGCCGGTGACCGACTGGCGGCTCTACGACACGCATTACACCGAGCGTTATCTCGGCATGCCGGACGAAAATGCCGATGGCTACCGGCAGTCCAATGTGCTGACCTACACCGGAGCGCTGCGCGACCGGCTGCTAGTGATGCACGGCATGGCCGATGACAATGTGCTGTTCACGCACACGACGCTGTTGATCAAGGAACTGGTCGCCGCAGGACGGACATTCGAGGTGATGCCCTACCCGGGCAGCAAGCACGGGGCGCTCAGCTTCAAGGAAACCGGCATCCACGGCTGGAACACGATCCTGGATTTCTTCGATCGCCATTTGGGTGCCGGGTCGCAGGTTCGCAGGTTCCAATAGCCGG
>Ga0315297_10000167_pt1 | contig 35630 bp, 29 predicted proteins | sample YL17G15_0_MG_FD_203628 | JGI IMG/M metagenome (GOLD analysis project Ga0315297, IMG submission 203628) | Sediment microbial communities from Yellowstone Lake, YNP, Wyoming, USA - YL17G15_0 | ecosystem: Environmental > Aquatic > Freshwater > Lake > Sediment | place: USA: Wyoming | collected...
GGGGGTCCGGTAACCTGGCAACGGTTGAGGGGCGGGACGATGGGTATTGGTAATCGTATCGCCCACACGCGCATCGTGGACGGTTTTTAATCCAGTGGCAACATATCCCACCTCACCAGCCTTCAGGCACGGAACTGGTTTCATGGAGGGAGCGAAAATCCCCACCTCAATCGGTTTCACGTCCACGCCTGTGGACATGAGGTGAATGCTATCATCAGCAGAGAGTACCCCTTCAACTACACGCACATAGGTGATGACACCTTTATAGGAATCATAATGCGAGTCGAATACGAGCGCGCGCAACGGTGCTTCTTCGTCTACAATGGGTGGAGGAACTTTTCGGACTACTTCTTCAAGGACTGCTTCAATATTCAACCCATCCTTCGCTGATACTCGCAGCACGGTTTCAGGCGGGACCCCCAGCAGGCTGCCGACATCTTCTGCCACCTCATCCGGACGGGCTGACGGAAGGTCGATCTTGTTGATGACCGGGATGATAACCAGGTTCGCCTCGATCGCCGAATAAAGGTTGGCAAGAGTCTGGGCTTCTATTCCCTGGGTGGCATCTACAACCAATACGGCCCCTTCGCAGGCATTTAAAGCGCGACTGACTTCATAGCCAAAATCAACGTGTCCGGGGGTATCGATCAAGTTGAGTTCATAGCTCTGGTCATCACTCGAAGTATATTTCATTCGAACAGCGGAGGCTTTAATCGTGACACCTTTCTCGCGTTCTAGGTCCATCGAATCGAGAATCTGTTCGGTGGTATCACGGTCGGGGACCGTACCCGTGAGATGCAGGAGCCGGTCTGCCAGGGTAGACTTGCCGTGATCTATGTGGGCGATGATGCAGAAGTTGCGGATTTTTTCAGACATGATTTTGGCTTGGAAAGTATAACCGATTTTATTTAACCAAAATTTGGAGATGGATGTTCCCGGTTTTGATGGTTTGAAGGTATCAAACCACTAATCCACATTTAGGAATCCAAAGAGTCTCCACAATCCGCGCATTGTACGGTGACCAATGTCCGGTTTTAAAAATTGGTTTGGACAGGATCCGGGGATCACGGTAATCCCATTTTCAATGCATAGTTGCACAGCTTCCTGCGAGACGCTGGAAATGCTCGCAGCGAGACCGGGTTTAACCCCCATCATGCAGTGCATCCAAACATGCTTGATTCCCAATTCTGCGCATTGTTTAACGATTTGTCCGGCCACTTTCGGATTGGCAAGAATAAAAACAGCATCTGGTTTTTCCGGGAGGGATTTCAAGTCTGGATAACACGGACTGCCGTCATATTCGGAAATGTGGGGATTTATGGCGTAGACCTGGAAACCATTCTCTTTGAACTTTTTATAGTTCTGATTGCACCCGGTCTCACGCTTGTCAGACACGCCAACAACAGCGATTTTTTTCTGCGCCAAAAATTCTTTTACGAGCAGGTCGATATTTCCCATATGGATGACTCCTCAACGTGCTAACCTCAGGAATGGACAAAAAATAGCCAAGAAATTTCATCGCTTTATCCTGCCAAGACTTTTTGCACCGCCACCGGGATATCAATTCGCTGCGCGTCATCCACCGCCAACCAGGCAAAAAATTCAACATTCCCTTTTGGTCCCAATAACGGACTACGCATCAAGCCGCGCACACTAAATCCATGGTCCTGGGCAAAGGTCAAAATATCCATAAGCACCAATTTATGGACTTCCGGGTTACGGATGACTCCCTTATTTCGGGCAGTCTCTATACGTCCGGCTTCAAATTGGGGCTTAATGAGGGCAAGCACATGATTTTCGGTTTCCATCCCCATTTCTCCAGGTTCAGTCACTTCTGCCTTGCCCCCAGTATTGGGGGTTGTTGTAAGAGATCGAAACCAACCTCTCACAACTGGCAGCAATATTTTTAAAGAAATGAAGGAGGTATCGATCGTAACCAGGGTTATCTTCTCCGGTAGTTCCGTCAGGAAGCGGGCGTTTGTCCCTTCCATAACCACCAGTCGCCGGTCCGTCCGCAATTTCCAATGGAGGATTCCTTTCCCCACATCAATCGCAAATACCTTGACCGCTCCGTGTTGGAGCAGGCAGTCTGTGAATCCTCCAGTAGATGATCCCACGTCTGCACAAACCCGGCCGGTCACATTTACCCGAAAATTCAATAGCGCTGCCTCAAGCTTTTCGCCTCCCCGCGAGACAAACCGCGGACCCGTTAGCAGTTCCAAGCTCGTCCCTGGGAATATTGTCTTGGAGGCGATTAATTCCACCTGCCCATCAACCCTCACCTGCCCGGCCATGATCAGGGCTTGTGCCTTTGCGCGGCTTTCGACCAATCCGCGTTCCATGAGCAGGAGATCCAAGCGGATTTTTCGCATGGGTGGATTATATCTCTCCGCAGATGATTAAATCCACGCCAAAGCCGGGATAAATCATGTAAAATAGTACCATGCTGCGCGCCCTCCTGAAAACCATGCGCCCCCGCCAGTGGACGAAGAATGCTTTCCTCTTCGCAGCCCTGGTTTTCGATGGCAAGCTGTTTCGACTCCCTGATTTTCTGCGGACATTGGCCGGATTCGGGCTGTTTTGTCTCATCTCCAGCGCAGTGTATATCTTGAATGACTTGCTGGATGTAGAAGCCGACCGTCAGCATCCGGTGAAGAAAAACCGGCCGATTGCCTCGCACCAATTGCCGGTTTCCGTTGCCGTCGCCGCAGGGGTGACTTTGAGCCTGATCGCCATAATCCTCGGCTTTCTCCTTGCCTGGCAGTTCGCACTCACCATCCTGGTGTACTACGCCATGATGTTGGTTTACTCAAAGTGGCTCAAGCATATTCCCATCCTAGATGTCCTCATCCTTGCCGCGGGATTTGTCCTCAGGGTTCATGTTGGAACAACTTTAATAATTGTTGAACGCTTCTCCCCCTGGTTGTACGTTTTAATGACTCTCCTGGCACTATACCTTGGTTTTGGGAAACGTCGTGCAGAATTAAATTTGCTGGCCAACGACTCCTCCAATCATCGCAAGGTCTTCGACGGGTACACCATCCCCCTTCTCGATCAATTCATTACCATCGTCTCGGGCACTACGATCGTGGCTTATTCGCTGTATACCTTCTTCCGTCCTGAGACTCCCACCAACCATTCATTGATGTTGACCATCCCTTTTGTGCTCTATGCCATTTTCCGGTACCTCTACTTGGTTCAAGTAAAAGAGATTGGCGGAGAGCCTGAAGAGATCCTGTTATCCGACCGTCCTTTTCAGATTTCAATTATTCTGTGGGGATTGGCTGTTCTGGTGGTGTTCTACCTAACATAGGTGGAACACCCGGCAATTCAATCGATGACCACCTCATCTGCTCCCGGTAAAATCATTTTGTTCGGTGAACATTCCGTGGTTTACGGTCGCCCGGCTTTGGCTGTGCCGGTGACGCAAGTACAGGCTACTGCCACGGTTAGCGAAAATTCGCGCGGCGGGATCATGGTGGAGGCACCGAACATCAATCTATCTGCTGCAATCTCCAGCCTTGCTCCAGATCATCCTTTGGCTGCAGTTATTAACAGCGTCTTTTCAACCCTTCGGATTTCAAATCCGCCAGCTTGCACGGTGTACCTCCAATCTACGATCCCGGTGGCATCAGGCCTGGGGTCAGGCGCGGCTGTGTCCGTGGCGATTATCCGCGCTCTTTCGGAATTTCTCGGTCAGCCCCTCCCGGATGAACAGGTGAATCAGCTGGCATTCGAAGTCGAGAAAATACACCACGGCACACCCTCCGGCATTGACAACACCGTTGTGACCTACGGTAAACCTGTATATTTCATAAAAAAGAAACCCATTAAAACATTTCACGTGGAGGTTCCTTTCACGGTAATGATCGCTGGCACGGGGATCTCCGCCCTGACAAGAGAATCTGTGACTGCTGTGCGAAAGCTCTGGGAAGCGGACAAGCCTCGCTGGGAAACAGTCTTCACCCGCGTGGGGGAGATCGTCTGGAATGCCCGCCAGGCCATAGAGCGGGGTGATCTGGTTGAGTTGGGCAGGTTGATGAATGCCAATCATAAACTATTGCGCGAGATGACCGTCTCATGCGCCGAATTGGACAAATTGGTTGAAGCAGCCCGAAGCAACGGAGCCCTCGGAGCCAAACTTTCGGGTGGCGGCCGCGGAGGAAACATCATCGCATTGGTAGAAAAAGAGAACGCCCCGGCGATAGCCAGGGCGCTAAGTACTGCTGGGGCAAAACGGACGATTGTTACACAGGTGGGGTGATCAGGGTTGAATCTTAATACTGGAAACCAGTGCATCAAGAACCGTTAAGTGAGGGGTATAACTATCACCGGTCTGTAAATTCAGTTGATTAACCATATCTGCAAGATATGTTCCATAGTTATTAGTGAATTCATCCAGGCTCATCCCTCCGGGTATGGATTCTCCGTTGGCTGGCAGTATGGAATGGGTGACCGGCAGAATCGCTGAGACCCAGTAATTCCCATCACTGGTGAGCCCCTGGTAGGTGTAAAACAAGTCATGGTTATTGATCGGCGCAAAATACTGGGCGTAGAGGGTAAGGTAGCGGATGCCTCCTCCGCTGATGAAAGGAATTGCTTGGTTTTGCGCATGGAACAATTGCGCCGCGTTGAATAGAGGCAGGAACGGCAGCGAATCTCCTGCTGTTCCTCCGCCGATCAAGGTTTCCAGGTCAGAAACCTGCCCCGGGATAAAGTCCGGCAGCAAGGTCAAGTATTGCTGAACAGGGAAGACTGAAATTTGAGGCGCAAAAAAATGTTCCGTGGGGATATACCCCTGCAGGGTTACCTTGGTATATTGTGGATAAATTTCGATCCCTTCGGTGCTTGCCGGGATGGTTTCACAGTTTTTTATGGAGGTCAGCACCGGATCGAGATGGAATGACAACTCGTTGCAGGTAACGTTCGCAACCGGTGCAGTTGTTTCCGTGGCCATCTGCGTGCCGGTTGCCTCGGGAGTGCTGGTTATTTCAAGACTGATGGTGGAGTCAATTGTGGGAGTTTCTCCAAGCGTTGGTGCTGCGGGAGATTGTGTTGGAAGGGATGGGAGATTGCAGGCAAACATCAAAATGGACATCCCTGCCAGAGATATTAATAATCGTTTCATTGTTGTTCCTTTCAATCAATCAAATATATTATTTATATTTTTTTTGCAAGGGCAATCCACTTGCAGGTTCTTAAAATCCTTGGTGTTCGGTCCTGGCAATGATCTCTTCCTGCAAGGCCTCGCTCAAATCGCAGAAGTAATCTGAATACCCGGCCACCCTGACAATCAGGTCGCGGAATTGTTCGGGATTCCTTTGTGCGCTGCGCAAGGTTTGCACGTCCACCACATTGAACTGGAGGTGGTGCCCACCCAAAATGAAGTAAGAACGGATGAGACTCACCAATGCCTCAAGCCCGGTCTCGTCTGACAGGAGTCCGGGGGTGAATTTCTGGTTAAGCAGTGTACCCCCAGTGCGAACATGGTCCATTTTGGCAGCCGACCTGAGGACCGCAGTGGGTCCTTTCCGATCTGCGCCTTGCACCGGGGAAATACCTTCAGAAAATGGTGTCCAGGCATGCCGTCCATCGGGAGTCGCGCCCGTTACTGACCCAAAGTAAATATGGCATGTGGTCGGCAGCAGGTTAATATGGTACATACCACCCCGGGTGTTTCTCCGTCCATCGACAGCGTTGAAATATGCTTCAAAAACACGGATTAGCAAATCATCAGCGGAATCTTCATCATTCCCGTAACGGGGGGTTTTGTTAACCAATGCCAGCCGCTCTCGTTCGAATCCTGCAAAATCCACATCCAGCATGCTGAGGATTTCAATTAGTGTTTTAGACCTTTTCTCAAAAACATGAGTTTTTATTGCTGACAGGCAATCGGTGATTGTACCCATCCCCACACCTTGAATATATGAAGAATCATAACGTGCCCCCCCATTATGGTAATCCTTGCCTTCTTGTATACAATCATTTGTTAATAAGGATAAAAACGGCGCCGGCATGTATGCTGCAAACAATTGTTCGATGACGTTGTTTCCTCGCACCTTGATATCTATAAAATGCTGCATTTGCTTCTCAAAGGCCGAAAAAAGGTCATCAAATGATTTAAAGTTGTCTGGCTCTCCAGTCCGTATCCCAAGCAATCGTCCGGTGCGCGGGTCGCAACCGTTGTGTAGAGTCAGTTCCAAGATTTTTGGGATGTTGAAATACCCGGTTAGGATGTAGGCTTCCTTGCCAAACGCCCCCGTCTCCACACAACCGCTTGTCCCTCCATCCCGTGCGTCAGCCAGGGACTTCCCCACCCGGACCATTTCCCGAACTACCAGGTCGGCGTTGAAAACCGATGGCTGTCCAAAACCGGTGCGGATGATCCTGGCGGCTCGCAAGATAAATCCGTCCGGGTTCAATTCGCTGACTTGAATGGAGGACGAGGGTTGAAGCAAGCGCATTTCCTCGATTACATCCAACAGAAGGTAAGTTACATCATTTACGCCGTCTGAGCCATCATTTTGGATTCCGCCAAGGTTTATTTGGGAGAAATCTGTATACGTTCCACTTTCAGCCGCGGTCACGCCCACCTTTGGAGGTGCAGGTTGGTTGTTAAACTTGATCCAAAAACACTGGAGCAATTCTTCGTAATATTCCCTTTCATGTCCCTTCAAATCATAAAATGGTGCCAGGTGTCTATCGAGGTGTCCGGGGCTGAAGGAGTCCCAGGTGTTGAGTTCCGTGGTCACTCCCAGGTGGACGAACCAATAACTTTGCAATGCCTCGTGAAAATCACGCGGGGCATGGGCAGGAACATGACTGCAGATCTCGGCGATTTTTTCCAGTTCTTCGCGACGCAGCGGATCCCTCTCTATCCGTGATTGCTTGCACGCTTCGTCTGCATACCGTTCCCCGAAACGGATCAACGCCTCTGCGCAAATTCGCATGGCTTTCAACTCTTCCTGTCTCGTATACGCTTCGGGATCGTTGAGGAAATCCAGCCCGGTGATCCGGTCATCAATCTCTGCGATGAAATCCATCATTCCTTTTGTGTATATTTTTCCATCCAGAACAGTATGTCCCGGGGCTCGCTGTTCCATGAATTCTGTAAATACACCTGCTTCAAATGCCGCTTTCCATTCATCCTTCATTTCGCGAAAGATCAAATCACGCAAGGATCTGCCGTGCCAATAAGGGATGATTTTGTCTTTGTACACCGAAATGGTTTCAGGGCCGACTTTGAAAGATGTTTTGGGGCGTGTGTTGAGGATCTCCAAATCCTCCAGTGAGTGGCAGCACAATTCCGGATATGTCGGAGCATGCTTGGGCGCTGGTCCTTTCTCACCGACAATGAGTTCACCTTCGCCAATGGATATGGATTTATGCTCCAACAAATAGGCAAATGCCTTTGCCCTTCTCACGGGTGTGGAGAGGAAGTCCAAACTTTGTTGATGGAATTCTGTCAGTAGTTCGGCGCGCTCGGAAGAGAGAGTCTCTTTCGCCTCGAGTGATTGCTGACGGAGTTTTCTTACGCGGTCGGTCATCGACATGGATGCCTCATGATTATTTTATCCCGAAAATGAGGTTCCTCCATGGATCAGCGTTTGAAGCCCCCTGGGAAACTGGAGTTGCCCCGTACAATATTACACACTACTTTATCAAACCACCGTGATAGATCAACTCGTATACCTTGATCCTTTCCCGTTCGATCCATTCCTTCCCTCTGAAACTGGTAAGATCACCGTTATTTGTGTCTTGGTATTTGTCCCTCCCATCGGAGTGTTCAAAACCCCCAAGAAAACGGTTTTCCTTGTAGAGCAGCGAGAGACTTTTCTTCAATATTTCTCCTGTTTCTTGGGCAGTGATCCGTTCAGGCACCAGGATGCAGTCATAATAATTCATCGCCCAAACGGGCTTTTCTTCATAATAAGCCACTTCTTCGCCGATGAAATTTGCTGCACCAAAATAGCTGTCCAAATAACGGTAATTCCCCTCCCGGAATTCCAGGTCGTGAGAGCCGGGGCGACATGAAATGCTTTCCAAGCCGCTGCCGATATAGGTCGCAGCCTTTGCGCATACAATGAAATCATTTAGGCGATCGATCATTTCTGGCATAATTTGTATCCTTGCTATTAAATTCAAGCCCGTATGACCCAAAAATTGAATAAATTTCCTCCAGCCGTTGCGAAGTTGGAGAGGCGATATTGGATAATGTATACTCCATCTCCAGCCCTGCATATTTGCCTTCGGCGATGTTGTGATACGGCAAAAGATCCACGCGCGGGACATGGGTCAGCGAACCCAGGAATCTGCCAGTTTGTTGAAGGTTCGCTTCATCATCGTTGACCCCTGGAATGACGGGAATGCGAATTAATATTTTATGTCCCAAACTGGATAATCTTCGCAGGTTGGAGAGTATTTTGGCGTTCGAAACGCCGGTCCAATGAATATGACGTGCATCGTTCATCAGCTTCAAGTCGTAAAGGAAAAGATCCACCAGGGGACGGATCTTGTCAAGAACCTGCCAGTTGGCGAAACCGCTGGTATCCACTGCCGTATGGATAGTGCGGGTGCGGCATTCTGACAGGAGCTTTGATAAGAATCGTGGTTGAGCCAGCGGTTCACCCCCAGTGAAGGTCACCCCTCCGCCCGATTGTTTATAAAAAACAACATCTCGTTCAATATCACCCATCACTTCCTGCACTGTTATTTTCTGGCCAACCACCTGCAGGGCTTCAGCATTGCAAACAACAGCGCATTCCCCGCTAATTTCACAAAGGTTCCGCTCAATTCGGATGGTCTCCCCCTGGCGGGAAATCGCTTTATTCGGACAGGCTTGCAGGCAGTCATTGCACAGGATGCACCTGGAAGGTCTGAAAATTAATTCTGGATGGGTTGTCCGCCCCTCGGGGTTATGGCACCAGCGGCATTGCATTGGACAACCTTTAAAGAAGACCGCCGTGCGGATGCCCGGGCCATCGTGAATGGAATACCTGCGGATATCGAAGATCGTTCCGGATGTCATCCTGTCCATTGTACCAAGAAGGCCAATCCCAACAAGGAATTCCTTAATTTTCTTCCCGTCCTGTGGATGTCGCAAGTTCGGAGCTGCCACTTATTTCCCCCACAATTTATTTCCTTGGGATAAATATATATTGGAATGAATTTATAATATTTGGTTGTAGAATTTACATCCGAGGAAATTGGAGGCGGAAATGTCAGCTCTGGAAAAGATCGCATATTATCAAAACCGGCGCGATGAAATCCCCAACCAACTGCTGGCAGGAGAATTGGTCAGGGATGGAAATGCGGCTGGGATTTCTGAGATCGTCAATAATCTTGAAAATAAAAATAAGACCATTCGCAGTGACTGCCTGAAAGTACTCTATGAAGTCGGTTATCTTGATCCCAGCTTGATTGAAGACCACGTGGATGATTTCCTTAAACTTCTCAACAGCAGGGATAATCGCATGGTTTGGGGTGCCCTGATTGCGTTGGCAGCAATTGCAGACCATAGACCAGGGGAAATATGGGCACAAATTGACAATGTTATCCGCGTTACCGAAACCGGTACAATCATTTCAAAAGTCTGGGGAATACGGACTTTAGCCAGGGTCGCTGCTCACAATGAAAAGTATAAAATAAAAATATTCCCTTTTTTGTTAAATCAAATCCAGGTCTGCATTGCACGGGATGTCCCCACCCATGCCGAGAGCAGTCTGCCTGCGGTGGATCTTAAGAACAAGGGTCAATTGGCATCCCTCCTTGAGTCACGCCGGGCTGAGTTCACCCCTTCCCAGTTATCACGCTTCAAGAAAGTCCTCAAACTGCTTGAAAAGATTTAAATGAAGTGGTTTCCAAAAAATCAGGTATGTTTTTGTGCTGCAACCGGATTGACAAGTTTGCCCAGGCCTTCAATCTCAACCTCGACCAAGTCCCCCTCTTTCAGTGGTCCGATCCCCGCTGGAGTTCCGCTGAAAATGATGTCACCAGGCTCAAGCGTCATCACTGATGAAATGAAGGCGATCAAAACATTAACATTAAATATCAGATCCCTTGTGGATGCCATTTGGCGCGGTTCCCCGTTGACCCTGCAAGTGATGACCGCGTCCGATGGATCAAATTCAGTGTCGATCCACGGACCGAAAGGACAGAAGGTGTCAAAGCCCTTCCCGCGCGTCCACTGACCGTCTGATTTTTGCAGATCCCGGGCGGTCACGTCGTTCCCCACCGTAAAACCGTAAATGAAATTGTGTGCCTCCTCGGTGATGATATTTCGTCCCCTCTTACCCATAATAACCACCAGCTCGGCTTCATGTTCGATTTGCTGGGACTGGGGTGGAAGGATGATTGGTTCACCCGGGTTGATTATTGAAGAAGGTGGCTTTAAAAAAATCAGGGGTACCTTGGGCATTTCAGCATTGCGTTCCTTGACATGCTCTGCGTAATTATGCCCCACGCAGATGATCTTGGATGGCTGGGTAGGGGCCAGCAGTTTAACCTCATTCAGCGGTATTTCCGCTTCCAGGCGGCGGTATTCCCCAAATATATCCCCTTCGATCAGACCGATCTTGTAATCAAGGATCCAACCGTATTTGGGGGCTTCATTCTTTTTCTGATAGCGGACAATGCGCATAAATGTCTCCAGGCTGTGTTTTCCACAAAAGTGTATCATAGTTGGGTAAACCTCGGTATAATAGCCCCGTTGGGCGCATAGCTCAGTTGGTTAGAGCGTCTCTCTTACACAGAGAAGGTCAGGGGTTCGAGTCCCTTTGCGCCCACTCGCTGAAAGCCTGCCAGGATATCCTGTCAGGCTTATTCGATTCAAGATATCCTTGCTCACACCTTTGATAAATGGATCAGGTTCCGGGTAGTGCGTTTTCCAGGTTAGGATAACGTAAAATGAATATTAAATTTCTTCTGAAAAGCCAGGTTATTGCAGGGGGGATATCAGGGAACTTTTTTTGAGATGGTTGTATGTGAAGCTGATAAATCGTGCTTTTTCTCACTTGACCCGCCCCACTGCCGGGAATATACTAATCTCAAATTTCCCTTCTTGATTTTTAGTCTTTTTTTCACATTTCCATTCCGTAGGAGCCTCCCCACATGTCTGATTTTCTCATCCGCGGTTCACTCGCCGAGATTGACCCCGAAGTTTTCGAATTAACCCAGATCGAGGCTGAACGCCAGGCTCGCAAAATAATCTTGATCCCTTCCGAGAGTTTGGCTCCCCTCGCCGTAGGCGAGGCAATGACCTCTGCCTTCCACAATATCTATGCTGAAGGCTATCCAAACAAATCCGACCATGAATTGAATCAAAGTGAAATACTGGATTATCCTGCCCGGATGGCGGAATTCCGTAGATATTCAGACCCCCGCTTCTACAAAGGGACCGAGTACGCCGATATCATTGAATCACTGGCCAGACGCCGTTGTGCAGAGGCATTTTCTGCCAATAATGTTAAACCTGAACAAATTTATGTCAATGTTCAAGCCCTTTCAGGAGCGCCTGCTAATAATGCTGTATACCATGCCCTGGTCTCACCCGGTGATACCGTGATGGGCATGAACCTGTTCCATGGAGGGCACCTTACTCACGGCTCTCCGGCTAACCGCTCAGGTCAGTATTATCACATCATTTCCTACGGAGTAGACCCGCATAATGAGCAAATTAATTATGATGACGTGATGGCTCTTGCCCGGGAACACAAACCAAAAATGATCATCTGCGGCTACTCTTCCTATCCCTGGATCCCGGATTGGAAGAAATTCCGACAGATCGCTGATGCAGCCGGGGCATACCTGTTGGCTGACATCTCCCATATCGGGGGGCTCGTTGCGGCGGGAGTTGTCCCCTCACCGGTCGGGTATGCCCACGTGATCACCTCCACCACTCACAAAACCCTCGATGGACCGCGCGGTGCCATCATCATGACCACCGATCCGCAGTTGGCGAAAAGGATCGACCAGGCTGTTTTTCCGGGAGAACAGGGCGGCCCGCATGTCCATATTTTTGCAGCCTTGGCCCTGACTTTCAAACTTGCCCGTACCAGGGAATTCGAAAAGCTCCAGAAACAAACTCTGAAGAATGCCCTCGCAATTTCTGAACGATTAAAGGAACGTGGGCTTCGCATTTCCTTCGGAGGCACCAATTCCCACATGCTCAATTTGGACGTCTCCACCGTCAAAGGTCCAGATGGTACTTCCCTTTCCGGCGACTATGCTGCACGTATGCTGGATGTAGCTGGTATCGTTGTAAACCGCAATACAATTCCTGGAGACACCAGTGCCCTCAATCCATCCGGCATCCGAATGGGTACCCCATGGATCACCCAGCGCGGTTTCGATGAGGAAAAATCGAAGCAGCTGGCTGACATCCTTGCAGATGTCTTGCTGGCAGCGGTACCCCATACTGTCCCTGCACCCAGGGGGAAAAACCTTCGGCGTGCAAAAATTGACTTTAAGATCTTGAATGACGCCCGGATTAAGGTTCGCCAACTGGCTAATGCCGCCCGGCTGGATTTCAAACCGACAACCCACGGCTATCCCCATTTTTATTACCTGGATGATAAAGCTACCACTGGCGTCTATGAGGTGAAAGGCGAACAAATCCGTCAATTCCTGAATTATGCTCTTTCTTCCGATTTATCAAATCTTACTCATGGACAGAGCCAGCCAACAAAGATAAATACCCCGTTTGGAGAGATGACAGGCACCCTAACCTGTGTGGACTGGGATTATTATCGACTTTCGATGCCAATTACAGAAGCCAACCTGGTCGCTACCTGGTTGAGAGACTTGTCAGATGCCTATACTTCTTTCAACCTGGACGGTGAAAAGGACGGCACCCCTCTGCGCATGCCCGGTCCCATTGTTGTTGTAAAGGCAAATCAGAAGTTTGAAAAATCAGCAGGGAATACAGCCAGTAACGCCAAGCCTTACTATATCGGTATGCAGGGATCCGGGGAGGAAAGGCCGCTTCCCGATTTTAAATGGACCCCTCCGGCAGAGACGCTTCGACGTACCCCGCTCTATGAGACGCATAAGGAGATGGGCGCCAAAATAATCCCCTTTGCAGGTTGGGAGATGCCGGTTTGGTATTCATCCGTCCTTGAAGAACATATTGCCACCCGGCAGGCTGCCGGCTTGTTCGACGTCTCTCACATGGGTGTCTACCAGGTGGAAGGGGATGAATCAGCCTCCTTCCTGGATTCGGTTGTCGCCAACGACTGCGGATCGCTGCTTCCGGGTGAGAGCCTTTATTCCCAGTTTTTGACACCCGATGCAAATGTGATAGACGATACCCTCATTTACCGGCGGGCTTGGGATAAGTTCCTTGTGGTGGTAAATGCCTCCAACGATGACAAGGATCGTGCCTGGCTGGAAGCGGTTCTGGAGGGCAGGGTGAAGGTGGATAACGCCCGTCCCGCTGCGCGCTCCTATGGTTATAATGCCGTTCTGCGCAACCTGCGGGATCCTTCAGCAGGTGCCGACATGCGTGTGGATATTGCCCTGCAAGGACCAAAAAGCATGGAAATCCTACTGGCAATGGGTGTCAATGCTGAGGCTCGCCGCCGGATCATGGCGCTTAAGCGTACCAACCTGTGTGACGCAGTCGTGGGTGGGTTTGACCTGATCGTTTCGCGCACGGGTTATACCGGGGAAAAGATGGCCTTCGAATTGTTCGTTCACCCCGAAAAGGCCGTTTCTTTCTGGAAGGCGATCCTCAAAGCGGGAGAGAAATTCGGCGTAAAGCCCATCGGGCTGGGGGCGCGCGATTCCCTGCGCACGGAGGCCGGTCTGCCCCTCTACGGTCACGAGATGGGCGACGGTTCTGGCAAGATGGGACATCCTGACCTGGGAGTGGGCGAATCTGGTTTTGGACCTTATGTGAAAACCAGCAAGCCCTGGTTCATCGGACGGGCTGCCTATATGGCTCACGAACAGGCACGCAGGGGTGTGGTGGCGCGCTTCCGCTTTTCTGAAAAGGGCGTGCGCATGGCACACAACGGCGACCCGCTTCTCGACAAACGGGGTCGGGTCATCGGCTGGGTGACCAGTTGCGCGGCAGACATGGATGGATATTTGACTGGGCAGGCTTACCTCGAATTAAAGTATGCTACTGAAGGGACGCCCATCTACGTGTATCAATCTGCGCCCGACCAGACCGGTCCCGCTCCAGCAGGGATGAAAATGGGCGACAAGGGTCTTCTTCCCACAGAAGCGGTGGTGGTCAGCAGGTTTCCTGCCCTCTAGGATGATGAGGCTGAATTAAACATATAATTCAAGCAAGGTGGAGAAATCCCCATGTCTTTCGACGAGAACTTGTCTGATCGCATCCGCACCGTGCTCGGTCCACTCCCGAACTTGGAAGAAAAGAAAATGTTCGGCGGAGTCGGTTTCCTGGTTAATGGCAATCTGGCCTGCGGGGTTCACAAGAACGAGCTGATCGTGCGGGTGGGACCGGAAAAACATGCTGCCGCCTTGTCCCGTCCACATGCCCGCGTTTTCGATATGACCGGTCGTCCGATGGCAGGTTGGGTCATGGTCGCTCCCGATGGCTGCACCAACGAATCCGACTTAAAAGCATGGGTCGATCAAGGACTGACGTACGCCCGTTCACTTCCGGTAAAGAAAAAATGAGGAGGCCGCACTGGGGGGGTTGTCAAATAAATTATTTAATATGGAATCACCCAACTATTTTTCTGTGCAAGGAGGAAAAGACACCATGAAAAAAACATCAAATCTATTTTGGGGAATAGCCCTCATCCTGTTGAGTGTAGTGTTGCTGGCTGACCGTTTGGGCTACATTGATTTTTCGAAAATCTCTGACAATGGCTGGGTTTTCATATTTGGCGGGGCTGCCATCCTGTTTTTCCTGGTTTACGTGCTGAATGGCTTCAAGAATTGGGGCTGGCTCTTCCCGGTGTTGATCAGCGCTGCACTTTCTGTGACCATCTGGCTCGCCACCAATAATTTCGATGGAGCCTTCCTGGGTGCACCCATCTTGGCTGCTGTTGGCATTCCATTTTATGTCGGTTTTGCTCTTAACCGCAGGAGTTGGGGGCTGCTCATTCCAGCCTGGGTTCTATCCATCCTCACAATCATGACCGGGATGGCCGACAGGGTCGACGGCACCTTAATCGGTGGGCTGTTCCTCCTTTCTGGTGCGTTGCCATTCCTGATCGTTTTTCTATTAAACCGGACCCGGCACTGGGCGCTGATCCCAACCTGGGTATTATTCGTCCTTGGGGTGGTTACCCTCATTTCCAACCATGTGAACGGGAACCTGGTGGGATCATTGTTTTTATATTCGGTCGCGCTGCCTTTCCTGGTGGTATACCTGGTGGATCACTCCCGACGTTGGGCGCTCGTCCCGGCCGCGGTCATCGCCATCATTGGCACTTTTCCACTCATCTCCATGCTCATCACTGGCGATGCGGCTGGTGCGGTTGGGATGTTCTTGTTCGCCCTTCCTTTTTTTATCGTTTATTTCCGTTGGAAGGAAGCCTGGTGGGCGTTTATCCCGGCGGGTATCTTCACGAGCATCGGGCTGGTGGTCGTCGTTTCGATGTTTGTTCCCGAAAACCAGGAGAGCTGGAGTGGCATACTGACTGGCTTGGTGCTGCTTGGTTTTGCTCTGACATTCGGCCTGCTTTGGCTGCGCCGGTCTCAACAACCGACCCATTGGGCTTTATACCCTGCCATTGCCCTCCTTGCCGCTTCTCTCCTGGCATTTATTTTGGGAAAACATTTCCAGGATTACTGGTCGGTTGTTTTGCTGGTGGTCGGCATTCTGATGGTCGTTGCCAGTTTGCTTCCAAAGAAATCCAAGGAACCGGCTCCCCCACCGAACCCCTCCTGATACCATTCCAATCCTGTCACCATCCATCCTCACAAAGGTGAACAGGAAATTGTAAATAAAAGGGAATTATCGCAGCACATCTGCGTGGCTCCAGATATCTTTTCACGCTGATAGCTCTGCCCTACAGAACTGAAATTGGTAAGTTGCTGAATATCATATAGCATATGAATTGGGTCATCGAAACTGAAAACCTGGGGAAGCGCTACGGTAAAGTAAGCGCCGTCGATGGTCTTTGTCTCCGGGTTGGCCAGGGAGAGATCTATGCCTTCCTGGGTTTGAACGGGGCTGGAAAAACGACCACCCTGCGCATGCTCCTGGGAATGATAAAGCCCACTACCGGCAGTGCAACAGTTTTGCAGTCACGCGTGCGGTTGGGAAGTCGGGTCCCATGGGCGCAGGTGGGCTACCTGGTTGAGACCTCTCACGCCTACCCTGAATTAACCGTCCGGGAAAACCTGGAAGTCGCCCGGCGCCTCCATCCAGGAATTGAAACGAAAGCCGTCGATCTAATGATCGAGCGGCTTGCACTTGCTCCCTATGCTGATCGGCAAACCGGAACTCTTTCTTTGGGAAATGCTCAGAGGTTGGGATTGGCCAAAGCCCTCCTGCACAATCCTCGGCTGTTGATGCTTGACGAACCAGCCAACGGGCTGGACCCTGCCGGGATCGTTGAGATCCGCGCGTTGCTTATCGAGCTGGCCCACCAATATGGGGTGACAGTTTTCATGTCCAGCCACATACTGGCTGAGGTTTCCCGCCTGGCAAACCGGATCGGGATCATCCACGAGGGTCATCTCCTTCAGGAAATGGCTGTGAATGATCTGGAAAAAAACCGACGCAGGTGTCTGCTGGTGAGAGTTCGCGATCCGGGAACTGCACGCGCTGCCCTGGCGGCTGCAGGTCACCTGGTGGAGACCGTCGAAGATGGATCTCTCGAGCTCCGAAATCAGGCAGCATTGGATCATCCAGACGAAATCGCCAGTCTGCTGGTGCAGGCTAAAACCCCTCCAACACACCTGTCATTGGACTTGGAAGATCTGGAGCAGTATTTCCTCCGCCTGGTCGGTTTGCAGGGAGGTATGAAATGAAGCTGTTTGGAAATATCCTGTGGATTGAACTGCGGAAAGTTCTCCGCTCACGGGTGCCCTCGTTTACCGCTCTGGGGTTCATGCTGATGCCGTTAATCGGAGCACTCCTGATTTTTATCTTCAAAGATCCTCAGCTCGCCCGGCAGCTTGGATTGCTCGGTACGAAAGCCAACCTGGTGGTGGGTACCGCTGACTGGCCGGGTTACCTGACCTTGATGGTCGAGTTCACAGCAATCGGAGGATTCTTTTTTTTCTGCCTGGCAATCAGTTGGACTTTTGGTCGGGAATTCACCGATGGCACCCTGAAAGACCTGCTTGCCGTGCCGATCCCCCGGTTTGATATCGTCATGGCAAAATTCACTGTCGTTGCCTTTTGGTGTATCGCCATGATTTTGGAAACCTTTTTTACCGGATTGATATTAGGCGCTGTCATCCAGCTTCCTGGAGGCTCACTAGCCATTGTCTTGCATGGCAGTGGCGTGATGTTGGTCACAGCGCTTTTCTCGATCATCCTCATCACCCCCTTTGCTTTCTTCGCCAGCCTGGGGCGAGGATATCTTCTGCCTATTGGGTTGTCGATCCTGATTGCCATCCTGGGAAATCTATCCATCGCCCTCGGGTGGGGGGAATACTTCCCTTGGGCCGTTCCGGCTCTTTACATACAAGAAGCACCGTTGGCAACCATCAGTTACACCCTGGTCGTTTTGACCGGGGTGGCAGGTATCGTCTCGACTTACCTGTGGTGGATGTTCGCTGACCAAAATCGTTAGCGTCGGCAATATCCAACCCGAAAAATGAAGATGATATCCATTAAATATCGGATAATCAGTTTGAAGTACCATGTGGATAATTGGACTTGAGGCACGCAATTTTCAAAACGACCTTCCTGACCCCCTTTGAGACGAGCCCATGCATGTAACATTCCCAGTTACCGTTCACCTCTTCTTATTCCGCGAAGAGCAAATCCTGCTCCTGCGTAGGTTCCAGACTGGTTACATGGACGGGTATTTTAGTGTCCCTGTAGGACACTTGGACGGGGATGAAACGGTACGAAAAGCCGGGGTGCGCGAAGCACGTGAAGAGATCGGGGTTCGGATTGACCCTGGGGATATGAACTTCGCGGGTGTATTTCACCGGCGCGAAGATGAGGAGAGGGTAGATTTTTTCTTCCACGCGAGGGCGTGGATGGGAGAACCATTCAATGTTGAACCCGAAAAATGCGATCAACTCCTGTGGGCGGATCCCAATACCCTTCCAAAGAACACGATTCCCTATATTTGCAAGGCTATTGACAATTATCGGGGGGAAAAACTTTATGAGGAATTTGGTTGGGGAACAAATTAGTTCCCAAACAAAAATCCCGGTATTCCCCGATAACTTGCTTACTAAACGGGATGTGCGATATACCAAGACTTGATTATTTTGTTACGGCTGCAGTGTCGGGGGAAAATAGATGTAGAGGACTTGTCCAAGGTTCTCATCCCAGCGCCCAAAATGGACTCGATCAGCCATCTCGGCTGCTGCAGCCAGAGGCACCAGGTGTTCTGCGGATCCCTGCCCGGGATAAGCATAAGATTGTATCTGCATCCAGTTATCAGGTTGGGTATCGGCTGGATTATCAGGAAATTCCAATCCTGCAGATGGCAGCAGTGACTGCACATATGCGCGGTCCGGATTTAAACGCACCCAAAGTCCGGCTTCAAAGCGGAAACCTTGGAAGGCCTGGTGAATGTGTGGCTTATCCTGTGCCACCTGGATATGGTCCGCCTGGGCAAAGACCAACATCACCTTCAAATTGGGCATCGTTAACCGCAGATCAACATAATGATTAGTGCTTCGCCGGATCGACCATTCCCTGGCTGCTTCCTCGGGGGTTGCCAAATCCTCGGGCCAGATGGATAGGGTTAGCGCACCAGAATACAGCAAAGACTGGGTCAGCGCCGCGGAGTAATACCGTTTTCCAAACATTATCGGTACTTTCCAGCTCATGATATAGTCGTCTGCTGTGGCAGTCTTGTTTCCATCCAGGTCGAGGAAGGCAATTCCAACCGCTCCAGTATGTTGATCCTTATATGCCGCGTCCCAAAGAATGTTGGGATAGGTCAGATTGATTGACGATGAACTGTAACTTGCGGGGTAGTTGTAAAAGGGGTTAAAGATCGGATTACCGGAATCATCCAGGTAACCAGCTTCCAAGCAAGAAAGCGTATCCAACGTGGGGTTTTCACGTCCCACAAAATATTGCACACCGGGCAGCACATCCCCATAAAGCCTGAGGACGTTCACAACTGTGATGCTTGCCTCCCCAAAGGCATACAGACCCACTTCCCCAGTTAATGAAGATACTGGAACAAGAGTTGGCAGGTACACTCCTTTCTTATCGGGCAGGAGACCGGAAGCGAAACGGATCACATCACGTAATACCCTCACGGACTGTTCACCACCATAGTCGAAGGTTCCACTGCTCAGGGCTCCAGTTTGGGTATCTTTTGTCCCGGGCCAAAGGTAGCTGATCTGTATAAGGCCGAGTGAGGTAACGTCCGGGTCAGTCAGGAACCCCCCTGTTGTGCTGAAAATTGGAGTGGCAATCACAACTACGCCGGCACCCTCAGGAAAACGCGCTGCCTTGGGCGTGGCAATCATTACGGCTATATCCCCAACTCCCTCGGAATTAATATAAGCCATTTGGGTTTGACCACTGATCTTGGTATCCCTGCAGTCGATAGCGCAGGACGAGGAGGTCTCATTATTGTCACAGGTGCTATTCCCGCATGTAGCACCAGGTGTCAGTGTGGACGACGCTGGATTGACCTGGGAACAACCGGAAAGGCTTGCCCAGATCATTAATATGGCAAAAAAAACTGCAGTCGTGGGTGGAACTTTTTTTGGTTTCATTTTCACTTCCGGGGTTTATTTTAGCACGAGGCTGAATCGCGTTGGAAGTTATTTTGTGAATCTCACCTTAATCAGATACCTGAGCAGGTTTATGCCAACTTTCCTTCCATAAATTACGGGTTTTCCCTCCCACCATGATAAATCTCATTCTGAACCCCTTACGAGGGTTGCGCGGTGGAATAAAACACGGTAATATTGTGTTGCTATGCTTGGCTTTACCCTGATTCTTATTATGCGAGGCATTACATTTTTGGCAATACCTGACAGGTGGACCTTACCTGCCAGGTTTTTTTATTGTCATTATTACCTTATCGGATAGGAGAAAGCATGCAGACTCCCTGGGAATATCGATACGCGAACCGAACTCAGCGAATGGGCAGTTCGGTTATCCGTGAATTACTAAAATTAACCGAACAACCAGATATCATCTCTTTTGGGGGAGGTTTGCCAGCCCCCGAGGTTTTCCCGATCGAACAATTCAAGATCGCGTGCAACTATGTACTGGAGAAAGAGGGTCCCCAATCACTGCAGTACAGCACCACGGAAGGGTATATTCCTTTGCGGGAGATGATCGCCCGTCACACCAGCCGCTATTCGGTCACGATCTCAGCTGATAATATCCTAATCACCTCTGGATCGCAGCAGGCTTTGGATTTTCTCGGACGAGTCTTTATAAACCAGGGGGATCACATTGTGGTTGAGTCACCCACATATCTTGGAGCGCTGCAAGCCTGGAACGCTTATGGAGCCCAATACATTTCTGTTCCTTCAGACGAAAACGGGATGGTCACTTCCGAACTTGAAAAAGCGTTGCGAATAGGCCCGAAATTCATCTATGTCCTCCCAAATTTCAAGAATCCGGGTGGCACGACCTTAAGCTTGGAACGCCGCAAGCAGTTGGTTGAACTTGCTGACCAGTACGGGGTCCCGATTGTTGAAGACGATCCCTATGGTCAGTTGCGGTTTGAAGGCGATCACTTACCTTCGCTGGTTTCCCTGGACAGCCAGTATCGCGGGGATGACGGTGGTTATACCGGGAATGTCATTTACCTGAGCACATTTTCCAAGCTGCTGGCGCCGGGGATCCGTCTGGCATGGGTCGTGGCACCGGAACAGGTAATCCGTAAATTGGTGCAATCCAAACAAGCGGCAGACTTGAATACCGCAGCCTTCAACCAGATGGTGGCATTTCAAGTGGCAAAAGGTGGTTTTTTAGACGAACACGTAAAATTCATCATCAAAGTATATAAAGAACGCCGGGATGTCATGCTGGAAACCATGGAAGAACTTTTCCCTCCTGGAGTCCGTTGGACAAAACCGCAGGGTGGGATGTTCCTGTGGGGCATCCTTCCAGAATGGATGGATGCCGCCGATGTACTAAAATCTGCCATCGCACGCAAGGTTGCCTTTGTTCCAGGTGAGTCGTTCCACCCGAATGGCGGTGGGAAAAATACCATGCGCATCAATTTCTCTTATTCCAATCCGGATAAAATTCGGGAAGGCGTAGCCCGGCTGGGCATCCTTCTGAAAGAACTGGTTTCAGAACATAAGTGACATATACCTCCTGCAAGCCGAAAGGTGCAGGAGGTCTTTTGTATTTCCCTCAAATTTCTAATTTAATACCAGGGAAGGCCTCCCTTAATAAATCTCGCAGGTCTATTGATATTGGCATGATTGTCCCCTTAACATATTTCTACCCGGGAAGAAATGCGGGGGCCTTCCTCCCACATGGATATATATTCTCTGGATGGGGATTAACCTCCAATTTCACTCATTACACGATTCATTGGGATTTCCATATTTGCGAGACCGTGTCCCCAGGGTTTGTTCCAAATGGTTTCCAATACAAGCTTGCGCAAGTCTTCGAGTGAGGCACCTGACCGCAAAGGTGTCAGCAAATCGACCTCATACTCCCTGAGAAGGCACATTTTCAAGATCCCATCCGGGGTCAACCGGGCACGGGTACACTCCGAACAGAAAGGTGCGCTGACAGATGCTATGAATCCGATGTCACCTTGTGCACCCGGTAAACGAAAAATGCGTGCCTCGCCGTCCAAATCACCTTCATTTTCAGGCATCAGGGGACCAAGAGCCTCCTCGATGCGTGCCTGCATTTCAACAGCAGAGACCATCTGCCCGACCTGGAAGTCTGTGGCACCATCAAAAGGCATCATCTCTATAAAGCGCATCCTCCAGGAATGGTCGCGGGTCAAGCCTGCCAGGTCAACAATATCGTCTTCGTTGTAGCCTCGCACCACCACTGCGTTCAGCTTGATCGGATTCAATCCGGCTTTTTCAGCTGCAAGAATGCCCTGCCACACTTTCTCGATGTCACCGCCGCGTGTCAATCGATTGAACTTCGCTGGATTGAGCGTGTCAATGCTGACATTTACCCGTTCCAGGCCAGCCTCGGCTAATGGCTTGGCAAGTTTCGAGAGGAGAACTCCATTGGTTGTCATTGAAACAGACTTTATACCAGGCGTGTTTGTGATCCCGCGCACGATATCAACAATATGGGCCCGCATGGTTGGTTCACCCCCTGTCAGGCGGACCTTTTCGAAGCCCAATCCTGCGAACAGGCGTGCGAATAACAAAACCTCGTCATCCTGCATCATCTCAGCAGTGGGTCGGAAAGACATCTCCTCAGGCATGCAATAGATACAACGCAGGTTGCAGTGGTCAGTGAGACTAATTCGCAAATAATGGATTTTACGCCCAAAGCGGTCAAAAGCCATTTTTCCTCGTGAAAATGGGTTGTGGGTGGACAGATTATACCTGTTTCCGAAAATTCTACCAATTGACGGGCAGTGTCAGGCGTGCTATTATCCATTGGATTTATTTATTATTATTTATTCGAGAGGAGTTATTGAAATGAGCCCTGATTTTTTTATTCGCATTATTGGAATGGCCATTTTTTCCATACTGGGGGTTTACGTGGGGGACGGTCTGTCGAGATACAGTCCCGATCAGCAGCTTTTCTTCACCATCACTTTTACCCTGGTTGGAGCCCTGTTTGGACTGATATTAACTCCATATATCACCACCCGCCCAATCCGGGCGTTACGCTCCATGCTGGGTCGGATCGCCGCTGAGACATTGTTCTCCAGCCTGATCGGTCTGGCAATCGGTTTGATCACCGCCGCACTACTGGCATTCCCGCTTTCCCTGCTGCCTTCCCCCCTTGGGAAAATCATGCCCCTGGTGGGTGTACTCTTTTTCAGCTATTTCGGTGTTGCTGTTTTTACAACCCGCCAGGCAGATATCGCCAATATCCTCGGTGGGTTGACCTCCCGCCGGGAGGAAAGCACCAGCACCGGCGGGTCTCCAACCAACAGGACTATCCTTTTAGATACCAGTGTAATCATTGATGGGCGGGTTGCGGATATTGCCAAGACCGGATTCCTTCCTGGCACCTTGCTTATCCCACGCTTTGTTTTAAATGAACTCCAGTATATCGCTGACTCACCTGACAGCCTTAGGCGTCAGCGGGGACGACGCGGCATGGAAGTGCTGGCTGAATTACAAAAAGCCTCGGCTGTGGTCGTTCGCATCAGCGATGTTGACGTGGAAGGGGTTCGCGAAGTTGATGACAAGCTGGTTATCCTCGCCCGGCAAATGAAATGCCCCATCCTGACCAATGACTTCAACCTGAACCGAATTGCCGAACTCCAGGGGGTGCTCATCCTGAACATTAATGAATTGGCAAATGCGGTCAAGTCAGTCGTCCTTCCTGGAGAGCTGATGTCAGTCAATGTCATCCAGGAAGGCAAGGAAATTAACCAGGGCGTTGGATATATGGAAGATGGCACCATGGTTGTGGTGGAAAATGGGAACAAATATTTAAATAAGGAAATTACTGTCACTGTAACCAAAGTACTGCAGACTGCCGCTGGGCGGATGATCTTCGCCCGACCTGAAGGAAAAGAATAGTTATTCATTGTTATTCTGACAAAGCGCGGTCTCTACCCTTTTTTGCTGATCTTAATAATACAGGTTACCCCTCGGACTCCACACAATTCCTTTGATTTATAATTACCCAAAGTTATTCCAGGGAAGGTTCGCATGCTGCGCGTTTACAACACTCTCTCCCGAAAAAAAGAGGAATTTCAGACCCTTGAACCTGGTTTGGTCAGGATGTATGTCTGTGGTCCAACAGTCTATTCTGACGCGCACATTGGACATGCGATGTCAGCGATTGTCTTTGATATTGCACGTCGCTACCTGGAATACCGGGGGTACAAGGTCCGTTTCGTGATGAACTTTACGGACGTCGATGATAAGATCATCAACCGGGCAAATAAACTTGGAACGGATCCACAATCCCTGGCTGAGTCGTATATTTCCGCCTTCAGGAAACATCTTGAAGACCTGAATATAATGCCTGCCACGGTAAACCCCCGCGCTACCCAAACGATGGACAAAATCCAGTCAATGATCCAAGGTTTAATAGACAAGGAGTTTGCCTACCCTGCCAGGAACGGAGATGTCTATTTCCGGGTCACCCGTGACCCCGGCTATGGGAAATTGTCCGGACGTAAGATTGAAGATATGCAAGCCGGTTCCAGGATAGAAATTGAAGACGAAAAAGAACACCCCATGGATTTTGCCCTCTGGAAAGCTGCCAAACCCGGCGAACCCGCTTGGGATAGTCCTTGGGGAAAGGGTCGTCCCGGCTGGCACATCGAGTGTTCGGCGATGAACCTGGAAATCCTGGGGGAACAAATAGATATCCATGGTGGCGGTAATGACCTGGTTTTCCCGCATCATGAAAACGAGGTGGCCCAGACTGAGAGTTACACCGGGAAATCCTTTGCCAGGTACTGGATGCACAATGGAATGTTACAGTTGCAGGGCGAGAAGATGTCCAAATCGATCGGTAATATGGTGACGATTGATGAGTTCCTTTCCCACCATGAAGCAGATGCCTTGCGGCTGATGATCCTAAATGGTTCATATCGCGCACCGCTTTCATATTCAGATGACATTGTAGACGCTGCAGAACGCGGCCTCGACCGGCTGAGATCCGCGCTTAAACCTGCAACCTTGGGCGCCTCTGGCGCTTCCAGCGAAATAAAAGCAGCGTTGGATAAACAAATGGAGGCCACTCAGCAGTTCTTTGTTGAGGCCATGGACGATGACTTTAATTCTTCAGGGGGACTGGCGGCCTTATTCGAACTGGTGCGTGTCATCAACACATCCCGGGATGATGGCGCAACGGATGCCGAACTTAAAACGGCACAGGATATCCTGCAAAAACTGTCCGGTGTTTTCGGATTGCGGTTGACTGAAAAGAAAAGACCCGGCAGTGAGGCTGACAAATTCATCTCCCTGCTGGTTGAAATCAGGTCGGAAATGCGCAAGCAGGGGAATTGGGTCATGTCGGACCTTATTCGCGACCGCCTCAAGGAGTTGGAGGTGGTCGTGGAGGACAGCAAGGGTATAACTACTTGGCACTGGTAACTGGTAGGGAGAAAGCTTACGATGACCCTCGACAGATCATGAAAAAACTTTCGGGATATTCTCGGAAGTTTTTTCTTCCTTTCTCCTTTTAACGCCAATCCATGTCTATTCCGAGATTCGTCAACATCGTCCTCACTCCGATCAATTCGACGAATTGAATAGGGGTTTGCGGTTCAATCTATAAGAAAGTGTCTAAGAATAATAGTATGCCTGTAAATGGCGATTTTTCCTCTTCTGAATTCGATGCCTGGGCTGACACTTATGACCAGTCGATTAGCGCTGACCAGTTCCCGTTTACTGGTTACGAAAGGCTTTTAGATAAAGTTGTGACAATGGCGAAAGTCAAGCCAGGTATGTCTGTCCTGGATCTGGGGTCTGGAACGGGTAATCTTGCCTTCCGTTTTTTTCAATTGGAATGTAATTTGTGCTGTTGCGACTTTTCTTTTCCCATGCTTCAAAAAGCACGAAAAAAATGCCCGGAGTGGGTTTCTTCCAATGCGACCTTCGCTTCCCAGTTCCCCTGCAATTGAGTGGATCATTCGATCGTATCGTATCAGCATACGTCTTCCACCACTTCGATCTCGACGAAAAGATCCGCATCCTGCACCGCCTGTTGTTTAAAATATCAAAGTCCAGCTGCATCGTTATTGGGGACATATCGTTCCAAAATCAATCTGCCCTGGAAATAGCCAAGGCTGATGTTGGAAACGAATGGGAGCAGGAATTCTATTGGATTGCGGATGAGACACTGGCTGCCATGCAAATTGCGGGGATGCGGGTTGAATATCTTCAAGTTTCTTCCTGTGCAGGTGTATATATCATTACCTATCCAGATAGTTGAAGATCAGATAGTATCGACATGGAATATATGGGAGCACACAATAAAGCAACCTTTATGCACATCGCTGGCATGTTGCACTGAATGGTTTACAATATCCCCATGAAAGAATTCATTTACGGGAGAAACCCGGTATTCGAGACCTTGCGTGCTAAAAGGCGTGATCTATTTGGCCTTCAAGTTGCTGAAGGGGTGCAGGAGAGGGGACGACTGATTGATATATTGGACCTCGCATCCAGGCGTAAAATCCCTGTTGAAAAAGTCCCCCGAGCCCGGCTTGAGAAACTCAGCGAAAACCATCAAGGGGTAGCCCTGGAAACCAGCACTTATCCCTACACAGGGTTGGAGGATATTCTCGAAAATGCAAAAATACGCAGCGAACCTCTCTTTGTGTTGATCTTGGACACTTTGCAAAACCCGCAAAACCTGGGCACCCTTATTCGAACCGCAGAAGTTGTGGGCGTACATGGTGTGGTCATCCCCACCCACCGCTCAGCTGAGATCACTCCCGCTGTGGTTTCCGCGTCTGCCGGTGCATCTGAACACATGCTTGTGGCACGTTGCAACCTGGCACAGGCTATTAAAGAGATCAAGGAAGGTGGTGCATGGGTTGTTGGCTTGGATGAAAGCCCGGAATCTAAAACCCCGTCCGAAGTCCGGCTGGATGGTGCGTTGGCCGTGGTGGTGGGCAGCGAAGGGGAAGGCATCCGCCCCCTCGTCCGGCAATCCTGTGATTTTCTCCTTCGTCTCCCGATGCAGGGGAATGTTGCATCGATGAATGCCGCTGTAGCCGGTTCCATAGCCCTGTACCTTGCATACCTTGAACATATTAAAAGTTAACCGATAGTTACATCGTACTCATTATTAATTTGGAGCAGGTAATGCCATCTGGAACATTTCATTTCCCGAAAGGTTTTCTGTGGGGCACCGCAACCGCCTCTCACCAGGTGGAAGGCGGCAATACCAATAACAACTGGTATCGCTGGGAACAGGATGGACATACTGCCAACAAATCCCTTCTTGCCTGCGACTGGTGGGGTGGTCGCTGGAAGGAAGACTTTGACCGCGCTGCGGAAACAGGGCAAAACGCTCACAGGTTGTCGGTGGAATGGAGCCGGATCCAGCCCTCTCCAGACAGGTGGGACGAAGAAGCACTGGATAGATATCGGACCATGCTGCGCTACTTGTTCGATCACGGGATCACACCCATGGTCACCATCCACCACTTCACTGATCCGCTTTGGTTGGGTGAGTTGGGGGGCTGGGAGACTGATGCAATCATTGCCCTATTTCAAACCTTCACTCACAAAGTGGTTGATGCGCTGAAGGATTATTGCTCTCTTTGGTGCACTATCAACGAGCCAAACGTCTATGTACTGGCAGGGTACGTCCGTGGGGATTTTCCACCGGGTAAATCGGATATTAAACTAGGCCTCCATGTCCAGGCGAATATGGCCCGCGCCCATGCGGCTGCGTATCGCACCATCCATGCGCTGCAACCGGAGGCGCGAGTCGGATATGCCTTGCATTTCAGACCTCAAACTCCCTATCACCCAATGTCACCTTTGGACCGGTTGCTGAGTAATATCCGCTTCTCGGGAATAAATTTGGCATTTCCATCCGCTATTTCCACCGGTGTCATGGTGTCTCCGGTGGGCAAGATTCAAGTTCCGGAAGTCAAGGGGACCCAGGATTACTTCGGCTTGAACTACTACTCAATGGATACTGTCACCTTTGATCCCCGGAATCGCAGCGAACTTTTTTCGCGTGCTTTTTTCCCCAAGAGCTCAGACGTGTCGGATGCAGGAATGAATTCCAATACTCCAGAGGGGTTCGCCCAGAGTATTAAATGGGTGATTAAAACCTACCCAAACCTGCCCATCCTGGTTACAGAGAATGGTATTGAAGACAGCACTGACCGCATCCGCCCGCGCTATATCGCCCAGCATGTCCACACCATGTGGCGCGCGGTCAATTTCAATTTGCCAGTGCGCGGCTACTTCCACTGGTCGCTGGTGGATAATTTCGAGTGGGAGCGCGGCTGGACCCAACGCTTCGGCTTATGGCGGCTGGATCCGGAGACCCAAGCACGTTTCAAACGACCCTCAGCAGACCTCTATGCAGCAATTTGTAAGGAGAATGGGCTTTCTTCCCAAATGGTGGAGAAATTTTGTCCTGAGATATTTGAGAAATTATTTCCCGGCTAGAACAGGGAAGTGAATCATTGTATATTCTTACACGGCTTCCTATAAATATTTTTCCTGTGCGCAATAACCATGAATCCAATCATCGAAACAATTTTCCAACGCCGCTCCATCCGAAAATACACAGATCAGCAAGTGGAGCCTGAGAAACTCGATATATTGCTGAAAGTAGGAATGGCTGCACCTTCAGCCATGAACTGCAAGCCTTGGGAGTTTGTCGTCATTACCGATCCGGAAAAGCTTTCCCAATTCCGAAGTCGACTTATTTTTGGCAACCGCAACGCCCCGGCTGCCATCGTTGTATGCGGTAATCCCTCCCTTTCCCTAAATCCAGCTGCACGCTTGTTCTGGGTGCAGGATTGCAGCCTCGCAGGTGAAAATATTCTGATCGCCGCAGAAAGCCTGGGGCTGGGCACAGTTTGGGTGGGAGTCCATCCGGTGGGAGAATTTGTTCGAGTGGTTCGTGAGATCGCAGGGTTGCCGAAACGCGTTACACCCCTGGGACTAATATATGTTGGCTATCCAATGGAAGATAAGCCTGCCCGGACCCAATATGATGAAAGGCGGGTTCACTGGCAAAAGTATTGAAAATGGAAATGATCGATTTGACCAATCCTCTTCGGGTTGAGCATCCCTCGTATTAATATAGTGATTTAACCTCCCTGATATACATTTATAAACATATCCGTTTAAAAATATATCAGGGCAACCGCAACATCGCCCTGATTTTTGGGTTCCAACAATTTCTTTAGATCACTCCCATTTTTTTCCCAACTTTTTCGAATGCCTCCAATCCTTTATCCAAATCTCCATTGGAATGTATGGCGGAAATCATCACCCTTATCCTCGCCTTGCCCTGGGGGACAGTTGGGTAGCCCAGTGCCATGGCGAACACTCCTATTTCAAAAAGACTGCGGCTAAACTGCTGAGCCAGCGGCGCTTCGCCAAGCATGACCGGGGTGATGGGAGTAGTGCTGACCCCTATATCGAACCCGAGGCTTTTCATTCCCGCCTTGAAATACCTGGAGTTTTCCCATAACCTGTCGACCAACTCGGTCGAAGTCTCAAGGATATCCAATGCCGCGATGCACGCTGCAGCATCCGGCGGGGTGACCGCTGACGAGAACAGGAAGGGGCGACCACGCTGGTGGAGCCATTCGATGATGCTTGCCTTGCCAGCAACCACCCCTCCGACCACCCCGAATGCCTTGGACATTGTGCCTATTTCCACATCCACCCTTCCATGCAGGCTGAAGTGATCCACAATCCCCCTCCCTCCCCTGCCAAGAACTCCTTCTCCGTGCGCATCGTCAACCATTAATAGGATATCGTACCTATTGGCAATTTCACAGATTTTATCCAAGGGAGCTACATCTCCGTCCATGCTGAATACCCCGTCAGTGATGATCATTGCCCGCCTGAATTGCGCCAGGTTTTCCTTTATTACCGCTTCCAGTGATTGCACATCGCAGTGCTCGTAAGGGATGATCTTACCGCCTGACAGGCGGCATCCATCAATGATGCTGGCATGATTCAAGCGATCTGAAAAAATGACGTCCTCCTTTCCCACCAAGGCCGGGATTGTGGCCGTATTCGCCTGGAAACCTGACTGCAGGGAAAGTGCCCCTTCAACGGCTTTAAATTTAGCCATTCTTTTTTCTAGTTCGATGTGTAACTCATTCGTCCCTGAAATGGAACGAACCGCTCCCGGGCCGGTACCATACCGGTCGATAGCTTTTTTGGCTGCTTCCACCAGCCGGGAATCATTAGCCAACCCAAGGTAATTGTTCGAACAGAAATTAAGCACGCGGTTACCTTGAATTTGCAACCATGCACCTTGGGCCGAGCTTATTGTTCGGATATTATTGTAAAGACCGGCATCTCTTAATGCTTGCAATTCCCTTTCCAACCAATCCAAATGTGTTGACATCATCCGCCTCGCATAAATGATTTTAGATTATTTTCTGAAAACCTGCACGTTATATTGCACTAATTAGAAAAGATCCTTTGTGACCTGCTCATTAATTTAGATTGATTATATTTCTTATTTCAGGTGAAAAACCTGAAATCGGTGATCGAATTTTGAATTCCATTCTTAGGATAGCAATATGGCGAATAACCAAATTCAACTTGATAAGGTTTAATCGCGAGCAATGTGCTTGGTGCTTGGCTTCCCAAGACTTTCTGAGGTCTTGGGGGTTAATTTTGCAAGTAAACCCATCTCGGCAAGCGCATTCAAAACCTTGGTCTGCGCGCCTGGTTTAACCACGGTTGTTACCGGGCCAAGAGATTCTCCCAAAAATCTACCCGCTCGGGATTTCCGCAATTCTTCCAACACATCCTGGCTGGAAACTCTCAGAACAGCCTGGGTTTCGATCCGGGCTTCAGTTCCGTGAATTTCCCAACGCTTGAGCGCTTTGATGAAAGCAGGTGGCAGCCCGGTGGTTGAATTTTTAACCAGCAGGCTGAGTAGTTGACTTATTTTCAGTCCTTGTTCCATTGCTTGTGACAACGAATCGGTGGTGACTCGATAGTGGTAGTCATCATTTATTTCATCGTTCCATTCGCAGAAACGGGAGATCTGGTACCTGGATGCACGTGGAAATAGTCTCGGGATGGTAATTTTGGATTGAGCGGTAACATTAAGCTTGGAGATCTCCGTATTCTTAAATTTATAATCCTTGGTATTTAATCGAAAAGCATTGACAATTCCCTGGGTTTTTAGATTTCCCAATTCCACCTGCCCCAACCAGAACATGGGTCCCGTAATAAAGTAGCGAATCAACGCCCCTTCCACATCCTCCCAGTGATCGAAACCGCGCAGATAAGTGCCGTCTGATTCTCTTTTGATGAACCAAGAATCATAATCCCCATTCGGGCGCATGAAATCGGGGTAAGTTTTCTTTATCCCGAGAATAAATGAAGGTAGGCTCCACCAGGTGTTTTTGGGAATCGACTTTAAAAGGCCAAGGAGGAATTGTCGCGTGAGCCTGGGTTGATAAATCAGCACACCTTCAAATATTATACCGGGGACTTGAATTAATTCATTAAAGGTATCGCTATCAAGCCAGGTTCTTTGTAATCCCTCCAGCGCCTCTTTCCGCGTAGCCTCCAGGAAAATTCGCACTGACTGGATTTTTGATTCCTCTCTGCCTGTTCCTTGTGAGGACGGTAGCACAATTTTAGCTGCAGAGAGAAAATCCTTTACTACATTAACTGGTATGAATGTCGCGGGGGGAGGCAGTCCCATCCTGGTTGCTGCAAGGAGAGTCGTGGCATCGTCCAGCAGACGGTCGGAAGCCTCGATCGTTTGTTGATGATCTTTTTGCGAGGCTGGATGACCCAAAGGATCCGTGATCTTGGATGGGTCCGGGCCTTTATTCCTGTTACGGGCAACCGCCCAATTTTTAATCAGCAGTAGAAAATCATCGGGGATATATGCAAATTCCTGCGGACCGGCAGGTAGATCAAAAAATGATTTTGCCATCAAGCCACGAAATAGGAGTTCTTCGGTGGGAGAAATGGGGTGCAGGAATATTTTTTCCCTATCACGAGGGCCTAGTCCGACGTCACGGATTCCACCATATCTGCGGATAAAGGCCGCCCAAGGGTGTTTGCCATCGGAGTTCACCAGAGTCTCAAGGGCTGACCTTGCGTCGGTTGTAAGTGATTCAAGAGTCCCCTTAACATGATCAGGCATGAGCAAATTCGCGATAAGTTTTTTCAATACTGATTTTTTATCTGCCGCAGGCAGTTCAATTCCCCACAATTGCGCAATGATATGCAGATGACCTATGTCTCGACCCTGGAGACTCTGGATAAGGCTTGGCATGGATATATATATAGAATATAAAACGAAGTTGCAGCTATTTTTACTAGTTTCTCGTCCGAACCTTCACTAATTTATGGTTCTATTTTATTGGTCTCTGGAGCTAGTCTGATTGATAATCTTTGAATGCACAGCAATCATCCGAAAATGCTTTAGCCGAGCATATGAAACACGAAAATTGATTAATCCACTTTTTTAATCTTTGCATGAAATTTGTCAATACATGGGAAAATAAATTGATTTGTTTGTCCGCGTTATAGTTAAAAATATCCATCCCCCTCATTATCCGGGCTTTTGCGGGGGGATTTCCGTTGGATACGCTATGCGGGTCTCATTCGCTTTCCCACCGGTCTTTTGATCGGGTGAAGGTCCTTCGGTGGATGGTTTTTCCGGAGTACGAATTAATGATTCAGGTGGCGGCAGGCCTCCTGTCCATGGACGACCTTGGACAACTTCACCCCGCCGGTGACGTTTGGCACGGTAAAGGGCTTCGTCGGCAGTCCTCAGTAAACCGGCTGATTGTTTGGCATGTTGCGGATAAACTGCTACTCCCCCGGTCACACTTAATTTAAACTTTCCGCCATTTGGATTTTCGATTACCAGCTTGCTCAACTCCTGTTGAATTTTGTCGGTAACGATTAAGACGGTTGGCCAGTTGGTTTCAGGGAGAATGATGGTCATTTCATCGCCACCGTAACGAGCCATAAAATCAGTCGACCGTAGGGCTTTTTGGATGGCGTGCACGATTTTTCGCAATACTTCGTCGCCAACATCATGCCCAAGGGTATCGTTGATTACCTTGAAACCATCCAGGTCAAGCATGACAACTGAAAAAGGTATCCCCGACCGTTTAGAGCGGTTGATTTCTTCATCGAGATGCTCGTCCAGAGCCCGTCGATTCGGCAGCCCGGTTAACGAATCGCTTCGCGCCTGGTGAGTGACAGCCTCATGCAGACGGGCGTTTAGGATTGCGATCGCAGCCTGCTCGGTTAGTAGATTTAGCAAACGGATTTCTGCCTGGCTGAAATCCCCTGGATTTGTTCGCGCCAGGGTCATGACCCCAACAATATGGATTCCCACCTTTAACGGAATTCCTATGATCGAACCACGCCAGTTGGATGGAACTGCCTGGATGAGGGCATGATTGGTCACATCTTCTATAATAATTGTCTTTTTCTCACGGGCCACTGCACCGGTCACCCCATCGGGCACCGGTTTGGGATATTGAACATTCTTTTCACCACTGTTGTTCAAAGATGCACCAAAAACCAGGTTTCGTTCGTGTACCATGTAGATGTGAACATCCTGTGCATCCTTGATCAAGAACAAGGCTTCACGAACGATGGCGTCCAGGACGGCTTGCAAATCCAGGCTGGAGGTTAGGTTCAAGGTGATGCGTTTGAGGGCATCCAATTCAGCTGCCTGCCGTTGAATCAGGGTTAAAAGGTTCCCACTGTCCGATAACACATCCACGAGATGAGTGGCAATGTGTTCATCCTGAAGCGTTGTATCATCGGTGATATTCGTGGATAAATTCAAAAGTTCCAGTAAATGCTCCTGGGCATCAACCGGAACCTGACCTTGCTCTATCCGTTTACGAGCCTCGCGCAACTCTCCAGTATGCGTTTTCATTTAACAACCACCCTGGGTTCTCAAAACGATCATCATAAATGGATATTATAGTACAGCTCTGAGAAAATAATGCTCTGAATAAATGTCATTTACTTGGGCTTGAGTTTAGGCCTTGGACGAAGAGGAATTCCTTTTTGGAAAACACCTCCGATGACCCATCATACTCCGGGTTTCTCTCCAATCGCCCTGTAAAATGCCGCGGAGCAGCAAAACTGAAGGTGGTAAAGGTGATTTGACATTTTATATTAAATTTTGTACACTAAGAGCATAAATCGATATTCTTGGGTAACCCAGGAGGTACCATGGCTGCTCAATTCCAGTTTATTGCTCGCTCAGGGCCGGAAACCGGAAAGATCTACCCTCTCGAAGGATCCGAAATCATAATTGGTCGAGACATGGGTAATAATATCGCCATCAACGATGCTGAAATCTCCCGCAGGCATGCAAAACTAAACCTTCAGGGATCCAGTTATACCATCCTGGATCTAAATTCGACAAACGGCACTTTCATCAACGGTCAGCGGATATCCACCAGCCAATTGCTGAATCCAGGGGATACAGTCTCGCTTGGTGAGAACATTGTATTGTTATATGAGGCAGTTTATGACCCCAACGCAACCATCGCTTCTGGTAGTGCTCCCAAGACGGTTGCACCCGCTGGCAGGGTTACTCAAACACCTGTTTCAACCCCCGTTCCCACGCCAACTCCTGCACCGGCCCAGATGTATTCAGGTCAGGTTCCCGGTAGCCCGGACCGTAAACCAGCAGTACCGGTAAAGAAAAGTGCTGGAAAAGTGATAATCATTATCTTGGCAGTTCTTCTTCTATGCCTGATCCTGGCATGTATCGTGTTTTTTGTCTGGGTGGACAGCGGTTCACGGTGGTGCACATTATCCCCCTTAAAATGGATTGTCAACACCTTTGGTTCACTTTTTGGCTATGGGATGTGCCAATAAATTATCTCAAATCGATTGATTTGCTGCAATTCCCATGAAATATCCGAATTGATGTAAATATTCATCAATTTGGTTTTATAGCAAACGTGGTTTTTTGTTTCGTAAAATCCCGCCTTCACATTTATTATCTGCGGGAACCTTCCCTACGAAGATCCCCAAACAGGCTGTTGAAAATTCCAGGAATAATTTTATTGCCTGGGATTTTTATATATGCGTTCAACAGCCAATTTGTAAACCTTAATGTGCTCCCTGATCTTTTGTATTCTCCATTGAATAATGCTTTTTGTGAGCGGATGAGCAGGGATTCGAAAGCCTTGTTTTCCCACCTCACCGGGTGTCGCAGAAAATCTGATACGATGCCGCGTTGCCGCATGATTTGACCATCAGGCAGCCATGCAGTTTTAAAGTATGCTGATGGATCCAGCTCTTCTTGATATCGACGGACCGTATCGAAAAATGAAACCGTCAGTTCAAGATCGGTGCGTTCATTATCCGTGACAGGTTGGGATCGCAGGTATTTTTGGAAGGCACTTTCCAAGTTGGCAAACGATATTCCAAACTGGGAGTGCATGGCTGCGTCCATCACCTCGGAAGGTGTCTGGTTTGATGGAGCAGGAATGTTTCGATAAAACATGTTAAAAGCATCCCAGCCATATGTATCTACAAGGTATTGTATCAAGGCGCTTGCCTCCAGGTAGCTTATGTCGTGCTGCTGGTTGTAGAAATCGTTTGCAATGGCTGTCAAGGGAATGTACCACCCTAGATCAAGCAGCGCCGCGGCTCTTTGACCGAGCGCCTCAGGTTTGAAGTGACCTCCGGTCAGATAAACAGCCAGCCCCTCCTGCAGCATGGTCGGGAGA
>Ga0315297_10000168_pt1 | contig 35295 bp, 25 predicted proteins | sample YL17G15_0_MG_FD_203628 | JGI IMG/M metagenome (GOLD analysis project Ga0315297, IMG submission 203628) | Sediment microbial communities from Yellowstone Lake, YNP, Wyoming, USA - YL17G15_0 | ecosystem: Environmental > Aquatic > Freshwater > Lake > Sediment | place: USA: Wyoming | collected...
GTGAGCATGACGGGGCGGGTAGGGCGGGTAAGGCGGGTAGGGCGGGTGGCGCCGGTCATCACTGTTTGGGCGTAGGTCGCGCCCTTGCCGGTGCCGTCGAGGGCGTCGGCGAAGTCCTTGGCGGTGCCGAACCGATCGGCGGGGAGCTTCTGCAGTGCAGTGAGCACCGCACCCTCGACCGTGGCGCTCACCGTGGGGCGCTTGGGCCGGAGCGGCGGCGGCGTCTCGGTGAGCACCTTGGCGACGATGGCCTGCGAGTTGAGGCCGGTGAAGGGGGGTTCGCCGGTGAGCATCTCGTAGGTCATGGCACCGAGGGCATACACATCGCTGCGGGCGCCGATGTCGCGGTCGCCCATGGCCTGTTCGGGCGACATGTAGGCGGGTGTGCCGAGCGACATGCCGGTCTGGGTCATGCGGGAACCGCCGGCTTGCTGCACGGCGAGGGCGATGCCGAAGTCGGCGACGAGCGCGGAGCCATCCTGGAGCAGGATGTTTTCCGGCTTGATGTCGCGGTGGACGACGCCCTGGCGGTGGGCGTAGTCGAGGGCGGCGGCGACTTCCCTGGAGAGGCGGAGCGCATCTTCTACCGGCAACTGCCGCTCCCGAGTCAGCCGACCGCGGAGCGTCTCGCCGGACACATACGGCATGACGTAGTAGAGGAGCCCGTCGGCGGCGCCCGAGTCGATGAGGCCGAGGATGTGGGGATGCTGGAGGTTGGCAGTGACCTTGATCTCGGTGAGGAAGCGGTCGCCGCCAATGACGGCGCTCAGCTCGGGATGCAGGACCTTGATGGCGACCTTGCGGCTGTGCTTCAGGTCTTCGGCGAGATAGACGGTGGCCATGCCGCCCTGGCCGAGTTCACGGTCGAGGCGGTAGCGGTCGGAGAGGGAAGCGGCGAGGCGCTGGATGGTGTCGGTCACGCGGGGATTCTCCCTGCCGCGGCGGCCCGGACGCGCGGATCGATGGTGGTTACCATGGCCAGGCGCTCACGCAACAGCGCGCCACCAACGAGACGGCGCTGGACGAGTGCCCGGCAGAATTCTACATCCTTGTGGCGACCGGCGATCGCCTTGGAGATCCAGAGGTCATGGGCCTCGAGGCACCACGCGACGACACCGTTCGTTGCCGGCGTCTCGAAGCGCACCAGGCGATCGCGCCATTCGGTCGGCAGCACGGCGGTCGTCTCGACGACACCCTGGGCGTAGTAGCCGAAGGTATGGTGAAACATCGACGCTTCCCCAATCGATCCGTCGATCAGGTCGGCCATCCGGCCATCGGCATCATCGCGCATGGCGGCCACGTCCACCTCGATGGATTGTGACGCTTCGGGCGGCAACTCGCCCGCCACGCTGGCGTGCAGTGCCTGGCTTCCGATGACCAGCACCTCTCCTGCGCCAAGGATTGCGCCTGCCGCGCGGACGGCATGCTCGAATTGCTCCCGGGTCATGCGGGCCGCGACTCGTCGTGGGCGAATGCGCGGTAGACCACGGCGCGTTCGCCGGCCGACAGCGCACCGGCGAACGGGGTGACGTGGCGGAGCTCCCGGGCCCACGGGTCGAGGTCGGTCAGGAGTGGCAGCAAAGCTTCTACCGGTCGATCGAGGAGCACGCGCCACTCGCGCAGCGGGATTGATGATCCGCCCTGCCGCGCCAGCATTTGCTCCAGCGACTGCCGCGCCCGCGCCAGCACCTGTTCGGGCTGCTTGCGCAGCCGGTCCGCAATCGCCTGGTGCAGATAGAGCGAGCGCCGATCTTCGCGAGTCAGCGGCGGGTGATACTGCACGACCGGCTCGAGCCCGAGGGCCCTCGCCAGCCGCTGGATGGTGCTGATGGTGGGGCTCTTTCGACCGGCCTCGTATGCCGCAATTGCCGGTTGCGATGTACCGCCAGCCTGTGCCAGCGCGGCCTGCGTCATCTGGACCGCGTCCCTAAGCCTCATAATGGCATTCATTTACGTACTATATCTGAACGGATATATGATGTCAATACGTCAGGGCAGGGTAGTCACTTCTTCGCGACCTTTGCCTTCAGCTCCTGGAACCAGTTCTCGACGTACACCAGTTCCTGGCCCGAGTCGTCGTTGAAGTCCCGGATCATCAGGAAGCGGCGGTCATCGGGGGCGACGTCATACTGTTGGCGATTCCTCGCGGAGCGGTATCCCGACAATGAAAAGAGTGCGTGGGGAGTCCCGGGCGTGAACGCGGCTCCCGGCATCACGTCGACCGCCATCAGCGTGCCACCGCTCTTGAAGAACAATTCCTTGCCGCTGTGGGCCCAGCGCGGCTCATTGCCTCCGCTGGCGGAAACGAGCCGGGTCGAACTCATGCCTGGGAAGGGTGCCACATAGACCTCGAAGCGGCCGGTCGCGTCCGAGGCGTAGGCAAGCCAGCGGCCATCGGGCGAGAGTGCCGCCTGCTGGGTGGCATACTGGTCGACCACCAGCGGCACCAGGGCGGTGTCGCCGGTGAGTCGCCGGCCGTACATGTTCGAACTTCCGATGGCCTCATCTGCGCGCACGACGAGCCACTCTCCATTGCGCGACAGCTCCGCCTCCCACAGGCCGAAGGTGTGGTTCAGGAGCATTTGCGGCGGCCCGCTACCATCGACGGGCATTCGGTACGCATCATAGGCGTCCTGGCCGTTGGCTCCCCCCTTGTTGGAGACAAACGCGATGGATTGGCCGTCAGGCGTCCAGGAGGGTCTCCAGTTGACGGTTCCCTCCTGGGTGAGCTTCTGTCGCGTGCCGTCGGACCGCCGAATCCAGATGTGGGTGGACCCGTCGCGCACGCTCACGGCCACGGCCCTCCCGTCGGGCGACACGGCGGGGTAATCGAACTCGCCCCGCCAGGTCGAGTCGACCGGGTCCGCGCGGCCATCGCGTGACACCCACATGAGCTCGGATGGCTTCTGCTTGCCGGTGGCGACGGAGTAGAGCGCACTGCCCGATGCCGACAGCGCCAGCGTGGCCGGTATCACGTCCTGCACGACCGGGATGGGGGGAGTGGTCATCACGAGCCGGCTCGGGTCGAACCCTGCGGCATACAAGCCGCCTGCGCGGTCGGTGTAGAGCAGGTGCCCGGTAGGCGAGAACCAGACGCCGGCGGCATTGGGCACGAGCACACGCGTACTGTCCGCCGCAAAGTCGAGGACATACACGTGCGATTCGATGGCGCAGTTCCCGGGACACCCCGTGAGCAGGATGCCCCGGCTGCCGGGGAGGGCGGTGAGTGTCATTACGGTGACCCGTCGCGCGCTGCTGTCGGCGCCGACCAGGCCGGTAGGCCCGCCGTTGGCGGACACCCGGGCCAGGTCCGGGCTGGCAGCCGTGAAGACGATCGTGTCGTTGTCCATCCACGCGGCGGCCGCCTGTATGATGTTGGCTCCCTCGGCGACCGTGATGGAACCGCCCCCGTCGACACTGACCTTGCGGACCCTTCCATCGGTCGTGATGTATCCAATCCACTTCCCGTCCGGCGAGAAGAAGGGCGCCACCCCTTCCTCGGTGCCGGCGATCGGCACGGGCTCGCGCTCGTTCCGGACCTTTCGCCAGAGCTGGATGCCGCCGTCGCCCGAATCGGAGAAGACAATGCTCGAGCCATCGGGGGCGATGGCGGCTTGCGCCGCGAGCCGGCTCCGGCCGGCCGAGCGAAACCCGCCACGCGTGTGTTGCCACAGGACGATGCGTTGGCGGCTGACGGGCGCGCTGGCGCGCGAGCTGCCGTGCGCGAGCCAACCCGCCACGCCCGCGGCGGTCGCGATGAGTGCTGTTGCACCGATCAGTCCGAGGCGGGTAAGGCGGGTAGGGCGGGTAGGGCGGGTGGAGCCCATCGCCACCGTGGCGGCGTAGTTGCCGCCCTTGGCGTCGAGGGCGTCGGCGAAGTCCTTCGCGGATCCGAAGCGGTCGGCGGGAAGCTTCTGCAGCGCGGTGAGGACCGCGTGTTCGACGGCCGGGCTCACAGTGGGGCGCTTGGGGCGCAACGGCGGTGGCTGCTCCGTCAGCACCTTGGCGACGATGGCCTGGGAGTTGAGCCCGGTGAAGGGGGGTTCACCGGTGAGCATCTCGTAGGTCATGGCGCCGAGGGCATACACGTCGCTGCGAGGGCCGATGTCGCGCTCGCCCATCGCCTGTTCGGGCGACATGTACGCGGGTGTGCCGAGCGACATGCCGGTCTGCGTCATGCGGCTGCCGCCGGCCTGCTGCACGGCGAGGGCGATGCCGAAGTCGGCGACGAGGGCCTGGCCATCCTGCAGGAGGATGTTCTCCGGCTTGATGTCGCGATGGACGATGCCGCGCTTGTGGGCAAACTCGAGGGCGCTCGCCACTTCCTTCGTCAGGCGGAGGGCATCGTCGATGGGGAGCTGCTTTTCGCGGGTCAATCGTGCCCGCAGGGTCTCGCCCTCGATGAAGGGCATGACGTAGTACAGCAGATCAGTCGACAGTCGACTGTCGTCAGTGAGTCGTGAGTCGTGAGTCGTGAGTGAAACTGCCCCGGAGTCGATCAGGCCGAGGATGTGGGGGTGCTGCAGGCTCGCGGTGGTCTTGATCTCGGCGAGGAAGCGGTCGCCGCCGATGACGGCACTGAGTTCGGGGTGCAGGACCTTGATGGCAACCTTGCGGCTGTGCTTCAGGTCCTCGGCGAGGTAGACGGTGGCCATGCCACCCTGGCCGAGCTCACGCTCCAGGCGGTAGCGGTCAGAGAGGGCGGTGGAGAGGCGGTCCTGGGTGGGGTTCACCCCGCGAAAGGTGCACGGTGGGACACTATGCGGCTAGGGGACTGCTGGCGGGAAGTTTCCTATGTCTCGTCCATGACCTGCACGAAGAAGCGGTCCAGGTCGATGCGGAGCGGTGGCACGTCTGGGCGCGCCTCCCAGGTGATGTCGTGGTCGAGCACTTCGGGCCGGGCGTCGCGGGGGCGCCAGCGCTCCACCAGCCGGGCGTCGAGGTCGACGATCCAGTATTCGGCTACGCCGGCGCGCTGATAGAACCGGCGCTTGGTGCCGCGGTCGTATCGCGCGGTAGAGGGTGAGGCGACCTCGATGACGAGGATGGGCGTGGGGGCATCCTCCCAGCGGTCGAACCGCGCGCCGGGTGGCACCACGAACAGGTCGGGCTGGGTGAGCTGATCGGGAAGTACCTCGAGATCGGCCGGCACCGCATAGAACCGGCCCAGTCGATGCACATGCACGTATGGCAGGAGGATCGCCGTCAGCGCCGTCACACCATCCTGGTGCCTGACACGCGGGGCCGGCGTCACGATCAACTCGCCGTCGATGAGTTCGTGGCGCATCCCGTCGTCGGGAAGTGCCAGCACCTCAGCGCGGGTCCAGCGGGCCACGTCAGGCATAGCCATAGCGTACGCTCGGCGGGTGAAGGTGGGCAAGTGGGCATGGCCCAACTTCGCCGCCGTGGGTGCGAGAGGCGTCATCGAATCGTGGCGCGGAGGAGCGAAGGCATGCACGAGCACAATGGCGCGGCGTGGCCTGCAATGAGCAGGGGGGACGGACTCTTGGCCACCAGCCTACCCCCAGAACCCCGCGATCCGCTCGACGGTCCAGTAGCTCGCGATGGCGCCGATGGCGTAGGCGGTGGCGGTGACGAGGCGCCGCTGCGCCGTGCCGGTGTTGAGGAACCGGAGGCCGAGCCGTGCCAGCAGGAGCACCGCGGCGACGAAGGCGAGCTGGCCGAGTTCGACGCCGATGTTGAAGAAGAGGAGGGCGAGGGGAATGGCGTTCTGGGGCAGCCCCACCTCGGCGAGCGCGCCGGCGAAGCCGAGTCCGTGCAGCAGGCCGAAGGTGAACGCCACCACCCACGGCTTGCTGGCCGCGAGGCTCTCGATGCCGCGCTGCTGGTGCACGATCTCGCTGGCCACGAAGACGATGGAGAGTGCGATGATCGCCTCCACCGGCGGGCCGGGCACGTGCACGACGCCGAGCGTGGCCAGGGCGAGCGAGATGGAGTGCGCCACCGTGAAGGCAGTGATGGTGAGCAGCAGCTTCCGCGTGCCGCGGACAATCAGCACCAGCGCCAGCACGAAGAGCAGGTGGTCGAAGCCGAGCAGGATGTGCTCGATGCCCAGCACGGTGTAGGTGCGCACCACCTCGAGCGGGCCGGGGCTGGCCTTGGCGAGGAACCGCGGCGAGGTGGGCAGCACGCGCTCCAGCTGCTCGGTGCCGTCGAGGCGCACGAGGCGGACCAGGATGTCGATGCGGGTGGTGCGGAGGGTGGGGAACTCCACGCTCCGGCCGAGCAGCCCGCCCGGCACGCGGATGCGCCAGCGCTGCACGGCGACGCCACCGGCGAAGAGACTGCGGATCGGCGTCAGCAGCTCGGTGCCGGCGGGAAACTCGGGCCGCAGGGCGAGGGTGCGGGACTCGTCGAGGGCGGGGAGCTTCCAGAGCACGTCGTAGGTGACGGAGTCCACCTGCACCAGCTGCAGGTAAGCGGGGCGGAACTCGTCGGCGCGTGCCGGGCGCGCGGGCGTGACGAGGGCGAGCAGGGCGAGCAGGGCGAGAAGCAGCCGCCGAACGACGATCACGACCCGGCCGAAGCCGCCGCCGGCAGGTCGGCCTGGATCTCCACGTCGTATTCCTCGCGCAGCCGCCGATAGCTCTCGGCGAGCGTCCGCTCGCGGCGGGTGTTCTCCCACTCGCGGGTCACCACGTCGCGGACGGCGTCGAGCGGAGGCAGCACCGGTGCCGTGCGCGCCGAGAGGCGCACCAGGTGCACGCCGAAGGTGGACGCGACCGGGCCGCTCCACTCGTCCAGCGGCAGCCGTTCGAGTTGCTCGGCGAACGCCGCGCCGAAGTCGCGCGCGACGAGGTCCAGCGGCATCGACTCCACGCGGGACGGGAGCATCGTCGCACGGCCGAGCGTCGTGACATCCGCGCCGCGTCGGGCCGCGGCCAGTGCGCGCGACAGCTCGGCGCTCGTGGTGATGGAATCGAAGAGGACCTGCTCGAACGCCACGGCGGCGGGCCGGGTGAACCGCTTTGGCTCGCTCGCCAGATACGCCGAGAGCTCGGCGTCGGTGGGTGCGCCACGGGCGATCTCCTCTTCCGCGAGCACCTCGAGCTTCTGGCGCACGCGCCGCTTCACCACCGGGTCGTCCCGGTCGAGGCCGAGGGCGGCGCCCTCGCGGTAGAGGATCTCGTCGCGGATGAAGGTCTCCACCAGGCCATTCAGCTCGGCGGCGGTGGGTTCGCGTCCCCAGAGCTTCCGGTGCTGAGCCGCGAGGTCCTCGACCTGGGCCTGGTTCACGACGATGCGGCGGCCGTCGCCGCCGGTGGCGACGCGGCCGTAGAGCAGGAACAGCGCGAGCCCGAGCAGCAGGAAGTGCAGCAGGGGCTCGCGGACGATGCGACGCAGGTTCACGGGCGCTTTCGGCGCGTCACCTGGGCGTGTACCAGATCGGCGAGGTGAACGCGCGTTCCTGCGTGATCATGGGCACGTTCGGCGTCATCGTCACCTTGAAGTAGGCCGCATCGTAGGCCGTCCAGCGCGGCGTGGGAATCTCCAGCACGCGCAGGTAGTAGAAGGCGCGCAGCGCGGCGTCGAACTCCGGGTCCTTCCACACGCCAATGAGTTCGGGCGCGCCGATGCTGTTGGTCCAGGTGGCACGCGCCACGTCCACGGTGTTGCCCACCGGCGTGAGCTTGCCTCCGACGACCTTGCGGCGCTGCGTGTCGCTCCAGGCCACGTCGAAGATCTTCTCGTGCGTCTTGCCGGCCTTGTCGACCCAGCCCTTGATGACCTGGATGCGGTCGAGGTTGCCGGTCTTCGGGTCCTTGAGCGCCGCGACGAGAAAGGTCGGGGCCTTGCCGGCCGGCGCAGCGGGCAGGTCGGCCCCCATCGGGACGCCCTTCGCGTAGCCCGCCACGGCCGGCGAGCGCGAGATGTCGGCGGCGCTGAAGTCGTAGCCACCGAAGAAGCGCACCACCATGTGCGGCCCGCTGGTGGCGTAGGTCTCGCGCCGCTTCATCGCGTCCCACAGCTCGGCGCGCGTGTTGCCGGTGGCCCAGACCGCGGTGCGCCCCGCGGCTGTCATCTCCCAGCCCTTGATGGCACGATCACCGAACTTTATCGCGTCCTCGTCCCAGCGGTCGGCGCGCGGTTCGGCGTTGGGCATCTTGGAGAAGAAGTTGTCTTCCTCGTCTGCGCTGAGGCCGTTGTGCGTGTCGGTGGCGGCGGCCAGGCCGTACTTGAAGGGGTTGGCGCCCAGGTCCTGCTCGACCTTGATGCCGTTTTTCAGCGCCTCGCGCACGTACTCGTACTGGATCATCCCCGGCTTCTTCGGCGCCAGCACCAGGTTGCCGCGATCCCATAGCTCGTAGTTCTTCGCGAATTCATCCGTCACCGACAGCGACGGGTGCGACTCGCTCTGGCCCTTCATCTGGATGACCTCGAACAGCGGCTCCCATTTCTGCCGCTCATCGGCCCAGGCCTTGGTCAGCGGCGCGCCGGCAAAGGTCGTCAGCTCGAACATGCGGCCGTTCGACAGGTTGCCGTTGTGCGGGATCGCCAGCAGTTTGCCGCCGGTGGTCTTCTCCCACTCCGTCATCCACTTCCACAGGTCCTCGGGGTTCTCGCTCTGGAAGGTGGTGTAGGGCAGCACGCGGTCGGCCTTGTCCTTGCCGTCGCGGTAGATCACGTTGCGGTGCAGGTTGTCGCCGCCCCCCGCGTTGGAGGTCCACTCGAAGCCGATCAGCGTGGTGAAGCGTCCGGGCTCGTTGTACTTCTCGGCGATGGCGGTGTTCTTCAGCCACACGGCCTTCGCGAACCTCGGGTCCATCGTCAGCGGCGGCAGCTTCTTGTTCGCGTGCGCGTTGATCAGTTCCATCGTCGCCTTCATCGACTCTGCCGGGCCGGCGGCGAACATCTCGTGCCAGCGCTTGAGGGTCGGGTCGGCCATCATCTCGGCATTGCCGCCCTTGATCTCGGAGATCACGCCCATGCCGTCCGAGTGGTCGGCGATCACCACCCAGTCAAGCGGCGTGCCGAGGCGGACGGGCTGGCCGCTGGTCGACACCACCTGCTCGCCGCGCGCGAAGCGAGTGGCTTCCTCGGGCCCGAGCGTGGCGCCCGAGGCGCCGGCGTCGGCCGACCAGGCAGTGTGCACATGCGGGTCGCCGAAGTAGGGGCGATCGGGGTAGCGGCGTCCCGCATAGGGCGAGTAGCCGGGTTCCTTGTGGAATTTGGCGGGGTCGGCCGGCCGGATCTCGCCGGCGTCGGCCGAGAGGCTGCCGGCGCCGGTGGGCGGTCCGCCAAGCTGCACGCTCTCGCCGCCGGTGCCGGCCGGCTTTCCCGAGGTGCCGCACGCGGCGAGGGCGAGGGCGAGCGCGGTGGCACGGAGCGATTGCATCAGCATGTGCTTCCCTTGTCGAAGATGATGGTCGCGAACGCCCCCGGCGAGCCGTTGGGGGAGGTGGGTCAGGAGGTCGGCGGACGATTGCCGGGCTAAATAGATAGACCGGTACGAACCGGGCGCATAGGTACCGGTGCTGTCCGGGAACATGGGTGACACTCCTTCCAAGCTACACGACCTGCCTCTCGCGGAGATGGGTTGAGCCTTGGTATGGAGGCCGTATGCTGTGTACCCCGATTCGACGAGATGTTTTGGGAAGCGTACGTCACCACGGGAGGATCATCGACATGGAATTGCGAGGTCGTGCTGGCGAGTGAGCGCGCTGGGGAAGCAGGTCATGGAGATCGAGATCCTCCAGGTCGCCCGGGAGGAGGCAAGAAAAAGACCGCGCTTCTACACTGTCGAGCAGGGCCCCGGCATAGGCGGCCTCGCCGCCGAATCCGGTGAGGAGGGTCAGGTCGAGATCGTTCGTGAGGCGGGGAGTGCCCCAGCGAAAGTTGGCCACCCCGCCGATGAAGCAGAACTGCCAGCCGCGGCGTTCAAACGCCTGCTGCACGCGCGCACCGGCCTGCAGCAGGGTCCTCACCCGCGGTGCCAGCGGCGCAGGATGCGCTGCTGTTCGGCCAGCCCGAGCGCCACGGCGGCACTGCGCCACTGGGCCATCCAGGCACGCTGCTGCTCGTCGGTTGGCTGAATCATGTGCGTATTCTAGTGGTGGAGAGGGCGCCACGCCTCGCGCTCACTTGTTCCCCCGGGTGCGTTGCCGCAGTTCCTCGGTCCAGTTCATGACCATGATGAGCTGGCGATCCTGCGCGACCGGGCGCACCATCACGAAGCTCTTCCCATCGGGAGCCACGTCGTAGTTCTGGTGCCAGGGATCGGTCATGTAGGGCCCTTCGAAGAGCGTATCGCGCGCCGTCACGGCGAGGGATGGTGAGCGGATGATGCGGGCCGCCATGAGCCGGGCGCCCTCGCGGTAGTAGAGTCGCGACCCATCGGGCGACCAGACTGGCTCGCCCCCGCCGCCGGTGGAGATGGAGACGCGGGCGCCGCCACCGGTGAGGGCCCGGACATACACCTCCTCGCGACCTGACTGGTTGGAGACGTAGGCGAGCCACTTCGAGTCGGGCGAGACGCTGGGCTGCTTGTCGTCGTCGCTGCTCGTGAGGAGCGGCACCGGCTTTCGTTCGCCGGTGAGCGGCAGCAGGTAGAGGTCGCGATTGCTGTCGGGCGTATCCATGCGGAACACGACGGCGTCTCCATCGGGCGTGAACACCCCTTCCCGGATCGCGTCCGTGGGCTGGTACACCAGCTCGGCGGCGCCGCTTCCGTCAGCCGGTTGCCACCAGAGCTCGTTGATCGGTTTCCTCGCGTCCACGTACAGCACCCGGCGACCGTCGGGGGTCCACTCGGGGCGGTCGCTGAATCCCTCGCGGGTGAGCCGCTCGGCGGCCTGCGAGGCCAGGTCGGCAATCCAGATCTCGTTGCTGGCGCCGGCCTGCGATTCGAAGACGATGCGCCGCCCGTCGGGCGACAGTCGCGGGTGCAGGTACAAGCGCGCCGAATCGAGGAGGACGCGCGCCGCGCCGCGCTGGTCCACGCGCACCAACTGGCTCGCCTGCCCGCCGAGCTGGTAGAGCAGCGATCCGCTGGCGGAGAGGGCGGCCGGCGTCTGCCATGAGCGCGCGGCGATGCTGTCGAGGATCTGGAGGGGCGCCCCGGCGGTGAGGGTCTTCACGTCGAACGGGGCGGCCATGAGTGCGCCATCGATGCGCACGTACACCAGGAAGCCCCCGGCGAGGCCGAGAGGGCGGGCGCCCCGCAGCCCGGTCAGCACCTTCGACTGGCCGCTCGCGCTGTTGATGACACCGATCGTCAGGTCGAGGTTGCTGGCCCTGGTGCTGCTGTAGAACACGAGCCGGCCATTGTCGGCCGCGCGGGGCCCGAGCTGCAGGCGCTCCTGGCTGGTGCTGTCGAACTGGGAGAAAAGCGTCGGTGTGCCGCCCTCGGACGACACGCGCCAGAGCCGACGGGACGCGAGGTTCGTCTTGCTGAACACGAGCTCGCGGTCGGAGAGCCAGGTGAGCCCCTCCACGCCGCCCGCGCCGATCTGGGCGAGTGTCGCACGCGAAGTCCCATCGACGGCGATCTTCCGGAGGCTGCCATCGGGCGAGCCGAACGCGATCCACCGGCCATTGGGCGAGAACTCCGGCGAGGTTGCGCCCTCCGTCCCGGGCAGTGGCTTCGCATTCAACTGGTCGAGGTCCCTGATGTGCAGCAGCCAGTCGCCGCCTCCGCTCCCATTGCCTGCGGCGTAGAGCACCTGCCTGCCATCGGGTGACAGGGCGAGGTAGGTCGCCACGCCGGCAACGGGAAAGGCGATCTGGGTGCCGGGGGTGGGGAGGAGCTGGAAGCGTGTGACGGAAGGGGGGCGCTCCGAGCGCAGCGACCTTCCCGCCCAGGTAGCAGCGATCGCGGTCAGGGCCAGAACGGTGAGGGCGGGCAAGAGGGGAACACGCTGACGTGAGGACGTGAGGACGTGAGGACGTGAGGTAACTACCGTCGCGGCGTAGGTCGCGCTCCCGCCCTTGCCGTCGAGGGCGTCGGCGAACTCTCTCGCGGAGCCGAAGCGATCGGCGGGGAGCTTTTGCAAAGCGGTGAGGACCGCGTTCTCGACGGCGGAGGGCACCAACGGACGCTTGGGCCGGAGCGGCGGCGGCTGCTCGGTGAGTACCTTGGCAACAATGGCCTGCGAGTTGAGGCCGGTGAAGGGGGGTTCACCGGTCAGCATCTCGTAGGTCATGGCACCGAGGGCGTACACGTCGCTGCGGGCGCCGATGTCGCGGTCGCCCATCGCCTGTTCGGGCGACATGTAGGCCGGCGTGCCGAGGGACATGCCGGTCTGGGTCATGCGGGAGCCGCCAGCTTGCTGTACGGCGAGGGCGATGCCGAAGTCGGCGACGAGGGCGGCGCCTTCCTGCAGCAGGATGTTCTCGGGCTTGATGTCGCGGTGGACCACGCCCTGGCGATGGGCGTAGTCGAGGGCGGAGGCGACTTCCTTCGCGAGGCGGAGGGCGTCGTCGATGGGGAGCTGCTTCTCGCGCGTGAGGCGGGCGCGGAGGGTCTCGCCTTCGATGAAGGGCATGACGTAGTACAGCAGATCAGTCGACAGTCGACTGTCGTCAGTGAGTCGTGAGTCGTGAGTCGTGAGTGAAACAGCACCCGAATCAATAAGTCCGAGGATGTGGGGGTGCTGGAGGCTGGCGGTGACCTTGATCTCGGCGAGGAAGCGGTCGCCGCCGATGACGGCGCTCAACTCGGGGTGCAGGACCTTGATGGCGACCTTGCGGGCGTGTTTCAGGTCTTCCGCGAGGTAGACGGTGGCCATGCCGCCCTGGCCGAGTTCGCGCTCGAGGCGGTAGCGGTCGGAGAGGGCTGCAGAGAGGCGGGCTTCTGGGCTAGTCAAGAATGCTCCGTGCTATGCAACTGGATTGCTTCGGCCCACTTCGTGGGCCTCGCAATGAGCTAGGGCTGCGCCAGATCAGCGACCCAGATGTCGCTTTCGGGGGAACCGAGGGTGAAGTAGAAGACCTTCCCGTCGGTGGCAAATCCGTACTTGGTATGCTGTCTTGCGGGGTCGTCGAAATCTACCAGCACGGTGCTCGGTCCGCCTGCCGCCGGCTTGGACCGGATCCACCAGCCGCTGGGCGAGCGGGCCATGTAGTAGAGGGTCTTTCCATCAGGGGACCAGTCGATATAGAACGCCTCGGCGCCCTCGATGGCGTTGGAGACGAAGAGGCTATCGGCGCCGGTGTCGAGCCGGTGGGAACGGAGCCCATCCGGGCCGTGGTACAGAATCGACCTGCCGTCGGGAGACCAGCGCACATAGTCGCCGGAAGGAATCGGGATGAAGTCGGGCTGTGCACCTGGCGTGAGCCGAAGGGTCGCGAATCCGTTCGGCTGCGTGGCATCGCCGAGGATGGCATAGGCGACGGCGTCGCCGGTGGGGGCCCAGTCGGTATCGAGCTCCTGGGCCGGTCCGGACGTCCATTGCTGCTTCCCGGTGCCGTCGGCATTGATGGTGTAGACATCACGATTGCCGGCCTGGAGCGCATGGAAGACGAGCCGGCCTCCATCATGTGACCACTTCGCGTTGTACTCGTCTGCTGCGTCGCTGGTGAGTGGCCGCGCTTCACCGCCCGCGACGCCCATGACATAGAGGTCGAAGTTGCCGCTGCGATCGGAGTCGAACACGAGCCATCGTCCATCGGGTGAGGCATCGACCGCTTCGATGGTCTCATTGCCCGCGGTGATTCGGGTGGCGCCCTTGATGGAGACGGGTCCCCGTGCGGGGACGGGGATGGACCAGAGGGAGGACCAGGTATTGAGCCGGGAGTACGCCATGCGGGCACCCGTCCGGCCGATGCTCAGTCCCTGTGCGTCGATACCGGTGGTGAAGCGCTCGGGAGCGCCCGCGGCCTTGCCGTCGCCACTGATGCGCTGGCGGTAGACGTCGCGACTGCCATCGCGATCGGAGATCCAGTAGAGCTCTCGACCATTGGGCGACCATTGTGGCGCAATGTTGAGAGTGCTGTTGGAGGTGACCTCCGTGGGCGGGCGTCCGTCGAGGTGCACGAGCCAGATGCCGGCACCCCCGGCGTTGGCGAAGTAACCGGTACCGAAAACGTAGACTGAGTTTCCGGCGGCAACCGCAATGCTCTTCCCGTCGGGTGACCACGCCGGCGAAAAGGGCCACGCCGGCGCCGGCAGCGTCACTGTGTCACCGGTGGCCAGCGTCAGCAGCGTCATGCCATCGGCACCGTATCCGCGGGTCCAGGCGATCCGCTTTCCATCGGGAGACCAATCGAATCCCTGGATGGGAGTGCCCCATCCGGTGCCCATCCGGGATCCCGAGCCGACACGGGCGAGGCGACGCGGCGCGCCGCCGAGCGGGGGCACGACGTAGATCCCGTCATTCGACTGATAGGCAACCTGGGACCCGTCGGGCGACCAGCGAGGCCAGCGGAAGTTGTCGGTGGTGTCGCTGGTGAGGGCCACCGGCCGTCCGCCGTTCACGCGGCGCACGTAGACCTGCATCGCGGTCGTGGGTCCGGCGGCATAGGCGATGCTCTCGCCGTCGGGCGAGAGCGCTGGGTCGACCTCGAGCCCGGGATCGCGCGTCACCTGCATGGTCTTACCGATGACCGGGAGCAGACTGCCGGTGGCATTGCGCGAGCGCTGGAACACGAGGGCGATTGCGGCGAGAGCGACGAGTGATCCGCCGACCAGCAGTGCGCGATTCGAGCGTGCTGGGACTGCGAGTGGTGCCGTCGCCGCGACGGCGCGCGGCTGGAGAGCGCTCGCAAACTGGGCCACCGGGTTGAAGCGATCGGCCGGCGTCTTTGCGAGGGCGCGCTGCAGCGCGGCGGCGACCTCGGCGGGCACGGCGGGGCGGAGCTGGGTGATCGGCGGCGGCGTCGCCATCAGGTGCTGATGGACAATGCTCTCGACGGTGGGGCCGGTGAAGGGCGCCTGTCCGGCGAGCATTTCGTAGAGCACGCATCCGAGCGCGTAGAGATCGCTGCGCCCATCGAGATCGGACTGTCCGGCGGCCTGTTCGGGGCTCATGTACTGCACGGTACCGATCGCCATGCCGGTCTCGGTGAGCTTGTCACCGGAGGCGGCATTGATTGCGCGTGCGATGCCGAAGTCGGCGACGACGGCGTGCCCGCTCTCAATGAGGATGTTCTCCGGCTTGATGTCGCGGTGAATGACGCCGTGCGCATGGGCGTAGCTCAGCGCGTCGGCGACTTCGCGCGCGATCTGGAGTGCGTCATCGATGGGGAGCTGCTTTTCGCGGTCGAGGCGGGAGCGGAGGGACTCGCCGTCGACCCAGGGCATGACGTAGAAAAGCAGTCGTGAGTCGTGAGTCGTGAGTGTGCCGGGAGTCGAGAGTCCAAAGTCCAGAGTACCACTGTCGAACAGGGGGAGGATGTGGGGGTGGCGGAGACTGGCGGTGGTTTCGATTTCCCTCAGGAAGCGGTCAGCGCCGAGCGCCGCAGCGAGTTCGGGGCGAAGGACCTTGATGGCGACCTTGCGATGGTGCTTGAGGTCTTCCGCGAGATAGACGGTGGCCATGCCGCCCTGGCCGAGCTCACGTTCGAGGCGGTAGCGGTCACTGAGGGCGGCGGTGAGGCGGTCGGGGGTAGATGTCACGTTGGCTCCTGAAACCCTTGCGCCCTCATCCACTCGCTCTCGACCCCGAGGCGCGCGGCCCAGCGCGCGAGTTCCGCCCGATCCACGAGGTCGCCACTGATGCGGAGCATTTGATGGATGTCACGCAGGTGGCGGTCCGACTTCCCGCTCTGGTAGTACTGAAGCTTGCTGAGGATCACCGCTTCGATCGGTGCCATCACCACCTCGTCGTCGTCCACATGTCGAATGACCGTGTGCTCGAACGCCCAGGCGTTGAGTGCGTCAGTTCCCGGCAGGTAGATGTCCGCGCGCATGGCGGTGTGATGATGGCTGACGTTGAAGTGTCCGTGGGCCGGGCGCTGGCTCTCTTCCCGGATCACCTCGATGGGAGGAACGTAGAAGTCCTCCGGGGCCCAGGCACTGGCGAACCGGTCGGCGTCCTGCGGTCGCAGTGCGATGACAAGGTCGATGTCGCGGGTGAACCGCGGGTCTCCATAGATCACCGATGCCACACCGCCGGTAACCATGTAGGGGATGCGAAGGCGGTTGAGTGGCCGGACAAAAAGCGAGATGAGACTCGCTTCGGTCATTGCGGCTCACGGCGGAAGATCTGCCGGACCTCGGCCTCGACCTGCCGGGGCGACCAGTCCGGGTGGCGTGCCCTGACTCCAGCCGCGGAGAGGGACCACGCCTGGCGCCACAGCGCGTGCATGCTCGCCACCTTTTCGGTGGCACTCATGGCGCGGAGTCGCGTCAACTCGAGGTCGAGCACGGACGGCATGGATGAAATATAGCGGCTCACTCTGCAGTCAAGCCCAGGTCGGCGAGGGTGTGTCGCTCCACCCATCTGCGAAAGAAGGGATCGAGCTCACAATTCGCTTCTTAGCACTACACCCGAAAGCGATTCGCTTTTAGGTGAATCTAAGATAGCCGTCGCGGGCTTTCGCGCGAGCGGAGGTGCCTGAGCCCGTCGCTCTACTTCTGCCCGACCTTCGCCTTCAGTTCGGTGAACCAGTTCTCGACGATGAGGAAGGTGGGTGCTGCCTCTGCGCCGGATCGAATTTCGCGCGCCATGATGAAGCGCCGGTCGTCGGGCGTGATGTCGAACGGGGTGTAGTGCTCCTGGGGGAGGAGGTAGAGATCGTCGTCGAGCCGGAAGAGGGTTCGGCGGTCGCCGAGCTGGAAAGAGGCGCCTGGCACCACGGGTGCTACGACCATGTTGCGGGCGCCGTCCACGAAGAAGATTTCCTTCCCGCTGTGGGCCCAGAGCGGCGCCTGTCCCCCGTTGACGGAGACCTGCCACTTGCCGCCCTCGGTGTTGGGAAAGGGCCGGACATAGACCTCGGTCTTGCCGGTCTCGTCCGATTCGTAGGCCAGCCACTTGCCGTCGGGCGACACCATGGGCGCGGACTCGTCGTAGCGCGGATCCGCCGCGAGCGGCACGGGAGCGCTGTCCACGCCCGGCCTCAACCCAAGAATATCCCGGGCGCCGCGCTGTCCCAGGGCTCCGCCGGTGCGAAACACCAGCCACTTGCCGTCCCGGGACCAGGATCCCTCGGGGATCGTCGTCGTCTTCAGGTCCAGGCGCGTTTCATCGGCGCCCGTCCCGTCGGCGCGGCGCTGGCGGAGGACATGCAGCGTCGCGGCGTTGATGAGGTACGTGACGGATTGTCCATCGGGAGTCCATCGCGGGCGCTGCTCCGCGATGCTGTCGAGCGTGAGGCGGGAGAGCGGCCCCGTCGGCAGTTGCTTGATCCAGATGTCATCGCCTGAACTGGTGTTGAGCCCGATGGCGAGCCGTGCCCCGTCGGGGGAAAGCGCCCACCCGACGTTGGCCCCCGCCTGCGTGAGGTTGAAGGTCCAGGTGGTGTCGACCGGTGTTGCCACTCCGGCGCGGTCGACCCACACCATTTGATACCTTGCCAGCACGCCTCCGATCCTTCCGCCGACCTGCATGACCAGCGTTCCGCTGGAGGAGATCGCCACCCGCGGGATGATGCCGCCATTCAACGCGATGCCGGCCAGAACCGGGACCGGCGTGCCGCGGATCTCCAGCGTCTTCAGGTCGAACGGGGCGGCGAACATCTGCCCGTCCCGGCCGACGTAGGCGAGGTGCCCCGTGGGGAGGTACCAGCCACGAAGCACCCCGGGGACCAGGGACTTCGCGCGGCCGGATTTCAGGTCGAGCACCCAGAGATCGGACGACGCACAGTTGACGGTACACGACGCAAAGACAACGCCCCCGGCGCCGGGCAGCGGCGTGGGAAGCACGAAGTACCGCCCAGTCGTGTCTGGTTTCCAGGCCACGGTCGAAACACCACCCGCCTCGGGGACACGCCGGAGCGTAGTGAGGTCGGCGGTGGGGTAGACTATCGAGCCGTCGTCCAGCCACGCCATGCCGCCGCCGGTGGGAAATGTAGAGTCCGCCAGCGTCGTGGCGGCCCCCCCGGTGATGGGGATCTTCTTCAGCTGGCCCTTCTGCACGAATGCGACCCACTTGCCATCGGGCGAGACGGTCGGGCTTGACGCGTTGGCCGTCCCTGCAAGGGGGTTGGCTTCGTACCGGTCCCGTTCCTTCACCCAGATCTGCTGCCCGCTGTCGGCCGGCCCGGTGTACACCAGCTGTGCCGCATCCGGCGTGAGCGCGATGTTGCCGCGGGGGACCTGCGCCGCGGGGAAGGCGAGGCCGTAGCGTGAGACGGGAAACTGGGGCTCCGCACGGAACGCCCTTCCTGCGAGTGCGGCAACGATGGCGGTGAGGACCAGGGCGGCAATGACAGGAAGGCGCTGACGTGAGGACTTGAAGGCTTGAGGGCTTGAAGACAACTGCACAGTAGCGGCGTGATGTCCGCCCTTGCCCTCGAGTGCGTCGGCGAACTCCTTCGCGGAGGCGAAGCGATCGGCGGGGAGCTTCTCCAGTGCGGTGAACACCGCCGCTTCGACATACGGCGGGATGGTGTGCCGCTGGGGCACCATGAGTCTCGGCGTCTCGGTGACGACGCGGGCGACGATGGCCTGCGCGGTGGAGCCGGTGAACGGCGGATCGCCGGTCAGCATTTCGTAGAGCACGCAGCCGAGGGCGTAGACATCGCTCCGCGCGGTGATTTCGCGCTCGCCCATCGCCTGCTCGGGCGACATGTAGTGCGGGGTGCCGAGCGACATGCCGGTCTCGGTCATGCGAGAGCCACCGGCCTTGCTGGCGGCGAGGGCGATGCCGAAATCGGCCACCAGCGCGCTGCCATCGTGCAACAGGATGTTCTCGGGCTTGATGTCGCGATGGATGACGCCGCGGCGGTGGGCATAGTCGAGTGCGGCGGCCACTTCGGTCGCGATGCGCAGCGCGTCGGCGATGGGAAGCTGCTTCTCGCGGCTGATGCGGTCGCGGACGGTTTCGCCCTCGACGTAGGGCATGACGTAGAAGAGGAAGCCGTCCGCGGCACCGCTGTCGAACAGCGGCAGGATGTGCGGGTGCTGGAGGTTGGCGGTGGTCTTGATCTCGGTGAGGAACCGATCGGCGCCGATGACGGCGGCGAGTTCGGGGCGCAGGACCTTGACGGCCACCTTGCGGTCGTGCTTCAGGTCCTGGGCGAGATAGACAGTGGCCATGCCGCCGGCACCGAGCTCGCGCTCGAGGGTGTAGCGGTCGCTGAGGGCGGAGGCGAGACGGTCTACGGGGCTAGTCACGCGGATCCTTCGCTTCGCTCAGGAGGACAGTGTTTTGTGGGAGGACGCCGCCCGGGGCTGTTAGCGGCACAGGCGCGCTGCCACGTGCCAGGCGTCGCGGCCGCCATGCTTCTTGAGCTGCTCTGCCACCCAGCTTACGTCATCAGTGGACACCGTGAGATCCGGTCGGAAGGACCAGAAGCACTCGGTGTAAAAACGATGGAAGGCGCGCCGTGCCTCGCGGACACGCACCATGTCGCGTGCAACCTGTGGGTCGAGGGTGCGTCGGCTCTTGAGACCGCCGCGCCGACCAATGCTGGCGAGGTACTTGTTGACTGAGGCCATGGAGTATCGTAACCGGCTTATGTTCTAAAATCAATAATAACAGGGTATTATGAGAAGTAGTCAGTCACTCGCTTACTTCTTTGCCTGACGGTCGTAGGCCAGGCGATCGAACACGTTGTTCAGGGCAATCAGCGAGGACCGCTCCGGTCCGCCGCGAATCATGACGAAGTGCTGGCCGTCCGGGGTCACGTCGTACTCGGGGAACCTGCCGCTGCTCAGGAACGAATTGGTGAACAGGGAGTGGCGTCCGGTGACGGCGAACATCGGCGACAACGTGACGGAGGCGGTCATGAGGCTGTCGCCCGAGCGATAGAAGAGCTCCCGCCCGTTCCGCGACCACACGGGCTCGGTGCCACCCAGGAGCGACACCGGCACCTGCGCACCGGGGCCGGGGTAGGGCCGGACGTACACTTCCATCCGGCCCGCCTCATCCGATTGATATGCCAGCCAATGTCCATCGGGCGACAGCGCGGGGGCGGTTTCGTTGAACCGCGCCGGAATGACCATTCGCGCTGCCGGGGCCGAGTCGAACGCCAGGGCGCGGATACCGGCGCTGAGGCTGCCCTCCTTCAGGAAGACGACGGCGCGTCCATCGGGCGTGACGCTCCCGGCGGTATGGCTTCCATTCTCGACGAAGAGGCTGTCGGGGCGACCGCCTCCGTCGGCTGCAATCCACCACAAATCAGAGTTGCTCGAGTAGACGATACGCCTGCCGTCTGGCGTCCAGATGGGCCGATCGCTGATGCCGTTGGTCGTGAGGCGTGACCACGCATGCTGCGTGATATCGAGCACCCAGACATCCCGGCTGGAGCCGTCCGATTCGGTGATCGCGACGGCGACACGGTCGCCGCTTGGGGAGACGCGCGGATTCTCGAAGGATTTCGCCTCGGCCGTAATCGGGGTGGCCTGCCCCGCGCGCGACACCAGGGTCAATTGCCCGGTGGAAGCGGCGCCCGACTGCGCGTACACGATCGAACCGGTGGCCGCGACCGCCGCCCGAGACCCGGTCAGCGCATCGGGGGTCAAGACGTCACGTACCATCGTCACCGGGGCGCCGGTCGGCCGTGCCCCGGCAGCATCGAACGGCAGTGCGATGAGCGAGCCGTCCGCGCTTCCCAGGGCCACGAACCCTCGAGCGACCCACTGAGGCGAGAAGCCGGCCTGGTCGAACCGGGTGATGGTACCGGTTTTCAGGTCCAGTGCCGCCAAGCGGCTGGTGTTGCCCGTATAGACCGAGAACAGCACGGTGCGCCGACCCGGCAGCAGGATGGGCTGACGGAACGACTCTCCCGACCCGCTATCGGGGCGGGCAAACTCACGCGGCGTTCCACCGCGGGCCGATACTGCCATCAGCACGCGTATGTTGCCGTTGTTCTCTGCGGCGCTGTGGAAGCGGACGGTGTCGTCGCTGCCCCAGTTGAAGGAGTAGCCGACGCAGGAGTCGCAGATGGCGACCGTGGCGCCGCCGGCGAGTGGCACCTTGAGGAGGCGGGGTCCATCCTGGAAGGCGAGCCACTGCCCATCCGGCGAGAAGAACGATGCGCTCCCGCGGCGTCCACCAGGGACCGGCACGGGGTCGACCCGATCGGTGTACCGCAGCATCAGGCCCGACCGCGATGAATACGCCAACACCGATCCATCGGGGGTCAGCGCGACCGACGCTCCAGCAGGGGGATTCATGTAGGCCGCGGTGTCCGGCAGCACGATTTCGTAGCGCGAGACGACGGGGACGGGCGCGCCCGTCCTTCCGTTCCGCAGCAGGGCCCAAGTCGCGGTGGCGGAGATCAGGGCAGTGGCTGCGATCAGGGCGAGGGCGCGCCCGAAGCGGGTGGGCGGGTGGGTGGGTAGAAAACCCGGCGGGTGGGCGGGTAGGCGGGTGGTGGCCGCGTACGTTCCACCCTTGCCGTCGAGGGCGTCGGCGAAGTCCTTCGCGGAGGCGAAGCGATCGGCGGGCAACTTCTCCAATGCGGTGAACACCGCCGCTTCGACATACGGCGGGATGGTGTGCCGCTGGGGCACCAGGAGTCTCGGCGTCTCAGTGACGACGCGGGCAACGATGGCCTGCGCGGTGGAGCCGGTGAACGGCGGATCGCCGGTGAGCATCTCGTAGAGCACGCAGCCCAGGGCGTAGACATCGCTCCGCGCGGTGATCTCGCGCTCGCCCATGGCCTGCTCGGGCGACATGTAGTGCGGCGTGCCGAGTGACATGCCGGTCTCGGTCATCCGGGATCCGCCGGCCTTGCTGGCGGCGAGGGCGATGCCGAAGTCGGCCACGAGAGCGGAGCCGTCGTGCAGCAGGATGTTCTCGGGCTTGATGTCGCGATGGATGACGCCGCGGCGATGGGCATAGTCGAGTGCCGAGGCCACTTCGGTGGCGATGCGCAGGGCGTCGGCGATGGGAAGCTGCTTCTCGCGGCTGATGCGGTCGCGGACGGTCTCGCCCTCGACGTAGGGCATGACATAGAAGAGGAAGCCGTCGGCGGCACCGCTGTCGAAGAGCGGAAGAATGTGCGGGTGCTGCAGGTTGGCGGTCGTCTTGATCTCGGTGAGGAACCGATCTGCACCGATGACGGCGGCGAGTTCGGGGCGCAGGACCTTGACGGCCACCTTGCGGTCGTGCTTCAGGTCCTGGGCGAGATAGACGGTGGCCATGCCTCCCTGGCCCAACTCGCGCTCGAGGAGGTAGCGGTCGGAGAGGGCGGAGGCGAGGCGGTCGGGGGTGGATGTCATGCCCGGAACCGGCTGAGAAGGTCGGTTACGCCGAGCCGGCCGGCCCAGCGCTCGATGTACGGCCAATCGAGTTCAGGGCGGTTCAGGGCGATGAGCTGCCCGATATCGCGTGGTTGCGTGGCTGACTGTTCACCGCCCTGCCGGTACCACCGCAGTTTTGCCAGCAGAATATCCTCGGCGGTCGTGACGCGCAGGCCCTCGGATGTACCGGGTAGTGTGAACGTCTCCGCGCGGCGCATGGCTTCGCGGTCGAACTCCGACGCGCACGGGAAGAGGTCAACCTTGAAGAAGCTGTCGCGATGAACGACGTTGAAACTGCCGCCTTCCGCGACGGCGGTCCGTGCCTGTGCCTCATCCACGAAGAAGTCACCCTCGAGATCCCGGACCAGCCCGGGCAGCTGCTCCAGCGAGAGATCTGCCACCACGTCGATGTCCCTGGTTGCGCGGTACTCGCCATGGAGGCTGCTGGCGAGTGACCCGGTAATGAAGTGATCGACCTCGTGCCGCCTCAGGGCTCCAACAAGTGCGTCGATAATCGGAGCCAGCGGTCCGGCATCATCCATGGGGACCGAAAAGACCGCCGAGCGGCAGGCGTGCAGTAACCGCAGGTCCATACATCTGGAGCAGGAACCGGCGGATCGTCGCCGCGCTTCCCTGGCCAACAGTGCGGCGCACGGCGCCCTGCCATGCCAGCTCTCGGGTCAGGGCCGAAAGCGACAGCGCCCAGGCCAAGCGCTCTGCCTTTGGCATGGCCCGGAGTCGGGCGGCGTTCTCGGCGAGTACTGTCGCGCTGGTATCTGTTCCGGGGGCGGGCATGTCGGGGCGCATGCGGAAAGCTCCTCCGGCGGGAGGCGGCGCGCAAGCATAGGCGGGGCAGGCGCGCCCCGTTCGATGCCGGCGTTGTTGACAAGCACGTCGACCGGACCCATCGCCTTCACGATGGCCGCGATGCCCTGCGTAACCGATGCATCGCTGTCGACATCCATAGCGGAGACGGTGAGGGGCACTTGTCGCGGGCGGCCTGTTCGGCGAGCCGGGGCGCGCGCTCGGGGTTCCGCATGGTTGCGGCGACCTGGTGGCCGGCGCGCGCGAAGGCGAGGGCGCTTTCATAGCCGATACCGACGCTCGTGCCGGTGATGAGTACCGTGGCCAAGGCTACTTGTCCTTTATTCCTGCGGGAGAGGTGAGCTGGTCGAGCCAGTTGAGCGTCACGATGGCGTAGCGCAACTCCGCGCCGCTGCCACCCTGATCCTCGAGGAAGTAGAAGCCCTGGCCGTCGGGCATGACGGCAAGGGCCTGGTGATACGGGGGCAGCACCAAGCCCTCGATGGAGAAGAGGTTCGCCTGCGCACCGGTCTGGAAGGTGGGGTCGGGGATGATCGGCACGGCCACGAGTCGGTTCGCGGCGGTGACGAAGAAGAGTTCCTTCCCCGACGGCGACCAGACGGGAGACGAGCCGCCGGCGCTCGACACCTGCCAGCGGGCCTCGCTCGTGGCGGGGAACGGCCGCACGTAGACCTCCTCGCGCCCCGACTCCACCGTGACGTACGCGAGCCAGCGCCCGTCGGGTGAGACGGTGGGCATGTACTGATCGAAGCGGCCGTCCTCGATGGCGGTGGCGGCGGAGTCGCCGAGCTTGTACCGGGCGATGCGCCGCACGCCGGCGACCACGCCGGTGCGGTAGACGATCCACCGTCCATCCTTCGTCCACTCGATCTCGTCGACCTGCCCCGTATCGGGAAGGGCGACGCGGGTGGCGGGGCTGCTGCCGTCGGCGCGGGCCACATAGGGAAGGGTGCGGCCGGTGCGGTCGGAGAGGAACCCGACCGAGTGGTCGTCGGGCACCCAGGCGGCGCGGTAGTTGACGGCGCCGTCGAAGGTGAGCCGGGTGAGCGGGCCGCGATCGAGCTGCTTGATCCAGAGATCGGTGTGCCCTCCCTGCATGACGCTGATCGCGAGCTGCTTTCCGTCGGGAGAGAGGGCGAAGGAGTTGAAGGAGCCGCGCCAGTCGGGATCGACGGGCAGGCGCCGGCCGGCGCGGTCGACGCGCACCAGGCGGAGGTCCTGCGCGCCGGTGCCCTCGAGGTTCACCATGGTGCCGCTCCGGCTGAAGGCCATCTCGCCGGTGATGCCGAGGCGCATGCGGACGTTGGACGCCAGGGGAACGGGCGCACCGCTCAGGGTGAAGGTGCGCGGATCGAACTGCTGGGCAAAGACGCTGCCGTCCTGTCGCAGGGAGATGAGGTGACCGGACGGGACGAACCAGCCCCGTGCCGTGTTCTGCGCCAGCTCGACCTGCTTCCCGGTCTTCACATCCAGCGCGAACAGCGTCATGCTCGCACAGTTGTTCGTGCAGGACGTGACGAGCAACGCGTCCGTGCCGGGCAGCTCGGAGGGGAAAACCCAGGCCATGGCCCCGGGCCGCTCCGCGAGCTGCACCACGCCGGCCTGCCCGGTGGTGGACGTCATGCGAATATCGAACGGGTCGCCGACGAAGACGATGCTGCCGTCCGTGCGCCAGTACCCCGAGGGAACGGCGATGTTGGCGGAATCGGCGACCAGCGCGGGAGGTCCGCCGCGCACCGGGACCTTGAACAGCCTGCCATCCACGAAGTACGCGATCCACTGGCCGTCGGGCGAGAAGAAGGGGGCGTCGGCCCGGTCAGTGCCCTCGATGGGATGCGCCTCAAGGGCGTCGCGGTCGCGGACCCAGAGGGAGCGCTCGCCCTGCTCGCGGCGCGCGACATAGGCGATGCTGGCGCCGTCGGGGGAGATGGCGAGCGACCCGCCGGAATACGAGAGGCGCTGACTGGCGAAATAGGGGAGGCGGATTTCGTAGCGGGCGAGGGGCGGCGCCGGTGGGGATGGACGGAACATCCAGGCCGCGGCGGCGGCCAGCAGCGACAGTGCGGCGACGGCGGAAAGGACGGGTAGCGCCGCCGGACGTGAGGACGTGAGGACGTGAGGGCGTGAGGATCCTTCGCTTCGCGCAGGATGACGTGAGGACGTGAGGACGTGAGGACTTGAAAGGGCCTCAGAGAACTCCCTCGCCGTGCCCCAGCGGTCGGCGGGAAGCTTTTGCAACGCGGTGAGCACCGCCTGCTCGACCGTCGACGGGACCGTCTTGCGGCGGAGGATGATCGACGCCGGCTCCTCGGTCATGACCTTGGCGACGATCGACTGTGCGGTGGGCCCGGTGAAGGGCGCCTCGCCGGTCAGCATCTCATAGGTGACGGCACCGAGCGCGTACACATCGCTCCTCGGGCCGATCTCCCTCTCTCCCATTGCCTGTTCCGGTGACATGTAGCTCGGCGTGCCGAGCGACATGCCGGTCTGGGTCATGCGGCCGCCGTTGGCCTGCTGCATGGCGAGGGCGATGCCGAAGTCGGCGACGACGGCGCGCCCGTCGTGGAGCAGGATGTTCTCGGGCTTGATGTCGCGGTGGACAACGCCGTGGCGATGGGCGTAGTCCAAGGCACTCGCCACTTCCTTCGCGATGCCGACGGCGGTGTCGATGGGGAGCTGCTTTTCGCGCTGGAGGCGATCGCGAAGGGACTCGCCCTCGACGAAGGGCATGACATAGAAGAGCTGGCCGTTGGCGCTGCCGCTGTCGAACAACGGCAGGATATGGGGGTGCTGGAGATTGGCGGTGAGCTCGATCTCCTTGAGGAAGCGCTCGGAGCCGATGACGGCCGAGAGTTCAGGGTGCACGACCTTGATGGCGACCTTGCGGCGGTGGCGGAGGTCCTCGGCGAGGTAGACAGTGGCCATGCCGCCCTGACCGAGTTCGCGGTCGATGCGGTAGCGGTCGGCCAATGCGGACGCCAGGTTTTCGGGTGTTGTCATGCGAGGAAGATACGCGGCATGCACTGTGTGGGGGGCCAGTCGGGCGGGGCGCCCCTCTCGGGGAAAGATCACTCCGCAAGCCGGTCGGGCGGGGCGCCCCTCTTCGGGGAAGGGGGAACGCACGCCGGAGTTCCCCTTCGATCGCATTCATGGGTGCGTTCCACGATCCCCTCGAGGGGCGCCCCATCCCTCCCGGCCCCCTCACGTCCTCACGTCCTCACGTCTTCACGTCTTCACGTCTTCACGTCTTCACGTCCCCGTCGCCATGATCTCGTCGGCGTAGCGCCCGGCGCGCAGGAGGCCCGCCATGGTCTTCATCGCCGGGCCGATGTGGGTAAAGAAGCTCTTGTAGCCGGCGCAGAGGTAGTTGAGGCCCTCCTCACCATCCGGCGTCTTGATGAAGCGGTTGCGGGGGCACTCGCCGTAGCAGGCGAACAGCACCGGGCATTCCTTGCAGTACTTCGGGAGCGTCTCGTACTTGCTGCTCCCGAAGCGGCGCTGGCGCTCGGAGGCCACCAGGGTGCCGAGCGGGGTATCGGCAATGTTGCCGAGCTTGTAGTCGGGCTCCACGAAGTGGTCGCAGGAGTAGACGTCGCCGTTGTGCTCCATGACCAGGGCATCGCCGCAGGTGGGGGCCACGATGCAGAGGTTGTGCTGCCCCATCCAGCTGCCGAGGGCGACGTCGAAGGTGGTGACGTAGACCTTGCCCACGTCGCGGGTGACCCACTCGTCGAAGATGGTGGTGAGGAAGGCCCCGAACTTCTCCGAGTTTACCGTGCGCCTGGTGACGAGGCTTCCCTCCTGCTTGTAGAGGGGGCGATCGCGGCCGCGCTGCCCACCCCATCCCTCGTTGGCGATATCGATGGTGTCGGGGGTGGCGCGCTCGACGATGGGGATGAGCTGGATGTACTGCGCCTGCAGTTCATCGCGGAAGAAGTGGTAGACCTCGAGCGGGTGGTCCTGGTTGGCGGCATGGATGGTACAGAGGATGTTCACGTCCACGTTGTGCTTGCGGAGGATGTTCCAGCCACGGATCACCTCGTCGAAGCTTCCGGTGCCCTGCTTGGTGATGCGGAAGGCGTCGTGCATTTCGCGGGGGCCGTCGAGGCTCAGGCCCACCAGGTAGTTGTTCTCCTTGAAGAACGCCGCCCACTCGTCGTCGATGAGGGTGCCGTTGGTCTGGATGGTGTGGACGACGCGCTGGCGGCCCTGGCGGTACTTCGCGGCGAGCGCCACCGATCGCCGGAAGAAGTCGATGCCGCGGAGCATCGGCTCGCCGCCCTGCCAGGCGACGTGCACCTCGGGGCCGGGTGACGATTGCATGAGCTGGCGGAGGTACGTCTCCAGGGTGTCGTCGTCCATCAGCGGGCTTTCCCGCGGATAGAGGTTTTCCTTGGAGAGGAAGAAGCAGTATTCGCAGCCGAGGTTGCAGGCGGCGCCCGCGGGCTTGGCCAGAAGATGGTATGGCACGCTGGGATCCGCTCAGTCGAGTGGGCCGACGTTGAACGCCATGCTCGCCATGGCCAGCACACCCAGGAGGAGGAGCAGCACGGCCACGATGAGGCTGAGGGAGACGGGAAACTGGGTTTCGGCCCGGATCAGGCCCTCGGCCTTGAGCTGGACGCGCATGCGCCGGAGCTCGTTCATGTAGCTGACGTGGAACGCGATGCCGACCGCGAGCATGCCGATGCCGAGCACCACGAGTGCGATGCCGAAGCGGCGGGCAGCGCGATCGTGGGCCATGACGCCGGACTCGGTGAGCCGCTGGAAGAACTGGAAGATGGTGAAGCCGAAGCCGATGAGGGACAGCGAGGTGCGCATGACGGCCATGATGGTGCGGTCGGCGGCCATGCGGGTGCGCTGGAACGCCATGCCGGTGCGGCGCGCGGCGAGCTCGTCGGCGGTGGAGAGGCGGCCCACAGCCTCAGGGCTCGACATGATGGGCCTTCCCCGCGACGTCGCGTTCGCGGACGGCCTCGATGTCGCGATCCAGGAAGTGGGTCAGGAAGGTGCGGATGACGGCGATAGCGGCCACCCGGCCGACATCGTCCCAGTCGGGCACCACCATGGTGCGGACGATGTCGGCGGCGAGCTGAAAGGTGAGGCCGGCAATGAGCCAGCGGGAGAACTCGATCCAGGCGAGGCGTTTCGCGTGGCCATCCGCCTGCCGCGTCAGCATGACACGAGTCATGCTGACGACCGCCTGCACCGCCCCGAGGACGATGGCGAGGAGCGCCACGGCCTCGAGGCAGAGCGAGATGATGTTGGCGATCTGCCGCAGGGTTTCTTCCAAGGGTCAGTCCGCCGCGAACGCGGCCGCGGCCAGCGTTTCAAGGTCGAGGTACTGCGCCTTCTCGACCGAGACCGCGACGCCCAGGATGGTGCCGCCCTTGAACTCGCCGGGTGCCTGGTACTCCTGGCTCACGGCGTCAGCGCTGTCGTGCCCGACACAGAGGCCATCGCCACACAGGGTGAACTTGCCCACCTGGGCGCGCATCGGGCCCTGGGCCACGACCTTGTCGTTGACGTACAGCTTGGTGGTTCCCTCCGACTCCTTGTACTTGCCGGCTTTTTCGCGGGTGAACTCCATGCCGAGGGTGTACTTGCCGGGCTTGAGGGCCTCGGAGGTGAACTTCTGCTCGGGCTTGATGCCGAGGAAGTTATAGACGTAGTACAGCTTCCTGTCCTTGATGAAGAGGGCGTGGCCGCCGAAGCGTGAGCCGTGGGCGAAGATGACGCCGGCGCAATCGGGGTCGGTGATCTCCACGTCGGCCAGGATCTTGTACGAGCGACCGCGCACGTTGACCGCAACGCTCTCGGGCACCGCCGCGGTGCCCGGATAGTAGATGTAGCGCTCGCGGGGCGCCTCTTCCGATGGCCGCTCGATGTTGGCCTGCTCGACGGCGCTTCGATCGTCGAGTGGCAGCACCATGTTCTTGTCGGCCTCCTTGAACCAGGCCTTGATGAGCGCCTTGAGCTTGTCGGGCCGCTTCTTCGCCAGGTTCCTGGACTCGGCGCGGTCCTTGTCCACGTGGTAGAGCTCCCACTCGTCCTCGTCGAAGTGGCCCTTGCCGGTCAGCGGGGCGTGGATGGCCGCGGCCTTCCAGCCGTCCTCCCACATGCCGCGGGTACCGAGCATGGAGTAGTACTGCCGCTTCTTCTTCGTCTTGCCGTCGGGCTTCGCGTCAAAGCTGTATTTCATCGATACGCCGGAGAGCGGATACTGCTCGGCGCCCTTGTACACCTTGGGCATCTTGAGTCCGCAGACTTCCAGGATGGTCGGCACGATGTCCGTGACATGGTGGTACTGGTTCCGGACCTGGCCCTTCGCCTTGATGCCCTTGGGCCAGGAGATGACCATCGGGTCGCAGGTGCCGCCGGCGTACTCGGAGTAGCGCTTGAACATCTTGAACGGCGCCGACGTGGCGGCGGCCCACCCGGTGGGGAAGTGCTCGTAGGTGTCCGGGCCGCCCAGGACGTCGATGTACTTCAGGTTCTCCGCGAGCTCGTCGGGGTAGCCGTTGAAGAACTTGTTCTCGTTGACGGAGCCGTTGGGACTGCCCTCGCCCGATGCCCCGTTGTCGGCGGCGTAGAAAATGAGGGTGTTGTCGAGCTGGCCGCTCTTCTCGAGGTAGTCGATGATGCGGCCGATCTGCACGTCGGTGTACTCGGAGAAGCCGGCGTACACCTCCATGAGGCGGGAAAAGAGCTTCTTCTCGTCGGCGTTGAGCGTGTTCCAGGGGCGCACATGGTCGCCGGGGTTCGCCACGTCCTCGGGGAGCGGGTTGAGCGGCGTGAGCTGGGTGCCCTTCGGCAGGATGCCCTTCTCGATCATGCGGGGCAGCACCCACTCGCGGTACGCTTCATAGCCGTCGTCGAACTTCCCCTTGTACTTGTCGATGTACTCCTTGGGGCAGTGGTGCGGGGCGTGGTTGGCGCCGGGGTTGAACCACATGAACCAGGGCTTGGACGGATTGCCCGCCTTCAGGTCGCGGATCATCCCGAGTGCCTGGTCGGTCAGGTCCTTGGAAAGGTGATAGCCCTCCTCGGGGGAGTAGGGCTGCTCGATGTAGTGGTTGTCCTCGACCAGGTCGGGATACCACTGGTTGGTCTCGCCGCCGATGAAGCCGTAGAAGCGGTCGAAGCCCTTCTGCAGGGGCCACTGCTTCTTGCTGGCGCCGGAGGCGAGGTCAGTCTCGGGGACATTGTGGTTCTTGCCGATCCAGTAGGTGCTCCAGCCGCCGTCCTGGAGAATCTGGCCGATGGTGGCGCACTCATCAGGGATACGGGCATGCGCGCCGGGGAAGCCGTTGGCCCCCTCGGTGATGCAGGACATGCCGTTCAGGTGATGGTTACGGCCGGTGAGGATCATGGAGCGGGTAGGCGAGCAGAGGGCCGCGGTATGCCACTGGGAGTACATCAGCCCGTTATCGGCCAGCTTCTGCAGCGTTGGCATGTTGATCCGGCCGCCGAAGGGGGACCAGGCGGCGAGGCCGGTGTCATCATAGAGGATGAACAGGACGTTCGGCGATCCGTCGGGCGCCCTCGTCGGGATGTACGGCCCCCAATCGGGCACGGAATCGCGGACGTCGAGCCTGATCTTGCCCTTGAAGCGCTTTGCGGCCATGGAGCGGGACTCCTCACGAGTTCGAGGCGGTGGTGTCAGGGTGGCTGGCAAACTACCTGATTCTGCGGTCTGGCGGAGGCGGGGTCAATAGAACCAAAGGCCATGGTTCCCGAGGCTGGGCTGTTGCCGTGGCCCGAACAGGGGGTTGAATTGCAAAGGAAGCCTTCCCTCACGGAGCCACAGCCATGTCCCGTCGCGTCGTTCTCGCGGTGCAGCTGGAGCAGGTCAACACGGGGCTGGCCGCTGAGATTGCGGCGGCGCCGCAGGCGGTGAAGGACGCGGAGGCGCAGCAGAAGAACGCGGAGAAGGCGCGGGCGGAGTACGAGAAGGCGCGCGCGTGACCGCCCGCCGCCCAGAGCGGTTCCGCCGCGCACCGGACGATATGGCACGGTGACTTCCTCGTTCCTGGACGCGCCGCCTTCGCGATAAACGATCCAGCGCTGGTCTGGCGTAAAGGTGACTTCCCACTGCGACCCGGGGCGGATGAACATTGGCTGGGCGGCGCCCGAGCCGTCGGCCGGTTGCCAGACGATGTCCCGCGCGCCATTGAGCAGGCTGTCGTCGAGCTGCATGACGACGATTTGGCCTCCGGGGGGCAGGCGCGCAACTCTCGCTTCGATCGCAAGCTGGCGGCCGCTGGGCGAAGCGCTCACCGCCTGCAGGTACACCAACTGCCCGCGCTGCGACGCTGCGAAGGACGCGGCGCCGAAGGTAAAGACTTGTACCCGGGGACCCAGTGGGCGCGCCCCAGTCGCGGTGAGGGTGCGCTCGAGACCGCGCGATGCGCGGGCCGATCCGCGCGGCAGCGCGCGCAGCGCCTCCGTCACCTGAGGTACCACGGCGGCCGGGTCGCTGCTACTCAGGGCACGGGCAAAGTCGCCGGCACTGCTGAAACGATCGGCCGGAAGCTTCTGCAGCGCGCGCAGCACTGCGCGCTTGGTGGCAGGCGATATGGTCTTCCGCAGGGGGCGAAGCGGGCGCGGCTCCTCAGTAAGTATTCGCGCCAGGACGGCCTGCGACGTCGGCCCTGTGAAGGGCGTCTTCGAGGGGCAACTGGGTCTCGCGGACGAGTCGACCGCGAAGGGACTCGCCCTCGACGTACGGCATCACGTAGAACAGCAGCGAGTCGGCAGTCGGCAGTCGTGAGTCGTCAGCAGGAGAGACGGCGCCGCTGTCGATGAGGCCGAGGAGGTAGCGGTCGGCGAGGGATGCCGTGAGGCGGTCGACGGGACTAGTTAAGCGGATCCTTCGCTGCGCTCAGGATGACAGATGCTTCGCTCAGGGTAACCGGGGCGGCTTGCGCTCCAGGGCCTCCACATCGGCGAGGTCCTTGAGGCGGCCGGCGGCGCGCTTGTTTGCGAGGAGTGCCGCTCGACCAAGGAACGGTACTTCGCGCCCGCGAATGGTCGCGACCACGCGATCATTCCAGGCAGCGGCGAAATCGGGGACGCCGCTGATGCTGGTGAGGATATCAATACGGTTGGGTGGGAGACCTACCTGCACGACGGTGTCTGCTTTCTGAAAGTCATCGAGGTGTACGCCGAGTGATTCAAGGGGCGCCCCGAATGCGGCAAGCGCTTGCCACACACGCCGGGCATTCGCGGCGCCAGGCTCCACCCAGAGGTCCAGGTCCTGGGTGCCGCGGGGAACTCCGTGCACCGCCATCGCGTGGGCCCCGACGGTAAGGAACAGGACCTCGGCGTCGAGCATCGCGGCGATGGCGTCGAGCCAGTCGTCCGTCATCCCGGTCGCACCACATGCACGGGAATGGATGTCCGGTCGTAGGCCGGCACCGGCTGACCGGTGATCTCCCACATCCGCCGTGACAGCACCCATACGAGTTCGATGCGCTCCACCAATCCGAGCATGTCGGACAGGTCGTCCTCCGATGGATCGTTCAGGTGGCGGATTCGCACCGGACGCCCATGGGGCGCCGATGCGGAGTCGTATGAATTGGGCATGAAGGAAAGATACTAGGTGAGGCGGGGCGAGGCGGTGGTCACTCCGTGGCCTTCCCGAGGCGTTCCAGCTCGACCCGCCAGTTGAAGATCGCCTGCAGCGCCTTCGCGTCGATGCCGCCGGACATCACCATGAGGAAGCGCTTGTTGTCGGGGTGCACATCATAGGCGCGGAAGTACGTAGCCTGGGCGAGGCCAGGAACCGAGAACAGGAGTTGGGGCGTGCCATGAGTGAAGCGGGCACCGGTGGTGACGGCAACGCCGAACATGGCGCCGCGCGCGTTCCGGAAGAAGAGCTCGGCGCCGTCGCGTCGCCAGAGCGGCTCAGTGCCACCCGCCACCGAGATCGCGATACGCGCCGAGTCGGCGTTCGGGAATGGCCGCACGTACACCTCCGGGGTTCCCGACTCCTCCGACACGTAGGCGAGCCACTGCCCGTCGGGTGAGAGGGCGATGCCGTAGTGATCGAACCGCGACTGGATGAGCCTCCTGCCGACCGAGTCCTTGCCGGTCCCGAAGACCCACAGTTGCCGGGTGCCTGCGCTGGTGCCCTCGGTGCGGATGAGCGTGTACCGGCCGAGCGGATCGAACCAGATTTCGTCCGCCTTGATGTTGGCAGGAATGGCGGCCTGTGCACTGTCACTGCCGTCGGCTCGACGGACCCAGGCGGTGCGCCGAGCGTCGCGGGTCCCGAGGAAGGCCACCCTGCGGCCGTCGGGTGCCCAGGCGGGGCGATTGGCATCGCCGGCCTCGAACGGGAGGCGGCTGAATGCACCGGTGGTGAGCTGCTTGATCCAGATCTGGGTTGAACCCGACTCGTTCCGGGACACGGCGATCTGGGTGCCGTCGGGCGAAAGCGCCACGCTCTCGAATCGTCCGGACAGCGTCGAGTCCACTGACGTTCGCGCGCCGTCGCGCGCCACCCACGCGAGTCCGTCGAGACTGCCGGCCTTCTGCTGGTAGACGATGGTCCCGGTCGCCGAGACGGCAAACTGGACGGTGCCGTTGGTGGACTCCTGCTGCACATCCTGCAGCATCGCCGCCGGCGTGCCCAGCAGTCGTCCACGGCGGGGGTCGAAGCGTGCTGCCAGCACCCGGCCGTCGGCGGTGCCGATCGCCAGGAACCCGGGAGCGGCGTATCGGGCCAGGGACCCCTCGGTCAGGTCGGTCGTGGCGCCCGAGGCCAAGTCGACGACGCCGATGTGATTGGAGGAGATCGAGCCCTTCCACAGCATCACCACCGCCAGGCGACTGCCCGGCAGGACGTCGGGATAGTCGTGCTCCTGGATACCAGCGGCGGAGTCAGGGCGTGACACGTGGGTCACGGCACCACCTGACGCAGCCACCCGGGCCAGGCCCCGGCTCGCGTGGGTGAAGTAGATCTGGCCATCATCGCCCCAGCTCCCACCGCCGAACGGCGCGATGGAATCCTGCAACACCGTTCGGGTCACCCCTTCCGCGATGGAGGTGATTTTCATGACGGCCTGGGCATTCTGGAGAGTGAAGAATCCGATCGATTGACCGTCGGGCGAGAAGAACGGGGCAAAGGCGCCCTTGGTGTCGGGAAGCGCGCGTGCGACCGTCTGGTTCAGGTCGCGCACCCAGAGCGAAACCTCCCCGCCGTTGGCGCCGACGAAGGCGACCCGCTGGCCGGATGGTGCAATGGCGAGCCGGGCATTGCCGATCGCGCGGACGGTGGTGCTGTCGCCGAGGTCGAGGGAGGCGCGGATGACGTCGGGCGCGCCAGCGCGCGTGCTGCTGCGCGAAAACCAGCCTGCGGCGCCCGCGGCGGTGGCGATCAGTGCGGCGGCGGCGAGCATGACGGGGCGGGTAAGACGGGTAGGGCGGGCAGGGCGGGTGGCGCCCATCGCCACCGTCGCGGCGTAGGTACCGCCTTTGCCGTCGAGAGCCTCGGCGAAGTCTTTCGCGGAGCCGAAGCGATCGGCGGGGAGCTTCTGGAGGGCGGTGAGCACTGCGTGTTCCACCGCTGGACTCACGGTCGGGCGCTTGGGGCGCAGGAGCGGCGGCTGCTCGGTCAGCACCTTGGCGACGATGGCCTGGGAGTTGGGACCGGTGAAGGGGGGTTCACCGGTGAGCATCTCGTAGGTCATGGCGCCGAGGGCGTAGACATCACTCCGGGCGCCGATCTCGCGCTCGCCCATGGCCTGTTCGGGCGACATGTAGGCGGGCGTACCGAGCGACATGCCGGTCTGCGTCATGCGATTGCCGCCCGCCTGCTGCACCGCGAGCGCGATCCCGAAGTCGGCGACGAGGGCCTGGCCATCCTGCAGCAGGATGTTCTCCGGCTTGATGTCGCGGTGGACGATGCCGCGCTTGTGAGCGAACTCGAGGGCGCTCGCGACTTCCTTGGTGAGGCGAATGGCATCGTCGACGGGGAGCTGCTTTTCGCGGGCCAATCGCGCCCGCAGGGTCTCGCCTTCTATGAAAGGCATCACGTAGTAGAGCAGCCCATCCGCCTCGCCGGAGTCGATCAGTCCGAGGATGTGGGGGTGCTGCAGGCCCGCCGTGGTCTTGATCTCGCTCAGGAATCGTTCGCCGCCGATGACGGC
>Ga0315297_10000170_pt1 | contig 35120 bp, 34 predicted proteins | sample YL17G15_0_MG_FD_203628 | JGI IMG/M metagenome (GOLD analysis project Ga0315297, IMG submission 203628) | Sediment microbial communities from Yellowstone Lake, YNP, Wyoming, USA - YL17G15_0 | ecosystem: Environmental > Aquatic > Freshwater > Lake > Sediment | place: USA: Wyoming | collected...
GAACGTCGCCGCCTCCGGCACGGGCATCGGCCGCAGGAGCCTCATATTCGCCTCGAAGGTGATGGCCGCCTCCGCCGTCGACCTCCTCACCAAACCCGAACTGCTAAAGAGGGCACAGGAGGAGCAGATGAAGCGGATGATGGGGAAGACCTACCGGAGCCCGCTCCCCGCCGACGCGAAGCCGCCCCTCGACATGTGGGGGAAGTGAACCCCTCACTTATCAGCCCCCTGCCCGAGTACTCCCTCGCTATGCGGTATGTCTCGTCCTTTGACCCGTCGTCGACGACGATGATCTCCTTGTTCGGGTAGACCAGACGATGGATAGGCTCGGGTAAACCACATCAGTCTTCTCGTCCTTGGTCAGCTTCCTCCTCACCCCGTCTAAACCCAGAACCACGTCCTTCCCGACGACACGAAGGGCGTCTATCACGAGGAGCGGCCAGAATAGCTAGACGAAGTCGAAGATGGTGACGGTGGTGAGCCACTGGCTGAAGCCGGGCCAGATCGATTGGAAGAGGCTCGCCAGCGGCTCGAACCTGTGGGTGACTCTGTGGCCGTGGGGATAAAAACTCAGCCCGTTCAGGTCGGGTGTTGGGTCAGGGTTTGTAGACTTCGCCTGGCTTCAGTATGGTTACCTTTGTGGCGTCGCCCGCCTCGACCTTCTTCTTGTAGGCGGTGGGGTCGGTGTCCCAGATGTGCATCGGTATGGCGGCCTTCGGCCCTATAGCGAGGGTGAGTTCGGCGGCCTCGTCGTTGTCCATCGTGTAGGTGCCGCCGGTGGCGCAGAGCATCACGTCGATCCCCCTCAGCTTCCTAAGCTCGGAGACGAACTCGGTGTCGCCCGTGTGGTAGATGGTCTTCCCCTCGGCGCGTATGAGGTACCCGACGCCGAAGCCCTTGGGGTGGAAGGGCACTCCGGGGCTCCTGAACCTCTTGACGTTGTAGGCGTCGACGGCCTCCACCTCAACGTCGCCGATCTTCATCTTGTCGCCGGGCTTGAGGGATGTGGGCTTGACCCCCGCCTTGGCGCAGTCGGCGGGGGCGATGAAGATCGTGGATGGCCCCACCGCCGCCTTGAGCTTGTCCTCCTTGCAGTGGTCGGTGTGGGAGTGGCTGGAGAGGACCATGTCCCCCTTCGGCGTGTACTCCCCCTCGTAGGGGTCGATGTAGATGATCTTCCCCGCCGCCTTGAGCATCCAGCTCGCGTGGCCCAGCCATTTTAACTCCATAACACTCACGGGGGAGACTCGGGCCGCGGGGCTTTATCTCTCTTCTCATGCCCCGGGCTTCGACTCGCGTGTCGTCAGGAAGAGGAACCCGAGGAAGAAGCGCAGGACACCCGCGAATATCAGCGCCATGCTTATCCCGGCGTAGCCCGTGGCGGCGATGTATCCCTGGGAGAGGGTCCCCATGACGTATGAGCCGAGGAAGTTTGAGACCCCCACCGCCGTCATGCTCGCCGCGAGGTACGTCGCCCTGAGCTTCTGAGGCGCCAGATCGATGATGTAGGTGGACTGCCCGCTCGACCACGCCGCCAACGCGACGCCGATGAAGGCCTCGACGGCGACTATATGGAGCCAGCTGGTCGCGAATGCGTAGACGAGGCAGGAGGAGACCATCGCGACGCGGCTGAAGACGATGACTGGGCGCCTCCCAACCCTGTCAAGGATTCTGCCGAACATCCTCTGGCTAACCACGTTGAAGGCGAGGTTCGCGACGGCGGTCGCCGCGATCTGCCAGATGCTCATATTCAGCTTCCCCACCGTGACGTAGGAGAAGAAGGGCATCGACGTAGCCGCGCCGACGCCGAAGATGAAGCTGACCGTCAGGAACCGCCTGAGGTCCTTATCCTCCACGAGGGCGGCGAACTCGAAGTGGCGCCGCCCACCCGCGGGTGGCTTCTCCTTCGTGAATGAGACGAGGATTGCTGAGATGAAGCTCGAAGCGGAGGCGAGGAGCAGCAGGGGCGTGAAGGAGGACACCGTCATCGGGCCTGTCTGGTTTAAGGTGATGATGAGAGCCACGACCATGGCGGTGAAGCCCCCTATCTGGGCGACGCTGTTGATCCTCCCGATTATGGTTCCCCGCCTCAGCTCCCCGGCGTAGTCGCCGATGAGGCTCCCCCAGGCCGGGGTCGCCATCGAGATGGCTACACAGACAGCGATTATCAGGGCGAAGAGGTAGATCGGGGCGTTGACGAAGGCTAGGGCGGCCAACACCACGCCGCATAGGATGCGCCCAGCTATGATTATCCTCTTCTTACCGAAGGAGTCCGCGAAGCTGCCGAAGATCACCTGTGGTAGGGTGAGGGCCAGCTGCTTCCCGCCGTTTATCAGGCCGGACTCGGCAACGGTCGCGCCGGCGGCCACGGCTAGGGTGCCTGTGAACCTGTCGATGATCGTATCCGAGACCGACTGGGCGGCGCCTGTGAGGTAGAGTGCCCTCGGATCTCTCAGGCGCTCCTTTTCCTCTCCCATAGCTCCATGGGGGCGCCCCACACATTATTTGAAACTATGGTTGCCTCTTCGGCCTCGACTCGTAGGCGGTGACGTAGGCGAAGCCGAGCACCACCCTGAGCACGGCGGAGATGAGTAGTCCCGTGTTTATCGCCTCTATGCCCCCGCTCGTGAGGACGTGCTCGGTGACGTAGCTGCCGAGGAGGCTCCCCGCGAAGCTGGCGAGGCCGAAGGCGGTGGCGCTGGCGGCTAGGTAAGTGGCGCGGAGCTCGCCGGGGGCGAGGTCGATGGCGTAGGTGCTCTCGGAACTCATCCACGCCCCCATCCCCATCCCGAGGAAGACCTCGGCAACGACTATGTGGAGCCAGCTCGTCGCCAACGCGTACGACAGGGGCGCCAGCGCCATGACCATCCTGCTGAAGACGATGATCGGCCTCCTCCCAACCCTGTCCATGAACCGCCCCGCGAACCTCTGGGTCATGATGTTCGCGGCCGTCTCCGTGATCGCCAGTATGGCGACCTGCCAGACCGGCATGCCGAGCTTCTCGGTGATTATGAAGGGGAAGAGGGGCCAAGCGAATGCCATGCCGACGCCGTAGAGGGTGTTCAACATGAGGTACCGGCGGAGCCTCAAGTCGCCTATGAGCCTGGAGAAGTCGAGGGTCGTGCTCACCTGGGTGCGGTGCTTCTCCCGGGTTAAGAGGACGAAGACGCCCGATAGGAAGCTCGCCCCGGAGGCCATCGCCATCACGGGGAGATAACTCGCCCGGGTGCTCGGCCCGGACTGCGAGAGAGATATGGCGAGAGCGATGAGCATCGCCGTTAAGCCACCGATCTGGGTGAGCGAATTGATGCGACCGATGACCTCCCCCCGGCGCCCCTCGGGCGCGTAGTCACCGAGTAGGCTGTTCCACGAGGGTAGCGCCATGGAGACAAAGATAGAGCAGAGCACAATCAAAGGGATCAGCCACTCCGGGGCCTCGATGAAGATGACCGCCGCGAGGATCACGCAGTTCAGGAACCTGCCCGCCGCTATGAACCGCCTCTTACCGAACCTGTCCGCCATCCTCCCGAAGAATATCTGTAGTACGTTGCTCGCCACGCTCTTGACGGCGTTTAGGACGCCTAGCTGATCGACGGTGGCCCCAACGGCGATGGCGAGGAGCTGGATGAAGCGGTTGTAGAGCTGATCGGCGAAGACCTGGAAGCCCCCAGCGAGAATCAGGGGCTTCGAAACGTTGAGCGGCTCCTCCCGAGCCTCCTCCGCCATAGCCAACCTGATGTCGGCGCGGCTATAAACTCGCCCCCTCCGGGGTATGCTTTTAAACTTCTCGTGTTTCTAGTTGGGAGGCGTCGCAGGGGTTCCCGAGTTGCAAAAGGGATCAGGCTTAGGACTCGATGGTAGGTCCGGTAAGGAGACAACGATTTTTCTACGCCAGCTTTTAATGTAACATTCATCAATCACTAATCAGACTCTTATGCCTCCAAAGACGATTCTCGACGCAGAGAACGAGAAGAGAAAGTACCGGTGGACCAATCAACTCATTACAAACGTGTACAGCCAACCAGCTAATACCGGCGGCAGGGAGCTATTGGCCCATCTGCTTGTGGGTGAATGGATCAAGCTAAAAGACGATGTAATCGGAGACGAGCAAGCCGTCAAATTCAGAGGGGGTGAAGGATATATTGCTAAAAACGCCATCGGTGAAAATCGGCTACTCGAAATCTACTCCATAGACGTTGGGCAAGGCGATTCGTTCCTTATTCAGACCCCGGATGATAAGCGAATACTCATAGATGGCGGGCGCGACGAAAGCGCACACAGCTTCCTCAGGTGGAAATACAACCTGAAGAAGTATCCAACAATCTTCGACGCCGTGATCCTGACGCATGGAGACGAAGATCACGTGGCAGGGCTTTCAACAATTCTCAACGATGAGAACGTCATCGTCAAGGCGATCTATCACAACGGTATAGCCAAGGAGAGTGACGGGAAGATTGGGAAAACAACCGGTAGTGGGGACAATAAGTATCTCACTGATCTCTACAATGACGTAGATGATCTAAATAACCGCTACTCGAGGCTTAACTCGGTTTATAAAAATTGGGTGGACGCCGTTAAAACCGCTAAGGTTCATGCCTCGAAAGAAAACATCGCCCTGAACTGTCAGAGGGCGGATCAAAATACGCCTAAACTGAGTTTTTCCTCGGGCCAGCTTACTATAACCTTCTTAGGTCCTCTAGATCAAGGTACGGCGGGCAACCCTAAACTCGCCTGTTACGATGACGCGGGGAAGACAATCAATGGGAACTCCCTCTCAGTCCTGCTGGAGTACAACAAAGCCCGGATTCTATTATGCGGGGATAGGAATGCACGGGGCGAGAAGCAGATTCTGGATAGGTGGGGTGGAGACCTCAATGCGCAGGTCTTCAAGGCCAATCACCACGGCAGCCCCGATTTCTCGACCGATTTCCTCGATGCCGTAAAACCCTGGATCACCATAGTCTCCTCGGGGGACGAACCCGATTACGGGCATCCCCGAGCCAACCTGCTCGGGAGCCTGGGAAGATACGCCCCGGAGATGGTTAAAGAGCCCCTGCTATTCTCCACGGAGATCGCCGCCACGTTCAAACGTATCCCAGACAATCAGAAGAACGGTGTCCAGATCTATGAAAAGTGTATTCATGGGTTGATCAACGTCAGGTCAAATGGTGAGTGGCTCGTGGCTGGCAGGATATACGGGAAGACGAAGAACGACCCGGGAAAGCCGAGTAAGTGGAGCTGGGAGGCCTACGCTCTCCGCCTGGATGACGCGTGTCAGCTGAAAAACGATTTTACGCCTCTATAGTTATACTATTTTGTTTAAAGACGCTCTACGCGTATACCTTTTAAACCGCATACGTTTCATCTAAAGGCGTCGCAGGGGTTCCCGAGTGGCCAAAGGGGTCAGGCTTAGGACCTGATGGATTAGTCCTCCGTGGGTTCGAACCCCACCCCCTGCACCAATGAACCCCCCAGCTAGCTCCCCCTATCGCTCCAGCTCTCGATTAGCAGGTACTCGTACCGGGGGAGGATCTCCTCCTCAAAGATGTACCCGCAGCCCCTGCACATGTACCGGGCGTAGCGCCAGTTCATGTCGGCGTCCCTGATCCTATGGCGCGTAATAATCGTGTGCCCTCTGCACATCGAGCAGAGCGGGTTATCCGGAAAATCAACGTTACGATAATCCCCGTACCACCTACCCTCGAAGGCGTCGAACCAGGGCTTCTCGTAGAGCATAGGTAACGCCAAACAGGGTGTGGATAATAAACACGCGTTAGTGACCACTGATACATACAGAAGAGGCCCCGAGACCGAGTCCTAACCCTCGACTGTTATCTCCCCCCTCTACAAACAAGATGTGTGTCCACCGAGCCTACTCAAACCGGCTTAAATCCCCACAGGGGGAGGGCTTAGAACGGTGATAGACCCTGAAGTTCGGGGTATACATAGAGAGGGACCGGGATGGCAACTACGTCTCCTCGGTGGCAGAGCTACCCGGCTGCCACGCAAAGGCGAGGAGCATAGACGCCGTCATGACAAAGATCCTCGACGCCGTGGACGTCTACCTCGACGTAGAGAACCATGAGAATGAACCCCTCTATGAGTTCGTCGACATAAAGGTCATCGACGTGCCAAAGAGGGAGATAGACTTGGCAGCCTGCCGATAGTCACCACGTTTCCATTCTTCACCTTGCTGCCCCCGCGGGGGTATATTCTTTATCAAACCTCCCCCATACTGCACCCGTGTTCACAAGGATCCTCCCCGCCATAATAGCGGGGAACCAGGAAGAGCTCGACGGGATGCTTAGGCGCCTCAAGGGGAACGTCGAGTGGGTTATGCTCGACTTCATGGACGGCAGATTCGTGCCCTCAACCTCCCTCATGTTTGACGTGAAACTCCCCGAAGGGCTCCGTTACGAGGCCCACCTCATGGTCAAGCAGCCCCTCGAACACCTAGAGAAACTCAGGGGAAAGGTCGAGTCCGTCATCATCCACGTCGAGTCCGACGATTTCCCACGGGCGCTCAGGAAGGCGAAGGAACTCGGCTTCGAGGTATCCGCCGCTATAAACCCCGGCACCCCACTGGTTAAACTTGAGAGCCACCTAGATGAACTGGATCGGGTTCTCGTGATGACCGTGGAGCCGGGTCGGTACGGCGCACCCTTCGTGGAGGGGGCGCTCGATACGGTGAGGAAGCTGAGGAGGCTCGCCCACGACCTCCCCATCGAGGTCGACGGCGCCATGAATCCCGAGAACGCCAAGAAGGCCAGGGCGGCCGGCGCGAACACATTCGCATCGGGAAGCTACCTGATGAAGAGCGCAGACCTCCCCGCCGCAGTCAAGGCTCTCGAAGAAGCGGTCAGGTAACACTGTCCCGTGGAGATGCCTCTCACGGGTGACTAATCCATTTTCCCCACCACATAGAAGCACTCATTGATGACGCATAAGCGGGGGAGAAGACGCAGCGGGCGATGGCTACTCCTCGCACTCTTAGCCGCATCCTCCACCGTGATGCTCCTCGTGATTACTACCCCCGCTACTTCCCCCTCGGATCGGACTGTGATCATACTCGACACCCTGCCGAATACACCCAACCAAGAAGACTTCCCAACACAGTGTCGAACAATACTTGAACCCGCAGGATACAGGGTCGAGGTCTACACGGGAGCAGAGGTCACGGTTGAGAGGGTGAAGGCGCTGGGGAAAAGCCCCCTCATCATACTCAGGGCTCACAGCTCCGTCTTCGACGAGGGCGTCTGGTTCTACACGGGGGAACCATACTCCAACAGGGAGCACGTCCTCGAACAACTCACAAACGAACTCCACATAGGGAGAACCTCGGCCACCGCCAACCTCACGTTCGCCGTCGGCTCAACCTACATTCGTAACAACCTGGACGGCAGGCTCGGCGGGGCTCTGGTGGTGCTGATGGGCTGCGACGGCCTGAGAAGGGATGATCTCGCCAAAGCCTTCACGGATTCGGGCGCCGCGGCATACGTGAGCTGGGACGGCCCCGTGACGGTCGAGCAGACGGACGTCGTCACCCTCGAACTCCTCCGGAGCCTAGTCGCGAAGGCATCTCTCGAAGCTGCACTGCAGGCGGCGGGGAGAGTCGTTGTTGCTTCTGGTTTTAACTCCACCATGGCGTTTTACCCCCCTAGTGTGGCCGGCGTCGCCTTAAACCCGGGTTAGCCAACCGGTTACCGTCAATCGTCTGTTCCGGTGACTCTAACCATATAGTTACACTCCGGGTATCATCTAGCGGGAAACGCATTGGAAGATCGAATTCGTAGAGAGGCAATACTGGTAACTGGGATTATGCTCGTCCTCCTCGCGACGGCGATGACACCGCCAGCCGGACGAGCCCTGATCCCGTCCGGGTACCAATCCTACTACGTCTTGGGAGACAGCACCGAGATAGTGAAGAAGGCGATGGACCCCGCGACGGGCTTCAGTAACGCCACGGCGCAGCCGTGGAGCCTATTCAGCGTGGTCTCCTACCTCGACACCGCGATGATCTACGTAGACCAGAAGTACAACGGGTATACATTCGACCCATCCGACTTCACGGGCGCCGACGCCGTATTCGAGATCGGGAAGGGATCAGTCCTCACAATGACGAACTGGGCCTCCCCCTACTACGAGATCACGCCGACTGGGAGTGGAAGCCTCATCTCGGGCTCCCTCCAGAAGGTTGACGGCGGTGACTACTTCTTCACCGCGGGCGGCCCCGTGAACGTTATACGCGGCGTCACCGACAGACAATCGGGCACGGGCCCCCTGGGGAACTACATCACCGAGATGTGGAGCGTCTTCCCCGTAGAACACGGGGGAGCGGACGCGCAGAAGAGCTACATCATACCCGTCGGTGAGAACACGCCCACGACTGAGGACTTTAAGGGCGGCTTCGGTGAACTCCACCCGGGAGGGACCTTTGCAGTCGTTCAGGCGACCGCCGACGGCACCCAGGTAAACTACACTAGGCAGGGCGTCCCCCTGACGAAGAACCTGAACCGTGGCGAGAGCTTCATAATCACACACGTCTGGCACGGCGACACCATAACGGCGAATAACAAGATCCAGGTGGTCCTCCTCGCAAGCGGCGGGAAAAGCTACGACTTCAGGGCATTCAGCCTATACAGCGCCATCCTCGAGGGGAGCGACTTCTACATACCCACCTTTCCGACGACAAACGAACAAGGCCTCACACAGATGACCATCCGATACCATGTCTACGCAATCACCGACACCGATGTCACAATCGAGACTAACCTAGGCGTCGCACCTGGTTGGAACCCCCGCCACATCGCCGCAGGCAACGTCGACGTCGGCTTCACCACGAACCGCCACACCATGGCACACGTCTACACGCAGCCCGGGCAGAAGGTGATGATACTAGTCTCCATCGACACGAACAGCGGTGAGAGGGACTGGGGCTACGTCCCCCTCGACAGCAGCTACTACACCACCGACTACTTCATCCCATACGCCCCAAGCGGCCTCGCCCACCGCGAAGATGAACAGATCTACGTCACCCCCAACCACGACAACACGATGATCCGGGCCGACTACGACCAGGACGGCGTATTCGATGAGACCGTGGTCCTGGACCGCCTCGAGTCCCACGGCTTCTACAACCCGTCAACGATGGACATGACGGGCACATACCTCCACGGAAACAACACATTCACGCCGGTATACGGCGAGTCCATCTTCGCGGACTCGGGCGGCGACCTGGCCGGATACGACTGGGGTTACACCCTCATCCCCCTCGACGTCGCCAACTTCGAGGCGGGCCTCACCGTCGATAAGACGGCGACCCCCGACGTCGCCCCCGTCGGCGCAACAATAACCTTCACAGCCACCGTGACGGCGAGCAACTGGACCATACAGGACGTCAACGTCACCGACACCCTCCCCGCGGGCTTCACATACAGAACCGGCACAACTAACATCACCCACCCCGACCTCACCGTGACCCACCAGGACCCCACCACATCTGGGCAGGTCCTCACATGGTATCTGGATGAGAACCTCGCCCCCGGCGAGGAGCTAGTCATCGCCTTCCAGGTCGACGCCCCTCTGGGCGCGGGCAGCTTCGAGAACATCGTCGTCGCCGAGGGCAGGGACCCCGGCGGCAACATCCTCGAACCCGAGGACAGGGCCCCCGTGAGGATCTACGAGGCGGGCCTGGTCTCCGGGACCATCACGGACGTCACCGACCCGGTCCCCGTCCCCAACGTCACCGTCTGGCTCCTAGACGCCACGGTGAACATCCTGAACACCACGCAGACAGACTCCCTCGGCAGGTACAAGTTCACCGGCCTCCCCGCCGGCACCTACCACGTCAAGTACGACGCCTCCGACCCAGACATGGACGGCCTCATCCCCTACAGCGACGACGACCCCTCCCAGCCCCCCGTCGACCCCCTCACCACCTCCGCCAACTTCGCCCTCCCTAGCGCCGGCTCCCACATACACGACTTCGAGGCCATCCTCCCAGTCGACGTCAAGATCGTGAAGACCGGCCCAGCACTCGCCCAGGTGGGTGAAGCCATCACATACAGCTACACTATCACAAACCTCGGCCTCGCAGCCGCCAAGGACGTCACGGTGCTCGACGACGTGTGCGGACCCCCCGCATACGTCTCGGGAGACGACGGCGACGGCAAACTCCAGCCCGACGAGACGTGGACGTACACATGCGGCTACACGGTGAAGACGGGGGACGCCCCCAAGCTGAAGAACACCGCCACCGTGACCACGACCAGCATCGACACAGACCCCTCCAACAACGCCTCCAACTGGACGGTCACCATCTACGGCATCGGCATCCACGTCGACAAGACCCTGACAAACCCCGCGAGTGGGCCAGCCCCCATCGGCGGAGCCGTTGAATTCACCATAAACGTGACAAACACCGGCACAGTACCCCTGATCACCGTACCCCTAGAGGACAAGTACGACCCAACGTACCTCGACTACGTCTCGGCCACACCGCCACCCGACACGGCGGACGAGGCGACGGGCACCCTGACCTGGACGGACCTGACGGGCGCCGGGAACCTGGCACCAGGCGCAAGCATACAGATCCACCTCAACCTCAAGGCGCTCAAGGAGACGCAGTCGACAGTTGACAACGCCACGGTCAAGGACGCCTCCGCCGGCGAATTCGGCACAGTAAGCGGAGGCGACACCGCACAGGTCGGCATCGAGGCCGCGGTGGGAGGCGAAGTCCTCCTCCCAGACACGACCGGCTTCAAAACCACGATAGCCGTTGCACTGCTCGCGCTGGCGGCCGCCATAGCAGCCACTAGGAGACGCTGATCCCCCATTTTATTTAAACGGCGCATTTTTGTGATTAATTAGCTAAATAAGCATGAAATCCTCTGGATAAATGTGTAAAACGAAGCACTATTTATGTTAAAACTTAACAAATATATGTTAAAAAATGGGCCTGTTTACTTGACGGAGCGAAGAAGCCTACACCCGGTTAACACTGCGTTAACACCTGTTATCGAAATAGGTTGATATCGCGCCGCCGGCCCGCATAGTTCGGAAACAAACGGAGAAGAAGAAGAATGGTAAACAAAGTTCAGGATGACATCGCTGAAGTCGAGTACCTCTGAGCTTGTGGAGACGAGCATCTCGTTGAACTCATCCTCCTTACTCGGGCACATGTTCCCTGCTCCGTCTCCCCTTCACTTCTTCTCGTCTATCTGCTTCACACGTGAATTGATGTACTCGACAACCTTCTCCTGGGTGTATCTTAGCTCCGCGCCCTGCTCTCTGATCTGTTCATCTATCACCTTGAGGAGTGCCTCCGGGTCGACGGGTTTGATGAGGTAGCCATCCGCCTTTTTATTAACGGCCTCTATCGCCGTTTCAAGGTTCGGATAACCAGTCAGTATGATCTTACGGGACTTTGGAACGTGTTCCTTCATCTTCGAGAGGAGCTCGATCCCGCTAATATCCGGGAGACGGATGTCGATTAAGGCTACATTATAATACGTCTCTGAACTCTTGCTCGCCGCTTCTTCCCCGTTCTTGGCGACCTCGACGACGTAACCCGCATTCGCTATTAAGGGTTTGAAGCGGGTCTCGGACGAGTTTATCGTCGTCGACTATTAGGATCTTTTCTTTCAAGAAGCGTCACTCCTCTTGAACCCTGATGCTCGTTGTTTTTAGACGAACAGCTTTGTTTTGGGATCATGTTTCTTTTAAGTAATGTTTTTTCTGTATGTGTTTAACTCGTCAGAAAGAAGACCGAATCAGCCTTCTTTTCATCCAGAACAATGCGACTTTCCAAAAAGAGGGCGGAAACCCACCCCATTTTAAAATTAGCTAAACACATACTTTTTTCTTAACTGTTTTTCGTCGTCTCTCTTTTTGATCCTCGGATAAAGTTTAAATTCTTCTCTTGGACGGTTTTTCTGAGATAAGCTGTCTCAGCGGGGGAAGGTGCTTACTATTTTGTCGGACCCTAAGCCTTGTTATTCTCGGTGTCGAGATTTTTCCTGTACAAAGAGGGCTATGTCCTTCAGGGGGAAGATCACTTGGTGTCAGTGGACAGAGGCCGAGTGCGAACCAACGAAGTGCACGTACGCTGTCTGTTTTCAAAGGCAGCTGCTGGACAATGGGCTATGTGGTTTCACAATAAAGAGGAAGACTCGGGAGGACTCGGATCCCGAGAACTTCAAGCTCCCCGAGGTAAGGGTGAAGGGTAAACTCGCCAAGAAGGCGGGTGACAGGAGCATCTATTAGGCTCCTCAACCTCACTCAGGCTCGGTCATGAAACGGGACATCCGTAGCGAACTCTCAGGGATCCTTCCCCAGCATCTAGTCGGTCTCGTGCCGCGTTCTTTCGACGTGATAGGCTCCAAAGGACAGGCAGTAGCCGTCATAGAGATCCCCTCCGAACTAGAACCCTACGGGCAGGCGATAGGGGACGCATTGATGAGGGTTCAGAGGAATGTCCGGAGCGTTCTGTCTAAGGAGACCGAGCGGATGGGGGAGTTCCGCGTCCGTGACATGAAGCTCCTGTCGGGTAGCCCCGATACGGAGGTGGTGCACAGGGAGTCCGGTTGCATCTTCAAGGTCGACCCTCGGAGGGCCTATTTCTCGCCCAGGGAGTCGACGGAGAGGGAGAAGGTATCCTCCAAGGTGGGGCCTGGTGAGCGTGTACTCGTCATGTTCAGCGGTATAGGCCCCTTCGCTATCTGCATCGCGAAGCGGCAGCCGAAAGCATACTGTGTGGCCGTCGAGCTGAACCCCGATGCACACATGTATTGTCTGGAAAACGTCCGGTTGAACAAGTTGGGGGATCGGGTTAGGGCCGTTTTGGGTGATGTCCGCGAGGTGTGCCCCACGTTCAGCGAGAGGTTCGACAGGGTCCTCATGCCCTTACCCAAGGGGGCTTACGAGTTCCTGGATACGGCGATCCCCCTTGTGAAACCGGGTGGCGTATTGCACTTTTACCACTGGGCGTCGAGAGACGACCCGTTCTCGGAGGGTGAACGCCTCCTCGCTTCCGCCGCCGATGAATACGGCAGAAGCCTGGAGATATTGGAGCGGGTCAGGGTCTCACAGTACAGCCCGTCTGCTTGGAAGGTTAGGATAGATGCGAGAGTAGGCTGATCCTACTTCTCTTCCTTAGTCTCCTCTTTCTCCCCCTCCCTCTCGAGGTCTAGGGGGTTGTCGAGGGGTATGGGTGGTGGGGTGGTTGCCATCGTGTACCCGATCCACAGGACTATGAATAGCACAAGGTAGACCGCGGCGAGGATGGGCAGCTTGTACGCCCACTCAGTGTAGGGCGCGAGCCACGAGAACATTGTTCCAAGGAAGGGTGCGAATGACCAGACAAAGTACCCTACCATGATCAGGGCCGTTACAATCATTATCGTGTAGCCCAGCGATTTATCGTTCAATCTATATACCTCTCGATTATCTGTTGGGCGTTATGTTATTAGCCTTTTCTTTTCTCTGAAATCCGGTTTCAGGTTCCTCCTCACTTATTCCTCGACTTTATGCCTCAGGTAATTTTTCTTTCAACCACCCTCCTTTAACCCTCTGAGAATATAGGGAACGGTTTTAAAGTCGGTTTGGGAATTATTTGCCTTACATAGCTGGTGAAAGCGTTGAACAATGTCTTCATCAACGAATTGGGTCAGGTACCCCTTCAGAGCAGGCCCCTAGAGATCACCGAGAGGAAGGGCCTCGGGCACCCCGACACGATGTGCGATAACATCATGAACCAGATCAGCGTCGACCTCTCCACGGAGTACATGAAGAGGTTCGGGAACATCTACCACCACAACATGGACAAGGGGCTCATCGCCGCAGGTGAGACCTCCGTGAAGTTCGGGGGTGGAAAGGTTACCAAGCCCATACTCATCGTCTACGGTGACCGCGCCACATTCAAGGTGGGGGACGAGGACGTCCCAGTGAATGAGATCGCTGAGAAGAGCACCAAGACGTGGTTGAAGAAGAACCTGCGATTCGTCGACCCGGACGTTCATGTAAAGTTCCAGAGCGAGATCAAGCCGGGCTCCCCGGCGCTTCAGGACATCTTCAGCCGGAAGAAGAAGGGCGAGTTCCTGGGCGCCAACGACACGAGCGCCGCCGTCGGATTCGCCCCATACACGGAGCAGGAGAAGCTCATCCTTGGCCTAGAGAAGTACCTGAACTCGAAGGAGTACAAGAAGGAGCACCCTGAGGCGGGTGAGGACATAAAGATCATGGCTCTCCGCCTGGGGAAGAAGGTCGATCTCACCGTCGCCATGGCGATGGTGGACCGCTTCATCAAGAGCGAGGACGACTACTTCAAGCGGAAGGACGAGATCTACGACTCCATCAACACGTGGATCGACGACAAGGGTGGCTTCGAGGAGGTGAAGGTGAGCCTCAACGCCCTCGACGCTAGGGGGAGGGGGCTGGACGGCCTCTACCTCACGGTGCTCGGCACCTCGGCCGAGGCGGGTGACTCCGGCCAGGTGGGCAGGGGGAACAACGTGCGCGGCGTCATCGCCCTCCTCCGCCCCATGAGCAGCGAGGCCGCGGCGGGTAAGAACCCAGTCAGCCACGTCGGCAAGATCTACAACATGCTCTGCTACAGGATCGCGGACAGGATCGTCGACGAGGTGAGCGGCGTCGAGGAGACCTACGTCTGGTTACTGAGTAGGATCGGGTGCCCGATCAACGAGCCGAGTGTCGTCTCGGCGCAGGTCATCCCGCAGAAGGGCGTCGTCATGAAGAGCCTGGAGCCGAGCATCAACGAGATCATCGCAGACGAGTTCGAACACCTCGACGAGTTCTGTACTGCGCTCGCGGATGGCCACATCGGCCTCCGCTAGGCGCCCTTCTCATGGTCGCAGAGTTCTTTCAGCGGGCAGTCCCCGCATCTCGGTTTCCTTGGTTTGCAGTAATCCTTGCCTAGTTGGAGGAGGGCACCGTCGGCGTAGACCCAATCGCCCTGGGGCAGGGCGCCTTCGAGTGCCTTCTTCACATCCGTCGGCTTCGCGCCTTCCCTGGCGAGCCCAGCCCTCCTCGATACCCTGTGGATGTGGGTGTCAACTGCAATCGCGGGTTCCCCGTAGCCGTAGCTCAGGACGATATCCGCAGTCTTTGGGCCGACGCCGGGGAGGGTCATGAGTTCCTCACGCGTCCTCGGCGTCTCTCCGCCGAACCTCTCGACCATCGCACTGCAGGCGCCGATTATGTACGCCGCCTTCTGATTGTAGTAGCCCGATGACCGGATTAGCCGCTTAAGCGTCTCTGGGTCGAGGGTGAGTATCTCCCGTGGCGTGGACGCGACGGCGAACAGGGCATGCGCCGCCTTGGAGGCATTCTCATCCCTCGTCCTCTGGGAGAGTATGCAGCCGATGAGGGCGCGGAAGGGCGCTTCTATCTCGACCTTGAAGGCGTCTTCCCCATAATGTCCTCTAAGGGCGTATAAGGCCCTCTCTGCTCTACTCATTTCTTCACCTCTTCAAGCCTCTCGGCGAGGTAACCCGCGACGCTCTTCCCGCGCCTCTTCGCCAGCCTCTCGATCATCTTGCCGGTGCCCGAGGAGTACTGGGCGGCCTTCTTCGGCCTCTCGGCGATGTCCCTGGGGAGGCCGAGCCTCTTGGCGAGGTGTCTTAATACGATCTTCCTCGGCTCCTTGCCCTCGACTGGGAGCTTGTGGCTGAGTGGGAGGCCGAGGGCGAACCGTGTGAGCCCCGGGTCCACGTAGGGGAGCCTGAGTTCGAGGCCGAGGCTGGAGCAGACCTTCCAGTCCCTCTCTAGATTGACTTCGTGGGACCGCGCCACGTCCCGAAACATCGTGGCCTTTGCCTGCTCCCCGTGCTTCTGATACTCCTCGACATATTTTGCGTAGCCGCCGAAGAGTTCGTCGCTCCCGTTGCCGGAGAAGATTGCCCTGCTCGGTCTGGCCGCGGCGTCGAGGGCGACGAAGTAGAGGGGGGCCGCGATGCCGACCTTCATGGGGTCCGCCTCCTCGACGCTTCCCACTATTGCGCCGAGGTGGTCATCCAAGTCGGCCTCGGTGAAGGTCTTGATGTTGACGGGGAGGCCGAGGGCTTCCGCGGCGGCCTCTGCGGCGTCGATGTCGGGTGAGCCCGCGGCGCCGACGCAGGTCAGCTTTGGGCAGGCTCCGGCGCGTTTCAGGTAGTGGGCCAGGAGCGTGCTGTCGATACCACCGGAGAAAGCAAGAGTGGGCGAGTTCAAGCCGAGGCTAGCCCTGGACGCGGCGCGCCCCAGCAGCCTATCCAGTTCATCCGTCGCTTCGTCGAGACTCATTGACGACTGTAGTGGCCCCTCAAGGGGAGAGACCTCCTCGTCGCGTATCTTCTCCCTGCTCAGCGTCACGATGTGGCCGGGCTTGACTCTGAGCGGCTCCATCCCGAGTCCGAGGATGGTGTTGATGTCAGTCGAGATGCCGATCAATTCCTCGTTTCGGCCGTAGTAGAGGGGCACCGAGCCGATTGTGTCCCGGGCGCACGTTATCGCGTCCCCTTCAGCGACGGCGGCGGCCCAGGAGCCCTCGTGCTCGGTGAGTATCTCCTCAAAACCCTCCTCAGCCCCGCCCCTCAGGATGTTTGCCGCCGTGAGGCTGCTTGACTCGGGTGCGTTCCAGAGCCTGCCCATGAAGGCGACGGCTCTACCCCCGTCGAGGAGTGGCTGAGGGTTATCGGTTGGGTGGACCTTGATGAGTCTGTGGCCGAGGGCGGCACTCGATGTGAGGGAGGTGAACTCGATGGGCCTTGGGCTATGTTCCGCCCCGTCGGGTGTTGCTATACCGTAGGCGTCGTGGCGCACCCGCGTCATCCCCAGTATCCTCAGTAGCCGCTGGGTGATGTCTTCGCCTCTCCGGCTCAGCAGCCCCGCGAGTTGGCTCATCCCCTATGAGGTCGGCCGAAGGCGCGTTTCAGCTTATCCCTCGCCCTGATTGTCCTCGGCGGCCTCTAGGATGGAGTCTACCTGATCCTCGGTGAGCTTGGCGCCGTTTAGGAAGGCTCCCCGCCGGGGGTCTGTGCTGAGGCACGACTTCCCTATGGGATAGGGCTTCGTGAACCTCGTGAGGCCCCGGAAGGTTAGTCCGCACTTCCACCCGTGGCCTCTGCTGTAGTCCTCCTCCTCGGGGGGCATCTCCCATAGCATCTCGACCTTGTCTACGATGCCGTAGCCGACGAAGGAGTCCCGCCCCTCCGCCTTCATGGCGAGGAGTATGGGCGTCCCCCTCTTGTAGTCACGCATGATGCCCGTGTAGTACTTGTTTAGGCGGAAGACCTGTTCGAGCCAATCGTCCCTGCTTATTCTGAGGATGTAGCCGGGGCTCTCCAGTTGAAGCATCAAATCCAATTAATAGTAACTATGTAATAAAGGTTAGTCCTCGTCTTTCTCCGGCTCGAACTTCTCCTCGACGAAGTCTGTTAGTGCCTTCTGCTCGGTTTCGGCCTTGTCTAGGCTCTTCCACTCCTGCTCCTCGACGAGGCCGCCGACCTGCTCCTTGATTGATTTGGCGAGGCGTGGGCCGATGAGTGGGAGCGCGACGAGGCGCTGCAGGGGGGCGCGCTTTAGCTCGGCGATGCCTGTGAGGCCGCTGTTGTAAAGGACTCGGGCGCGTACGCGACCGATGCCCTTGAGGCGAACGAGTGGGAGTAGTTTCTTGGAGACACCATGCTTGACGCGGTCGTTTAGCTCCCCGAGCTGGCGCCTGTGGTCGGGGGCACCGATTATATCCGCGATCTCGTGGGCGCTGTAGAGGAGCCACTCGGCGTTGTGGACGGCGGAGTAGCGGTCGCCGGGCTGGACTCCGTGCTGCTCGAGGATGTCGGCCTCCGTCTTCTCGTTTATCCAGTCACCGAGGACCATGGCGGTCTTGACCTCGCCGAGGAACTGTTCACGTTCTATGTAGTCTCCGCCCTCCTGGTTGAGGGGGATGGCGAACTCCTCCTGCCTCTCCTCGGCGTAGGTCTCGACCATCTCCAGGTCGCCTCTGCGGGGGCGGAGTATGGGTCTCATGTCGGGGGTGTGGCAGATCAGGTGGAGCCAGGTGAAGTCGGTGACGTCCATGGCGCCTTTGCGGAGCCCGTTGCGGAGGACAACCGCCGTGAGGGGGTCGATGTACAGCTCCGAGACCCTCCTCCCGAAGTCGGTTGCGTAAAGGTAGTCCCCCTTCTCCTCAAGCATCTCCTCCTTGAGGAGGTAGCGGAGTACGCCCGTCGTGATGAGCTTGATGCTGGCCGGGGGGTAATTGAATCCATAGAATGTGCCGCCGAGGAAGTCAAGGAGGCCCTGCTCGGTGTGGGCGTAGTCGCTGGCGATGGCTGCGAGGGTGTGGCCGCGGAGCGCCGACTCCTGCGCGAGGCGACTATAGAGCCTCTCCGGGTCGGCGAGGATGTAGTTCTCCATCAGCTGGTCCTGCTCGTCGCTGCTGCTGGCGATGAGTATTGCCTCGCCGTAGGGGTCGTACTGGGGGCGGCCTGCGCGTCCGCTCATCTGCTTGTACTCTAGGACTGTGATGGGGTACATGCCGTAGCCGGCGACGAAGCGCTTGTAGTTGCCTATGACGACTGTTCGGGCGGGGAGGTTGACGCCGGCGGCGAGGGTGGGGGTCGCGGTGAGTATCTTGAGTGTGCCCGCCTTGAAGGCACGCTCCACGATCCTGCGGTGCTCGGTGCTGAGCCCCGCGTGGTGGAAAGACGCCCCCTTAGAGACCGCGAAGCTGAGGGTGTCGGTGAGGCTCGTCTTCTCGCCGTGGACCTCGATATCGGATGCCAGCCCCTCGAGGTCGGTCTGCGTCTTCCTGCTCTGGGTCCCGCTGAGCGCCATCGCGGCCTCACGGGCCATGCTCTCGGCGCGTCGGCGGGACTCTACGAAGATGAGGGCCTGCCCGCCGTCGAGGACACTGTTCATGGCGATGTTCAGGGCGTCCATCGTATTTAGGGGGCGGAGCTTCTTGACTGCACCATCGCGGAAGATGACCGTGTTGCCGTGGGCGACGCCCTCGTAAAGCTTCGTTGGGCGCCACTCTGTGGTGACGTACTCCGCCTTGAGCCACTCCGCGACCTCGTCCACGTTCTTTATCGTGGCGCTGAGGGCGAGGATCTGCATCTCAGGGTTCATCTGTCGTAGCCGGGCGAGGGCGATCTCCAGCGTCGGGCCGCGCTCGTCCCCAATGAGGTGGACCTCGTCCGCGATGACTAGGGTCACGTTCCCCATCCACGGGCTCCGGTGCCTCAGCAGGGAGTCACACTTCTCGTTGGTAGTGATGACTACGTCGTAGCCCTCGAGCCAGGGGCTCTTGTTGTCGAGATCCCCTGTGCTCACGCCGACGCGTATCTTGCCCCCACCGGGCTTCTGGATGCTCGAGTACTCCTCAAAGCCCTCGTACTTCTCCCAGGCGAGGGCGCGGAGCGGGCTGAGGTAGAGGACCTTGCCGCGGCGCTCGAGGACGTGCTTGAGGGCGCAGAGTTCCGCGATCAGCGTCTTACCGCTCGCCGTGGGGCTGGCGAGAACCAGGTTCTTTCCCTCCAGGACGCCCGTGTTGACGGCGTCGGCCTGAGGCGGGTAGAGCTCCTTTATCCCCTTCAGGATGAGGATCTGCTTCACCTCGTCGGGGATGGGGAGGTCCGCCACAAGCATCTTCGTTCCCGTATGGCTTCTCCGCGGACCGATATTAAGTTAGGTCTAATCCTATCCGGAGGGAAGGCGCTCGTTGGCGAGCTGGACGAGTATCTCCGCGGCTCTCTTCACCTTGGCTTCCAGCTCGGCTTTCTCTTTGCCCCTGGCGCTGATCCAGAACTTGATGCCTATGTCTCCGTAGGGTTTGACTAGGGACTTTATCCAGACGCTGGGGACGCGCCTCATCGCCTCGTCTATGAGGGGGGCGAGGGTCGACTCGTCCCTGAGAGGGAGGCTGAGAACCTCCTCGTAGTAGACCCCCTCGATGTGCTCGCTGAGGTGGGGGATGAGCTGGTTGTCGAATATCCACATCAATTCGTGTGGGACGCCGGGGAGGGAGACGACCTCGACCCCGTCGCGTGCCAGTAGCACGCCTGGGGCTCCGCCGACCCTGTTATCGAGTGGGCGTGCGCCCCTCGGGAATATCGCCATCTTCCTACGTGCCTCGGTCATCTCACCCGACTTTATTATCCCCCTCTCGTGGAGAGCCGCGTACTGCCGAGCCACTATGGCGAGCGCCTCCTCGTTGATCTCCAAGGGGAGGTTGTAGGCCTCCGCGACGCCTTTGAGGGTCATGTCGTCGTGGGTGGGGCCTAGCCCCCCGCTGGTTATGATGAGGCCGCAGCCGTCGTCCGCCGCCCTGTTGATCGCCTTGGCGATCTCGGGCACGTCGTCCTTCACGATGATGACCTCCTTCACAATCAACCCCAGGGGCTTGAGGCGCTCGATCATCCACTTCGTGTTCGTGTCGAGGATTATGCCATCGAGTATCTCGTTGCCGACGGTGACTATGGCGACTTGGCTTGTCAACTCGCTTAATGGTGCCGAGCGGTGCGTAAAGGGGTTTGCCTAGACGCCGAGGAGTCGGGCGAGGGCGGGCAGCTTGACGCCTGTTGCCCCCGTGACGACCCCGAGAACCTTCGCGTAGTGGGGCCTGTTCCCCTCCATCTCCCTGATGGCCTCGGGCCTCATGCCCCTCGTGGTCGCCCCGGCCTTCATCGTCACGGCGACGTCCGCCAATCTGCGGAGACCGGAGAAGGCCTCGAAGTAGGGGAGATCCACGAGTACCCGCGTCGAGGCGGCTACGTAGGCGTCGTAGATCGCCTGCTTGAGTGCCTCGTCTATGAATGTGGCGGCGAGGAGCCCCGTCCAGCAGAGGTCCTCCCTGAAGTCGCCGACTGTGCAGGTCGCCCAGTCGATCACGACGGGCGAGCCGTCGGGGCGGAGGAGTATGTTCCTTGGGTGGAGGTCCTGGTGGATGAGGCAGGGCGGGCTCTCGGTGAGGCCCGCAGCGTTGTAACCGAGCCACTTGATCAGGGGCTCGAAGGCCGTCTCCAGCCCGTGTTCCTCAAGCTCGGTGGCCTCTTCCCCAATTCTGCTGAGGACGCGGCGCCTCGTCCCGACTCTCTGGACGCCGGGGAGCACCTTGGCCGGGGGTATCTCGTGTAGCCGGGCCATGAGCCGGGAATTGAGGGCGAGCACCTCGCCGTACTTCTCCCTGGGGCTGCTGAAGAAGACGTCCCAGAGGACGCCGCCCTTTATCCTCTCCATCACTAGGAAGGGGGACCCAAGCGTCTCACCGCCGGCCTCGTAGGCGTAGACCCTGGGGACGGGGTAGCCGACGGAGGCGAGGCGGTGTATTACGTTGAACTCTAACTCCGCCTTCCTCCCCCCGCTGGGGCCGGAGTAGATCCTGACTACAAGGTCTAGCGCATCCCCGCCGTGTGGGACCAGCCTGAAGGCGACTATCTGGGTCTCCCAACCCACCGTGATGTCCTCGAAGTCCTCGACCTGAATATCTTCCCCGTGTAAATCTCGGAGAAACGCACCGAGGCCCTCCTCGACTTTGCGTATTTCCGTCAACAGCGCCGCCCCACTCTTGGTATGGGGCCGCCGTGGGTAAATCAGCCTGTCGGGGCGCCCGGATTTGACTCGGAGAAAGCAATAGTTGGGGGTTCGACCCCCGCGGCATCGAAGGATTTATTACACCGATTAGTTAACTATATAGATTAAATAGACCCCTATTTTAGATGAAAAAGGTTAAAAGCACCGCCCCAACCCAATCTGTTGGGTTCAGGTGAGGCTGGATGGGCTGCACCGTTGTCGTTGACGGATTCTACGGAGACACTGGGAAGGGGAAGATAATCTCATACCTTGCGGTGGCGGACGACGCCGCCGTGGTGGCGAGGGCTGGGGTGGGCCCCAACGCGGGCCACACCGTCGTCAAGGACGGGAAAGTCTACAAGCTCAGGATGGTGCCTTGCGGCTTCGTCAACCCCAAGGCGAAGATGCTCATAGGACCAGGCGTACTCATCAACCCCGAACTCGTCCTCAAGGAGGTCGCGGAGACGGGGATAGAGAAGCGCTTCGGCATCGACCCACAGTGCGCCATCATAGAGCCGAAGCACATACAGCTCGACCAGACCGACAGCAACCTGAAGAACACCGTGAAGACGACTGGGACCGGGACGGGGCCCTGCAACGCGGACCGCGTCATGCGGGTCGCCAAGATGGCCCGGGAGATACCCGAGCTGAAGAAGTACCTCGCCGACGTCCCCGCCATCGCCAACAAGGTCCTCGACGACGGCAGGAACCTCCTGATCGAGGGGACTCAGGGGACCTTCATCAGCCTCTACTACGGTCAGTACCCGTACGTCACGAGTAAGGACGTCTGCGCCGCAGCGGCTTGCAGCGACGTTGGTGTCGGGCCCACCCGGGTCACGGACGTAGTCATGGTGTTGAAGAGCTACGTGACCCGCGTCGGCGGGGGTGAACTCGACGGGGAGATCAGCCACGAGGAGGCGAAGAAGAGGGGCTGGGATGAGTACGGGACCGTCACGGGCCGCCAGAGGCGCGCCGCCCCCTTCGACTACGACCTCGCCCGGCGGGCGAAGATGATCAACGGGGCCACGATGATCGCGCTGACGAAGCTTGACGTCCTCTTCCCCGACTGCAAGGGCGCGAAGGAGTACTCGGAGCTCGGCGCGGACGCCAAGAAGGTCGTCAAGAAGATCGAGGACGAGGTCAAGACCCCCGTCTCGTTGATCGGTACCGGCCCCGGCGTGGACGAGCTCATCGACAGGCGTTAGCGCCTGAAGAACCCCTTCTTCTGCTGCTCTGTGCCTAGTTCCTTGGCGAGTTCTTCCATGAGTTCGCGCTGGCGCCTCGTCAGTTTTTCGGGGACCCTTACTGTAACGTGTACGAGGTGGTCGCCTTTGCCGTAGCGGCCCGGCATCCCCTTGCCCTTGAGCCTGATTATGTCTCCGCTCTGGGTGCCTGTTGGGACCTTTATCTTCTCCTCGCCGCCGATGACGGGGACCGTGATCTCGGCGCCTAGGGAGGCCTGCGCGACGTTTATCTCGGCCTCGTATATTGTGTCGGCGCCCTTTCGCAGGAGGTAGGGGTGGGGCTTGATCCGTACGCCGACGAAGAGGTCCCCGGCTGGCCCGCCGTAGAGGCCGGCGTCCCCCTGCCCCCGGAGTGTGAGGTACATCTCCTCGTCTATGCCCGGGGGTATCTTGACGTCTATCTGCCTCCGGGTCTCCTCGACGCCGTCGCCTCTGCACTTTGTGCAGGGCTTCTCGGCTGTGCGCCCCCTGCCCTGGCAGCGGTCGCATGTTGTGACGGTGATCATCCTGCCGAAGGGGCTTGCGACGCTCCTCTGTATCTGGCCCGTGCCGCCGCACTTGGGGCAGTTGATGACGCTTGTGCTGGGCTCGGCGCCGCTGCCGCCGCATCGGCTGCAGTGTTCGAGTCTGTTGAGGTTGAGTTCGACGGTTGCGCCGGTGGCGGCTTGCTCCAGGGTGATCTCGACCGCGGTCTGGAGGTCCCTGCCCTTCTGGGGGCCGCCGCGTTGGCGCTGGAAGCCACCGAATCCCCCACCGAAGGCTCCGCCGAAGAAGGTGCGGAGTATGTCCTCCATGTCTACGCCGAAGCCGCTGAAGTCGGCGCCGCGGAATATGTCCTCCTGGCTGTAGGCGCCGCTTATCCCGGCGTGGCCGTAGGCGTCGTACTTCTGCTTCTTCTCGGAGTCACTGAGGACGGCGTAGGCTTCGCTTATCTCCTTGAACTTCTCCTCGGAGGCGGGGTCCTTGTTCCTGTCGGGGTGGAGTTTGAAGGCGAGCTTCCTGAAGGCCTTCTTTATCTCCTCTGGGGACGCGTTTCTGTCGACGCCGAGTACCTCGTAGTAGTCGCGTTTTGCAGCCAAATGCATCCCCGGGTGCTGAGACTTCTCCGAAGAGGAGGGCTTAAAAACGTTGCCCAGCAGCCGTCAGCCTGTGGTGGGCTCGTATAGGGCTTCGAGGCGCTCGACGAGTTCCTCGAGTCTTTCTGTTAGGCCTTCCATTCTGCTGAGGAGGCGGTCGAGGCTCTTCTCGTGTTCCAGGAGGACCCTGACTATGAGGTCGAGGGCGTCTAGTTTTGTGCGCTCCGCCAAGTGGGTTCAGGATTGATTGTGGCGGTGGGGCGGAAAAGTTGGCGTTACCCCGTGTGGGGTCGCGGTTAAACAGGTTTGCCGTCCTTTTCGTCGTCGACGACCTTGTACTCGGCGTCGATGGTCTTCTTGCCCTGGTCCTGCTGGGGCTCTGCGCCGGGTGGGGGTTGCTCGGCTCCTGCCTGCTGTTGCTGGGCCGCGGCGGTCTGCTTGTATATCTCGGTGCCTGCCTCTTGGACGATCTTCGTCAGCTCGTCGGTCTTGGCCTTGATGGCTTCGGTGTCTGTGCCCTTGAGGGTCTCCTTTAGGGCGTTGAGGCTGTCGGTGATCCTGTTCTTGAGGTCACTGGGGAGTTTGTCGCCGACGTCGGTGAGGGTCTTCTCGGTTGTGTAGGCGATGCTGTCGGCGTTGTTGCGTATCTCGGCTTCCTCCTTCGCCTTCTTGTCGGCTTCGGCGTATTTCTCGGCCTCTTCCATCATGCGATCCTTCTCGCGTTGGTTGAGTTTTGTGGAGGCTTGGATTGTGATGCCCATCTTCTTGCCGGTTCCGAGGTCCTTGGCGGAGACGTTGAGGACTCCGTCTGTGTTTATGTCGAATGTGACCTCGATCTGTGGGACGCCGCGTGGGGAGGGTGGGATGCCGGTTAGGTCGAATCTGCCAAGGCTTATGTTGTCCTTGGCCATGGCGCGTTCGCCCTGTAGGACGTGTATGGTGACGGCGGTCTGCATGTCGGCTGCTGTGCTGAATGTCTGGGTCTGCTTGGTGGGTATGGTCGTGTTCCGTTCGAGGACCTTGGTCAATACGCCGCCGAGGGTTTCGACTCCTAGGCTGAGGGGGGTGACGTCGAGGAGTACGATGTCGCTGATCTCACCGGCGATGATGGCGCCCTGTATGGCGGCGCCCATGGCGACGCACTCCATCGGGTCTAGGCCCCTCTCCGGCTTCTTGCCTATTGCCTCCTCGACGATCTGCTGGACGAGTGGCATCTTTGTCATGCCTCCGAAGAGGATGACCTTGTCTATCTTGTCTCTGGTGATCTTGGCGTCCTCGATGGTGCGGTTTATGGGTGCCTTTATGCGTTCGACGATGGGGCGGGCTATCTGCTCGAGCTTGGCGCGTGTCATGGGGATGTGCATGTTCTTCGGGCCGTCCGCGCCCATGGCGAGGTATGGGAGGTCGATGTCGGTGCTGAGGACGCCGCTGAGCTCGATCTTGGCCTTCTCGGCGCCCTCCTTGAGGCGCGCCATGGCTTTGAGGTCGCTGCGTAGGTCGACTCCGTCGCTGCGGCGGAACTCGTCGACGAGGTAGTCCATTATGGCCTTGTCGACGTCGGCTCCGCCGGTCTGGGTGTCGCCGCTAGTGCTGAGGACCTCGAAGACTCCGCCGCCGAAGTCCATGACGGTTGTGTCGTTCGTTCCGCCGCCGAAGCTGAAGACGAGTATCTTGAGTTCTTTGTCGGCTTTGTCTACGCCGTAGGCGAGGGCTGCGGCTGTGGGTTCGTTTACTATGCGTGTGACCTTGAGGCCGGCGATTTCGCCTGCGTCGATGGTTGCTTGGCGCTGGTTGTCGTTGAAGTGGGCGGGGACTGTGATGACGGCCTTTGTTACTTTTTCGCCTAGGAAGGTCTCGGCGTCTCGAAGTATCTTCTGGAGGATGAAGGCGCTGATCTGCTGGGGGGTGTAGTCCTTGCCGTGGAGGGTGATGGTCTTGCTTGTGCCCATGAGGCGCTTCGCCTCGCGGACGGTGCCCTCGGGGTTTGTGACTGCCTGGCGCCTCGCGGGTTCGCCGACGAGTAGCTGGCCATCCTTCGTGAAGGCGACGACGCTGGGAAACATCTTCCCCGCGACCGTCGGCCCCTCGGCGCTCGGGATGACAACCGGTTTGCCGCCCATGACGACCGCGGCGGCGCTGTTCGTCGTTCCTAGGTCGATTCCTATGATCTTTTCTCGTTTCTCAGACATCGTTACTCTTCCTCTGTTGTGCTCGGCGCCCTCACTACCTTGACCATGGCGGCGCGTAGTACCTTGTCCTTGTAGGTGTAACCGCCCCTTATCTCCTCTACTACGGTTCCGGGTGGGCAGGTGGCGGTCTCGACTTCTAGGATGGCCTCGTGTTTGTAGGGGTCGAAGGGTTGGCCCTGTGCTTGGATGGGTTTGACGTCTTCGGTTTCGAGGAGTTTTAGGAGTTTGGCGTGGATCATGGCGTCGGCTGGGTTGTTGGTGGTTGTGGCGATGATTTGGAGTTCATCGGCGATGGTGATGAGTTGGGATAGGATTCGTGCGTTGTTTCTGTCTGTGGCTTCGTCGATGCGTTTCTGTGTCTGTTTCTGGAGGTTGTCGAGGTCTGCCTTGGCGTACTTGAGCTGGGTTGTGGTGGTTTCGAGGGTTTTGCCGGTGTCTGTGAGCTGTTTTTCGAGTTCTGCGATGCGTTCCTCTGCCTTCTGCCTCTTTGGCTTGGGTTTCGGGGGCTCGCTCATGTTGGTAGGTGTGAACGTTGTTTGGCTTATTTTCTTTGCGCTCCGTGTGCGTGTGGGTGGGGGGGAGGGGAGTGTTCGCCGTCGCCGCCGCGTTTCCGCTTGTTTGCGTCGGTTTTTCTGTTTGGGGTCTTTTTCTGGGTTCTCTGGCGGCGGAGGGCGGCGGCAGTGAGGTTTTTCTCTTCATGAGGGCTAGAGCTTCAGGAGCTTGGAGGCGTTCCCGGTGAGGATGGCGTCCTCGGCCTTGGCGTCGAGCTTGAGGCCCTTGATCCGCTTGTGTGCCTCGGCGATGTCGCCGATCTGGTGGGGGTGGTCGCTTCTCAGGACGATCTTCTCGGGGCCGAGGAAGGCGAGGGTGGACCTGAAGACGTCGGCGTCGTAGATGAGGGAGTCGACCCAGATCCTCTTCAGGTACTCGGTGGGGGGTTTGCTGATGTTGGTCTGGCACTCGGGGTAGGCGTTGTAGCCGGTGTTTATCCTGCCCCTGAGGTAGGGGTAGATGCCGCCGAGGTGGCTGGCGACTATCTTGAGCCTTGGCATCTTCTCGAATAGGCCGCTGAAGACCATGCGGAGGACGCTGAGGCTGGTGTCGTGGCCGAAGCCCATGATGGGGACGAGGCGGTAGTCTTCGAGGTACTTTGTGTTGATGGGGGATGTGGGGTGGATGAAGAGGGGGACGTCGAGCTTTACGGCCCTGTCGTAGACGGGTTGGAGGTTGAGGTCGAGGGGCTTGCCGGCGACGTTGGACATGAGGGTGCCCCCCTTAAGGCCGAGGTCCCTGACGCTGCGTTCGAGTTCGTCGGCTGCTGCGGTGGGGTCCTGAAGGGGAAGGGCGGCGAGGGCGACGAATCTGCCGGGGTGCTTCTCGCAGATGTCGGAGAAGCTGTCGTTGGCGAGCCTCGCCAGCTTCAGGCCCTTCTTGGGGTTCTCGCGCTCGACGCTCGGGGTGGTGAGGGTGAGGACGTGGGTCTCTACGCCGTGCTTGTCCATGTCGGCGAGCCTGTCGGCGATGTCTATGTGGGGGCCGACGACGACGTTGTAGTCGCCCTCGTAGTGGATGAGGAGCCTGCCCTGCTTGTCCTTCTCGACCCTGGCGTATCCGCCGGGTTTGCTGAGTTCTTCCATGTACGCCTTCGGGTAGAAGTGGCTGTGGAAGTCGATCATGTCTTATCCGTACCCTTGTTTTACGTTCAGAATAAAAGGAAAGTGGGCAGGACGGGCTGCCCTTTCGGGGTGTTAGGTGGCTCGTTCTTTGGCTATGTCGGCAGCGGTGTGGGGGATGGCTCGTAGGAGGTCGGTGGTGTTCATCTCGATGCCGTGTAGGTGATGGCCGGAGCCGAAGTTGACGTGCTCCAGATCGAGGACGTGTTGGTCGATGGTTAGGGGGATGCTTAGGGCGAGGGGGCAGACGGCGCCGGGGTCGACGCCTGCGGAGGCGCGTACCTCGTCGGGGCTGGCGACGCTGAGCTTCTTCCCCGTATGCTTCTTGGCCTTGAGGAAGTCGACTCTGTCCTTGCCGACGAGGAGGAAGGCGTAGCGGCCGCCGGAGTCGTCGCGCATGATGACTGTCTTGCATATCTCGTCGACTTTGATGTCGCCTTTGCTGTAGCGGGCGACGTCGGCGACGGTCATGGCGTGGTCGGTGAGGTCGATGAGGCGGTAGGGGATGCCCCTCTCGTGGAGGATTCGCTCGGCCTCGAGCATGGTGCTGCTAGGGTGGTATCACGATAAATAGGCGATGGTTCAACTTGCGCCACCATAGATAACATTTTTTTTCGAATTTGCCTATTTTGTGGGTTTTCTATTTAAGAAAAAAATGTGAAGGATGGCCCCCTTCTCATGCCTAAGATTTATTGTTCTTCGGTGAAAAGTCTTTAATCTCATGGAAAGACGTTGGATCTATGAGAAAAATAGGCATAGTGATCCTGTTTTTTTTCCTTTTTCAGGCTGTGATTCTATTTCCGAGCTTGTTAGATGGTAGTTCAGCTCCTGTCTTGCCTTCGGCGTCTTCTCTCCCGGTGTCGAGTGTCGGCGCAGTAAACGCCTCGTCAACACTAGATTCTCTCATTTTTAACGTCATCAGGCTTGAGGACCCGACGGGGGACGCATCGCCTGGGGCGCCTAGCTACGTCGACATAAAGAGCGTGACCATCCAGCAGCTGGGGAAATACGTTCAATTCATCTGGGAGGGGAATGGCCCCCTGTCTAACCAGGACCAGCAGTACTACTTCCTCTTCTTCGACACGGATCTGAATCTTTCTACAGGGCAGAACTGGGGGGGTAGGGTCGGCGGGGAGTTCAAGATTGTGATCCAGGATCAGGCGTACTTGATCTACTTCAACGCAGGTGGAGAGGTCCTGAGGCAGGTATCACGTCCAGTAACCTACGAGGATAACCAGTTTTTCCTCAACATCGAGTACTCCGACGTCCCCTCGGGCGTCTTCAACTTCTACTTCGAAAGCTCCGGGGGCACACCTCACACTGACCTGGGTAGGGTGGTCAGGGTCGAGCTCCAGGCGCCGAGGGGAGACATTCGGCTCAAGATAGGCTCGCCGAATATGGTCCTGGAGGAGAAGCCGGCGCTGATCAACATACCCAAGAAGACCGAGCCAGTGCAGTTATCCCCCTATTTCCTCGTCGATGGCGTTGAGACGCCGGCTCCCACTGGAGACATAACATACAGCGTATACCACCCATGCGCGAACATCCCTGGCAGAGAGTATCTAACACGGACAATCTCCATAGACGCTCAAGGCGTCGCAAGATACGTAAATGAGGGCTACCTCTTCGTCACAGCCCACTCGAAGGCAACTCTGCTCAACTCAGAACCTGTAATCCTCGCCACCGGCGACGTCTACGGAACCCCACAAGACCGCGTCCTAGCGGTCTTCCCAGACTACTCCCCAGCTAACAACACCTACACATTCAAGACGATGATGACGACGTACCCCAACTACATCCGGATGGTAAATCAGGCCTACAACAAGACCTCGGGGCTCTACCTAGGCTTCAAACCGTTTAACGGGGATCGCCAAATCTTCGCGCTGCTCGTCATCCCCGGCGCACAAGGCGGATGTGACAACCCCCTGCAGACACACCCAAAATGCTACATGGATGAAATCGGTAAACCCCAATATTGGTTAGTAATACACGAGATGGGGCACAACTTCGCCCGAGAAACCCTCTCCAAACTACTCTACACAAAGAATTATCTCATCAACGGCGCCGGCTTCGGGGAAGGCGTAGCCTCCCTACCAGTAATTTACACCGCCAAGGACCTCTACGATTGCCCTGAGCGATATGGATTGACAAAAACGGACTTCGAATGGACATACTATCGCGACTTCAACCAATGGGACTCACCCTCCTCTAAGGAAAACCTCGACACCTTCGAAAGAGGCATCAGAGATGGTACAATAAAGGGAATATTCGATGAAGACGCGGATTTCGATGGCGTCGCCACATTCTGCAGCTTCTTCCAACAATACGTACACGACTACACCACCGATGAAAACCCCTACAAACAGGACGTGATCAGGAGATTCCTCTCAATCACCTCGGACGCAGAACTCATAGACTTCGTCGACGAGAAAGTAGAAACCTACTGGGCCGCCGCCTTCAGCGCAGCCGTAGGCCACGATGTCAAACAGAAACTACTATTCTGGGGCTTCCCAATAGACGACCAATACTACAACACCCTCTACCCCAAGCTCCTAACCCGAGCCAACCAACTCTACGAGACATATCTGACAGAGGGAAACCAGGCTCACCTATCCATCGAAGTCACGGATTCTCGAATCGACGTCGCTTCACAACCCGAGTTCACCGTCGAAGGCCACTACCTGAGGGGCGTCGAGCAATTCCAAGGCCTAGTGACTATTAACGACAACCAGCTCACGCAGGGCGTCTGCGGGAAGAAGAACTACAGGGTCACGGCGATCACGGATCAACTGTATGGGTCGGTTGAGTTCGTCTCGAACGTGGTCAGCTGTGTCTTCGACAGGGTGAAGGTAGTGGGTGTGGGTGCCGCGTCGGACTCCGTCGATCTGGGGGAGAAAGTCGTCATCTGGGCCAAGGCCGTCTACGAATACGACGGGGAGGTCTACGACGGGGGGAAGGGCGGCCTCTATCTGAACGGCAACTCGATGACATGGTCGAACGCAAACGACCGGTGGGAGTTGCAGGTAACCAGCTACGTAGCGACGAATTCCAGTTATAAGGTCACTAGGGTCGATGACAGGAAGTACGGCTTGTCCGTGTTGAGCAATGAACTTGCGCCTGTGGAGGTGGTGTGGCGGGCTCCCGCGCCGCAGGCAACCACGCAGCCACCGGCGACCCAGCAGCCGCAAGCGCCCGCTCCGCAGCAGATCCCCGGCTTTGACCCCCTCTCGGTGGTTTTAGGGGTGCTTCTGGCCGTGGTTGCTCTTTGCGTGGGGATCGGTGGCTCGCGTCGAACGTAGGTGAGGCGTCGTCGAGGACAATATGGTGGCACTCGACGGGCTCTGCCGGTATGGGGGCGACGGGTATAATGGGCGACGGTCCAACCTACGCCATCACAGATAACAAAAAAAATATTTTTCTCTTTATAAATGCATGAAAACCATCCCAAGAGATAGTTATTTTAATGTGTCAATAATAGGTGGAATCATGGAAGACCTTCTGCTAAAGAAACGTGAGGTAATCGAGAAAAACCTGCCTGAGCTCATGAAGCAGGTAAGGGGCGCTAATCAGGAAATACTAAAACTCTTGGATGGACCGCTCAAAGACGAGAAAACCAGCTTCAAGATACAGTTCGACATCTTTCAGAAACTCAACTTGGGCGGCGAGTTTGGAAAGGACTCTTCGACGAAGATGGATGGTCAGCAACAGCTTGAACTCGCCAAGCTCTATTTTAATAACGCAAAGATGATGGTCGGAACTCTCGATAAGAATGCAAAAAAATATTATGCCTCATACATGAAAAGCATTGATGAACAGATGAAGTTGTACCAAGATCAGTTAAAGTATATTGACGATGAACTAAAGAAAGTTGAGGATGACGATAAACGTCGCACTCTTGAACAGAAAAGGAATGAACTCTATAAAAGTGCATCCTAATATTTTATTTGCAGGTGGTTATCTCGTTTTTTTGTGGCTAAGCCCGCTTTCGTATCTCCCATAGCTCCACGACTAGGTCTGCTGGGAGGCCGGTGGGGTCGAAGTCGGGTGTCTCCGAGGCGGCGCAGCCGGCGCGGTCGGTCAGCTCTATGAGGCGGTAGGGGATGCCCCTCTCGGTGAGGATTCGCTCGGCTTCGAGCATCGTTCTGGTATCAGGATGACGAGTTAAATAGGCGACGATCCAACTTGCGCCACCATAGATAACGACGGCTTCTTCGGGGCTGAAACATCAAACCATTAGGACAGTCGTTTGAGAGCTTCATGTAACTCCTCGTATTCCTCGCGGAGCTTGATTATCTCTCGGCGGTTGTCGACGCTGCTCTGGAGGTTTAGGAGGTCGAGGGCGCTGTAGACGCCGTCGCTGCCCATCTGGTATATAGCTGCGGCGCTCTCGTCGTCCCAGACGCGGATTAGGGCCTCGAAGGCCGCGTGTCGCTCGGTGTCCTTTAGAGCCATCTTGAAGTGTTTGTCTAGTCCGGCGGCGGTTTCGCGGAGCCTCATCCGGGGGCTTGATGCGGTGAGTCGTCCCATGGGTGAGGGCTTATTGAGTTTAGCTTAAAAATGGGGCGCAGAGGTGGCGAGGTGAGAGGCGGATAAAAGAGCCTCGTTTTACGCATCTATGCCCTCTTTCGTATCTCCCAGAGCTCCACGACCAGGTCCGCGGGGTAACCCGTCGGGTCGAAGTCGCTGGTCTCGGACGCCGTGCAGCCGACGCGGTCGAATAGCTCCTCTATGGTCCTTGAAGAGTGGTGCTGTGCCTCGCCGATGGTCTGGTAGAGGTAGACGGCGGAGGGCATGATGGCGGGGTAGCCCATCTCGTATAGGGCGTAGGCGGAGGCGCCGCGGTCGAGGGTGGTGGGGAAGTCCTGCGCCCTCTGCCTGATCCTGTGCCCCCTGTGGGTGATGTCGACGTCGAGGCGGAAGGCGAAGTGGGTGCGCAGGTAGCCCTCGCGGTGTAGGAAGGCGCCCACCTCCTCTATGGCGCGCGTGAGTCGGCGGTGGTCCTCCTCTGATTCTAGCTTCGTTGGGAGGTCGAGTTTGAGGTAAGCGACCATGCTGGAGAAGAATCGCTTACCAACGCGCCTCGTGAACTGGCGGCGCTCCGCGATGAGTGTCTCCGGGTCACTTATGCGGCGGGCTAGCTCTTCGTACGCTGATCTGTAGAAGGCGTAGCTGAGGGCGTCGAATTCCCCCGACTCCACGGCGGCCCGGTGCTCCACGAAATCCCCGACAAGCGTGGGCCTCGCCTCGCGCCCGTAGACGACGCGTATGTATTGTTCGGCGTAGCGGGCGACCTCCGATGCGTCATCTTGGAGCATCTCCCAGTTGGCGTGGATGGCGTCCGCCATGAATCCTAGGAAGTGTTCCCCCATGGGCCACCAGTCAGCGTAGTCCCGGTAGGGCTTCGCGGCGACGATCTCTTCGAGGGTGGGTCTCATCGCAGTTCTTTAGTTCTGTAGCCTCACCGGGTAAAGCACTTTTGTAAAACTGCGCGTACCTCGCCGAGGCGATTATAAAATAAACATCTTCAGACCCCAAAGCACCATCAGATGCAGGGGATAATACGCGTAGAAGAAATACTTCCTGAAAAGGGTGCTACGTGTCTGCTCCCCGACTCCGCTAAACGGATACCTCCCGCCATCACACAGGAGAATCAACGGCAGGGCAAGCACGGCGAACGGCTGATACCAGGAATCCCTAATCAGCAACACCAGATTAACCAGCACGAACAGGCTCGCGCCCGTTTTCCAGTTTCTCCTCAGCAGGTAGAAGAACAGCACGGTGGCGGCGCCGTAGACCCCGTAATCAACGGGAACGATGATTGAAGCAGCTAACGGGATGACAAATGCGACGCTGTTCTTTTCGATGAAATATATCATGATCAGGCCCAGGGACAACGTGAAGAATATGTTCAGCTCCTCCCACGGCTCTACGCCGTTGGCCAGGGAATAGGGGACCTGGGATAGTAGCGCGAAGAAGAGTAGCCTGTTGAAGTAGCCCCTCATGTTTCTCGTGCTCTCCGTTCCCAGCACGAGGAGGTAGGCGAACAGTGGGAACGCGATCCTGCCAATCACTCGAAAAATCGGGTACTGTGGAAAAAATAGTAGACCGATGTGGTCAACCGTCATGGTGACTATTGCTATCCACTTGAGAAGCTCCCTGCCTAGATCGTATTTCCTCGCGTCAGGGATACCCAAGGCGTCTCCCATAGTTCGCATTAGTCTGCGGGGCAACCGGGTAAAGCACTTTTCCCGAATCCCGGGCCCCGTCATCTTTCCATCGAGGCCGTCGACAGTTCACGAAAAACATCTCCGGGGTTTTACCACTCCTCGATTCTCAGCCCGGGTATTCTGGCGTAGTGTCTCGTGTTTCGGGTGGCGAGCGTCTGGCCGTGCCTCAGCGCTATGCCGGCTATGAGCGTGTCTTCGGCTCCTATTGGATGACCTTCGGCGAGGAGACTTGAGGCGATCCTGCCCGTGTAGAATGAGGCTTCGAGGTCGAAGTCCAGTATGCTGAGATCCCCGAGGAGGCTAGCGATCTCGCGGAGGTTCGCTTCGCGTTGTTTGGATCGCCATCCGCCGAGGAAAAGTTCGTGGGCGTTAACAGGGGTCGTGTAGGCGGTTTCGCCTCTGGGTCCGAGTCGTTGGATGTAGTCTGTGGCTTGCGGGTCTCCGTGTAGCAGGGAGACGAGTATATCGGTGTCGAGGCAGACCATGGCGGGGTCACCGGGGCTCGGGTCGTCGCATGGTGGCCTCTATCTCGGCGAATATCCTGTCGAACTCCTCATCCGTGCCCACCCACTTCCCGCTGTGGGATACGAGCGATCCCTTACTTTTAGGAGTGAGGAGCCGCTTAATGACCTCCGTGAAGCTCTCCCCGGGCTGCTTGTGACTGGCGAGGATGTCATACGCCTCCTCTGAGATGGTTATAGTCTTATGCGCCATAGTGGCCCCCGATGATCCGTGTATTTTATGTGTATTTAATCCTATGTGCTGTGGCGGGACCCCAGCATATCTAAGAGGTTAACGGGATGAGAGAGATTTTCCCTCTTGTTTCTTCTTACAAATGAGAAGGCTTCCCTCGCGATGTATTTCGACTTCTCTATCCCCCCCTTAATATTTCTCTGCGCCAAGACAGTAGAAGGAGTATCCGGCCTCGACGGTCAGCCTTCTTTATCTCGATGAGAAACCTATCCGTCGGATTACTCAACGTCTATCTTGTCCTCTGATCGCTGTTGGCGAGATTAAGGCGGTGTCACTAGAGCTTCTTCCCTAGCTCGGTGACTGCTCTGTCCACCTGCTCCACGCTCGTCCCTATGTAGGTGTGGGGATTGAGCCACTCATCCATCTCGGCGGGGGTGATGAGGCGCGT
>Ga0315297_10000171_pt1 | contig 35115 bp, 30 predicted proteins | sample YL17G15_0_MG_FD_203628 | JGI IMG/M metagenome (GOLD analysis project Ga0315297, IMG submission 203628) | Sediment microbial communities from Yellowstone Lake, YNP, Wyoming, USA - YL17G15_0 | ecosystem: Environmental > Aquatic > Freshwater > Lake > Sediment | place: USA: Wyoming | collected...
CGTAGTGGCCCTGGACGCCAAACTGAATCTGGACGATAACGCGCTCTTCCGCCACCTGGAACAGGCCAAGCTCCGGGATGTCAACGAGGAGGACTTCCTCGAGGTGGAGGCCAGCCAGCATAACCTGAATTATATCCGCCTGGACGGGAACGTGGGCTGCATGGTCAACGGGGCGGGCCTGGCCATGGCCACCATGGACATCATCAAGTATTGCGGGGGCGAGCCAGCCAACTTCCTGGATGTGGCGGGGGCCGCAAACCCGGATACCGTCGGGAACGGCTTCCGGATCATTCTCAAGGATCCGAAGGTGAAAGCCATCCTGGTCAACATCTTCGGCGGGATCGTCCGCTGTGACCGGGTGGCATCCGGAATTGTTCAGGCCGCCCGCGAGCTCCAGAAGGAAGGAAAAATCCGGGTTCCTCTGGTGGTTCGGCTAGACGGAACCAATGCCAAGGAGGCCGGGCAGATTCTGAGGGATTCGGGTCTGAATATAATCGAGATCCAGGGATTGAAAGCGGCCGCGGAAAAGGTGGTATCACTGATAAAGTGAGGCGTCCGAAGACATTCATCCCGGGCCCGAAGTCAAAATAGAAAGACAAGAGAGATTGGACAAATCAAAATCGGGCGTCGGACATAAACCATGAAACGAGGTTAGTAACATGAGCATCATAGTTGACCAGAATACTCGTGTGGTAGTCCAGGGAATCACCGGCGGTGAAGGCAGCTTCCATGCCGCCCAGATGAAGGCCTACGGGACCAAGGTGGTGGCCGGAGTCACGCCGGGCAAGGGCGGCACCCAGCACGAGGGCACCCCGGTTTTCAACGGGGTGGCGGAAGCGGTCCGGAAGGAGGGTGCCAACGCTTCCATCATCTTCGTGCCCGCCTCCTTCGCCACCGACGCCATCATGGAATCGGCCGACGCCGGGATAGCCGTCATCATCTGCATCACCGAGGGCATTCCGACCCTGGACATGGTCAAGGCCGTCCGCTACGTCGCGGAGAAGAAGGCCCGCCTGATCGGACCAAATTGCCCGGGGATCATCAGCCCGGGAAAATGCAAGATCGGGATCATGCCGGGGGATACCTTCCTCTCCGAGGGTAAAAAAAAGGTGGGGCTGATCTCCCGGAGCGGCACCCTAACCTACGAGGCGGTCAAGCAGCTTTCCGAGCTCGGGATCGCCCAGAGCACCGCGATCGGGATCGGCGGAGATCCCATCGTGGGCTCGATTTTCACCGATCTGCTTCCCCTGTTCGAGGCCGACCCGGAAACCGATGGGGTGCTGGTGATCGGCGAGATCGGGGGCAACGCCGAGGAAGACGCCGCCCGCCTGGTCAAAGCCCGGATGAAAAAACCGGTGGCCGCCTTCGTGGCCGGGATGACCGCGCCCCCGGGGCGCCGGATGGGCCACGCCGGGGCCATCATCAGCGGGGGCAAGGGTACCGCCACCGAGAAAATCCAGGTTTTCCGCGAGTGCGGCGTGGCGGTGGCGCAGAGCCCGGCGGAGATCGGCTCCACCGTCGCCAAGATGCTGAAACTGGCCTAAATCCCGAGCCGACTTACATTATTTCCATCAAATCCTTTTGGGTTTTTTCATATGAGATTGAACCTGGTGGGTTGCCTCTGGACTTCCCAGTCCTTAAAGTGGTAATTTTTTATCTGAATTTTTCCCAGGACGAATGAAGATGCCAGCCAAAAGGCCGAGAGGCAAAGTACACATGGCGGCGGAACGCTGCAAGGGCTGCGGTTTCTGCATCGAGTTCTGCCCCTTGAAAGCCCTCCGGGCCTCGGGGGCCTTGAACCGGGGCGGTTTTCATTTCCCCGAAATCGTCGCCCCGGAAAAATGCAGCGGCTGCAATATGTGCGGGATGATCTGTCCCGATTTTGCCATCTGGTCGGAGAAGTTGGTCCGTGAAAAAGACGAAGCCGAAGCCGAAGATTAAGGAATTGGTTCACCTCACCGCCGACCCCAGGGGGGTGCTGACCGGCGTGCATTTTATGAACGGTGACCAGGCCGCCTGTGAGGGAGCCCTGGCGGCGGGCTGCCGCTTCGTGGCCGGCTACCCGATCACCCCCTCGACCGAGATCGTGGAGCGCTTCGCCTCCCGGATTCCCACCGTCGGCGGAATCTTCATCCAGATGGAGGACGAGATCGCGAGCTCGATCGCCATCCAGGGGGCGGCCTGGGCCGGATTGAAGTCCATGACCGTGAGCTCGGGCCCCGGGTTCTCCCTGATGATGGAGCACGTCGGTCTGGCCGCGATGCTCGAGACCCCCTGCGTTTTCATCGATGTCCAGCGGGCCGGGCCTTCCACCGGTCTCCCCACGCTTCCCGGGCAGGCGGACATGATGCAGGTGCGGTGGGGCGCCCACGGGGATTATGAAATCATCGCCCTGGTCCCGAATTCCCCGCAGGAATGTTTTGACCTCACCATCCAGGCCTTCAATCTCTCGGAGGAATTCCGGGTACCGACCTTCGTGATGATGGATGAATGCGTCGGGCACATGGCCGAGCGGGTGGTGATTCCCCCGGCGGACAAGATCAAGATTTTCAACCGCCGTTATACCACCCTGCCCCCGGAGGAGTATCTTCCCTACCGGACCGGCAAGGATCTGGTTCCCTGGTTCGTCAAGGCCGGCACCGGCCGGAGGTTTCACATCACCGGGCTGACCCACGATGAGCGCGGCTATCCGATGATGAACGCCGAGACCCAGGGGAAACTGGTCCGCCGCCTGGTGGACAAGATCCGGGCTAACGCGGAACAGATCGTGCGCTACGAAGAGGAGGACTGCGAGGGCGCGGAGGTCGTCGTGATCTCCTACGGGATCACCTCGCGGGTGGCGAGCCGGGCGGTGGAAATGGCCCGCAAACAGGGGATCAAGGTCGGCCGCTTTCGGCCGGTCGTGGTCTGGCCGTTTCCCGAGAAGAGGATCCGCCAGCTGGCGGGGATGGTGGGGGGATTTGTCGTGGCCGAGCTGAATTACGGCCAGATTTCCCTGGAAGTGGAAAGACTGGTGGCCGGCAAGGTGCCGGTTACCCTCGTCCCCCACGGGGGGGGAACGGTGCACCAGCCGGAGGATATCCACCGGGCGATCCGGGAGATCGTCAGACTGTGAGACCAACAGTCCAAACAGTCCAGCAGACCAACAGTGAAAAGGCAATTGAAAAAAGAAGAGTCAATCAGCCTGGAACCGCGACCGCAAAATCCGATTGAGAGCCTGATCCGGGTGGAACGCCTGCCCCACATGTGGTGCCCGGGCTGCGGGATCGGGATTTCGATGGGGGCCTTTACCCGGGCGGTGGTGGAGAGCGGGATCGATCAGAATTCCCTGTCCGTGGTTTCCGGGATCGGCTGCACCGGCCGGGTTGCCGGGTATCTCCGGCTGGATTCCTTCCATGTCACCCACGGCCGGGCCGTACCCTTCGCCACCGGGCTCAAGCTGGGCAATCCCAAGCTCAAGGTGGTGGTTTATTCCGGCGACGGGGACCTGATGGCAATCGGGGGCAACCACCTGATCCACGCGGCCCGGAGGAATGTTCCCCTAACCGTGATCCTGATCAACAACTTCAATTACGGGATGACTGGCGGCCAGTTCGGCCCGACCACGCCGATGGAAGCGTTCGGAACTACCGCTCCCTACGGCAACTATGAATACCCGTTTAATCTGCCTTACTTGATGGATGTCTGCGGAGCCGACTACGTGGCCCGCTGGACCGTTTACCATGTCCGCCAGCTGACCCGGTCGATCACCGAGGCCATGAGCAAGGACGGTTTTAGTTTCATCGAGGTGATCACCCCCTGCCCGGAGCTTTACCTGCGCCGGAACCGGCTGGGGGACGCCTTGAAGGAAATGATTTACCTGAAGGAAAATTCCCGGATCCAGAATGGCGCCGAAACCCGGACGGTGGCGATTGAAAAAAGCCGCGGGGAGATCATCATCGGAAAGTTCGTGGACCGGGAAAGGCCCGGATACATCCAATCCCTGGACGGGCATCTCCAGAAGGTTCTGGGGGCCCGCTACCAGCGGCCTCCATTCTGGGAGAAATAGGGATTCATCCGGAGAAGGCCATGGCCAAGCTTTTAAAGAAAGTACAACTGGAAAACCCCCAGATCGAGATCCGGATCAGCGGATTCGGGGGCCAGGGGGTGATCCTGGCCGGTTTTATCATCGGCCGGGCCGCGGCGCTTTATGAGGGGAAGCAGGCGGTCTTAACCCAGAGCTTCGGGCCAGAGGCCCGGGGCGGCTCCTGCAGTGTCCAGGTGATCCTGGGTGATAAGCGGATCGATTATCCCTATGTCGTTCAACCCCGGGTGCAGGTCTGCATGTCCGATGAGGCTTACCGCAAATATGGCGGCTACCTGGGCCCCCACGCGATCCTCCTCTACGAGGAAGACATTGTCCGGGTCAACCGGGAGGAAGTCGCCTCCTGGGGCAACCGGGCTCTGGGCATTCCGGCCACCCGGCTGGCCGAGGAGGTGGGCAAGCGTCTGGTGGTCAATATCGTGATGGTGGGTTTCTTCGTCGCGGTGACCGAGTATCTGAAGCCGGAGTCGGCCAAGAAGGCGATCCAGGATCTGGTCCCGAAGGGAACGGAGGAACTGAATTCCAAGGCCTTTGAACGGGGATTTAAATATGGGAAGAAAATATTATCCCAGATTAATAAGGATAGAAGCTCTGGATAACCCGCCGAAGTAAGGGAATCACCCGCTAAAATATTTTAAGTCCGGATCGGAATTTTCAAACAATCGGAAAAGGGAAGAATAAATGGAGCAAACCTTAGTCTTAATCAAGCCGGATGGGGTTAAGAAGCATTTGATTGGAGAGATCATCAAGCGTTTTGAGAGCACGGGCCTGGATATCCGGGCCATCAAGCTGGTCCGGATCAGCCGGTCACAGGCAGAGGGGTTTTACCAGGTTCACGCGGGGATGCCCTTTTTCGAGGAGCTGGTCCAGTTCATGACCTCCGGCCCCATTATCGCCGCGGTGCTGGAGGGGGAAAGAGCGATAATGAGGGTGCGGGAAATTATGGGGGCCACCGACCCCAAGAAGGCGGAGAAGGGCACCATCCGGAATGATTTCGCGGATTCCATCCGGTATAACGTCATCCACGGCTCCGATTCGAAAGCCTCGGCCGAATACGAGATTCCCTGCTTCTTCAACCGGTTGGAGATCATTGGAATCCAGGCCGGGTAATTCAGGTAAAAATAGTTTCGAGTTTCTGGTTTATTGTTTCGGGTTTGGTTGTTTTTTATCGAAAGTTATTCCCGTCCCGCATCAGAGTGCGGGATAAACTCCAGCGGGAATCCATATTTAATTACTGGATTCCCCCGTATCAAGTACGGGGCAGGCTAGATCAAGTCCGGAATGACAATCGAAACTCCGAAATGAAAGCGGTTAAGTAATCACAAGTTAGGGAAATAATATCTCGGTTTCAAATTATGCCAATCTTGAAGGGAGAATGAAGAGGAAACGAATGAAAAGCCAGAAAACGACCAAATCAATCTCGGCGGGTAAAAAAAGAGGCCGGCTTTTCGAGGCCGGGACCATCGGGGTGATCGGCGGGGTGGGGCTTTACGAAATGCCCGGGCTTACCGAGATCAAGGAGATTCGGGTCAAGACGCCCTTCGGCGACCCCTCCGACCCGTTCGTGGTCGGCCGGATGGGCGGCCGGCGCCTGGCCTTCCTGGCCCGTCACGGCCGCGGCCACCGGATCCCGCCCGGGGACATCAACTTCCGCGCCAACATCTTCGGCTTCAAGCTCCTCGGGACCGAGCGCATCTTCTCGGTCAGCGCGGTGGGGAGCATGCGTGAGGAGATCCATCCCGGCGATATCGTTCTGCCCGACCAGTTTTTTGACCGGACCGCCGCGAGGCCCCGCACCTTCTTCTCCCGCGAAATCGTTGCCCACGTGGCCATGGCCCACCCGGTCTGCCCGGTGATGGCCGGGATCCTGGCCCGGGTCGGAAAGGAAAAGGGTTTCCGTTTGCACCGGAAGGGGACCTACATTTGCATTGAGGGGCCGCAGTTCTCCACCCGGGCGGAATCCGATATCTACCGCCAGTGGGGGATCTCGGTGATCGGGATGACCAATCTGCCGGAAGCCCGCCTCGCCCGCGAGGCCGAGATCTGCTACGCCACGGTCGCGATGGTGACCGATTACGACTGCTGGAACGAGCGGGAGGGCGAGGTTGAGATCGAGGACGTGATCAGGGTGATGAAGGCCACCATCGGCAAGGCCAAGGAGATGATCGCGGGAGCGGTCCCCCATTTGCCGGAAGAGAGGAATTGCGTCTGCAGCCAGGCCCTTAAGGACGCCATCGTCACCGACCCGAAGGCCATCCCTGCCCGGCTTCGTAAAACTTTGGATCCAATTCTCAAGGGGAGAGTGTAGCCGGGAATGTCAAAGTTCAAAATCCAAATCAATATTTTCACCCTCTCCCTTTCCCTCTCCCCTCGAGGGAGAGGGCGGGGGTGAGGGGGTCGTAATTTGACTTTTGAGCTTTGGTTTTTTATTTGAACTTTGAGCTTTGAACTTTGAGCTTTGACCAGATGAAAGATCAATATTTCGAATCCGTCATCGGCCTCGAGGTCCACGCTCAGCTTCTGACCCAGTCTAAAATATTCTGCGGCTGCTCGACCCGGTTCGGGGACCAGCCGAACAGCCATACCTGCCCGGTCTGTCTGGGGATGCCCGGGGTCCTGCCGGTGATCAACCGGAAGGTGGTGGAATTCGCGATCATGACCTCCCTGGCCCTGCATTGCGAGGAAATCCCCTCCCGCTCGATCTTCGCCCGGAAAAATTATTTCTACCCGGACCTGCCCAAGGGCTACCAGATCTCCCAGTATGAGTCGCCTCTGGCACTCCGGGGCTGTCTCGAGATCCCCGCGGGTGAGAACAAGCTCCGGAAGATCGGGATCACCCGGATCCATCTTGAGGAGGATGCCGGGAAGCTCGTGCACGGGGAAGGCACGGAATCCGGATCAAGCTTCGTGGATTTGAACCGCGCCGGGGTGCCCCTGATGGAGATCGTCTCGGAGCCGGATCTCCGGACCCCGGAAGAGGCGGGGGATTATCTCCGCCGCCTGGCCGCGATCCTGGTTTACCTGGGGGTCTGCGACGGCAAAATGGAGGAGGGGTCTTTGCGCTGCGACGCCAACGTCTCCATCCGCCGCCGAGGGGAAACCGCCCTGGGGGTCAAGACCGAGCTCAAGAACATGAACTCTTTCAAGAACGTGGAAAAGGCCCTGGCGAAAGAGATCGAAAGGCAGATCGAGCTCGTCTCGAAGGGGAAAAAGGTGGTCCAGGAGACCCTGCTCTGGGATCCCGATAATGAAGTCACCCTGCCGATGCGGGGCAAGGAAGAAGCCCACGATTACCGCTATTTCCCCGAGCCGGATCTTCTGCCTCTAGTGCTGGAAAATTCCTGGGTCGAGGAGCTGAAAAAGAAAATCCCAGTTCTCCCCCAAAAAAGAATAAATACTTATATTAATGAATATGGACTGAGTCAGTATGATGCAGAAGTTCTTGTGGCGACTAAGCCTGTGGCAGATTGTTTTGAAGAGACCGTTAGAATCTATCCGAATCCAAAAAAGGTTGCTAACTGGATGACAGGAGATTTTTTAAAATTTTACTGGGCCGAAGGCGGCGGTCAGGTAAAAATTACCCCGGAAAATCTGGCCAAAATAATCGATATGGTGGAAACTGAAAAAGTTTCTGGAATCATCGGGAAGAAAGTGCTTGAGGAGTCGTATTCATCGAAGAAGGATCCAGAAGAGATAGTTCTTAAGAAGGGCCTGGCCCAGGTCTCAGACGAGTCGGCTTTAATAGGGATCATTGACGAAGTGATAAAGGAAAACCCCAAGGAAGTGGAACGCTTCAAATCCGGTGAGGAGAAACTTCTTCAGTTCCTAACCGGTCAGGTGATGAAGAAAAGCAAAGGTAAAGCCAACCCCAAGCGGGTGGGCGAGCTCCTCAAATCCCGCCTCGGCAAATAGCCAATAATCAAATCCCCACTTTCAAATATTTATTCATAAGCAACTAAATAAGGCCACTGGAAAACTCTTAAAATGTCACCCTGAGCCCTTCGCTCTTTGTCATTCCTTCATTTCATTCAGGACGGCGCCTGAATCATTCACTTTCTGTCATTCTGAACCCTTCGCAATTTGTCATCCTGAGTCCTTTGCTCACTGTCATTCTGAACGAAGTGAAGAATCTCAATGTGCTCAGGATAAACTCCGCGAAGGATCTGAAAATGCTCAGGGTAAACTCCGTGAAGAATCTCAAGGCGCTTATCAGGGTAAACGCCAGCGAAGGGTCTGATTTTAAAAGTCTTTCAGATGGAAGAGAGATTCTTCGCCTCCCTCCTTCGCCAATCCATCCTTCGCAGAAACACTGCTTCGGAGGACAGGGGCTACGGAGGACAAGTCGGCTCAGAATGACAGGAAAGGTATTTTACGATGGTCTCAAAATAAAGATATCCCGTGGCCTCTGCCGCGGGAAGATTCATTTTGATTTCGATTTTTTGTTTTGAACCGGTTACTGGCGACCCCTCGTGTTATCCTCGAGGCAAGCCTGCTCCTGGCTACTAACAACCTATCATTTGGTCTTCTTCAGCTTTTTCAGTTTTTCCTTGGCGGTCTTGGCGGAATCGGACTTGGGGAACTTGGAGACTAAAGTCTCGAAGGCCATCCGGGCTTCCTTCTGCTGGCCGAGTTCGAGGAAGGAAAGACCCAGTTTCAGATAAGCGATGGGCGCTTTGGCACTTTTCGGGTATTTCTCGATCACCTCGTTGAAACTCAGGAGGGCCCTTTCATAATCCTTGAGGTGGAAGTAACACTCCCCGATCCAGTAGCGGGAACTGTCGGAAAACTGGCCGCTCGGGTAAAGCCCGATGAGCTTCTCGAACTTGGCCCGGGCCAGGTCGTATTTGTTCCCCTGGTAATTTGAATAGGCTTCCCGGTAGCCGGCCTCCTCGTTGGCCCATTTCGGGGTCAGTTTTTGGGAGTCCACCTGCCCGCCCGGGGAGATGATCCCCTCCAGCTTGGCCAGGCGGTCAAGCTGCTCCCGGGCCCGGTCGGCCTGCAGCTTGACCTGGGCGGCCTGTTCCTGGACTTCTCCCTCCAGGGTTTTCAACCGGGAAAACAGGTTTTCCCCTTCCTCGAATTTTCCCCCGAGGGAGAGGATGGTTTGCTTGATCTGCTCGACCTGGTTCAAAAGGTCGGCCTGCTGGCGGGTGAGCCGCTCGAGCTCTTTCTGGCTGGCCTCGCTCTGGGCCTTAAGCCTGGGCAGGTCCTGGTCCAGCCGATTGACCTTGGATTCGAGGGTATCCAGCCGGGCGGAGATAATCAGCCCATCGTTTTTGGTCATGAGCAAACAGCCGGGAACTAAGCAGAGAACAGAGAGCAGAGAGCAGAGAGTGAAGATGATAAAAAAACTGGTAGGCGCAGGCTTTAGCCTGCGTTTTTTCGCAGCCTGAAGGCTGCGGCTACCGGGGATTTTCATTATTTCCTAATCCGACTGCTTATTTATCCCGAGACTAGTCGAGGGACTGCCTACTTCTTTACAATAAACTCCGCCCGGCGGTTTTTGGCCCAGGCGGTATCGTCGTGTCCGGGATCGACCGGGATCTCTTCACCGTAGCTGATGATGGTCAGCCGGGTGGTGTCGATGCCGAGAGCCACGAGGTAGTCGCGGGCGGTCTTGGCCCGTTTTTCGCCCAGGGCGAGGTTGTATTCGTTGGCGCCGCGCTCGTCGCAGTGGCCTTCGATCTGGATCACGACGTTGTATTTTTTCAGCCATTCCGCGTTCTTGGCCAGGATCTGGCGGGCTTCCTCGGAGAGACTGAAATCGTCGAAATTGAAACGGACCGTTTCCAGGGCGGAAATCTTCAGCCCCTCATCCAGGGAACCGGTTCCGGTCTGCTGTTTCTGGAGATCGGCCACCGAGATTTCCTGGGGTGGAAGCACGGGCCCGGCGGATTTTTCTTCCTCGGTCAGCCCCGGGGTTTTCGGTGCTGCCGCTTCCTGGGCGGCTTTATTCTGGGCGGCTTCCTCCAGGGCCCGGTCGGCCAGGAGCCGGGCGTTGATGGCGGATTTCTTGGCGGGTTTGTATTTCTTTTTCTGCATCTCGGTCTTGGCCTGGGTGAGCATCTGCTCGGCGCTCTTGAAGGTTTCGGGAGCATAGGTGGGCGCCTCGGCCGAGCGGGCCTTTTCCAGGGCCGCTTCGGCGGTGGCGATTTCCTTGATCGGGGGCTTGGCGCAGGCGGAGAGGATAACCAGCGCCGCTACCCCCAGGGTAATCGCAAGAGATCCAAACATTCTCTTCTGACGAAAACTCATCCCACCCTCCTTTTTGACGTTCCCCATCTGGTTTCTATCATTCATTTCGTCCTCTCTTTTTTATCTTACCATATATTGACAGTTATTTTCCGGCCCGGTTCAAGGAGAAACCGGGGACCAGGCCGGGGCGGTTTCATTCGATCCTTTCCGGCTGATCAGGGGCCGGGGGGAACTGCCGTCGAAATTCACCACCCAGATGTCATAGTCGCCGGTGCGATTTGCGGCAAAGGCGATCAGGCGTCCGTCCGGGGACCAGGCCGGGTCTTCGCTGCTGCCCGCGTCTCCCACCAGGAGGGTGTCTTCCGTGCCGTCGGGTTTGATGGCGTAGAGCGAGAAACGGTTATTTTCCTGGCGGGTGTAGGCGATCCGGTCGCCCCGGGGGGACCAGGCGGGGGAGCAGTTGTAGGAGCCCTGGAAGGTCAGCCGGGTGGCGTTCTTCCCGTCGGAATCCATGACATAAATCTGGGGCGAGCCCGCCCGCGAGCTGGTGAAGGCGAGCTTTTTCCCGTCGGGGGAATAGGAGGGCTGTACGTCGATCACCTGGTTATTGGTCAGGCGGGTCAATTCCTGGCCGGAAAGGTTCATCACGTAGATTTCCGCATCGTTGTCCCGGGAAAGGGTGAGGACGAGTTCTTTTCCGGAGGGGGAAAACACCGGGCCCAGGTTCAAGCCCGGGAAGTGGGCGATGCTTTCCGATTTGCCGGCGCGCAAATCGTAGCGGTACAGGTCCGGATTGCCCTTGAGGTAGGAGGTGTAGAGGATCTGGGATCCGTCCGGGGACCAGGTCGGGCTTAAGTTGAGCCGGCGGTTCGAGGTGATCTGCAGCTCACGGGATTGCTCGAGATCGGAGATGAAGATTTCCTTCCGCCCGCCGCGGTTGGATTCGTAGGCGATCCGGCTGCCGAAGATACCCGGGGTCCCGGTGAAGGCCCGCACCACCTCGTTGGCGAGCTGGTGGGTGAGGGCCGCGCAACTGTCTGGAGCCCCGGTAAACACCTTCCCGGAGAGGGAAAGGCCCTGAACCGTGTCGTAGATCTCGGCGGTGAGGGAAAGCTTCTGGTCTTGCTGGGCATATTTAATCCGGACCAGGCCCTCCGCCCCGATCGTGCGCCAGGAGGCGAAATCCTCGGCGCCCGCGGGAAGTCCCGGTTTAAGGTAGGATTCGGGCGGAAGGATCTTGAAGAGGCCGGAAAGTTCGAGATCGAATTTCAGGGTGGAGGCGATCTTTCCGGAGAGGGCCGCGGGGGCGTCGGCGGTCGGAGCCGGGGCGGGAATGGCGATCGGGAACTTTTTGGCTCCCGGGCTTCCGATATCGATGTAGACCTTTTCCGCCACGGGGGACAGGACCAGGGGTCCGAGGACAAAGAGGACAGCCAAAAGGAATAACCCGGGAAGTTTCCGGAGATTCCATTTGGGGGTAGTCTTGAGCGAATTTGACCGGTTTTTCATTCTCTCCTCCTTTGGTTTTTAGAGGGTGTCACAAATATTTTCATCAGATCTATCTTTATGGAGCGCAAAAGCTTGCTTTTGCAGAGTATCAGAAAATTAGTGCAATCCATAATAGTATTTTAAAACTGCATCCCGCCCGGGGCGGGATGCATCGCATTAGCAAGCTAATGCACTCCATACCAAACAAAATGGTTTGACCATGTTAAAATATTTCACTTTTTCCTTTAATATCAAATGGTTAAGTTGCTAATTAAAACACCCTCTATCAAAAACGTAACCCGATTTCCAGGATCCGTCCATAGCGGAGCGAGGGCAGGGGTGGAAGGGGATTGGCCTTCTGGATGGACCGGAGGGCCGAGGCGTCGTAGGCCGGATCCTGGGAACTTTTTTCAATTTTGGCGTCCGTGACCTGACCATCAGCGCGGATCTTGATGCTCACGATCAACTGCTGCCGGGGCTTGGCCGCCGGATAGGCCCAGGCCGATTTGATTTTCTGGGAGACTCCCTCGAGATAGCGCTGAAACTCCGGGTCGGATTTTTCCGAACCGGTGCCGGGGTTCAGGACCACCAGGTCCGATTCAGCCTGGGACTCGATTTTTTTGATCAGGTTTTGCTTGATCGAAGCGATGGCCTGACCCAGCTCCCGGCTGTGATCCTGGGCCTTCGCGGGTTGGACCGGGGTTTTTACGGGCCCGGTCTTTTTCGCTGACGGGGTTGAGGCCGGGGGGTTTTTCACGATTTTGGGGAGGAGCCTGGGACCGTCCTTGACCCGGGGCGCGGCCGGGGCGGCCGGGGCCGGAGAGGGAGGCGCGGGAGCTTTGACCTTCGGTGAAGGGGCTGCGGCCTCGGGTGCGGGGGCGGTCGGGAGGGAGACCAGGTTGACCCGGTAGACCGGGAACAGGGGGATCGTGGGAGGAGGAAAAAGCCGGGGTTCGAACAGGATATAAACGATGACCAGGAAGTGAATCAGGAGGGAAATGGTCAGGGCTTTTTTCAGGGAGAAGGTTTCCGCCTGGAGATAAGCCATCTACTTCTCCGGGGGTTCGGTCACAATCCCCAGGTCGGGGAACCCCGCCCCTTTGATTTCGGACATTACCTGGACCACCAGGCCGTAGGGAACCTCCCGGTCCGCGCGCAGGAAGATCTGCTTTTTGCCCGTCTGCTCCCCGATCAGTTTGAGTTTTTTTCCCAGATCCGCGAGGGTCACTGGTGCCGTTCCGATTGTAACAAGACGGTTCTTGGCGATGGTGATGATCAGATCCTCGTTTTTGATTTCCACCGGCGGGGATTCGGCCCGGGGCAGGGAAACCCCGATCCCCTGCTCCAGGAGCGGGGCGGCGACGATAAAGATAATCAGGAGAACCAGGATCACGTCCACCAGGGGGGTGACATTGATCTCGGCCAGATTCTTGTAGTCGCCGCCGGTTGCCTTCATTTAAATAAAATGCCGCTGGCAGATATTCAAAAAGTCCTGGGAGAAGCCTTCCATCTGGTTGGAAAGGTTGCGCAACTGGTTGACGAAAAAATTGTAGGCCAGAACCGCCGGGATCGCGGCGGCCAGGCCGAAGGCGGTGGCGATCAGGGCTTCGGAGATTCCCGGGGCGACCACCGCCAGCGAGGCGGAGCCGGCCCGGCCGATTCCCTGGAAGGTGTCCATGATTCCCCACACGGTTCCGAAGAGCCCGATGAAGGGAGCGGCCGAGGCGGTGGTGGCCAGAAAGGTCAGGTAGGATTCCAGCCGGGAGGTTTCGGAGGTCAAGGCCCGGCGCAGGGCTCGCTCGATATTTTCGATCCCCCCGCCTTCGGAGGCGGAAAACCCGGCTTCGGATTCCGCTTCGGGCCGTCGGCTTTTGGTTTTCTGGACCTTGGTCAATTCCGAGAAACCGGACTGGAAGAGGGCGCGCAGGGGACAGCCGGAAAGATTCTGGGTCTCCTCCATGATCAGCTCGAGCCGCTTCTTTTCCCAGAATATTCTCGAGAAGGTCTGCGAGCGGGTCCGCGCCAGCCGGAGCTGGAGGTATTTGAAAAGGATAATCGCCCAGGTGGCCACCGAGAGCACGAAGAGGAAGAGGAGAACGAATTTCACCACCGGTCCGGCCCGGACCACGAGCTCGCCGACGCCGCCGGGTTGGGAAACCCCGGAAATTGCCGAACTGATGATCAGGGAAATTAAGGTCGGATAATTCTGAGCCAAGGTGCTTTTCCTCTTCGCAAATATGCCACAGGTGCGCGAACATAGTCAATCAAAAGCGGAAGGCAGCAAAATATTTCCGAGGGGAAAGGAGGGGTCTTGACAAGGGGGTTTGTTAGTCGGTAAATAATCTCCGGAATCTTTTTTCCGCGAAACCGGAGGTCAACCCGGGGTTCGCCAGGTAACGGGGAGGTTTAGGTATGGTTGATTTGGATGATTTGCTGTTCAGCGAGGATCATATCTGGGTCCGGCTCGAAGGGAAGAACGCCCGGATCGGGGTTACCAATTTCCTCAAGAAAGAATACGGCGAGATCACCGCGGTGGATCTCCCGGTGAAGGGGGAGGAACTGGAAAAGGACGCTCCCTTCGGGGAGATCGAGTCCTTTCAAAAATCCTTTGACCTGATCGCGCCCATCTCGGGGGCGGTGCTCGAGGTGAATGCGAACCTCGAGGACGAGCCCGGCCTGATCGGCGAGAATCCTTACCAGGAAGGCTGGCTGCTCCTCGTCTCCCCGGCCGACGCCAACGAATTGCAGTCGCTCTTGGACTTCAGCGAATACCAGAAAGAGGCCGCCGAAGAGGAAGAATAAAAAGGTTCCGGTTTGGTTTCCCTGACTTTACCCGGGCCCGCTTATCCGCGGGCCATATTTTTATATCCCGACTGGTTTCCATGGTTTGTGAATTTCTAATTTCTAATGTCGAATTTCCAATCAATGTCTAAAAATCCAATTATTCAGTCCGAAGTCTCCAATCCGAAGTCAAAAATTCCTTACCAACATTTTCCTTGACCAAGGACTTAGGACTGATGGCTTAGGACGTTTTTATGCATTGGTCATTGTTTGGTCATTGGGATTTGATTAGAAATTAGGAATTTGTCATTTTGGGTAGAGAATGGACCTACCCATAAAAAAACTTCCCAAAGCCGCCGGGGGATATTTCCTGGCTTTTATTTTGGACCTGGAACGATTCCCGCAGGAGCTTTTTCCCGGCGGTGACCAGAAAAGCCTTGACAAGAAAAAATACAATATGTAGTATGACCAAGTCGAAGAATAACAATATCTGGGTAAAATTAATTAAATTCAGGAGAGGGAAATGAATTTGCGAACGGGACAGGAATTTCACTCCGAGGGGCCAAAGTCTGTGGAAAACCAGGAAGCCAATCCCCGGCCGCTTGCGGTAGAGGAGAAGTCTTTCGTCCTGCCGGTCAGCCGGCCCGATCCGCCCCCGGGTCCGCTTGCTCCCAGGGGTTCGCAGCCTTTTTCCCACCCCCCGGTTTCGGTTTCGGAGAATGCCCGCCGGGTACTGGAACGGAGATATCTAAAAAAGAACGAAGACGGCCAGGTGACGGAAACCCCCCGGGAGATGCTCATCCGGGTGGCCCAGGGCATCGCCGCCGCGGAAGCAAAGGTGGCGGGGGGAAGGAAAACCGAGGAAGTCGCCCAGGAATTTTTTGAAGCCCTCGCCACTTTCGATTTTGTCCCCAATTCCCCGACCTTGATGAACGCGGGGAAGGAACTCGGCCAGCTTTCGGCCTGCTTTGTCCTGCCGGTGGGAGACTCGATGGAAAGCATTTTCGACGCCATCAAGTATACCGCCCTGATTCACAAGAGCGGGGGTGGCACCGGCTTTTCCTTCGCCCGGGTCCGGCCCAAGAATGACACGGTTCTCTCCACCAAGGGGGTTTCCTCGGGCCCGGTTTCCTTCATGACGGTTTTTGACGCCGCCACCGAAACGATCAAGCAGGGCGGAACCCGCCGCGGGGCCAACATGGGGATTCTGCGCGTGGATCACCCGGACATCCTGGATTTCATCGAGGCCAAGACCAGGTCCGACCGCCTGAACAATTTCAATATCTCGGTGGCGGTGACGGATCAGTTCATGGAGGCCCTGACCCGGGGCGAGGAATACAACCTGGTCAACCCGCGGTCCCGCAAGGTGGTGGGCCGGCTTTCCGCTCCCGAGGTTTTCCGCCGGATCATGGAAAAGGCCTGGCTCAACGGCGAGCCGGGGATAATTTACATTGACCGAATCAACCGGGACAACCCGACCCCGGAGATCGGGGAGATCGAAAGCACCAACCCCTGCGGCGAGCAGCCCCTGCTACCCTACGAATCCTGCAACCTGGGTTCGATTAACCTGGCCCGGATGGTGACCAACAACGGGGTGGGGATCCCCGAAGAGGTCCGGAATCACGCCACCGCCAGGAATTTGCCTTCCCGCCGCTACCGGGTTGACTATTATCGGTTGCGCCGGGCGGTCCGGACCGCGGTTCACTTCCTGGACAATGTGATCGAGGTGAACTGCTATCCGCTTCCGGAAATCGAGAAAATGACCCGGGCTAACCGCAAGATCGGGCTCGGGGTCATGGGCTTCGCCGATCTCCTGGCCCTGCTCGGGATCCCCTACGATTCCGAGCCCGCCCTGCAGGCGGCCGATGAGATCATGGGGTTTGTCAACTCCGAGGCGGTGAAAATGTCCGAGGAGTTCGCCGCCGTCCGGGGGCCCTTCCCGAATTTCCCCCGGAGCCGCTGGGACAAGCTCGGCCTCCCGCCCCGGCGGAACGCCACCGTCACCACCATTGCCCCCACCGGAACGATCAGCATCATCGCCGGTTGCTCCTCCGGGATTGAGCCTTTCTACGCCCTGGTTTATACCCGGAACGTGATGGACAACGACAAGCTCCCCGATATTAACCCCGTTTTCCAACAGATCGCCCGGGAGGAGGGCTTTTATTCGGAGGATCTGATCCAGGAAGTGGCCCGGGAGGGGAGCGTGCAGAAGAACCCCCGCATCCCCGCCTTTTGGCGGAGAGCCTTTGTCTGCGCCCATGATATCCCTCCCGACTGGCACATGAAGATGCAGGCGGCCTTCCAGCGGCACACCGAAAACGCGGTCAGCAAAACCGTCAACTTCCCCCGCCCCGCCACCAGGGAAGACGTGGCCCGGGTTTATCTCCAGGCTTTTGAACTGGGGTGCAAGGGGGTAACGGTCTACCGGGACGGCAGCCGGGAAAACCAGGTACTCACCTCGGGCCTGGGCCAGGCGGCCCCGGACACGGAAACGAAGGACCCGGGGGTGAAACCCCTGCCGGCCGGCGAGGTTCCCACCCGTGGGCTGACCCCCCGTCCGCGCCCCGAGGTGATCAAGGGGAATACCCGGCGAATGACCACCGGCTGCGGAAACCTCTACATCACCATTAACGAGGACAAACACGGCCTGTTCGAGGTTTTCACCACCATGGGGAAGGCCGGCGGCTGCGCCGCTTCCCAGGCGGAAGCAATCAGCCGCCTGATTTCCCTCGCGCTCCGGGCCGGGGTGGACACCGAGTCCATCATCCGCCAGCTCCAGAGCGTGCGCTGCCCCTCGCCGGCCTGGGAGAAGGGCGGAGGCATGATTCTTTCCTGCGCGGACGCGATTGCCAAGGCCACCGAGCGCTACCTGAAAGACCAGGAGAAGGCCGCCCCGGGGGCTTTGGAGCCGCCGCCGGCGGCGGAAGAGGCGGCTCCCCACCTGACCCCGGCGGGAGACCCACCGATCGCCGCCCGGGATTCGTCCACGGAGGACGTCCCGGTTTCCCCGGTCGGTGATTTCCGCGCCTGCCCGGAATGCGGCGGGCAGATGGAATCCGAAAGCGGCTGTTTTTTCTGCCGGACCTGTGGTTTTTCCCGGTGCGAATAGCATTCGCCCGGGATCCGAAGGTTATCTAGTTTTTTATACTCTGAATCTCAACTCTACGAATTACGTTCATCGGTTGCGCTGCTCGTTTCGTCTTCCGGGCAACGTCCTGCGGATTTTTAAGCCGATAACCGTATGACCCAACCGATACGAGCCGCGTAACCGCAACCGGTAAGCCTAGCCCCGGGAAATCATGAAGGGGAGCCGCTCCCTGGCCGACCCGAGAGGTCGTCTCGGGCAGACTGCCGGCTCCCTTCTCGGGCGGCCGCCCCTCGACCGAGCTGAGAATAAACTCCGGGCCGCCTCAACTTTATGCTTATTTGGGATTTTGGATTTGGAGATTAATTGGGAATTGGGATTTGGAGCTTGGGATTTTTACTTCCGGGTGGTCAGCTTTTCCAGGGTCTCAAAGAACTGCTGGATCTCGGCCTGGGAATTGTAGAAGTGCGGGGACAGCCGCAAGGCATTGCCCCGGACTGCGGTCACGATCTTTTCGGTTAAAAGCTTGCGGTGGACGAACTTGGGATCCGGCACCTTGAGGCTCACGATCCCGGAGCGTTCCCCTTTACCCCAAGGGGAGAGCACCGGGATCTCGCGTTCCGTGGCTTCCTGGTAGATATAGTTGGTCAGGGTGAGGATCCGCTCGTAAATCGCCTCGATCCCGATTTCAATCAGCAGGTCGAGGGCGGACCCGAGGGCGAAGATCCCGATTATGTTCAGACTCCCGCCCTCGAAGCGGGCGGCGTCGGAGCGGAGGGTGAAATCAATCCGGTCGAACTCCCGGGGCTTGACCACGCTTTTCCAGCCGACCGAGACCGGCTTGAGCAGTTCGAGATTTTCCCGGCGGCAGTAAAAAATCGCCACCCCCTCCGGGGCCAGCATCCACTTGTGGCCGTCGGCGGCGAGAAAGTCGATTTTCTCGTCGCGGACATCCAGGGGGATCGCCCCCACGCTCTGGATCCCGTCCACGCAGAAGAGAATGCCCCGTTCCCGGCAGATCTTCCCGATCTTTTCCAGGTTGGCCCGGAAGCCGTTCTGGTACTGGACCGAGGAAAGGGCGACCAGGCGGGTGCGGGGATCGAGCTGGGATTCGATCATCTCCGGGGTGATCCGGCCGTCCGAGGCGGAGATGATTTTCAACTCCACGCCGATTTCCTTCAGGTTCATCCAGGGGTAAATATTGGAGGGAAACTCCAGGTCGTTGATGATGACCTTGTCTTCCGGGAACCAGTTGAGGCCCGCGGCCACCCAGGAAAGGGCCTCGGAGGTATTCTTGGCGAAAGCGATTTCATCCGGGTGGGCCCCGATCAGGCAGGCGGCCTGATCGCGGACCCTTTCCACCTCCTGGTCAAACTCCTGGGTGAAGATGCCCCCGCCCTCGCAGGCCCGCTGGAGGAATCCTTCCACCGCTCCCACCACCCGGGTGGAGAGGGGAGCCACCCCGGCGTGGTCGAGGTAAATCAGCTCGTCAACGACGGGGAAATATTTCCGGACTTCTTCGATGTTCATAGCCGAGGTTCCAGAGTTCGTAATTCATTGTAGCATAAAATTGGGTTTCCCCGTCCCGGTTCAACCCTCGGGCGAAAGAAAATTGGAAAAGAACTGGGATTGCGTACCCCAGGGTGGTTTTCAGGTTGAGGGAGCCCCCCACCCCGACCCGAAAGGAATGCAGTTCGTAGAGATCGGCCCCGGAAAGCCCGAGATCCGAGAAAACCGAAGCGTAAACCAGGTTGAGGTAGACCGGCAGGGTGGAAAGGCCGCGTTCGATGACCCAGGGCATGGTTTTCAGATTGAGGCCGACCAGCACGGCATATTTGGCGGAGAGGTCAGGATAGCCCCGCGGGTAAAGCTGGTAGGAGCTGTCAGGTTGGTAGCCGATACCGGCCCGAAGGGAAGCCGCGGCCCGGGCGGGGAGGGGAAAAAAGAGAATTTCGTCCGCCCGGAAACGGTTGATGTTAACCTCGCTTCCCAGGGCCCGCAGGGTGTTTTCCATCCCGAAGATAACCCATTGGCCCTGAACGGTTCCCGGGGAAAGGGGAAAAGCCTGGGTAGAGTCGTAGATAAAGGTAACCTCCGGCCCCAGGAGCCAGAGGGTTTGGGGTTTTTCCCCGGAGGGCAGGACGGAAAGTGGTTTTTTATAGGTTTGATTGAAGGCGAGTTCAAACGCCGCCGATTTTTGATATGAAAGAAAGGGAAAAATAGCCGCCGCCCGGCTTTTCTGGGAATGCAGCCAGAAAAAGCGCCGGGATTCACCCTGCCCCCATTCCTCCGGAAGGTAATCCAGGGAAGCGGAAAGGGAAAACCGGGGATAAAAGGAATCTTCTTCGTAATAGATGTATCCTCCCGCCCGCTTCGCCCCCGAGTGGTAGAAAGGATTCAGGATATAAAGATGCCTGCCCAGGACATCCCGGGCGCCGGTGATGATTCCCGCGGCCATCCCTCGCCATTCCCCGCTGGTTTGAAAGAACGAGAAGAACGGGATCCAGAAGCGGGGAATGAGACTGGACCAGGGGGAGTATTTGACTGGTGAACTAATGGATGGTGTACAACCTTGTTTTATGTTGTTTCCTATGCCGTCATTCCCGTCCCGCATCAGAGTACGGGATAAACTCCAGCGGGAATCCAGTCCGGAAGAGATGGATTCCCCCGTATCAAGTACGGGGCAGGCTCGGTCAAGCCCGGAATGACAATCAAAAGAAAGAGATTTTTGATGTAATTCGGTTTGGTAATTGCCCCTCTGGGATTCTTGTCCTGAGATCCCATTCGGGGTCGAGGGAGAATTTGGTAATTGGTCATTGGTATTTTCGGTTTGGACCGGCTGCCATTTTTCCGGCTCGCAGGGAATGGTAAAAAGATCGAACCCCGAGGCCCCGTAGCCGGAAAAAAGGATTTCTTTTCCGTCCGGGGAGACGGCGGGGGCGAAGGCCCCGGTTTCGAGATTGGTGACCTGACGGAAATTTTTCCCGGCCGGGGAATAAGCATAAATATTGTATTTTCCGTTTCGGCTGGAAGAGAAAACGATCAGCTTCCCATCGGGTGACCAGGTCGGGGAGATATCATCCCCGGGATCGGAGGTCAGGCGTTCGAGGTTCCGGGTAGAAAGGTCCAGGAGGTAGAGATCCAGGTTCCCGGAGGAATCGGCCGCGGAGAAGACGAGGTTTTTCCCGTCGGGGGAGAAACGGGGCTCGAAGGCGAAGGGGAGCTCCGCGGTTCCGGACCAGACGGTTTCAGGGTTATCCCCCTCCCCATCGAGCAGGACGATCTCGCTCCGTCCGGGTTTAAGGCGCGTGGCCGCGATCGCGTCTCGGACCGGGGAATAATCGGGATAGGTCAAATGCCGGCCGCGGGTGAGACGGACCAGGCGTTTCTCCTCCAGGTCGAATCGGTAGAGATCGGAAACGATCTCGGTTTTCCAGTTGATTTCCTCCTGGGCGAAGATCAGGGATTTTCCTTCCGGGCCGAAGGCCAGGGTGGCCCCGGAGTTGCGGAGAACGAGCTTTCGCGGGGAAGAAGGTTGCGCGCTCGAAACAGAAAAAATGCCCGGGTATTCGCGCGGGGTTTCCCGGCTGTAAACGATCTCCCGGCCCGAAGGGGAGTATCTTCCCCCGTAAGTGAATTCGTGAGAGGCGGTGAGGGGCCGGGGCTCCGGGGTCTCATCCGTGGAAACCCCCGGAGGCGGGGATTTGTCCCTTAGGGATTCTTCCCATTCCCGCCAGAGGGCGGGGTAGCTTTTTTTCAGGATATTTTTTGAATTCAGGCTGATCAGGAAAGGCAAAATCATTCGGGAGTGGGAGATCTCGAGCCGGTAAGGAACTTCCGCTCCGTAGGTTTCGCTGAGGTAGCGGTAGAACCCCGATCCGAAGATGTAGGGGTATTTGCCGCCCGGCCAGCTGGCCAGGACCCCGCTGCCCCGGTCAATCGCGGGGAAGCGTTTTTCCCGCGCTGCGGTTTGGAGCAGGAGGTCCGAGAAGGGATGCCGGCCCCGGCCCTTGCCGCCCAGCTCGGTCTCGGCGTGGGCGGCGATCCCCTCGATGAGCCAGGTGGGTTCCACGGAGTTGGGGAAGATCACCCGGCCGAAGATTTTCCGAAAGACCGCGGGCACCCCGCGGGCCTGGTCCAGGTGGAGGATGTGGGTGTATTCGTGCAGGATGAGCGTGTAAAGCCAGTCCCGGTAGGCGAGGAAGGATTCCACCGGCGGAGGGGCGGGATAGAGCTCGATCGTGTTTAGGGGAAAGGGGGTGGCCAGGCCGTTGGAGATGTCGGTATGGGTGGTGAGGACGATCTGGGTTTTTCCCGGGGGTGAGTACTGGAGCAGGGGGGAGAGGCGCCAGTGGACGTCTTCGGCGATCCCGGCGATTTCGGTAGCCAGGTTTTCCTGTCCGGCGGGGAAGTTGACCACGAAATGCCCGGTTTCCAGGCGGTAAAATTCCTGGCCCGGCGGCACGCCGAGCAGGGACAGGAAAAGATAAAATATTACCGGTTTCATTATTAGGCCATATTCCCAATTGGAATGAGGGAAAATCTTGGTGAGAAATTCCCGGGCAGGCCTCGCTTCCCAAACGATTCGCTTATACCGAAAACGGAGCCGGCCGCCCCCTTGGGTGTCTGCCTATTGCCGGTATCGGCCAGGGAGCGGAGCCGCCAGCTACAGGGGCTGAAGCCGTTAGCAGCAGTTGTCACTCTGAGCCGAAAGCGAAGAGTCTGAAAAAAATCTGTGTTTTGGTTGGCTTCGACCTGCCCGGTATATTTAATCTCCCCAAAGATGGCGGAAGCGGGGGTAAGAATAACGGATTATGATACGGAAATATAATCGGAAACACTCTTCCATCCGACCAGGGATAATTCCACCTGCAAATCGTGGAGGTAAAAGGGTTCAAGGGGGAAAAGCCTGACCCCGGCCGGGATTTACCCCCGGGTTTTCGATCTTGAGGAGCGTGCGGATCCGGGCGGGGGTGAGCTCGGCGGAAATGCCGTTTTCGATCGTGAGTTTGCCGGAATGGGTATCGATCTTGAGCAGGTTGCCGCGGGCGTAAAGGTTGGGTCCGGTCACGGTGAGGAAGGATTCAAAAACCAGCTCCTTGAGCTTGTTGTCGAAGGATCCCTTCCCCGCCGCGATCCGCAGTCCGTCCTGGGTAACCGCGGTGATGCCGGCGGGAAGGCTCAGGATTTCCCGGTCCAGGTCATACCGGCCCGAATCGCTGAAGATTCGAATCTCGCCGCCCGCCTGAGGATAAACGCGGGCCCGGACATCTTCCAGGTTGGCGATTTTGGGATCTTCCCGGTATTCCGCGGCCTTCGCCTGGATTTTCATGGTCAGATTTTTCCCATCCATGCGGAGATAGGAAACATCCGTGATTCTCAGGCTGCTGGAGGAATAAACCTGGTCCCGGGGAGGGGTCTTTCCCCCGATCAGCTTTTTCCCGGTTTGGAAGTAAAAGAAAATCCCGGCGCCCAGGAGGACGAAAATCAGGACATAGGTCCGGAGAGGAAATTTCCTGGGCATGGTTTGGTTTTCGGCCATATCTTATATTGTAAATTCTAAATCCAAAATTCTAAACAATCTCTACAAACCATGATTTTAATATGTAATTCCCCGTGGTTTTGCCGCAGGGTTAAATTATTTCTGTCATTCCGCACTTGATACGGCCTGCCCGAGCTGAAACTCGTGTCGGCCAGGGAATCCAGTATTTGTTGGATGGTTCCCTACTCCCCGATTAAGGACTTCGAGGACAAGCTTCGCAGGGATGGAGTCTGGATTCCCACTCCCCGATTACAAACTTCGAGGACAAGCTTCGTGGGAATGACAAGCGGGGAGAAGGGGCTCCTGCTGGAATTGGCCCCGAGAGAATTCGAGGGGGCCTGTCCAACCTGTTCCAATGTTTCTCGCTTTTTAGAAATCCTGAGAGGTTAGGTGCGGCGCTTTTTCCGCCGGGAGAGACGGGGTTCGGATAATTCGCGCAAAATCAGCTCCGCGATCTCGCGGACGGCCCCCTCTCCCCCCCGTCTGCGCGAGGCATAAAGCGCGACCCGGGATAGCTCGGGAGGGCAGCCCCGGACGGTAAAAGGCAATCCCACCTTTTTTAGCAGGTCGAGGTCCGGGAGATCGTCACCCACGTAACCGACCTCCCGGTCTTCCAGCCTGAGCTTACGCTTCAGCTTTTCGTAGGCCGCGACTTTGTTGGCAACACCGGTTTGTACGATCTTGACCCCGAGTTCCCGAGCCCGCAGGGCCACCAGGGGGGATTTGCGGTTGCTGATAAATCCCACCGCGATCCCGGCTTCCTGCAGAAGCTTGATCCCCAGCCCATCGTGAACGTGAAAGCTTTTCAATTCAAATCCCCCGGGGCCGAGGTAGATTTTTCCGTCGGTCAGGACTCCGTCCACATCCAGGAGCAGAAGGCGGAGGGCGGGGGCCCGGCGGGCGAGGGTTCGGGCCCGGCTGTTCATAGAATCCCGGCCCGGATCAGGTCGTGCAGGTGGATGATGCCCACCGGGGTATTCACCCTTTCCTGCTCGTAGACGAAAAGGGAGGTGATTGAGTATTGCTCCATGATATGCAGGGCCTGGGCGGCCAGGGCCTGGCGCTCGATTTTCTTGGGGTCGCGGTTCATGATCTCCTCGGCGTGGCGCTCGAGGAGATCGGGGTAGCGCTCCAGGGCCCGGCGGAGGTCGCCGTCGGTAATAACCCCGATCAGCTCCCCGCGGGTATTGGTGACCCCGGCCACTCCCAGCCGTTTCCCGGTGATGACGAGGAGGATATCCCGCATCTTCAGCCCGGCCGCGGCCAGGGGGATCTCCGAACCGGTGTGCATCAGGTCCTCGACCCGGAGGAGGAGGCGCCGGCCGATGATTCCGCCGGGGTGGATCAGGGCCAGGTCTTCCTGGCTGATCCCCCGCCTTTCCATCAGGGCGATGGCCAGGGCGTCGGAAAGGGCCAGGGCCGCGGTGGTGCTGGCGGTGGGGGAAATCCCGAAGGGACAGGCCTCATTCGGGACGCTCGCGTCCAAAATAATGTCGGCGGACTGGGAGAGGGTGGAATTGGAATTACCGGTGATGGCGATGAGCTTCAGGCCCAGGCGCTTGATGATGGGGAGCAGCTCGAGCATTTCCTCGGTTTCCCCGGAATTGGAGAGGGCCACCAGCATGTCCCGGCCCGAGAGGATGCCCAGGCCTCCGTGAATGGACTCGGTGGGGTGCAGGAAAACCGCGGGGGTCCCGGTCGAGGAGAGGGTGGAGGCGAACTTGTGGGCGATGATCCCGGATTTCCCGAGCCCGGTAACCACCACCTTGCCCTCGCAGGCAAGGATCAGGTTGACGGCGTTCCGGAACGAGTCATCCAGGTGTTCGATCAGTTTCAGAATCGCCTCGGCCTCGGTTTTCAGAACCTTCCGGGCGCTGATGACCGGGTCGAAACGGGTGATCTTGCGGACGGCTTCCGTCTCCGGCTGGGGGTTTTTTTCCTTTTCCACCCAGGGATTGGCGGGAACGGTTTTCATTGTTTCATCCTTTTCAAGTTGGTCTTAACTAAACGATCAATGGCCATAACCTCTGAGAGCAATTTAGGCAATTTCCGCAGGGGAAAGATGTTAGGTCCGTCACATGGCGATTTGTCCGGTTCCGGGTGAACCTCGAGATAAAGGCCGGCCACCCCCAGCGCGGCCGCAGCCCGCGCCAGGCCGGGGATGAATTCCCGGTGTCCGCCGGAACGGTTCCCGTGCTCCCCGGGGGTTTGCACCGAGTGGGTGGCGTCAAAGAAGACCGGGTAGCCCAGGCCGCCCATGATTATTAGGGAGCGAAAATCCACAACCAGGTTATGATAGCCAAAGAAAGTCCCCCGCTCGGTGAGAAGGATCTTCTCGTTCCCGGTGGAGGCAATCTTGCGGGCCACCTCTTTCATGTCCTCGGGGGCGAGGAACTGCCCTTTTTTCACATTGACGGGCAGGCCGGTTTTCCCGGCTTCGAGCAGGAGATCGGTCTGGCGGCAGAGAAAGGCGGGGATCTGGAGGGCGTCCAGGACCCGGGCGGCCGGTTTGACCTCTTCCCGGCAGTGGATATCGGAAATAACCGGAAGCCCGGTTTTTTCCCGGACCCGGCCCAGGATTTCCAGGCCCTTTTTCAATCCCACCCCCCGGTAGGCCGTGAGCGAACTCCGGTTGGCCTTATCATAGGAAGATTTGAAGATCAGGGGGAGGCGGAGCCGGGTGGAGATTCTTTTCAGCTCGGTGGCGATCTCGAGGGTAAGCTCCAGATCCTCGATCACGCAGGGTCCGGCGATGATGACCAGGGGGCGGTGAGACCCGATCTTGATTTTGCCCAGGACAATTTCCTTCATAATTTTATAATCATAACTCATATTTTCAGGGTTTTGGAAATGATTCCCTCCACCCGGGCCAGGTCTTTCTCGGTATCAACCCCGATCGACCGGTGGGAGGTAGTCGGAACCTTGATCCGGAATCCGAGTTCCAGGAACCGGAGCTGCTCCAGGCTTTCCGCCCGCTCGAGCGGGGTGGGGGAGGATTTTCCGAAGGCGAGGAGGGGCTCGCGGCGGTATGCGTAAATCCCGTGGTGAAGATAAAAAACGGGGTCGGAATCCGGGCGCCGGCAATGGGGAATCGGGGAGCGGGAAAAGAACAGGGCCCAGTCCTCCCGGTCCACCACGACCTTGACGAGGTTGGGGTTTTCAACTTTATCCGCCGGAGAGAACCTGCTTTTCAAGGTGCTGACCGGGGTGTTCGGGTCCGCGAAAGGTTCCAGCACCTCCTGGAGCATCTGCGGGTCCATGACGGGCTCATCCCCCTGGAGGTTCAGGTAGATGTCGGCCGGGATTTTCTGCGCCACCTCCGCGACCCGGTCCGAGCCGGTGGGGTGATCGGGGCGGGTGAGAAGGCATTCGCCCCCAAAAGCCAGGACGGTTTTCCGGATTTCATCATGGTCCGTGGCCACCACCACCCGGGAGGCGGCCCGGCATTCCCGCGCCCGCTGGTAGACGTGCCAGATCATGGGTTGACCGGCGATTTTTCTTAAAGGTTTGCCCGGGAGCCGGGAGGAGGCGAAACGGGCCGGGATCACGATCAGGGTTTCCATTTGGGTCTGCTTATTATAAATACTCTTTTATATTATTATAAACTAAAAGTTAAGAAGGCTAAGAGTTAACCCAGACTTCGCCAAGGCTTCGTCGGGCTCGCAGAGCTCGGAAGACTAAAAGTTAAGAAGGAGCGGTTAGACCAGGGAGAAATTATCAGGATGGAATCGGAAATCGACTGCCTCTCCGCGCGTTCCGAAAGCGAACTGGAATTCCCGGAGATCCGGAAGAAACTGGCGGAATTCTGCCAGACCCCGGCGGGCCGGGGCTTGGTTTCGGAGCTGAAGCCCTCGGGCCAGTCCGGCGAGGTCGGGCGCGCGCTCGAGGAGACCGGAGAAATCCGCGCGGAACTGGAGCTGGGCGAGCAACTCCCCCATCTGGCTGCGATTGAGGAGATCACCCCGATCCTGGCCCGGGTCCGGAAGGACGCGGTTCTGGAACCGGGAGAGTTTCTCCGGATCGACCGGGTCCTGGAGGGTGCGGAAACGGTGCGGAGGTACCTGAAAACCCGGGCCGGAAGGCTCTCCCGGGTGCGGGAGCATTTCGGGCGGGTGGCGGGGATTCCCCGGGTGCAGGAGAAACTCCGGGAGGCGATTGATCCCTCCGGGCGGATCCGGGACGAAGCGAGCCCCGATCTTTCCCGCCTGAGAAAGAAGCGGGATTCCCTGGAAAACGAGATCAAGGAGCGGATCCAGGAGCTGATTGTTTCCCCGGAGTGGGAAGACGTCCTGCAGGAAAAATATTACACCCTCCGCCTGGGCCGGTATGTGCTCCCGGTCAAGGCCGAGCGGCGGGCGGAGCTCAGGGGAATCGTCCACGATTTCTCCTCGAGCGGGGCCACGGTTTTCGTTGAGCCGGAATTCGTGGTGGAGCTGAACAACCACCTCCGGGTGGCCGAAGGCGAGGTGCAGAGGGAAGAGGGCCGGATCCTTAGAAGCCTCTCCCTCCTGGTCCAGGAGCAGGCGGCGGAAATCGAGGAAATTTATTTGCGGCTCGGGGAGTTCGATCTCCTCCTGGCCAAGGGGAGGTTTTCCCAGCTCCTGGGGGGAGGGGAGGTGACCCTGGGGGAATTTCCCCATTTTGAGATTTGCGGCGGCCGGCATCCCCTCCTCATCCTCCATAAGCCCCGGGTGGTGCCCAACGATCTTTCCCTGGAGGGGGAGTGCCGGGGGATCGTCATCTCTGGCCCCAACACCGGAGGGAAGACCGTGACCCTGAAAATGGTCGGGCTCTCCGCGGCGCTCTTCCAGTCCGGGATCATCCCGGCCCTTTCCCCGGGATCGCGCCTGCCGGTCTTCCGCCGGATCCTGGCGGTCATCGGCGAGGAACAATCGCTGGAGCGCGGGCTTTCCGCTTTTTCCGCCTACGTGGTGCGGGTGCGCGAGGTCTGGGAAGAGGTGGTTCCGGGCTCCCTGGTTCTGCTCGACGATCTATTCGTGGGAACGGATCCCCACGAGGGGGCCCTGCTGGGGCGGGCGGTTTTACAGGCCCTGGTCGAGCGGGGGGCGGTGATCCTGGCCACCACCCATCTGCCCGAGCTCAAGATTCTGCCCCTCGAGGATTCCCGTTTTGAGGCCGCCGCGGTGGCCTTTGACCTGAAAGCCATGTCGCCCACCTACCGGGTGGAGCGAGGTTTCCCGGGGCGGAGCTACGGCCTCGAGATCGCCCGGCGCCTCGGGATCGAGGAGGAGATCGTCCGGGCGGCGGTTTCCGGCGTCAGTGATTCCCATAATACCATCGAGGAGATTCTCTCCCGGCTGCATGAATTGGAAAACCAGCGGCGGGAACAAAAAATCGAGCTCGACGCCGAAAAGGAGAGACAGAAACTGATGCGGGAGCGCCTCGAGGAAGAGCTCAAGCAGGCGGCCCAGAAAAAGTCCCGGGCCCGGGAGGAACTGAAACGGGAAGGGCAGGCCCTGCTTTCCCGGATTGAACGGGAGGCCGCCCAGGTCATGCTGAAATTGCGGGAGACCAAAACCCGCAAGCAGGCGGAACCCGTGCGGCAGGAATTAAAAGCGGTGGAAAAAAATCTCGAGCAGGCGCTGGACCTGGGGAACGAATCCGAGGAAAAAAGGCCGCCGGCGGTGATGAAAGCCGGGGCTTCGGTCTGGGTGAAAACCCTGCGGAAGCCGGGGACGATAATTTCCCTTGATTCCGAAAGCGCGATGGTCCAGGTCGGCGTCCTGCGGGTCCGGGTGGGTCAGCGCGACCTGTCCGGGCTGACCGAGGCGGCGGGAAGCGGCGGGAAACCGGCTCGTAAAGGTTCCCCGGACGATCCGGGGGATGGCTCAGCCGACATCCGGACCGAAGACAACACGCTCGATATCCGCGGGGAAACCGTGGAGGACGGCATCACCCGGCTCGAGGCCTTCCTCGATCAGGCCTACCTGCGCAATTTGGGTTTTGTATTTGTCATCCACGGTTCGGGGACGGGAAAGCTCCGGGAGGGGATTCGCAAGTACCTGAAGGGCTCCGTCTACGTGCAGTCTTCCCGCCCGGGCGAGGACAAGGAAGGCGGGCAGGGGGTGACGGTAGTCAAGCTGAAATAGCAATGAGCAATGAGCGGAAAGACCAACAGTCCAACAGACCAGCAGTCCAACAGCCTCCGGCCCACGCTTCCAGCCCGTAGGGCTTTCAGAGCGAGTTTTAGGGGGCACGCTGATGATATGTTCAAAAGACTATTCCCCCTTGTCTATTTCTCCTAACAACCCCGGCATTTGCTCGGCCAACTCCCGACCCCTCAACACCCAATGACTGACTGCGCTCCGGACAAAACATAATTCCCGCGTGACACAAAACGTATTATTTCGGGGACGTACTTTACTTCTTGACATTTTGAAATGACGATTCTGAATTCGTAGAAACTGAGCGACGAACGGGACGTAGTTCCGTTCGTTCCGATAATTAATTCATCCGATTGTTTATTCTCCCTTGAGCTTTTTCAAGAGCTCCCGGGTGAAGGATAGGACTTTTTCCGCCCCCTGCCTGGCCTCCTCGGCATTTTGCCGGGAATAAACCTTTTCCCAATAAAATGAAGGGGCTCGTTCATCGGTCAACCGCGAAGAAATTCTTATTATCTCCCGAGCGATTCCTTCTTCAATCTCAATCTGCTTTTTCCGACAAGCATTGACAAAAATTTCCCCGATATCGTGTTCCTTGGGATACTCAACCCCCATCATCTTTAAGAGCGCTTTCAGGGAAAGCTCGATTACCTCCTGAGACCTTCTGACCACCTGATTCCAGGATTTCCTTTGGTAAGAACGGCCCGAATCCTCGAAATATTCCTCGGCGTCCCGGAAAAGCTTCTCGGCGGTCTCGTGGTTATTCACAATTCAATTACCTCCCCCGGCTTCCAGTCCGGCTTCAAATCCCAGTACCAGCGGCCGCCGGGAAGGGTAATTTTACGGGAGCCGAGCTGTCCGAGCCGTTCCTTAAGGGCTTCGAGGCGTCTTTGCAAAATCCCCCGGTCAAAAAGAGTAATCCCGTGATCCTGGATATCTAACAGGAGATGAGGAAATTCCCAGATCTCTTTTTCGCTCATGAAAATCGGAGTGATTCGGGAACGTATTCCCCGATCATTAAGTTCCCGATAAGCCCTGCTGCTATTCAAAATCAATCGCAGATCGGCAAATTTACCCGTCGGATCGGAAACTTCCCCGGAATGAACGACCAGGAGGTCAATGTCCGACTCCGGGCGGGCCTCGCCCCGGGCCACCGAGCCGAAAAGGGCCACCGATAAAATATTCTCCTCCCCGAAGGAATTTTTAAGTTCTTCTAGGACGAGGTCGAGAAACGGCTGGTAGTCTCGATAACCGTGGGTCATGTTTTCTCACTTGGTAGGGTCTTTGCTTTTATCTTATCAAATCTGGCGGGTGAATCCAAATTCGGAGGCCCAAGATTCCGCCTTTTTCAATGGCACTTTAATGAACGGGATACGTAGTTCCGTCCGTTCCGATAATTAATTCATCTGATTGCGTATTTCGGCGGGACTTTCCACCGGTTCCGGGGTTAAATTTCCAACTGCTAATTCTCCACCCGAGGGAAAACCTCGAACTACGAAGAAATAATTATGGCCCCCTCCCCTCCGTCCCCTCCCACGAGGGGAGGGGAAAATATATTGGTCGGAGAAATTGTGGCTGCCGCGTCCTCCGGACTCGCAAGGAATGTTTACGGGACGGGAATATCTGACATTTTCAACCGAATGGCTCCCGGCTTTCCCTCAAAACAAAATCCGCTCCCGGAGACACCGCCGAGAGCAGTTGGGTTAACTTCTCCACTGTCGGCACCGAAACCCCCTGTTCATATCGGGCATAAGCATTCGGCGATTTGATTCCTAATTTTTCAGCCACTTCGAGAAGGGAAAGCCCTTTCTTCAACCGCAAACGCTTGAGCAAAAAAGACATTAAAAAGGCTTGATCATTCGCTCCGATTTCGAAACTCTGCCCCCGGCCCGGAAAAACCTCCACCCGAAAGTCTTTTCTGTCCGCCAGCGATTCAATGGCATCGGCAATCATCAGGAAAGCTTCTTTTTTCGTTCTTCCCTGGGTGACTACGTTCAGGATCGGCACCTCAATGGCCCAAAAACGTTCCGATTTAAATACCCGCCCCGATAAACGCATCATTCTTCTCCTTCCGCTTCTTTTAAAATGGCTTTGGCTGTGTATTCGTTGATCTCAACATGACGGGGAACCGCCGTTTCCCGTTCACCGTCGGTCCAAACGTCATGTTTCTTCCCATGCCGGGATAACCACCATCCCAGATTCTTTAACTTCATTTCTAAATCCTTCCGTTTAACTTTTCTTAAAATTACACCTATTCGTGTAAAAGATCAAGGCAATCCATCTTTTCCAGATTAAAACCGAAAAATACAGTTAGTATTTTCGAATATTATATGGTGGGGGCGAAGAATCTCGTTTCTATCGGAAAACTCATAAAAATCAGATCCTTCGCGAAGTTTATCCTGAGCGCCTTGAGATTCTTCACTTCGTTCAGAATGACAGGAAGTGAAGGATTCAGGCGCCGTCCTGAATGAAATGAAGGAATGACAAAGAGCGAAGGACTCAGGATGACATTTTTAGTGGTTTGACAACAAACAATCAAATTCCTTTCAAACCCGGTTAAATCACCCGCGGAAAAGCTGAATCTTATATCTCCTGCCAATCGGGCCGCCGGTAATTTCCAGCTTCAGTCCGGATCCGCCGGTAACCCCCGGTCCCAAGGCGATCTCGCCCGGGCCCGTGCGGGCGGTCATCACGATTTGCCCCGAGTTTGCTTCCAGGTAACAGTCCGAATCCCAGGGGTCAGCCCCGGTGGAGCAGGGGTTAAGATCGCTTGCCCCCTGGCTGATCCCTGAACCCGCCGGGAGATCGGTATCTTCCTCCAGGGTGATTAAGGTCTCATCCGCGAGGGTAAATTGGCCGGAGCCGCCGCTCCCGATCCAGATCTCCAGGCGCTCATTCTCGATGTCCGCCGCGGCGATCCTTTGGGGGGCGTCCGGGCCGGGCTCCACTCCGCGGACCCGCTCGTCCAGGAGCGGAACGATCCCGCCGGCGCGAAGGAAGACCGGGATGGAATCCAGCGGCGCGTCCACGGTGATCTCGGTGCCACCGGCATAGCGTTGGCCGGTGAAAAGGTCGTACCAGGCCCCGGGAGGAAGTCGAAGCGTCCGGGTAACGGCGCCTGCCTCGATCACGGGGGCCGCGAACAGGGAAGGCCCGAGCATCCATTCGTAATGGCTCCGGGCCGCCCCGGCCCAGGCGGGAAATTCGAGGAGGAGATGGCGGAGGGCGGGGATACCGGTGGCGACCGCCTCCTGATGGAGCGATTCGAGGTAGGGGACCATCCGGAGGTGTAAAAGGGCGTAGCGCCGGAAAAGGGCGATGGTGTCCAGGTCCTTGCTCCAGTTCCAGTTGTGATCGTAGTCAAAGCCGCGGTGGGTGCGCATCACGGGCATGAAGGCGCCGATTTCGGTCCAGCGGAAAAAAAGTTCCTTGGTGGAAGGCGGGGCGGCGATGGGGGTGTAACCGGCGATGTCCGGACCGAAGGCGCTGACCCCGGAAAGACCCAGGCTGGTTCCGTAGGGTATGACGCTCGGCAGGCCATCAAGCGGATCGAAGCTCGTAACCTGGTCGCCGGGCCAGACCACGCGCAGGTAGTTGTTCGCGCCCAGGTAGCCCGAACGGCTGAAGAAAAGGTAATTCTGCTGATCGCCGGGATGGGTTTGACGGAGGGTCTCGTCGTTGAGACGGGCCCAATCGACGGCGTAATAATTTTCATGCTCGAAGCTGGTATTGCCGTCGGCAAAACCCATGTCCGGCGCCACCCATTCCGCGTAGTCGGCCATCCAGCCGTCGATACCCAGGTTCCAGGCTTCCCGGATATTTTCCGCTATCCAATTCCACCCCTCGGGGTTAGAAAGGTCGACCTGGGAGCTCTCCCGGGAAACCTGGAGAAAAAGATAGGGGTCTCCGCTTTCGGTTTTAACCGAGTAGCCGGAGTCGATGGCGCTCAGGCTGGCGGGCGCGTCGGTATAAAGGAAGGGGTTGAAGTAAGTAAGCAGCCGGAAGCCGAGATTATGAGTCCGGGCCACCAGCGCGGGGAGATCGGGGTGGTCGTATTCCCGGTAATCCTGGTCCCAGATCGCGGTGGCGGGGATATCGAAGGTTAGAAGCGATTCGAGCTGGGCCGCCACCAGCAGGGGCTCGCCCACGAAAGCCACCCAGGGACCGAAGGCCCAGCGGGGAAGGGGCTGGGGCAGGCCCTCGATCCGGGTGTATTGTTGGACCACGGTTTTGGGATCGGGCCCGGGGAGAAGGTAAAGGCGGGCGGCTCCCGGCCGGACGGAATTGGTGGCGGGATCGGGGCGGCGGTCGAGCCGGGCCTGGATCTCCAGCCCATTAGGATCCTCGGAACAAAGAAGGAAACGACTGCGGTAGGGGGTATCGAGGAGCCAGCCGTGGGCCTGGTACGCGGGGCCGGGTTTGTGCACCAGGACATATGGCAGAGGGAAGTAGGCGTCGTGCAGATGACCCCGCGCCACCAGGGAGATTTCCTCTTCCCGGAGGCCTTTATCCTTCAGGATGCCCTGCTCGGTGACCCGGATCGGGACGGTTTCGCCCCGGTGCTCGCTGGCGTCCGACTGCCCGCCCAGGCCATAAAAACCTTCATCGGGCTGGCAGACAAACCGGAAGTGAACCTCGTTGATCAGGTCGCTCCGGGAGTCTTCCCCTGGCAGGGTGGAAAAATCGATCCGTAACGCCGCCAGGGGAGGAGACTCGGCCTGGATCTTCAGGGTTGCCGCTTTTTGTCCGGCATGATCCGAAAGGGTCAGGGTGAGGGTATCATCCTTTTTTTCGGTTTTCAGGGAGCCGTCGGAGAAATCCATCACGGCGGTCTCGGTCCGGGCCACGCCGAGATTGCCCTGCCACCATTTATATTCATTTTTGACCTGGGCAAGCTGCAGGATGCCGGGGGTGGTTTCGGCGATCAGGTTTTTTTCGGAATCAAGGAAACGGAGTTTCGGGGGTTTTTTCGATATTTCGATCCGGATGGTTCCAAGCTCAGCAGTGGTCTGATTTGACTCGCCGCAGGATAATACGAAAAAGGCCAGGGCCAAGGTTAGGGGAAGGGAAAGGAAGATAGAGGTATTTTTCAAAGCCACTCCTTTAGTAAAAAGCAGAAAGAATTTAATAGGGAGGGGCTTCTTTTATCAAGCCCGCTTTCTGCTTGTCATCCCCGCGGAAGCGGGGATCCAGTGTTTTAAAGATGGATTCCCGATCAGGTCGGGAATGACAGACGAGGCTAGGACTTAGGAATGAAGACTTTGGGTTGTGACGTTATTCTGTTTTCAGCCGTATGCCGTCTACCGTCTCACGTTACTTTATAGACCGTGTCCCCGGGCCGGACCTTCTCCTTGGTTTTGAGACCGATGTCGTCCCCCGCCTTGGCCTCCGGGATCGCCTGGTTGTCGATCTGGATTGATTCAACCGTCTGGGTGACATCGGTGGTATGACCCTTGAACTTGATGGTTTCCCCTACCTTGAGGGGGGCCGAGAGCTTGATCGCGGCGACCGAGATCTTGCCGAAGAATTTTTCCACTTCACCGATCTTTTCCTCCGCCATTTTCTCCTCCTTCCTTTATAAATGAAGGTTTCTCTGGTTAAAACTTCTCACTTTTTACTTTGTTTTGATATCTATACTTTATGCTTCGGAAATGAAGATTTCAACCAGTTTTGTTTACGCTTGGCTCTATGCCCCCTGCGCTTAGCGTTTAAAGGATGGCTTGTGATTTATTTTTGGATCGGGGAAAATCAGCATCGCGGTAAGTTAAAAGGAGGTTTGAGAATTTGCGCAAGATAGCTTTCGTGAATGAGAAGGGCG
>Ga0315297_10000173_pt1 | contig 34912 bp, 30 predicted proteins | sample YL17G15_0_MG_FD_203628 | JGI IMG/M metagenome (GOLD analysis project Ga0315297, IMG submission 203628) | Sediment microbial communities from Yellowstone Lake, YNP, Wyoming, USA - YL17G15_0 | ecosystem: Environmental > Aquatic > Freshwater > Lake > Sediment | place: USA: Wyoming | collected...
TCCGCGAGTTGATAATCGAGTAGAGACCCGCCGAAGCGCGCGGGGAGTATCTCCTCGAGGACTTTAATAATATCCGTATCCAGGAAGGTCATCCCGCCCGCGGTCATTTTTTCAAAGCTTCGGACCTGCCGGATACGTCCGGTCCATCCGGTCTTTTCCAGGGGACAGCCGCAGGTGCCCGAACACCGTTCGGCCTGGTCTCCCAGCGAGACGTTGAGCAGGATAAAGGGCGCCGCGGGCCTCAGTGTCGTCAGGAGAAGGGCGTTCGGGGAGAGGCCGTGTCCGGACTTCAGCCCCTTGGGCTGGATGATGGCGTGCATGTCGTCAAAAACATGAAGTTCATCGGAGAAGGAGGGCTTGAGGCATCCATAGGCGATGTACCCGCATTCCATGGCCATGAAGCGCGGGACGGCCGTGGCGCCCGTGCTCCGGATCGTTTCGAGCTTGGCCTCGGTGACCGGTTCTCCGCCGATGGAAAACTGGACTCGGGACAGGTCCATCCCCGCTTGAGCGGCCGCCCGGCAGACGCGCACGGCCGAGCTCGCCCAGGTCACGAGATGGGGAATTTGCCCGCAGGCCGCCACCCGGACCAGCCAGTGGATGATCGTTCCCGGGTCGTCGAGCGGCACGTATTCCGGAGCCGGGATATCTGTGCCCCAGACGCGGCCCGCCCAGCGCATCATCCGGGCGCTCCAGCGGTATCGCGGATGAAGCCCGGGAGAGCGGGGGTCGACCTGTGAAAACCAGCGCCGGGGCGGAGCCCCGAGGGCGCAGAGCTCGAGGGCGCGAACCATGTCCGTGTTTCCCGGGACGCCCCAGATGGCCGGGATCCAGGCCCGGCCGTTCCGGCCTTCCAGGGCCAGGAGGTGATTCGCCGCCCGTTCGCGGACGTAGTCCAGGTCGATGAGAACCGGAACACTCCGCCCTCCGCTTCCGCTGCTGTGGGCCTGAAGGTGGCGGCGCGAGAGCGGATTGCGCAGGAGCGAGGGGGCGGCGGCGATGATCTTGTCGCCGCGGCGAACGGGGACGCGCCCTTTGAATTCGTTGACCGTGAGGTAGACTCCTTCCTCGAAGAGCGCGCCCAAGGTTTCTTCCAGGCCGATCTTCCGGACGGAGTTCTCCAGGTCTCCATATCGGCAGCCGGCATTCCTGAGCAGGCGCAGGTAGGGGCTCCGCGGATTGTCGTAGATCGCTGTTCGAGCCAAAGCGCAGAAATCGGTAGGGCGATTCTCCAGACGACGTCGAATCGTCCGCCGGGCTTCCTCGAGAGTCACGGGGTGATGAAGGAAGGAAGGTATTTTTTTGAAAAAATTGATCCCGGTCAGAAGATCATTCAAGGAGAAGAAGTCCATGAGGGATCGTTCAGGCCGAATCGCGCTCGAACACAGCCTCATTCGGACAGCCCTGAACCAGGCGGTGGCCGTTGATCTGTTTGATCCACGGCCCGGCGGTCCGTCGTCGAAAAATGTCCTCGAGGGGGGAAGTGGACAAATCGCCGAGCGGAGTTCGCCGGTCTTCCCCGATGAAGTTGCAGATCGAGCACGTCAAGTCGGTTGACACATAGATTTTATTCGCGCTCCCGCAGACTTTAAAAGAAAGGGGGGAGCCCGCGACGGGAGGCCAGCAGAGAATCTCCACGGGGAGGCTGATCCCGGCCGAAGCCTCGGCCAGATGAAGAAGGGCTTCATTCACTTCGTCCCGGCTCAAGAAGGAATCCAGGCCGACCGCCCGACCGGATCGAATCAGGGGTTTGATTTGGAGCTGGGCGACGCCCAGCTCGACCGCCTTGTGACAGCAGGAGATCAGCTGGTCGCGGTTGTCGCGAGTCAGGGTCAAACGCAGAATCACCTTGAATCGATTCTCAACCAAGTCTTGGATGATGCTGAAAAACGGCTGCAGCGACGGCAGCCGGCCCCGCATTCGACCGTAGGTCGCGAGGCGGATGGAATCGAAGGAGATCTTGAGCACCCCCACCCCGCTCTCTTTCAGTAGTCGGATCCGACCGGAATCCAGAAGAAGTCCGTTGGTGTTGATCCCGGAACGAATTCCCAAACGCTGACAGCATCGGGCCAGGCCCGCAACCGCCTCGAAGTCGACAAGCGGCTCCCCCCCCGTGAGCCGGATTTCCTTGAGATCATAAACCGAGCCCTCCCTCTGCAGGGCCCAGTCCTCCACGCGGAGATTGAACAGCTGCCAGTCGATATCTTGGCCCGGCCCCAGGCCGTCGCTGTTGGCGCAATGGACGCACGCCTGGTTGCAGCGGTTGGTGATTTTCACTTCGATCGAGATCGTCGGCTTCGGTTGGAACATGATAGCGTCAGGCGCTGGCTCGGAGAGCCCGGCGGTTCATTCTGAGGGCCAGGGGAAGCGTTTGAATTCCTCCCAAGGCTTCGCCCCGGGGGATGTGTCCCAGGGTCACGAATACGCGGGCTCGGCCGTCCGAATCAAGGTCGACGGCCATAGTGCCCATATGCTTGGGCCGGCGGGCCGGGCTCTTTTGGAATTGTATGGGATAGACGGGAACGTCCCCCAGGAGGCGCATGTACTTTTTGGCTTCGTCCAGGGTCCCCTTGAACGCGAAGTCGAAATTCAGGCCGGGCTTGACCCGGAGCGCGAGACAGGCCGCTAAAAAAGACCGGGCTTGTTCCAAGCGCTCTTTCTCCACGTCCGCGACGGTCTTTTCCCGGACATGGCCGAACAGGGCTTTGGACTTCCCCACCGCGTGTTGTCTGTCCAGGGAAAACCGGACCAAAACGTTAGCCTCCGCGAAAAGGCCTTGGAGACGCCCGGTCCAACCCGGAGCGCCGACCCAATCCCCGTTGGTGAAGACAACGATCCTGGAATTCCTCAGGTCGCGCGCGGCCAGGGTAACCATGTCCTTCAGGTCAGGATGCAGGGTTGTTTCACCTCCCGAGAAATGGAGCGCCCCGTGAAAATTTTCGCGAACGAGGATGTCGATGATTTGCTTCAATTCGGACAAGGGTAGAAGCCCTTTCCTTTCCGGGCTGCTGAAGGTCGAACAGGCCGGGCAGCGGAAATTGCAGACGCCGATGATCCGCACCGTCAATCTAGGGTCTTCGCTCTCTCGGGCCGCCGCGATGGAAGGGGAGAGCCTATTCAAGGCCAATACCTCCGGGGCTTATAGTATTCAACTTTATTAAAAAAATCCATCGAAAATCGACCGCCGGTGATTTATCATGAAATCCATCCGGACGGAATCCCGAGGAAGCTTATGCGCGAGACATGGACCAAAACAAAGGGCTTTGCGGAAATCCATTCGGCCGTGGCGCTGTTCGGCCTGGCCGGCCTGTTTGGCCAGTGGCTCCCGATCTCTCCGTTTATTATCGTTCTCGGCCGGGTCGTCTTCGCCAGCCTGGCGCTGGGGGGAGTCCTGGTTTTTCGCCGGCGTCAGCCGGCCGGTCGACCCGGCCGAGGCCAAGACCGCCTGATTTTCGTCCTGTTGGGCTTTATCCTGGCCGTCCATTGGGCTTCGTTTTTTCGTTCTATTCAGGTTTCCTCGGTCGCGGTCGGGCTCTTGTCCTACTCCACCTTTCCGCTCTTCACATCATTCCTTGAGCCCTTGGTCAACAGGGAACGCTGGGAAAGGAGGCATTTTATACTTTCCCTGGGATGTCTGGCCGGGGTGTTTCTCATCATCCCCCGCTTCGACCTGGCCCAACCCGTCGTCCAGGGTGTCGGATGGGGAATGTGCTCAGGCCTGCTGTTTGCCCTGTTGACCATCACCAATCGAAAGCTGACCGCGCGGCATTCGGCTTTGGTCATCGCCTTTTATCAGGACTTCTGGGCCGGCGTGTTTCTGCTGCCTTTTCTCTTTATTATCAAGCCCTCCCTTTCCGCCCGAGACATCCTCCTTCTGGCGGTCCTGGGAGTCGCCTGCACGGCCCTGTCTCACACCCTGTTCATCCAGGGATTGAAGTGGGTCAGCGCCCGGACGGCGAGCATCATCAGCGCTCTGGAGCCGGTTTATGGCGTAATCCTGGCCTATTTTTTTCTGCGCGAGATTCCCGCCGGGCGGACGGTCTGGGGGGGTGCAGTCATCGTCGCTTCATGCCTCTGGGCTTCGTTTAGCGACCGCCGCCTGCGGCCTTAGCGATCCTCTCCGCGCTTGGTTTTTGAGGTCTTGAACTCGCTCGTCCGGCTATTCTTCAGGGATGTTTTTTCTTCCGCCTGCCGGGTCTTCATGTCCTTGGGGGTACGATCCCCGTTTGCATCCGGGCGCTTTTTATCGTCCGGGGGTTTCACGCCGGCGGCATCTTGGCCGTAGCGCTTTTTCGTCTCCTGCTGTAAGACCGGCTGCCGATTCCGCTCCGAGCTTGCCGTTTCTTCCCGGGGCTTGACCTGGAGGGGCTGAATGGTCTCGAAGGACGAGGCGGCCGCCTTGATATCTCCGGTTTCGCGGGGAGGGGTGCGGTCCGCTTGGCGTTTGGCGTCCTGCTTGGTCACGTACTTCTTGGGCTTGGCCGAAGGCTTGGACGCGACATCGGGCCGATAAATGATGACCCGACCCGAGGCGACCCGAGGTGGATCGGGCCGCGAGGCGTTCTGCAGCTCGTAGGTCGGGATCGTAGCCCGGGTGATGTGTTCGACACGGTCCCGGCTCAGGCCGATATTGCTGAGGCGGCCTCCCCGCTCCACGATCTGGGCTTTGAAGACGGTCGTGCGAATAATGTCATGATTCCTGTTCCGGGCGAGGATGTATCGGTCCAGGCGGCCGGCGGTGAAGTGACGGCTGTCCACGAAAACCCAGCACTCGTCGGCGAGGTCGATACTGTCCAACACTAGCCCCTGGGCGTGCGCATATCGATAACGCGGTGGAAGGGGAGCCCAGCCGATCCAGGAGTCGCTGTATTGCCAGCTTACCCAGGCCGGTCCCCAGACCGTGTCGGGAACCCAAAACCAGCCGAAGCCTGGTTCCCAGACCCAGCGGCCGTAATGAAAGGGAATCCAACCCCAACTCTCATAAGAGACCCAGGTCCAGCCGTAATCTGTCCAAACCCATCGGCCGTTCGAATAAGGATGCCAGCCGGTGCCGGCGTTGAACGGGATCCAGACGTAATTGTAGCCGGGCCAATAGACCCAAGACCCATAGTCGGACAGATAATCATAAAAATAGGAAATGTCCATCGACCGGCCATACGGGAGGTTGGGTTCACTGTAAGGCCCGCCATAGGGGGAGTACATAATGCAGCTGGAGAAGGTCAACAGTCCTGCGGCTATCAGTAAGGCCCCGAAAATTTTTTTCATGTGAATCCTCCTTGTAAGAGGCTCATCCTGTCTGTGTGCGACCTTTTTCGTCTTCATGTTTTATCTCCAATCATTTTATTGCAGTTTCCATGCCAGCATTAAAAAGATGGTTTTAAGGCCAGAATTGAATCATTTATAGCGAGGTTGTCCTAAAAAGGCGACAGTTGAGTTTTTTAGAGATTCGCGCAGAGATCTAAAAAACAAGGGCGAAAAAAAACAGATCCCTGTATTCGGGGCTTTGAAGCTATTTCAGGTTTCTAAAGACCTTCTTGATTCGCTTAAGAGCCCAGTTCAGTTCTTTTTCTCTGATTATGAGCGGGGGGGCGAAGCGTATGACGTTATCGTGTGTCTCTTTGCATAGCAAGCCTTCATCCTTTAAGGCTTCACAGAAGCGCCGGGCGCCGCCGGCTTCCGGCTTCAGCTCCACGCCGATAAGCAGTCCCCGGCCTCGCACTTCCTGGATGTGTCGGCTCCGCACGGCTTTCAGCTTTTCCAGGAAGTACTGACCCATGGCCGCGGCATTGTCGATCATTTTTTCCTCGAGGGTCACTTTCAACGCTTCCCGGGCCACGGCGCAACCCAGAGGATTGCCGCCGAAAGTCGAGCCGTGTTCTCCGGGCTTGAAGACTCCCATGATTTCCCATGTGGACAAGACCGCGGAGATGGGATAGCAGCCGCCGCCCAGGGATTTGCCGATGATGGCCATATCGGGTTTCAGCCCTTCGTGCTCGCAGGCCAACAGCTTGCCCGTGCGGCCCAACCCGGTCTGGATTTCATCGGCGATGAACAGGACGTTCTTCTGGGCGCAGATTTCCCGGGCCTGCTTCAGGTAACCGGGAGGCGGGATGAGGATGCCCGCCTCGGCCTGGATGGGTTCGACCAGGAAGGCTGCGGTGTTGGGCGTGATGGCCGCCTCGAGCGCGGCGATATCTGCGAAGGGAATGACCGGAAAACCCGGGGTGAAGGGGCCGAAATCCTTCCGGTACAAAGGCTCGGTGGAAAAGCCGATGATGGAAATCGTCCGTCCATGAAAGTTATTGGAGCAGGCGATGATTTCAGCCTGATCCTGGGCCACCCCTTTTTTTTGGTAGGCCCACTTGCGGGCGAGCTTCAGGGCCGTTTCCACGGCCTCGGCGCCCGAATTCATGGGCAGGACCACCTCGTAGCCGGTGAGGTCGCACAATTCCTTTGCCAGAAGGGGCCACTGGTCGTTGCGAAAGGCTCGCGAGGTCAGAGTCAAACGCTTGGCCTGGGTCTGGAGGGTCTTGACGATCCGGGGGTGGCAGTGCCCCTGGTTGACGGCCGAGTAGGCGCTCAGAAAATCCAAGTATTTTTTGCCGTCGACATCCCATACCCAGATGCCCTTGGCCTTGTCGATGACCACGTCGAGCGGATGATAGTTGCGGGCTCCGTATTGGTTTTCGATTCGAATATAATCTTGTGTTTCCATGCGGATACTCCTTTTATCGTCATCCGATAATTCGTGGCGGAGAGGGTGGGATTCGAACCCACGGTACGCCGTTAGACGCACACACGCTTTCCAAGCGTGCTCCTTAAGCCACTCGGACACCTCTCCATAGCAACTCTTGGGGATAGCCCGCCGTTCGTCCCGGAAGAACGAATTGTCGAGGGCGGTCGCTTTCCCGTTCACAGAACAAGAACGGATTTAATTTATCAAAAATTGCGAATGAGGTCAATTTGACGAACTCGTCCCTTTACGCTTGGCCCGAATCGTTTTTTCGGCGGAGCAAAGGTCCGGGACATTATCAGCCGCTCTGCCGGGGCTTTTTTCCCTGTGTAGAAAAACGACACCAAATTGCGACAAAATATGTCAGTGACGTCAGCCATGAGAGTTGCCTGCCATATTTTGTCGAAAAAAAATCGGTTTCCCAGCCTCACCTCTATGGGTGATAAGGAAACATAAAAAATCACCCATTGATTCCCCCCCAGCGGTGATTGCCCCTTTTTGCCGGTTTTGACATGATAAAAGCCATTTTCAAAGGGAGATGTTCAGGCAACAAGGCGCGTCTATTAAGGGCAAGGGTTAAATACCTAATGACAAATATTGTTAAGAAAGGCCGCGTAGGGGGGTAGTCTATATGGGCTCTAACCTAGGTGAACTTCTTGTCCGGGAAAAAATACTGACCGCCGAACAGTTTCGCACCGCGCTTGAATATCAGAAAAATAATGAAGTGCCCTTGAGCAGCGCTTTTGTCTTGCTCGGCTACATAACAGGAGAAGTCATGGCCCAGGCCCTCAGCCGGCTGCTCGGGTATCCTTTTATCGACCTTGATCAATTCGAAGTTTACCCTGAGGTCGTCAGTCTTATCCAGGTTGAAACGGCCAAAAAGTACATGGTGCTTCCCATCCACCGCATCCGGTCTTTCCTGACTCTGGCCATGGTCGACCCCACCGACCTGGATATCATCGAGGATATCCGGTTTCGAACCGGCCTGAACATCCAACCGGTCATCGCCTCTGAGAACGCCCTCCTTATGGGCATTTCCAAGTACTACGGCGATTCCCACGAAATGAAGGCCAAGGAGATATTCGAGGACATCGAGCTCAACGATGATTCCAAGGTCAGCATTATCGAGGATATCAAGGACGATTACGATGTCGAGGAAGCCGGCCAATCGGCCGAGGAAGCGCCCATCATCACCCTGGTCAATAAAATCTTCATCGAGGCCATCAAGAAGGGCGCCAGCGACGTCCATTTCGAGCCTTACGAAATGTCCTTCCGCATCCGCTACCGCATCGACGGCACGCTCTACGAAATGATGAACCTGCCCATGAAGTACAAGAACCCGGTTATTTCCCGGGTCAAGATTATGTCCAACCTGGATATCGCCGAGAAGCGCTTGCCTCAGGACGGCCGGATCAAGATGAAGGTCAAGCTGGAGAAGGGCGGCCGCAAGGAAGTGGACATGCGTATTTCGGTTATGCCCACCATCTTCGGCGAGAAAGTCGTCAGCCGAATCCTGGACCGGGAGATGCTGAAGCTGGACATGAGCCTTCTGGGATTCGAGCCGGAGTCCCTGGAAGTATTCAAGCGGGCCATCATCAAACCCTGGGGCATTATTCTCGTCACTGGACCGACGGGCAGCGGAAAGACCAACACCCTTTATTCCGCCATTTCCAACCTGAACTCCTTGGAAAAGAACATCCTGACCGCCGAGGACCCGGTGGAATTCTATTTCCCGGGAGTCAACCAGGTGGCCGTCAGGGAAGAAATCACCCTGGATTTTCCCACGATCCTCAGGGCTTTTCTACGGCAAGACCCGGACATCATGCTCGTGGGCGAAATGCGCGACCCGGCCACCGTGGACATCGCCATCAAGGCGGCCTTGACCGGCCATCTGGTCTTCTCCACCATCCATACCAATGATGCGGCCAGCACGGTCATGCGCTTGATCAACATGGGCGTCGAACCGTTTCTGATCGCGGATGCGCTGCTGCTGATCGTGGCCCAGCGGCTGGTGCGGCGCGTCTGCAAGAAGTGCGCCGAGCCCCAGGTCGTGCCGGTCCCGGCCCTCATCGAGTTGGGTTTTTCCAAGGAGGAGGCCGAGATCGTCAAGCCGATGAAGGGCAAGGGCTGCAACTTGTGCAATAACACCGGCTACCGCGGCCGCACCGGACTGTTCGAGGTTATGGAAATCACCCAGGACATCCGGGATATGATTCTCCGCCGTAACCAGTCGCACGACATCAAGCGCAAGGCCATAGAACAAGGGATGTTTTCCCTGCGCAAAAGCGGCCTGGCCAAGATCAAGGCCGGCGTCACGTACGTGGACGAGGTGGTGCGCGAAACCATGCGGGACACATAACCTCGAGAGGAGCCGTCAGTGAACATCAGTATTCATGACCTGTTGAAAATCACGGTGGAGCAGGACGCCTCCGATTTGCACATCACCACCCACATTCCGCCCATGATCCGGGTCAACGGCTCGCTCCGGTCGATCGAGCATGAGGTCTTGACCCCCGCCGATACCAAGGCCCTCATCTACAGTATCCTGACCGACAAGCAAAAGAAGCTGTTCGAGGAAAAACTGGAGCTCGATTTCTCCTTCGGCATCAAGGACATGGGCCGGTTTCGGGCCAACGTCTTCATGCAGAAGGGCGCGGTGGCCGGCGCGTTCCGCCGCCTCCTGCCGCAGATGTGGAGCTTTTCCCAGCTGGGCATCCCGGCCCGGGTGGCCCAGCTCTGCTCTCTGCCCCGCGGGCTCATCCTGATCACCGGCCCGACGGGCTGCGGCAAATCCACCTCCATCGCCTGCATGATCGACCACATCAACCGCGAGCGGGGCGTGCACATCGTGACCATTGAGGACCCCATCGAATACTTCTTTAAGCCCGATAAGGCCGTGGTCAACCAGCGGGAGCTGTACCAGGACACCCTCTCCTACAGCAACGCCTTGCGCTCCGTTTTACGCGAAGACCCGGATGTGGTCTTTGTCGGCGAGATGCGGGACCTGGAAACGGTGGAAGCCGCGCTGCGGGTGGCGGAAACCGGGCATCTGACCTTCTCCACCCTTCACACCAATTCGTCCTCGGAAACGATTACCCGTATCATCGATATCTTTCCGCCCCAGTATCAGACTCAAGTCCGGGTCATCCTGTCCATGAGCTTGGAAGCCGTCTTGACCCAAGCCCTCCTGCCCCGGGCCGACGGCAAGGGGCGGGTGTTGGCCATGGAGATTCTGATTCCCAACCCGGCCATCCGCAACCTTATCCGGGAAAACAAAATCCACCAGATTTATTCCTCCATGCAGCTGGGACAGGAGAGGTTCGGCATGCAGACCTTCAACCAGTCGCTGGCCGACCTGTATTTTCGGAATCTGATCACTTACGAAACGGCGCTCGGTGTCTCGTCATTTCCCGAGGAGCTGATCGATATCATCCAGCGGAAGGAAGGCATCAAGGGGCGATCCTCGATGCCTGGCAACGCCCCGCGAAAATAGAAAGGATCAACCATGGCCATATTCACTTGGTCGGGCAAGAACCGGATGGGCGAAGTCGTCTCGGGCCAACGGGTGGCCGATTCCATCGACGATCTGAGCCGAATCCTTCAAAAAGAACAAATCCAGGTCCTCAAAATCACCCCCAAGCGGCCGCCGCTGAGCCTTCCCTTCTTGAAGCGGGAAAAGGTCCGGCTCAAGGAGCTGGCCGTCTTCAGCCGCCAGCTATCGGTTCTGATCGACGCCGAGCTGCCGCTCATCCAAAGCCTCAATATCCTGGTGGAGCAGACGAAGAACAAGCATTTCCGGAACGTGATCACCACCGTTCGGGAGGACGTCGAAGCCGGGGCCAGCTTGAACCAGGCCATGCGGAAGTTCCCCCGGGTGTTTGACGATTTATACTGCAACCTCATCGGTTCGGGCGAACAGAGCGGTTCTCTGGACATCATGCTCCGCCGCATCGCCGAGTATGAGGAAAAGATCATCAAGCTCCGGTCGCTGGTCCGGCAGGCCATGATCTATCCCGTGGCCATCCTGGCCTTTTCCATTGTGGTGGTCATTTTCATGATGTGGAAAGTCATCCCGGTGTTCGCCGGCATTTTTGAAGAGCTGGGAGCCAAGCTGCCGACTTTAACCGCGGTGATCCTGGCCATCAGCCGCTTCGTTGCGGGAAACATTCTTTTTATTTTCCTGGGACTCATCGTCTTGTTCCTCGCGTTTCGTTATTTCCGTCGAACAGTGGCCGGCAAACACATCGTTGACCGCTTCTTGCTCAAGATCCCCCTGTTCGGCAGCCTCCTGACCAAGGTGGCCATTTCCCGCATGACCCGAACCCTCAGCACCCTGCTGTCGGGCGGCGTGGCCATGCTGGAAAGCCTGAAGATCACCTCTTCCACCTCGGGCAACATCATCATGGAAGAAACCGTGGTCGACGTCCGGCGCAAGGTTTCCGAAGGTCGCACGCTCTCGGATTCCTTCAAGGAGAGCGGGCGTTTTCCTTTCCTCTTGACCCAGATGGTCAGCGTCGGCGAGGCCACCGGCACCCTGGACGAAATGCTGTCCAAGCTGGCCGATTTCTACGACGATGAGGTCACCGCCACCGTGGCGTCCTTGTTGTCCATCATGGAACCGATTCTCCTGATCGTAGTCGGCGGCTTGGTGGGGACCATCGTCGTCTCCATGTACCTGCCCATCTTCAGCCTGATGCAGCAATTCTAGGCCATGCTCAGCGAAAAGCGGGGACTTCTTCAACTGATTGTCTTTCGGCTGATCGTCGTGTCCTCGCTGCTCATTTCGGCCGTGGCCATCCAGGAATCGACCTCGATTTTTCTGCCCCTGGACAAGTTTTATTTCGTCACCTTGGCGGCTTGCGTTCTGAGCATCATCTATGTGCTCCTGTATTATTGGGGGAAACACCTGACCGGGCAGGCCTACATGCAGGTGGCTCTGGACCTGGCCATCGTCACGGCCCTGGTTTATATCTCCGGGGGCATCGCCGGCCCCCTGTATTTTGTCTACATCTTCCCCATCCTCGGCTCCAGCCTGGTCCTGACCATTCGGGGGGTGTATCTGACCGCTTCGGCCGCGGCTATTGTTTTCGGGCTGCTGGTCGAGGGATTATTCTATCGGATCATTCCCTACTTTCAACCCGACCGGTACAAGCTCATGTCCTTCGGGCTGGTCCTGTATTCGCTGGTGGTGGCCTGGGGGCTTTTCTTTGCCATCGCTTTCTTGATTACGACCCTATCCCGAAAGCTTCGAACGACCAGGGAGCAGTTGGAATGGGCCCGGCGGGAACTCCAGATCAAAGAGCATCAGGCCCTGGCCGGCCGCGTCTCTTCCCAGATCGCCCATGAAATCCGAAATCCGCTGGCGGCCATCGCCGGGTCGGTTCAGGTGTTGAAGAACGAGTTGGATGTTTCGGACGAGCAACGGAAATTGATGGACATCGTCCTCCGCGAATCCGAACGGATCTCCTTGTCCATCGACCAGTTTCTGGACTTGGCCGGGCCGCCTAAAATCGCTCTACTTCCCATCGACCTGATCGAAATACTGAGAGAAACCGTGCTCATGCTCCGGCAGAGCGGGGAATTGAACGGCAGTGTCATCCTGGAGGGCAATTACAGCGAGGGGCAGGCGCCGTTCCTGGGCAACGCCCACCATTTCAAACAAGTCTTCTGGAACTTGATCAAAAACGCCGTCCAAGCCATGCCCCGGGGGGGGCGGCTGCGGTTGCAGGTGGAGCGGCCCAAGAAGAACGCGATTCGCCTGGTTTTTGCCGATACGGGCGTAGGCATGACCGAAGAAACGAAGACCAGGATCTTTGAGCCCTTTTATTCGGACTTCCAAGATGGTCGCGGCCTGGGGATGGCCGTTGTCCGCAGAATCATCGATGATTACCAGGGTACGATTTCCATTAAATCCGAGTTGAATCATGGCACGGAAATCGTGATCGCCCTGCCCGGACAGGCTAAGCCCGGGAGCAAAGCCGCAGGAGAATCCCAAGCCTCCCCCGCCCGGGCTTAGAGGACGAACATGGATACCATTCTCATCCTGGACGATGAAAAGAGCATCGTGGACCTGCTGAGCGTTGTTTTCCGCAAAGAAGGCTACGCGGTCAAGACCTGGGCGGACTCGACCGATATCCTGGAGTTTCTCAAGGACGAGGACTTCGACTTGCTCCTGACCGACATTCGAATGCCCCGGACCAACGGCATGGACATTCTGGAGTTCATGATCCGGCGCAAGCCTGATATTCCGGTGGTGATGATAACGGCCTACGGCACGATCAAGCAGGCCGTGGAAGCCCTCAAGGCCGGCGCCTTCGACTACATTATGAAACCCTTCGACGTGGACGAACTGAAGATTATCGCCGCCAACGCCCTGGAAAAACGTCGGTTGAAACAGGAGAATGTCCAGCTCAAGAAAGAGCTTGAAGAGAGAAACAGCTTTGGGCCGCTGGTCGGCAAAAGCAAGATGATGAGAGAGATCTACAACCTCATCGAGAAGATCGCCGGAACGGATTCCACAGTGCTCATCCTGGGAGAAAGCGGCACGGGAAAGGAACTGGCGGCGAGATCGATCCATACCCTCAGCCGCCGCAGGGAGCAAAGCTTCATCTCCATCAACTGCGCCGCCCTTCCGGAGAGCCTGCTGGAGAGCGAGTTGTTCGGACACGTCCGGGGGTCGTTCACCGGCGCGGTCGGCGACAAGAAGGGTGTGTTCGAAGCCGCCCAGCGGGGGACGCTCTTCCTGGACGAAGTCGCCGAGATGTCGCTTTTGACCCAGGTGAAGCTGTTCCGAGCCCTGCAGGAACGGAAAGTCCGCCGGGTGGGCGGGGCGGATGAGATCCCGGTCGATGTCCGGATTGTGGCGGCCACCAACCAGGACCTGAAGAAGCGCATCGAAGAGGGCAAGTTCCGGGAGGAACTCTTCTACCGGCTGAACGTCATCTCCTTCGAAATGCCGGCCCTGAGGAAAAAGACCGAAGACATCCCCATCCTGGTCAGTCAGTTCCTCCAGAAGCATTGCCACATAATGAACAAGAAAATGAAGCGAATCGCGCCCGACGTCATCGGCCTCCTGGAAGGCTATGCCTGGCCGGGAAACGTGCGGGAATTGGAGAATGTCATCGAACGGATCGTGGCCATCGAGGACCGGGAAACGATTACGGCGGCCTGCCTTCCGCCTGAAATCGTCTCTCCCCGGGAGCCGGTGGAGGACTCCTTCGTCCTCAAGCCCAATTTCGACCTGGAGGCCCACATCGCCGATATCACCAAAAAATACATTCTGGAAGCGCGGAGGCTTTCGGGCGGGAATCTTAAGAGAGCGGCCTTGATTCTCGGACTCAGCTATCGGTCGTTGCGCTACCTCATCGATAAGCACGACCTCAAAAGCCTCAAGGAAAACAACGTTAACGGAGAAGCGCATGTGCCGCCTCGGACGGTTTGAGCTATGTCGCAAATTGTCACTCCTGGCAAAAAAGGGTGGAATTTTCTCAAGATTTCCTTTAGACTATTTTTATAATTTATTTATAATCAACAATATAATACTTGGCACGAAAATTGCACTGTAATAATCGATTGCGTTGCAATCGATAAGAATTTTTATTGAATCCTTGCTTAAGAAAGGAAACCTTGGGCAAGGAACAGGAGGTTTTAAGTGTTAAAGAGAGAGAAAGGTTTCACTCTGATCGAGCTGCTCATCGTCGTGGCCATCATCGGAATCCTTGCCGCTCTGCTCATCCCCAACGCCCTGACGGCCATGCAGAAGGCCAAGCAGAAAGGCACGATGAAGGACATCATGACGATCTCGACGGCCATTGCCGACTATGTCACGGACAACGGCCGCGCCCCGGCGTTCACGGGCCCGAATGATACCACCTTCCAGGCCTTCATTTCCCCCTTCTACGTCAAGGTTTGCCCGACGAACGACCAGTGGGGGACTCCGTTCGAAATCACCTCCGGTGATGCGACCGCCACGGCGAGAGGCTGTGTTTTCAGCGGCGTGGATGACTTCGTCGTCCTTTCCTACGGACGCGACGGCACAACCGATGGCGTCGATTTCGACCCGACTGCTCCTGAAGACTCCATGTACAGGATCACCCAGATGTCCGATTTCAACTTCGACCTAATTATGTTCAACGGTTCCTGGGTTCGTTCGCCCGAGACGAGGGGCGGAGCGAGCTGATCGAGTTTTTCTGGCGTCAAATAACGGGGGGCGGCACGCTCGTGCCGCTCCCCTCTTGCGCCTCGGGGCGGAGGCGCCATCCCGTGCAGAGGTCGTCCGACAATGAGAAGCAGCGTCCTTCCTAAGCATCGCTTGTGCCGCAGGGGCTTCACCCTCATTGAATTGCTGATTGTCGTCGGCATCGTCGGCATCCTGGTCGGCATCCTCATCCCCGTTTTTCAGGGGGCCATGCAGAAGTCCAAGCAGAAAAGCACGATGGTGGACATCGGCAATATCGCCAAGGCCATCATCTCCTACATGACCGACGTCGGCAGCGCTCCCCCGAGCCCCGACGGCAACCTAGAATTGGACAGCGAGATGTACACCGAGCTCACGCCCTTCCATTTAGCCCGGTTCCCCAACAGGGACCAATGGGGCATAGCTTTTCAATGCTGGACGGGCCGGAGCTGTGCCGGCCGTTTCGGCATCGATAGCGCCGAAGTCGGACTCGATGATTTTGTGATTCAGTCATACGGCCGGGACGGGCAGGACGAAGGATACGCGTTCAACCGGAACGATCCGGACAGCAGCTTCTACACGATGCAGACCATGGATGATTTTAACAAGGACCTGATCCTGTGGAACGGGAGCTGGATCAGGGCGCCGCTTCACTCCGCCATGCGCTAAGCGTCCGTTCCGGGCGCATTTTCGGAATTCCGTCCCCGCCTCGTTCAGCACTTCACGAAAACATAATCCGACCCCGAGTTTTGTTGTGGTATAATCCTCCCGGTGAAAATCCGCACGGTTCTCGCTGGTTTGCTGGCCGTCCTGTTTATTCTCCTGTTGATCCCCATCCTGTTCGTCTGCTTCCTGATTCAGTTCCGCGCGCCCATCCTGGCCTTCAGCCGGGGATACTTCGGGCTGGTCTGGCCCCTCCTGGGGTTTAAGGTCACAATCACCGGACGGGAATATATCGAGCCGGGGGGCCAATATGTTTTCATGGCCAACCACCAGAGCTTTATCGACGGGCCGCTTCTGTTTTGGGCCATCCCCGGGCCGGTGCGGGTCATCCTGAAAAAGGGGATCTTCCGCCTCCCGGTCATCGGCCTGTGTATGAGGTTCGTCGGCTTCATCCCCGTGGACCGCAAACACCTGAGGGGGGGCATTCGGAGCCTGGCCAGGGCGGCGGAATTCATGGTCCGCCGCGGTTTTTCCTTCCTCATATTTCCAGAGGGAACTCGGTCCCGCGACGGCCGGTTTCAGCCTTTCAAGCGGGGCGGCTTTTTTCTGGCCTTGAAATCCGGCGCGCCCATAGTCCCCGTGGCGATCCGGGGGACGTTTGACCTGATGCCCCGGGGCCGCGTCCTCATCGGGAAAGGGCCGATCCACGTGGACTTTTTTCCGCCGGTTCCCATTAAAGCGTACGGAGAAGAAACGATGCCGGCCTTGATCGAAAAAGTGCGGCAAACCATCGCTCGAGGTCTCAACCCAAAGGAGAGTCCGTCATGGGCAGCCAACACGACGCCAAAGAATTGAGCCGTTGTCTGGGGAAATTTTTAGAGGATAGAGGGCCCGCTTTGAATAAGGTCCTGGCCGTCATGATCAAGGCCATCCGATCCGGGCGCAAGGTTCTCGTTTTCGGCAACGGGGGCAGCGCCGCTGAATCCCAGCATTTCGCCGCGGAGCTGGTGAATAAATTCCACCGCCTGGGACGGGCTCTGCCCGCGATCTCGCTGACGACGGATACCTCCGCTTTGACGGCCATCGCCAACGACCTGTCCTTCGACCGCGTATTCAGCCGGCAGGTCGAGGCTTTAGGCCGGGCCGGGGATGTGGCCCTGGCCCTGTCCACGAGCGGCCGCTCGCCCAATATCATTGAAGGCTTGAAGGCCGCGCGCCGCAACAAGCTGCTGACCGTGGCCCTCACCGGAAAGGGGGGCGGACCCCTGGCGGCCTGGGCGAATCATGTGCTCGACGTGGATTCGACCTCGACACCCCGTGTTCAGGAAGTTCATCTTTTTATCCTCCACGCCCTGGCCGAGGGGCTTGAGAACGCATTTCAATAAGCTCGCCCACTCTCTGCGGCAAAGGCGTCGACCTCGGCCATGCCACCCTTTTTCCGCAATGGCTCGGGCCAAGGCCTTGCTCCCACGGAACTATTTCCCATCGACCCTTGTCCCCCGTTCAGGCGAATGTGGAAAGGGAAAAAATGAATGGGGCCCCGCTGGCGGGCATCCCCCGGCAGTCCTCGCGCCAAAGCGCGTTCCGGTCTTTTCATTTAATTCCCCCGATCCCAAGGGGAGATTTTTCCCGGATGCGTTCTCGGACTCTTATCAATTTCTTAACCTCCCTTCCCTCCTTCGAATAAAGGAGGGATCGCAAGATACGCATCCGTACTGCAGGAGGAGCCCCCGGCCTCGCCCCCCCTTCATCTTATTTATGCAGGTTCAAGCCTTGAAAGCGCTGAGGAATGCCGGGGGAGCGACATGAGAGGGTTTAGCCCGACCGAATCGGTTTTCGAGGGAAGCCGGCTCGGAAGAAGCCGGCCGGCGAAGATGTATGAGCGGACGCCGGTCTCCGTTCAATCAGGGGCGTGCGCGAGTTCTGAGCCGCCGAGAAAAACGGTGTTCGGGCGGGCGTGAAAAACCCGATCGGGAGCGAAACCGGCATTCCTCAAAAGCGAAAAAATAACTGGCGCCCTGCTAGCGGCTTTCCTTGGCCTACGCTTATTTCCCTTGGATCGTCTTCTTAATATCCTCGGCCGTTCCGATAGCGCTGTTGAACAAATAGCAGGCGGCCGACTGAAGAAGCCTGCGCATAAAACCCCTGTGAAGCTCTAGCCGGTCGGGTGTGCTCGATAAGAGATGCGGGTTGAAAAAGGGCTGGTTTTTAGCCGTCAGCCCGCGGCTCAGCCCCGGCACTTCGCCGCCGGCCATGAGGCGCAGGGCTTCCTCCGGCTCAAGCTTGACCACGGCCGGCGAGACCGCATCGCTGCGCAGTAAAAAAATCCAGCGAAGGGCCGCTCGTCGGACGAATCCCGTCGGCCCGGACAGCCAGTTCGGGTCGAGCAGAGCATGGGCTTCCTTGGAGGCTTTATAGCAATAGGCCGAGCCTCGGTCCAAACGGCAGTCGTCCAGGCGCTGGCAGCCGGCGTCCTGACACTCTTCTTTATGGCCGACGATATTCTCGCACTGGCTGGTGTCGAATAACGGGGCCAAGGCCGGCAGGAGCTCCACCGTGTTCGTGGGTAGATAGAGCTTCCGCTCCGGGCTGTCGGCCAGGGCTGTGTTTCCGGAATAGCGGATGAAGGCCAGCTCGCTGGAATGCAGCCGGAACTCCCGGCTCTTGAGGATATCGAAAAAAAGCTCGGTCTTCTTGGTCCCGGGCGGGCCGACCAGGGCCAGGGCCTCGCCGTTCACCTCAACGGACATGCCGCGCAGGGCGTGGGTTCCGAGCATCGTCTCGGAAATGTCCATGACCATTCCCAAAGCCAGGCTGCGCGCCGGCCCGTAGCTGTCGCTGTTGATCAGGATGCCGGTGTGCGTCTCCGCGTTATAAAAACCCCGGGGCTCGCGTCCGGGGATCCCGTCCACGGCGTAGAGGATGCCGTGGGGCTTGAAATCGGGCTCGAGCTGAGCCGGATACCAGTTGTCCATCCAGAAATCGTTCATGTGGGGGATGTTGGTCCTGAGCTGGATGACCACGCCGTTGATGCTGGCGTTCCACTCGAACACCCCGGCGAAACCCAAGCGGGTGTCCATCTCCGCCACCAGGGCGTCCCGCATCTTGAGCGACAGGCCCGACTCCACGGGCACGGATTTTCTGACACGGGTGACGGCGTTGCTCAGGAGCACGGCCTTGGCCTTCTTGGCCGGCTTGAGTTCCTTGAGGGCCTGGATGATGCGGTCCAGCCCCTTTTCCAGGTTGGCCATGGAGGTCGCATAGGACAGGCGAATATAGTTGTCCGCGCCGAAGGCGTCGCCCGGGACGATGGCTGCCTTCGCTTCCTTGAGCAGGTAATAGGCCATCCCGTAGGAATTGCGGAGGCGCATACCGCCGCATTCCTTGCCGAAGAAGCCGGAAATGTTGGGAAAAACGTAAAAGGCGCCCTGCGGTTTGAAACAGGACAGGCCGGGCACGGTCTGTAGCCGCTGCAGGACGTAGTTGCGGCGGCGCTGGAACTCGGCCCTCATGCGGTCCACGTTGTGCTGGGGGCCGGCCAGGGCTTCCAGGGCGGCTTTCTGGGAAACGGAGCAGGGGTTGGAGGTGGTGTGGCTCTGAATCTTGCCCATACCGCTGATGATGTCCACCGGCCCGGCGGCATAGCCGATGCGCCAGCCGGTCATCGAGTAGGTCTTGGACACGCCGCTGACGATGATCGTCTTTTTCTTGATGTCCTCGCCCAGGGAGGCGAAACCCGCGTAGGGAAAATCGTCGTAAACGAGCTTGGAGTAGATTTCGTCGGAGATGACGAACATGTCCTCGCCGCGAACGATTTCGGCCAGGGCTTCCAACTGCTTGCGGCTGTAGGTCGCCCCCGTGGGGTTGCTGGGATTGTTCAGGATCAAGGCCTTGGTCGCGGGCGAGATGGCGGCCTTGAGCTCGTCGGGCTGGAGGAGAAACCCGTTTTCCTCTTTGGTGGGGACGATGACCGGCTTGCCCTTGACCAGGTTGACGGCTTCGGGATAGGTGACCCAGTAGGGCGCGGGGATGATGACCTCCTCGCCCTCGTTGACCAGGGCCATGATCAGGTGGAACAGGGAGCTCTTGCCGCCCGAGGAGACGATGATCTCATGGGGGGCGTAGGTCAGGCCGTGGTCTTCCTTCAGGCGATGGGCCACGGCCTCTTTCAGCGCCGGGATGCCCTCGTTTTCCGTGTACTTGGTGAAGTTCTGCTCGATGGCCTTGATCCCGGCGGCCTTGACGTTGTCGGGCGTGGCAAAGTCCGGCTCTCCCAAGCTGAGGTCGATGACGTCTAAGCCCTCGGCCTTCATGGCCTTGGCCTTGGACGAGATTTTCAGGGTGGGGGACGCGCCGATTTTATTGGCTGTGTCTGAAGTCATATTGAGCCTATCGGGCCCGGGCGGCGGGCCTCTTATTTTTTCTCTTTGTCTTTGTCTTCGGCCGCGGGGGACAATTTATCCCTGAGGAACTTCTTCAAGTCGACTCCGGCCAGCGATTGGACGATCTCGGGCATCTGGGCCAGGATCTCCGCGACCTGGCCGGTGATCCGGGTCGTGCCCAGCCCTTTGTCCCCGCTGACGACGACGATCTTATCCACCTTGGACAAGGGCTCGGCCACGGCCCTGGCCAGGTCGGGCAGGATCTTCATGTAGGTTTCGAACACGGCCGCCTGGTTGTATTTCTCCCAAGCCTGGGCCTTCTTGGACATGGCTTCGGCCTCGGCCAGGCCCATTTGCTTGACCCGCTCCGCCTCGGCCATGCCTTCCAGCTTTATGGCTTCGGACTTGCCCCGGGCTTCGGCCTTGATGCGGTATTCCTCGGCCTCGGCCTCGGCCTTGATCTGGTACTTGCGGGCGTCGGCCGGCTTGAGGACGTTGGATTCGAGCTCCTTTTCCTTGCGGGCGATCTCGGCCGTCTCGATGCGGACGGCTTCCTCTTTTTCGATGAGCTTGACTTTGGCCTCTTCCTTTTTTATTTCTTGGGAGAGACGGAAGCGCTCCAGCTCGTAGGAGAAGTCGGCCTGGGCTTTCTTCTGGTTGACGGCCACCTGGGACTCGGCCTTCTTGGCTTCGTTCTCCCAGGCGGCTTTGGCGATCTGAGCATCGGCTTGCAGGCGGGCCACCTCGGCCTCGCGGCGCGCCAGGGAGGACCTGACAACGGATTCTTTTTCAGTCTCGGCCTGGGCGATGACCGCGTCGCGCTTGGCCGCCGCGATCTGCGGCCGGCTGAGGGCGTCGATGTAGCCCTGGCTGTCGCTGATGTCCTTGAGGGCGAAGGACAGCATGACCAGCCCCATCCGGGCGAAATCGTCCTGGATGGCCTCGGTGACCTTCCGGGTGAACTCCGGCCGGCCGCGGTAGATCTGCTCCACGGTCATGGTTCCGATGATCTCCCGGACCTTGCCTTCGACCACGTCGGCCGCCACATTCCGAATACCGTCCCGGCCCAAGCCCAGGAATTGCTCGGCGGCCAGGTGTATGGCCGGGCCGGTCGAGTTGACCTTCACCTGAGCCGTGGCCTCGGCCATAATGGGCACTCCGCCGTGGGTCAGAACCTCGGGCGTCTTGATGTTCAGGCTGACGACGTCCATGGGCAGCCGGTCCACGGTCTCGATGAAGGGCAGGACGAACGTTCCCCCGCCGAGTCGGTAGCGGTAGCCGACTCTTTTCTTCGTCCCGTCCAGAGCTATAATAAACCGCTTCCGGCCGCCGGAGATGATCAGGGCTTCGTTAGGGCCCGCCTTTTTATACCGGGTCGCCATGAGCAGGATGATGAGGCCGAGAATAACGACAATAATGCCGAAGAGAACGAGCGTGGGGACAAGAGTCATAACAACCTCCTATGAATCGCCCCTTGACCAGGACGGATTCGGATGAATGCCGGGCCGGCTCGACCGGCCGAAAAATGCATGTTTTTAAAGGAAAATATTATAACCGCTTGTCGGGGAAGTCAAGCCGGGCGTAGCGCCCGCCGGGACTCGATTTCGGCTCATTTACTAAAAAAGGAGGGCGTTGTTCTCTTCGGGGAAGCGGAGGAAGAGGCTACTGTCGTTCAGCCGAACAATCCGTAGCGGAGGATATGATAGACGGCGGCCACGCCGTCCTTCCAGCCTATCTTTTTACCCTCGCTGTAGTCGCGGCCGGCGTATGAGATCGGCACCTCATAGATCCGGCAGCGGAGCTTGGACAGCTTGATAGTGATCTCGGGTTCGAACCCGAATCTCTTGGACTTGAGGTTGATCCTCTTCAGGACATCCTTCTTAAAAACCTTGTAACAGGTCTCCATGTCGGTCAGGTTCAAGTTGGAGACCATGTTGGAAAACGTGGTCAAAAGCTTGTTGCCGACATAATGCCAGAAAAACATCACCCGGTGGGACCCGCCCTGGAACCGCGAGCCGTACACGACGTCCGCCCGGCCGTCGAGAATGGGCGCGAGCAGCGAGGGGTACTCCTTCGGGTCGTACTCCAGGTCGGCGTCCTGGACGAGGACGATATCCCCCGTGGCCCGGTTGAAGCCTGTGCTCAGGGCGGCGCCCTTGCCGCGGTTCATCTCGTGGTAGAAGATCTTGAGGTTGGGCATCCGCAATTTTTTCAGAATATCCCGCGTTCCGTCCCGGGAGAAGTCGTCGATGACGATGATCTCCTTGGAGATGCGGAGCTTGACGGCTTGGACGCGCTTCAAAATCTCGCGAATCGTGGACCTTTCATTGTAAACGGGTATGACGATGGATACTTTCATAGAGCGCTCTTTCAGGCTTGGACCAGGCCTAGCCTCCGCCGAAAATAGTCGATGGACAGGCGGAGCCCTTCATCCAGGGACACCCGGGGCTCCCAGCCGAGCTGCTTTTTGGCCAGGGCAATATCCGGGCAGCGCCGCACCGGGTCGTCCTGGGGCAGGGGCTTGAACACGATTTTGGATTTGCTCCGGGTCAGCCGCAGCACCGATTCGGCCAGGTCGCCGATGGTGAATTCCGCGGGATTGCCTAGGTTCACTGGTCCGACAAAGTCCGCGGCGCCCATGACGGCCACCAGCCCCCGAATGAGGTCGGACACATAGCAGAAGGAGCGCGTCTGGCTTCCGTCGCCGTAAACCGTCAAGGGCTCGCCGCGCAGAGCCTGGACGATGAAATTGCTGACGACGCGGCCGTCGTCGACGGCCATCCTCGGGCCGTAGGTGTTGAAGATGCGCGCGATCCTGACGTCCACGCGGTTCTGGCGGTGGTAATCGATCATTAGGGTTTCCGCGACGCGCTTGCCCTCGTCGTAGCAGCTGCGGATGCCGATGGGGTTGACGTTTCCCCAGTAGGATTCGGGCTGGGGATGAACCTGGGCGTCGCCGTAGACCTCCGAAGTGGAGGCCAGCAGAATCCGGGCTTTGGTCCGCTTGGCCAGGCCCAGCATGTTGATCGTGCCCATGACGTTGGTTTTGACCGTTTTGATGGGGTTGTACTGGTAATGGATGGGCGAGGCCGGGCAGGCCAGGTGGTACACCCGGTCGACCTCGACGAAAAAAGGATGGATCACGTCGTGGCGGATGAGCTCAAAATAGGGGTGTCCGGCCAGGTGGCGGATGTTGTCCTTGGAGCCCGAGAAGAAGTTATCCAGGCAGATGACGTCGGCGTTGTTCTCGAGGTAATGCTCGCACAGGTGACTTCCCAGGAAACCCGCCCCGCCCGTGACCAGGATTCTCTCCATCCTATCCCCCTCCGCCGTAGGCCATGAACAGCCGGCTTTTCCTGATCAGAATGTCCCGCTGAATTTGAATGATCTCCGAGATGCCTTTGTCGGCCAGCTGCATCAGGGAATTGAGCGCTTTGCGCGAGAAGGGATTTTTCTCGGCCGAGACCTGAACCTCCACCAATTGGCTCCGGTCGGTCTGGACGACGTTCATGTCCACTTCGGCCGAAGAATCCTCGGCGTAGTCGAGGTCGAGAAATTGTTCGCCTCCGACGATACCGACGCTCACCGCCCCGACCAGGTGGCCGAGGGGCATGCGGTCGATGCGGCCGGCGTCCATGAGCCGTTTGAAGCACAGGGCCAGGGCCACGCAGCCGGCGGTGACCGAAGCCGAGCGCGTTCCCCCGTCCGCCTGGATCACGTCGCAGTCCAGGATGACGGTTCGTTCGCCCAGGACGGCCAGGTCGGTGGCGGCCCGCAGGGACCGGCCGATCAGGCGCTGGATCTCCTGGGTCCGGCCCGAAAGACGGCCCTGGACACCCTCCCGGATATTCCGCTTTCCCGTGGACCGGGGGAGCATGGAGTATTCGCCCGTGATCCAGCCCGTGCCGCTGTTTTTAAGAAAAGGGGGAACCTTGTCCTCGACCGTGGCCGCCACCAGAACTTTGGTCAGGCCCGCTTCGATATAGGCCGAGCTTTCGGCGAAGTCCAGGTAGTCCGGAAGGATCTTGATGGGCCGCAGGGCGTCCGCCGCTCGGTTGTGGGCTCTCATGAATCTCCTCGGCTCGTCAGCTTTCGCCCGGGGGCCGCGACCTCCACCGGTCATGGAACCACAGCCAGTTTTCCGGGAATAATCGGATTTGAGACTCAATTATCTTAGTGCATGTTTGGGTGATTTTCAACACGTCGTGCTTCCCCCGGCCCCCGGCCGAAAAGTCCAGGGCGGGGAAAATCTTGACCCGGTAGCGGCCGCCGCGCTCCGGGTAACAAAAGGCGGGAAGGACGGCCGACCCCGTCCGGAGATGAAAGGCCGCCAGGGCCGGTGTCGTTCCGGCCGGCTTGCCGAAGAAGTCGACGAAAACGGCCAGGTCGCGCAGCACATTTTGGTCGATCATGATGAGCACCACATCCCCTCGGCCGAGAGCCCGGACAACCTCGCGGGCGGCTTGTTCTTTGTAGATTATTCCGGCCCCAAGTCCCGCCCTGAATCCGGACAGTCGCTTTTCCAAAAGCCTGTTGTCTAAAAATCGCGCGATGGCCCAGACCGGCGCCGGCCCGCAGAGGGAATTCGTCAGCACTTCCCAGTTGCCGAAGTGGCCGGAGAACACCAAAACGCCGCAGCCCCGGCCGACCGCCCGGCGCAGGTTTTCCGCGCCCTCGACGGTCAGGACCTGCTCGACCCGGCGGCGCGGCCAGCCGGCCAGCTTGAGAACGTCGATCAAGATTCTGCAAAAATTCATGAAGGATCGCCGGGCGATGTCGTAACGCCGCCGTTCGGAGAGCTCGGTCCCGAAGGCCGTCTTCAGGTTGGATAAGGCGATGCGGCGGTGCCGGCCGTCCAGATGAAATAGAAGAATTCCCACGACATGACCCAGGGGAAGACACAGCCGGCGGGGGGTGAGGATAAAGAAGGCGGACATGGCTTGACAGGCGATGAACTCCGCGATGTCCCCGGGACGGACCATCAGCGGCGGCGCTCCCCGAGCCGGAGAGCCCTGCGGACCTGGTCAAAAAACCCGGATTCGACCCGCAGCCCGATCTTCAGATAGTACAAGGGAAGCTCTTTGAGAAGCCCGGGATATCCGGCCAGCTTGACCGCATCCTTCTCCGTGGTTATGGCCGCCTGGGGATTGAGTTGGCGATACCGCCGCAGGATTTTGTTGAGGGTCGATTCCGGATAGGGGTGATGGTCGCGGAAGGCCAGCGTCCCGGCCAGCTCGAGACCCTGATTCCGCAACATGCTGAAAAAACGTTGGGGCCGGGCTATGGCGCAGAAGGCCAGAACCGGCATGCCGCGGAAATCAGCCGCCGAGAGGGCCGGGTGCTTTCCTCCGACCTTGACAAAGCCCCGGGGAACGACCGCATAGGTATAGACCCGTGCCCGGTGAAAACGGCGGGCCAGGAAGTCCCGGTCCTGAGCTTCCTCCTCGGGCAGAAGGATAATCTGCGCCCGGGACAAGGCGCGTGTCGACTCGCGCAGGATTTTTTCTTTAGGATTGTAGAGTACGATGTCCAGGTCGCGGTAGAGTTTGCTGTGCTGGAAGCCGTCGTCCAGAACGGCCGCGCCGAAGCCCTTGACTTTGGCGATGCGGCAGGAACGAAGCTTGCTCCGGCCGACAAACACGCCCGCGCCGGGCGCGTTCCGGGCGATCATATACGGCTCGTCGCCGCTGTCTTCCCACCGGCCGTAAAATGTGCCGCCGTCGGTCAGGATGCCGCCGTGTTTTTCCCAGCGGCCTTTGTAGCCCCGGGTCACCAGCGCCGTCCGAATGCCCTCGGCCTGGAGGTGTTTAAAAATCTCCAGGACCAAGGGGGTTTTCCCGGTGCCGCCCAGGCTGATGTTGCCGACCGAGATGACCTTGAGGCCCGCCTTTTTTGGGCTGAAAAGACCGACCTGGAATAATTTGTCCTTAATTCGGCTCACTCCGCGGGAGCCCAGGGAATAGAGATAGAGGAGTGTTTTCATCCGGAACTCAATATACACAAATCACGGCTTCCTTTCAACGAAAGATCAATGTGGAAGCTTTAGCTTTACTTGGACTCGGGATTTCATTAAAATAATAGGCCATCCCGGAGGTGAACATTTTATGAAAAAGAAAATCATCCTGATTGCCGCTTTGGCCGTCCTTACGGTATTTGCCCTTCAATGCCGGAAAAAAGCCAATGTCAAGGGGATCGAGCTTCAGGTCAGCTTCTCCACACAGCCCCTGTCCGACAATTTGGTCACCGATATGACTTACCTATGGAAGACCACGGCTGATTTCAAAAAGATCGACAGGGACTTCTATATCTATGTCCATTTCTGGAACAAGCACAATATGCTCATGCAGGATGATCACACACCCGTCCTCCCCTTCAATCAGTGGGAGGCGAATAAGGAATACACCTACACGCGCCGGATCTTCATCCCCGCTTTCATCGATGAGTTCGACCCGCAATTCAAGGGCCAGGAGAGCCTCAAGCTGGTGGTGGGCATCTACTCGCCCTTTGACCGGACGGGCAAGTCCAAGTCCGAGGTTTTAGCCCAACCGCTGGCCATCCTGCCCCCGCCGCCGGACACCCCGGAGATCGTTTACGAGACGGGCTGGTACGACCAGGAAACCGACCCGGCCACGACGCTCAAGCAGTGGCGTTGGACGGGCAAGGAAGCGCGGTGCATTGTCGACAACCCCCATCGTGACGCAATGTTAGTCATCCGCGGCGCCGTGAATACGGACGCCGTCAAGGGCCAAAAGGTCATCCTGAAGATCAACGGCCAAGTCCTGGAGGAGTTCTCGGCCCCGGACGGCATGTTTGAAAAAACCTACAACATCAAGAAGGATGCCCTTGGACCCAAGGACGAATTCAGCCTGGTGATCGCCACGGACAAGCCCTTCGTTCCCTCGAAACTCTATCCGAACTCCGAGGATAACCGCGAGTTGGGAGTGATGATCTCCTTCCTCTATTTTCGCTGAGCCGGAGAGGAGATCGTTCGGGGGGGCTCTTCCGCCTTTATTTCTTGATAACGCCTAGGTATTTGTCCAGCTCTTCCTTGGCCTTGGCCTCGTCTTCCCGGGCCTTTTGGTATTTATCGAACGTATCGCTGAGTTGCTCCTGGATCCTGTCCTTGGGCATCATGTCGTCCATATTGTAAAAATCCTGCCACAAGCTGTTGACTTTGAGTTCGAGCAGGTCGGCGTATTCCTTGGCCTTCAGCCAATTGGCTTCCAGGATCGATTTTTGGGAGTTCGGTGCCGTCGTGGGCATGGCCGTCTCTGGGGAATTGTCGGCGCTCATGGGCAAGGTTTCCGGGGAGGCTTCCGCGGGAGCCGGCTCGGCCACCTCGGCATTATCAGCGGGTGCAGCGGCCTCTTCGGTATTTTGAGGCTCCGCGGCTTCGGGCTGCCCGGCTTCCGGCGCGGCCGGCGTGCTGGGATTATCCACGGCCACAGCCGGCTTCTTTTTGACGCTGCTGAGGTCGGCGTTCGATATCACTGTGACTTTTTTCCCTTTAATCGCTTCCCGTCTTTGTTTTTCCTTTTTAGCCGCTTCTGTCAGGTCCTGGGACCAAAGCAAGGATACGAACAAGAGGGGAAGCAGTCCGACGGACAAGGTTTTTATGTATTTCATTTTATTTTGAATTCAATATAGGCCCCGGCCCTTTTTTTGTCAATCACCCATAGGGGTCATTTTATCCCCTCTTTAGAAGTGTCTGGCCAGGTAAGCAAAAATGACTGATTGTCATGTCCATATTGACAATATGCTCAATTTGCACATCAAACAGCCGCACGACCGTATCCCGGTTGAATTATTCTCAAAATGCCATTAGACTAGGCCGATGACCCCCTGGGCAGCGGGAGATATGATCCGATGAAAAAAATCGCACTCATTTTGGGCCTTTGTATCGTGCTCGGTTTGATAATTTTTGGAGGCGCCCAGGATAAACAGACTTCCGCGGGCAAGAACTTTTTTGAAAACAGCCTCCATTTTACGGCCAAGGGCTTGGAATACTGGTACGCCAAAGAACAAGGCGGGCTGGAACGCATCACCGGCATTCCTTTCAGCCGGCTGCCCTGCGCCCGCTGCCATGTCCGGACGTGCGACGACTGTCATCGGAAGGACATCAACGGTCGGGCGGCTTATTCCACGGCCGCAGCCAAGGATCCGCAGGTCTGCGAAAAATGTCATAGCCTGGAGAGCCTGGACGCTTACAAGAAAAATCCCGACGACCCGGCGGGGGATGTTCATTTCCGCCGAGGGATGAAATGTATGGACTGCCACACGGCCCGGGAAATCCACGGCGACGGCACCGCCTACAATTCCTTTCAACAGCCGGGCGCTATGGACACGCGATGTGAAAAATGCCATGTCGACCTGTCCCGTTGTCCCAGCTCCAAGGTCCACGGGGATAAGCTCGAATGCAACGCCTGTCACATCCGTGACCTTCCCTCCTGCTACAACTGTCATTTTGAAACCCGGGTCAAAGAGGGGAAGAGCGTATCCCTTCCCTTGAAAGACCTCCTCTTCCTTGTCAACCGCCGGGGCAAGGTCACCCTGGGCGACGTTCACACCTTTGTCTATCAGAACAAGACCATGATCACCTTCGCCCCGTCCTTTCCCCATTGGGTCATGAAAGAGGGTCGGGCTTGCGCCGACTGTCATCACACCTCCCTCCTCCGGGCCATTCGGGCTAACACCTTTCGGCCGGTTGTTTTCGATAACGGCCGCCTCCAAAACGTCAAGGGCGTCGTCCCCGTCCTGGAGGGGTTGAAGTGGAATTTCGTTTTCCTGGACTATGCCAACGGCCGCTGGATCCCCCTGGCCAACCCCGACCCGCCGCTGATCAATTATGCCGGATACTGCGCGCCCTTGACTCCCGAACAATTCGACAAGCTGGAAAAACCGCAGGGCCGAGCCAACAAATAGTCCGGACTCAGCGAAAGATGCGGAAGAGGTCCGGCCGCGCCGCGGTGCGGACCGCATAGCTCCGGCCGTCCGAAGTGACCTCGACCGCGCCCTCATTGTCCGTTCGAAACACCACCGCACCCGCCGCCCGGAATCGCTTCAGAGTCTCTTCCCGGGGCAGTCCGAAAGCGTTGCCCCGGCCGATGGATATGATCGCCAGTCGGGGAGAGACGCGATTCAGGAATTCCGGGCTGCTCGACGAGTCGCTGCCGTGGTGCCCGGCCTTCAATACTCCGCCCCGAAGCGGCAACCCGGACCCGATGATTTGATCCTCCGCAGCGCGCCCGATATCGGCCGCCAAAATAAAGGCCGTCCGGCCGTAAGAAACCCTCAGGACCAGGGATTGGTCGTTGGCCGCAGCTCCGGAGAGGGGCGCCTCCGGGCCGGGATGCAGCGCTTCCAGCAGAACCCCGGCGATCCGCCGCTTGAAACCCCGGGTCACGACCCTTGGCACGGTGCCGTCCGGAAGGGAAGCCCGCAATTTTTGGCGCAGGACGTCATCGTCGGCGGCCGGCGCTTCCCACAACTCCCGGGGCTTGAAGTTCCTGGCCACGGCCGCCAAGCCCTTGATATGGTCGGGATGGGGATGGGTGGAAACGATGATATCGAGTGCGTTGATCCCCTTCCGCCACAGGGCGGGGGAGACGACCTTCTCGCCGGGGTCGAAAGAACCGGTGGGCATTCCGCCGCCGTCGATAAGCATTTTAGCCCGGCCCGGGAACTCGAGCAGAATGGAATCGCCCTGACCCACGTCCAGGACGGTGATCCTGAGGTTGCCGACCGACGCGCACCAAGGATGAAAAACTATCAGGGCTGTGACCAGGGCCAGGCCGGAAAGCCAGACGGCCTTTTGTCCGCGCCGCTTCACCGGCAGGAGAAGTCCCAAGAGGAAAATGTAGTAGCCGAGGATAGTCACCAGGGAAGGATTCGGAACCCTAAAAGACAACAGGGGGGAAGCTCCGGACAGCCGCGATAGGCACAGCAAAAGGGAAATCATGAGCTTGAGCGCGCCGCTCAACAGCCCGGCCGCGCCGGGGGCGATATAGGCCGCGGGAAAATAGACATATCCGGCCGCCATGATGGCCGCCACCAGCGGGACGGCGGCCAGGTTGAGGACGATCGACGCCAGGGCCACCCGGTTGAAGGCTGCGGCGATGATGGGTATCACTCCGACCTGGGCGGCCAGGGACAAGGCCAGCGCCTGGCTCGTTTTTAGCGGGAGGCGCGGCAGGCGCTGAACAATCCGAGGTTGGAATAAGACGATGGACAGAGTGGCCGCATACGTCAGCTGGAAACCCGGGTCGAAAAGGCTGAATGGATTCAGAAAGAGCAGGAAAAAAGCGCTGTACGCCAGGGAATTCAGAATGTGGGATTCTCTCCAGATCAAGCGTCCCGCCAAAAAGGACACGGCGATAATCGTTGATCGGAGCACGGAAGGCGAGCCCTCCACCAGGACGGTATAGAAGACCAGGGAGAGGATGAGCAGCAGGGCGGACGGCCGCGAGGCCAACCCCACGATCCGAAAAAATCCGAGCAGGAGCACGCAGATGATGCCGATATGCGCGCCGGAAATGGCGATCAGATGGAGCAGCCCCGATTCCTGGAAGGCGAGGGTCACAGTGTCGTCCATGCGCCTCCGCTCGCCGAGGAGTAGGGCCTCCAGAACCGCGCCGGCTTGGGATAGGCCGCCGGATTGAGCGTCGCCGAAGCGTTCCTCGACCCTGTCCTGAAAAGCCTGCCGCAAACTCGACGCAATCCGCCGGATCGATAAGGGGACGGCCCGTTCCGTCTTTTCAACGAGCAGCGGGCTTTTGGAGAAAGCCAGGGCATGAAGGTTTTGTGTTTGGAGATAGGGGGTCGAACGCGGAGGCGTGAAGTTCCTGTACTCAGCCGGGACGACGATCCCGGCCGTCAACCGGACCCTATCCCCGGTCCGAAGCGTCCGCTTTTTTGGAAAAAGTCGAGAATGCGGCACCGAAACCCGGATGTTTCCCCTCAGCGCTTGGATCCCGCTCCCGTTTTCCATCTTTTCCAGCCGGAGGAACAGGTAGTCCCGGTCGATGCCCCGCGACGGGGATTTGTACAACCGCCCGAAAAAATCCATGTAGCCTTCGGCCTTCAAGCCGTGGACCGCATTGGTTTCGTAATGTCTTTCCTGGACGGCCAGGGAGCCGGCTCCCAGAAAGAACGCGGCCAGGAGCAGATAGACGAGCACCGCCCGGGAGCTGGAAACAAAGAAGGACAGCCAGGCGGCGGCCAGGCATACTCCCGCCATTCCCATTGCCGGGCCGGACGCCAGACCGGTTTGGGAACAGACCCAAATCCCCGCCGTCCAAGCGCAGGCCGGCCAAAGGAACGGATAGGACATGGTTTTCCGAATTCATTCAGTGGGTGACACAAGGAGCGCGGACCGCTCGGATTCTGAGGCGTTCCGCACGGAGGTCGCCGACGTCCCGCTCTTTCACTCTTTAGGGACGCGCGGTCCGGCGGTGGATTCTCGCCGTTCGATATCAGGAAATGAATTTATTATAGGCTTGAAGTCCGGCGTAGGCGCCGGGCGTCGCGAGGTCTTTCTCGATGGCCATGAGCCTGTTGTACTTGGCCACCCGCTCGCTTCGGCTCACCGAGCCGGTTTTAATTTGGCCGGTCCCCAGCGCGACGCTGAGGTCGGCGATGAACGTGTCCTCGGTTTCGCCGGAGCGGTGGGAGATTATGGCCGAATAGCCGTGTCGGTGGGCGACCTTCACAGTCTCGATAGTCTCGGTTAGGGTCCCGATCTGATTGAGCTTGACCAGGATGGAATTGGCCACACCCTGGGCGATCCCCCGTTTCAACCGTTCCGGGTTGGTGACGAAGATGTCATCGCCCACGAGCTGAACCCTATGCCCCAGGGCCCGGGTGAGAGCCTGCCAGCCTTCCCAGTCGTCTTCGGCCAGGCCGTCCTCGACGGAGACGATGGGGAAACGGGAAACGAGCTGTTCGTAGAAGGCGATCATATCCCCGGATGATTTTTTTGCGCCGCCCGACTTCTTGAAGGCGTAGAGGCCGTTGTCATACAGCTCGGAGGCGGCCACGTCCAGAGCCAGGAAGATGTCCTGGCCCGGCTTGGAACCGGCTTGGACGATGCTGTCCATGATCACCTCCAGGGCTTCCTCGTTGGACTTGAGGTTGGGGGCGAATCCGCCCTCATCGCCCACGGAGGTGCTGTATCCTTTTTTACTAAGGATCTTCTTCAAATGGTGAAACGTTTCGGCCGCCAAACGCAAAGCTTCGGCGAAGGTCGGGGCGCCGGCCGGGACGATCATGAACTCCTGAATATCCACGGTATTGTCAGCATGCGAGCCGCCGTTGATGATGTTGATTTGGGGGACGGGCAGCCGGAACGCTTCCTTGGTTCCCAGGCTGGCATAGAGAGGGAGTCCTTGGGAGCGGGCGGCCGCATAAGCGGCGGCCAGGGAAACGGCCAGAATGGCGTTGGCCCCCAGCTTCTGCTTGGTTGGAGTTCCGTCTAAGTCGATGAGGAATCGGTCGAGCTCCTCCTGGGCCAGGCAATCCCGGCCGATGATCTTGGGGGCGATGATATCGTTGACGTTGGCCACGGCTTTCAGCACCCCCTTGCCCAGGTAGCGGGAAGCGTCTCCATCCCGGAGCTCCAGGGCTTCATGCGAGCCGGTCGATGCGCCGGAGGGAACCGAGGATTTGCCCGTGATGCCGGATTGGAGAGTGACCTGGGCGCTGACGGTGGGGTTGCCGCGCGAATCCAGGATTTCCCGAGCGCAGACTTTGGCGATGGCTGTTTTTTTCATACGGACATCCTGTGTGTCATCGGGTTTGGGTATAATCTTCCACGCCGGTCTCCCGTCTCCTCTCATTGACCGGGACGGAAGCAGGTTTTCTGCAGGCTGGGCCCCTGAACCGAGAGTCGCCTCGGCGATGAGTGTCGGCCCGCGGCCCTATCGCGGGCTCAGGCTCTATCCTTTTCCCTTTTTTTTTCGATAAAATCGCGGATGGCGCCGATTCCCTCTTGAGTTTTTTCTTTGACGGCCTTGATGCCCTTCTCCGCTTCCAGGGCCAGTTCCTTGGCTTTCTCCCCGGTTTTGGCCATTTCCAGCTGAATTTTCTTGCGCGTATCCTTCCCGGCGGCGGGTGCGAACAAGATGCCTAGTATAAAACCGGTCGCCGCACCGATGACGAAAGAGACCGCGACTTCGAAGGCGCTCGAGCCCTTATTCTCCGACATTTTTTTCCTCCTTACGGCTTTTCCACCGCCGGAAAAGAAAGCCGGCGACTGGAATCAAAACAGGCCAAATTTTTGAGGCGGGCTTAAAGGCCCGGCTGGATAGGAACTGTCCGGCTTGGGATAGGATACCGGCCGCTTTTTTCGAGGAGTCGATGATCCAGCCCAGGTCGTCGACCTTGCTTTGGACCGACGCTTGAAGGGACTGAAGACCCTGGGCCAGCTCCCGGAACTCGGCCATGGCTTTTTCCGCTTGGGCGGCCGTCCGGCGGAGCTGGATAAGGAGCATCACCAAAAACACCGCAGCCACGACCGCGGCCAACGTCAATACTATGAACAAAAATTGATTCAAGGTGAGGGTCATGATCCTATTACATAAAACAAACGGCGGGCTTTGTCAATAAAATATCGCGCTGGCCGCACTCCGTCCTTCTCGGCGCCGGCGCTGTCTAAGGGCCGGCTTGAGCGTGGCGGAGGGGGGCGAAAAGATTCGGGGTGGAGAATCCGGGCCAGGTCGTCCAGGGCGTCCAGCAGCCGTGGGCCGTAGCGCGAGGTTTTATTCTCATCGAGAGGATAAATGCGGCCCAGGCGTATGGCCGGAACGCTTTGAAGATAAGCTTGCCCGTCCAGCCACTCCTTGGCCGGGCTGAAATCCCGGGCCGTCTTGACCAGAAGGACAATGACCTCCGGTTGATCCTCGAGGATCTGCTCCCGGCTGTAGTTGACCCAGCGTTTGTCGATCCGGCCGGCGATGTTCGCCCCGCCCGCCCGGCTGACCAGGTCGGTCAGATAGCTTTTCCGGCCGCAGGTCCACAGGCCCATGCCCTGAAGGGCTAAGAAAACGCGCGGCTTTGCCCGTGCGGTTTGGAGCGCTTTCTCGATGTGCTCGAATTTTGTCCTGAGGCGGCGGACGAGCCCGGCGGATTCTTTCGAACGCTGGGTGACGCTTCCGATCTTCTCCAGAAACAGAAAAATCGATTCGAGGGTTTCGCCCATTTCCAAGACAAAAACGCGTAGGCCCAGCCCGCGCATTCTTTGGATCACGGGCAATGGGTTGCCGCGGAAGGCGATGACCAGGTCCGGGTTGAGCGCTCGGATCTTTTCCAGGTCAGGGTCGATGAGCCCTCCGACTTTTTCCCTGGTCAGAACCTGGGGCGGATAATCGCAGTAGCGCGTGACGCCCACGATTTCCTTGTCGAGACCCAGGGCGAACAGGATCTCGGTAATGTTGGGCGCCAAAGATACGATTCGCTGCGGCGCCGGGCCGGGGGGGAAGACATATCCCAGGTCATCCACGACCCCGGTTTGGCCCGGGGCGAAAATCGGAGCCGACAGCGTCATGAGTCCGACGAGAATAATAACCGCGCGAGGAGTCATGCGTTTCCGAACCAGAATTTCAAGCCGAGTTTGACCATGTGATAGTCTATTTTACCTGAAGTTCATGATCAGACCTACCTTTTTTCCAACCAAAGGCGTCCTCATTATTATCACATTTATTAACTCTCCCGGCCCCTAAAGGAGGACAAGGAAAAGGTTTAAAGATTTTTGCCAACCCTCTATCCCCCTTCCCGAAGGGGGCATACCCCAAGTCGTCCCCAAGATAATGTTTCTATTTCTGGTTCTCTTCCATTAAGTGTGGGTAGCAAGCGTCGTTGCTTTCGTTGTGTCCATCCAAGGCGCTCTTCGGCACCGGAATCGCCCCCGGCCCCCTGGGGAACCAGTCCCGTCGGTTCCCCCCGTCGGAAAACCGACGGGTCCCT
>Ga0315297_10000174_pt1 | contig 34892 bp, 25 predicted proteins | sample YL17G15_0_MG_FD_203628 | JGI IMG/M metagenome (GOLD analysis project Ga0315297, IMG submission 203628) | Sediment microbial communities from Yellowstone Lake, YNP, Wyoming, USA - YL17G15_0 | ecosystem: Environmental > Aquatic > Freshwater > Lake > Sediment | place: USA: Wyoming | collected...
CCCGCGTCAAGATAAGCCCGATGGACCTTCGCCACCAGCTCGGGCCGAGCGAGGTTAAGTTCCTCCGGAAGTCCCCCCGGCTGGAGGCCCAGTTCCTGCAACATCGTCCCCTTGGCCCCGTCGAGAACCAGGATCCGGCGTTTGATCTCTTTCCGAAAATCCAGATTTTTCTTTGCCTTCATTGATTTTCCCCGAAGGAAATTTTGTTTGTTACTCCTTAATATATTTCCCTCTCTACTGTCTACTATCTACTATCTACTATCTACTCTCTACTATCTACTCCGTGCTCCCTACTGTTTTCAGCGGAGCGAAACCTTGCTGACCTTCGGGATGTCTCTCTGGAAAAATCTTTGGCCGACCCGACGGAATTTTTCCGGGTTGTCGGTCACATAAAAACGCAACCGGCCGGAATCCTTTTCCCGGGCCAGGCCGGTCCGGTCCAGGAGTTCTTTCACCTCCTGGGCGGTCTCCACCGCCGAATCAATCAACCGCGTTTTTTTTCCCATCACTTCCTGAATTACCCCCTTGAGCAGGGGATAATGCGTGCAACCCAGGAGCACCGTGTCCGGGGTCCGGGCCTTTAAATCCCGGAGATAATGCTCGGCCGTGAGCCGGGCCACTTTGTCTCCCACCCACCCTTCTTCCGCCAGCGGGACAAAAAGTGGACAGGGAACGGAGGTAACCCGGGCCCGGGGATTCAGGGAAAGGATGTATTTCGAGTAAGCCCCGCTCCGGACGGTAGCCTCCGTCCCGAGCACCCCGATCCGGCCGGATCGGCTGGTTTCCACCGCGGCCCGGGCACCCGCCTCCACCACCCCCAGGATGGGAAAGGAAAATTTCTTCTGCAACTTGGGCAGGGCGATCGCCGAGGAGGTGTTGCAGGCCACCACAATCAGCTTGACCCCGAAGTTCATCAGGAAAAGAACGTTCTCCTCGGAATAGCGGACAATGGTCTCGGGGGAGCGGACCCCGTAGGGAACCCGGGCGGTATCGCCTAGATAAATCATCTCCTCTCCCGGGAGGAGCTCCACGAGTTCCTTGAGCACCGTGAGCCCCCCGATCCCGGAGTCGAATACTCCGATCGGCCGGTTCGGTTTTATTGCCGGAATTGAAATCATCATTTTCTCCTTAAAAAGATTGCCCACAGCTCATCGCGAACGGCATTTTTGGATTTTCTTTATGATCTCACTGGTGGATTTTCCCTTCACCACGGGAATCCGGCGTACCCTGCCTCCAGATGACTTGGCCAGGTCCGCGCCGACAATCCGATCGCTGGGCCAGTCCGCCCCTTTCACCAGCACATCCGGTTTGAGCAATTCGATCAACCGGATCGGCGTGGGCTCCGGGAACATCACCACCGCGTCAACAAACTCAAGTGCCGAGAGCAGTTCCGCCCTTTCCCCCCCGGGAAGAATCGGCCTCCCCGCCCCTTTGATTTTTCTGACTGAACTGTCGCTGTTTAACCCGACAATCAGAAAATCCCCGGCCTCCCGGGCCCGGCGCAGATACCGGGTATGCCCCACGTGAAGAAGATCGAAGCAACCGTTGGTAAAGACAATCTTTTTCCGCCGCTTTTTCAGTTCCGCCACTATTGATTTGATGGCCCGGCGGGATTTTATTTTATTTTTTCTTTTCACTGTTGTTAAATCAGCGAAGTGGAAAAGTATCGCTCGGCGCGGTCGGGAAGCACCGTCACGATATTCCCCTTCACCTTTTTCGAAAGCTTTTGCGCCCCCCAGACATTGGCGCCGGAAGATGTCCCCACCAGGAGCCCCTCCTTCCGGGCCAGTTTCCGGGTGGTAGCGATAGCGTTATCGTCCGACACGGTGATCACCTCGTCAATCAGCGAGATATCGAGAACCGGGGGAATGAATCCGTCCCCGATCCCCTGGATCCGGTGAAATCCCGGCTCCCGCCCCAGGAGCGCCGCGCTGTTTTCCGGCTCCAACGCTACGATCCTGATGGATTTTTTCTTTTCCTTGAGAAATTTTCCCACGCCCCCCAGGGTTCCCCCGCTCCCCACCCCGGCAATGAAGGCGCTCACTTTTCCGTCCATCTGTTTCCAGATCTCCCGGGCTGTGGTTTTATAGTGGATCTCCGGGTTCCGCGGATTCTCAAACTGCTGAGGGACATAGATCCGTCGGTTTTTCCGGGCCAGTTCCTTAACTTTTTCGATGCACCCGTCCACGCATTGCTTGGCCGGGGTCAGGATCAACTCCCCTCCCAGGGCCTTGATTATCTTCTTCCGTTCTTCGCTCATATCCTCCGGCATCACGATAATCACGCGGTATCCCTTCTGCACCCCGACGAACACCATCCCGATCCCGGTGTTGCCCGAACTCGGTTCCATGATGATGGAACCGGGCCGGAGTTCCCCCGTGCGCTCCGCTTCCTCAATAAGATACTTGGCGATTCGATCCTTGACTGAACCGGAGGGGTTGAGAAACTCCGCCTTGGCGAAGACCCTGCCCCCACCGATGTTCCGGAGTTGAACCATCGGGGTATTGCCTACATAATCCAGAACGCATTTGCCTTTCATATCCACAAATCTCCTTTCGAGAAAAAATATTTCTCATCTTCCACGATTATGCAACTTTCAATATGAAAATATCTTCACCCTCCCCTTTATCCCCTCCCCTCAAGGGAGGGTATTTTCAATTCAACTGACTTTTAAAATTCCCCCTCTCCCCCTCGTGGGACTCGTCCAGAAGGCTCGCCCTGAAGGAGAGGGCGGCCTGCCCGCCATAGCCTTGGCGGAGGCGGGGGGTGAGGGGGCCAAGCAATTTATATCATTTAATCAGAACCGTCTTGATCCTCCGATCCATTTTCACCTGGAATTGCTCCGGTGACCCGTCCAGCTTGACCGGATCCATTTCCGCGGCATTCACCGAGTAAACCTTTTTCCCTCCGGCCAGGCCGGTTTTTACCTCCACCTCCAGGGTTTCGGTCCCGGAACGGAAAAGCCGGATGATTATCCCTTTACTATCCTCCGCCGGCTTCACCGCGGTCACCAGGACCCGGGGATCGGAGACCTGGATCAGGCTGAATTCGGAGGGCAGGCCTCCCGGATGCGAGGTGGTCTCCGCCGCCATCAGCGGGGAGTTGAAACCCACTCCCTCCCGCCACAGGTTCGCCTCCCGCCATCCCTGGCCCGGGTGCGGGAAAATCGCATAGGCCAGGGTATGTTCGTCCGGGTCTGTCCCCCTCGCCCCCAGCAGGTCCCAGGTTTCCATCGGGGTGTTCCGGAGGAGAATCAGCTCGACCTCCCCGTCCTGATCATGATGCCAGGCGCTGGCCGCCCGGGAAAGAAATCCGAGGGCCAGGCTCGAGTTGGCCAGGTCAAACCATTCCAGCCCCGGCCAGAAGGTGGGGGTGAAAAGATACTGGTATGGCCGGCTGATTTCCCCGTAGGGGATCGCCATGGTGGCGCTCCCATCGGTAACCGCGGTTTTGAACCTCACCGTCAGGCTGTGTTTCTCCTGGGACATCTTCGCCGTCAGGAAACAAACCAGCCGGGAGCTTCCCGCCCCGACCCGGTATTCCCGGGTCACTTCCTCCCCCCCGACGGTCGAAGATACTTTCACCCTTCCCATGACCGGCCCGGTGGCCAGGATCTCAACCTGGGACGAACTCTGGCTTCCCCGGGCCAGTTCCCTGAACTGGGCCTTGCCCTCCGACTCATTCCCGAGCCGCCAGAGCCCCCCCTCATCATAATAAAGCACGGGATCACCCGAGGGCCCGGTCAGGAGATTTTGTCCGCCGGCCTTTTCGACCAGCTCGGTAATCGCGTATCCCTGGCCGGCATCCAGCCGGGCGAGGATCTGATCGTTCTCCAGAACCAGTTTGTTGCCCTCCTGGCGCACCAGCGTGGTGCCCGCGCCGGCCCCGGAACAGGCCGCCACCCGGTAGGAACGGTAACCCATCGAGGGAACATCTTCAGCCCGGAAGACGAGCTGGGTCGTTCCTGGCTCCGTCCAGGTCTGGCCCCGGATTTCCTTCCCGGTGGAATCGACCAGGCAAACCGGATCCGGGGGAGTTCCGCTGATGGTGGTCATTAACAAATCGGTGCGTTCAAAACTTTCCGGGTTAAAAACCACGATCAGGTTCCCGGTCCCCCAGGACGTATCGATATTCTGGCCGAGAGAGGCCAAAACCTGATCCAGAACCGTTCCCGATTCGGTCAGGGCTTTTTCCAGCATCGGGATCTGTTCCCCCTGGTAAACCGAGTCCGGGGCCGTCCCGGTGATGAAATCGTGGTGGTTGGCGAAGCCGACGGTTTGCCAGAGCGCTTTCAGTTCGTCCTCCGGGTAGGCTATCGCCTCTTTCTGCCCGACGAGGGCGAGTTTTTCCATGGCCGCCAGCCGGTAGGTCAGTTTCCGATGCATTTCTTTCAGGGCCGGACGGGAAGCGTAAAACCCCATGAAATAAGGATTGGGATCGAGTTGGAAATGCTGGAGTTCATCCCGGTGAAAACCCACCAGCCGGATGTAATCCTCAAAGGTGGCCTGGACCGCGTAAACCCCGGTGTCGGGATAACGGTCCCGGTTCCAAGCCTCGAGGTAATCCGGGAGGCCCGGCTTAGGCGGCTGGAAATCCGTCCCCACCGGGACGAAGAGATAATTGGTCGGGCTGATCGGCTCGAGGGCGTCGATATATTTTTGAATCTGGGCGTTGGTGTCCTCCGGATCGGAGTAGACCGCCCCCATCCCGCCCGGAAGCGAGATCGTCCCCCGGGTATCGATCGAATCGCCCTGCCCGTAGGAGTTGGGCATCCAGTGGACCAGAACTTCCGACCCGTCATCCGCCTCCCAGACAAAATCGATCGCTTTGTCATTCCGCAGCTTTTCCGCGGTCGAACCGGGCAAAGGGTTTTGGAGACCCTGGAAGCGCGTGTTGGTTTCATTTCCATCCACCCGCGCGAAGCTGACCGCCTCGTAGCCGAGAGCGGCCAGAATGGCGGGCAGGGAGGGGCTATGGCCGAAACTGTCCGGCTGCCAGGCCGTCACCGGGCGGATTCCGAAAGTGTTCCGCACATAACGATTGCCGAGAAGCCAGTCCCGGACCAGGGCCTCCCCGGTGGGAAGCAAGGTATCGGGGCTGGAGATTCCCCCGCCCACGATCCTTAACCTTCCCTCCCGGACATAATCCCCGGCGGGCTGGGCAAGCTCCGGATGATCGTTGAGAAAAAACTTTAACTCGTACATTTCTCCGAGGGAATAGGAATAACGGGGATCGCCTTTCAGCAACTCAAAAGCCTTAAGAAATACTTTTTCAAGCCAGGTATCGTAGTACTGCTGGTGGGTCATCTGCCAATCGAGATCGATGTGGACCGACTGGCTGAAAATCACCACTTTCTCCGCCGCGGCCGGGATTCCCAGGAACTGGCGGAGATCCGTCTCGCTTTTCGGATCCAGGATCTGGGCCTTCCCCTTCCCTCCCGAACATGCGCTCAGATTCAGGAAAAGTACCCCCAAAATCGAGAGGAGAACCATTCGAGAAAATCGAATGGCCTTTGATGTTTTCTTAACCATATCCTCCTCCCCTTCAATCCTTGGATATATCACTACCTTCCGGGGGGATTTTAACCCATTATTTATGATTTTGTCTTCCAGAATTTCCGGATTCCAAAACTGAGGAGATGTAAAAAACATACAAAAACAGGCGAGAAAAATCGAATTGCTCTGGGAAAAAAAGAACGATCGGTCAGCTCAGCATTTGTTTGAGAAAAGAGTAGATCTTCCCAATCCGGGGATCGCGGTTGTTTACGGATATGGTTTCGACTATTTCCAGCATGGATGAACCGGCGAGTTCGGGATAATTATTGGATACCGAGCTAATGATTTTCGACCATTCCGAGAGGCCCAGCAGGGCGCATTTTGAATCCAGGCTGAAACCGGAAAATTGGGGCAGGTTTTTCTTCACTTCTTCCTCGATCCCGGCCAGGACCTCGTTTAAAATCTGCAGGTTCCTCTCCCCGGGCAATTTTTTCTTCGCCCCCTCCCGGGGGCTCGGCCCGGAATCAACCGGGGTTTTTCCGGCCGGGGCCGGGGATGAAACCGCCGGTTTTTCAGCTTTTGGTTCCAGAAGCTCTTCCCGATTTAATTTCTCCAATCTCTTCACCAGTTCGGCCGGGCCAAACACTTTGCCTTCGGGAAAATCCTCCGGGAATTGCTTGGAAACGTGAGGCAAGATCTTTTCGCTGAATTCCGGAAAATTCTCGACTAGCTTCGCGATCAACCGGCTGTATTCCAGGATACTCGCCGCCCGGATTATATCCTCGTCAACCTTGCCGGACTCCCGGATCTTTAAATATCTCCAGAACTTGGGAGCCCGCTTTTCGAGAAAATCCGCCAGCCACTTGTAATTGTCCCCGATCAGGTACGGATCTTCGCATACGCCTTTCAAGACGATGTACTCCTTGGAATCCCTGGCGCTTTTTTCCGCCTTTTCATAGGAAATACTCGCGGGAGTGGTTACGGTCAGCCCGGTGCCCATGCCGTCGGTGGAAACCGGTTTTTCGGGTTGCTTCTGGTCGTTCATAAATTATGAGAAAACATATTAAAAATATTACGGAGGCCCGGGCATGGACTCAACCACTTCGATCTGGACCCCGGCCGCGGTCTGGCCGCCCTTGGGTTCCTCTTCTACCTTGTCCCGAACCACGAGGAAAACCGGGTAAAGCCCGGGCTCCGTGGGGGTTTTCCATTCCACCTGTTCCAGGTTGTCATCTTCCAGGCGGCCCTGAAGAATCCACCAGCGGTAGGAAAGCGAGAGCGTATCCCCCTCATCCGGATCAATCGCCTGGGCGGCCAGGGTGGTCATTTCCCCGGGTCCGACGCGAAATCTCCCGGGGGAAACCTCGGTAGCGGGAGAAACGGAAATCATCTGGATAATGGGGTTGTGGTTGACGGTTGTTCTTTCGCTCACCTTGACTGACTTGGCCGCCAGGTCATATTTCCCGGTCACCTCCTGTCCCTGGATCACGGAGGCCAGGGTGGCGGCGGAATCGGCCGCCAGCAGGAATACGCTGTAAGGAATAAATTTCCCCTCCGGTGGCTTCCGGTCCGGGAGCTGAATCGTCCAGGGATTTCCCTCTCCGATCATAATCTCGCACCCCGGGGTCTCGGGACACTGGGCCAGGAAACCAACCAGGTCCGAGAGGTTGAAATTGTTTAAATCAATATTGAGATTGATCGCCGCGCTGGGATCCAGGTAGAAAAAAACCCAGTAATAAACCATCTGGTCATTCCCCGTGCCCCAGCTTTCCGGGTCAACCGTAGTGGCTTGAAAGCATACCGAGCTTCCGGGACTGGTCTCCGGGGGATCGGCCACGATGGAGATTATCTGCACCCTCCGGATCTTCCCGAGGGTGTCCCGGATATCCGCCCCGCAGGCGGTCAGGATCAGGAGACCGCAGACCGCCGACAGCAGACCGCCGATGATAGCTTTCCTTAACGTAAATAAGGAGTTAAACGACATCGCTTTCCCTCTTATTATTTTCCCTGTTTTCTTTGGTTTTCACTCGACAATCGTCAATCGTAAATTTCCAATCCCCTTTTACTTGTCAGGCCGCCCTTGTTCGCAGGCTGAAGCCTGCGGCTACCGTTTTTGCGCTTTGCCCTATGCCCTATGCGCTTTGCCAATTAAAACTCCGCCTTCATCCCCATGAAGGGAAGGATCGGGATCCAGTATATCTCCCGGGGATCGGTCCAGTCATCCGCGTAAATGATTCCGACCACATTCTTATGCATATAAACATTCTGGATTTCGAGATAACCTGAGAGCTTCCAGGTCTTATAGAGAAATTGTCTCTCGATCCGCGCGTCGAGGCGCTGGTAGTCCGAGAGTTTGGCCGAGTTGAGCTCGCCGTCCGGCATGGGGTACCAGAGATCCCAGTCGGTGTCGTAGAACCCGGGCTTGAGCTCCGTGTAATGCATTCCCGACTGGTACCGCCACTGGGCCCCGATGTTCCACTTGGAGGAAAGCTGGTAGTTCAGAACCAGGGCGATCGATTGGGGCTGTTCAAAGGTCGAGGGCGACCACTTCCCCTGCCCCGGCCACCAGCGGCGGGAGTGGGTGTAAGAATAGGTCAGCCAGCCGAAGAATCTCTGGGAAAGCCGGTGCCGGAGAAAAAACTCCACCCCGGTGGCGTAACCTTTACCCTCGTTGTTGTATTTCACCTTCGGATCCTGATCCTCGGCCACCATGTTTTGGTAATCCTTGTAGTAGCCCTGGAGATCGAGGGAAAGGTTTTTCCCGAATTCCTTCTCCGCCCCGAATACGTAATGGATGATCCGGGTGGAATCGATCGCGGGGTTCCCCACGTCTTTGAAAAACTGCGCCGGCAGGGGGGTCTGGTAGTAAAACCCGAACGCCCCCTTGAGCTTGAGTCCCGGGACAATCTGGTAATGGAAGCGGAAACGCGGGGAAAGGTTTAGTTCGTCGAGAATCTGGATATAATCCATCCGCACCCCGGGGATGAGTTTGAATTTCCAGAGAGAAATTTCGTCCTCCAGCCACACCCCTCCGGCCGCGGTGCCATCGTTGTAATTGGTGGGAATCCGGTTGGCGAAGGTGGCATTGGGAGGAATCGTATCCTCCTCCGCCGGCATCTGGATCACCTGTCCCTCCACCCAGTAATCAATGTAAATGAAATCCCCTCCGAGCCGGAAACGGTTCCGGGCCGGGAGATCCCACTCCAGGCATCCCCTCATCCCGGGGGTCCGGAATCGCGAATCGATGTAAATATCGCGGTTCAGGTCGATATAGGCGCGGTCAATCGAGTTGAATGCGGCCAGCCGGAGGGAGAGCCGGGGGGTAAGCAGAGAGCGCCAGTTGAGGACCTGGACGTGAAAGTCGAGCTCGGTGTTCATGTTCCCGGTCAGGACCGGGTCATTCCGGTTTTCCAGGTTGGTGCGGGCAATCATAGTATCCGCCGAACCGTAGGAGAACAGGCTCAGCTTGTTTCTCTCGTTCAGATCCCAGGTCACCTTGGCCTGGTAATCCCAGAAGCGGGGGTAAATCGAGAGTTCATCGCTCGAAGGCAGCGGGAAAACGTCCAGGTAGCTTCTTCTTCCGGAGAGGAAAAACGAGCCTTGTTTGGAAATCGGGCCTTCCACCTGGCCGCTGGCCAGGAAAAAGTTCACGTCCGCCTTGGCCCCGATTCGGTCCCGCCTCCCCTCCCGGGTGGTGATATCCAGCACCCCGCCGCCGACAAAACCGTAATCCGGCCCGAACCCCCCGGCGAAAAAGCGGATGTCTTCGATCATGTCCGGGTTGATCGTGCTGTACCAACCCCCGAAGTGGAAAAGATTGGCCACCGGGGCCAGGTCCATGATGATGAAGTTTTCATCCGGGCCTCCGCCCCGCACGAATAGCGCCCCGGAAAGGTCCACCCCCCCGCTGGTCACCCCCGGAAGGGTTTGCACGGAGCGGATGATGTCCCCGGAGGTGCCCGCCACCCTCTCGGCCTCGACCTTCTGCAGGACCTGCTCGCTGACCTGGCGCTCCCGCCGCGATTCGACCACCACCTCCATCAGGGAATAGAAACTTTTCTCCAGGTAAACCGTGAGAGTCTTTTCCTCCCCCGGTTGGAGTTTGACCGCGGCCGGTCCCGGTTTCTTGAAATCCACCATCACCACGGAGAGCTGATAGTCCCCGGCCGGAACGGTTAACGAAAAAACGCCTTTTTTGTCGGCCAGGGTGTATTCACCGGTGGGCAATAAAAAAACGCTCGCCCCTTCGATCGGTTTCCGGGTGCCTTTTTCCAGGATCCTTCCCCGGATTACCCCGGTCGGGATCGCCTGGGTCGGAGCCGCCGGATAGGCGGGAATAATCCCGGAGGTTTCCGGAACCGGGTAGGTTTCCGGGTTGGGATAGGTTTCCGACCGCGCCGACAAGCTGGCCGCGGCCACCAACCCGGCGGCCAGGGCAAAAACCGCGATCCGGGAGATCAGGCTTTTCATGTTATTTCAATTCGGTCAAACCCAATTAATCCACCAGACGGAAGTGAAACGGGATCTGCACCTTCACCGCCACCGGCTGGCCATCGTCCGCCCGGGCCGGGTAAAAACGGGCCTTCCGGACCGACTCCAGGGCGGATTCGTCGCACCCGTAGCCCAGTCCCTGCTTGACCACGGCGTCGATGACTTTTCCCTCCTCGTCAATCGAAACCTCGAGGACCACTGTCCCCGCTATTCCCATCCGGCGGGCCAGATCCGGATAGACTGGCTTGATATTCTCCCGGAACCGGGGCAGTTCGGTCACCCGGAAAAGGGGGGCGTAATGCACCTCCTGGACCTTGTTCTCCGGGGTCCCCATCAGGGTATTGCCAACGGGGACGGAGAAGTCCCCTTCCCAGGCAAGCGAGTCCTCGGTCACCCCGACCACCGGTTTGATCTCCTCTACCTGGGTTACCTTGGAGCTCCGGTGCATCTTGAGGTCCTCGATTTTTTTCAGATCCCGGGCCTTGGTCAGGTCCACAATTTTTTTCTTAATTTCCTGCTTTTTTTCTTCTACCTTGGGCGGGCTGGTCCGGTGAATCTCAAATTCCACCGGCTGGGGCAGGCGAATGTTCCGGGGGGCGAGGTATAAAAGCACTGCCACCAGCAAACCGTGGAAAGCCAGGGACAAGGAAAAGGCGAGATGGATGCCGGCACGGGCCTGGTTCCGGGAAGCCATGCCTAAACTTCATTCCCCTTCGACGTTGATGGCAAACTTGGCGACGCCTTCTTTTTTCAGGAGATCCACGATATGAATCACCCGGCCGTGATAAACCATCTTATCCGCCCCGATGATCGCGTTGAGCCGGGACCCCTCCTCCCTCTTGGCCCGGACAAAAGTGGCCAGTTTCTCCTCGTCGATGGGTTTGCCGTTCAGGAAAAGTTTCCCTTGCGCGTCAATCACCACCGCGATGTTGGAGATGGGGGTCGGCTCGCCGGTGGTGGCTTTGGGCAGATCGACGTTGATCGAGGGAGACATTAGAAAGGTAGCCGTCACCATGAAGATGATCAAAAGCACCAGGATGATATCCACCAGCGGGGTGATGTTTATCCCGGTAATGGGCTGGTCCAGTTCGTTGAGTTCTCCGTTGACCTTCATGGATAATGCCGGTTGGCTCTAGGGAACGGTTCTGGCTCGAGGTGAGTTGCGGGGAAACTCCCCGGCTACCGGGAAATCTTTCCTTTCTCCCCAGCTTCGGAAAAATTGATTATCACCTGGGAAATCCTCTCCAGGTTTCCCGCCGCCCGCCTGACCTTGCCGATAAATATGTTGTAAGCGATAACCGCCGGGATCGCGACGAATAACCCGATCGCGGTGGCCAGCAGGGCCTCGGAGATACCCTGCATCACCACGCTCGGCCCCCCCACCTGGCTGATCGCCAGGTCGTGGAAAGCCCGGATGATCCCCAAAACGGTGCCGAACAGTCCGATGAAGGGAGCGTTATTGCCCAGGGTCCCGAGAAAAGCCAGGTACTTCTCCATCCCGATCCTCTCCTCCACCCTGGCCCCGGCCAGTCTCTCTTCTAACACCGCCTGTCCCCGGGACATGTTGTGGAAGCCGGCCAGGGCCACCCGGCCTTCAAAGCCACCATAGCGCTCGGCCAGTTTTCGCGCCGGCTCGACTTCCCCTCTGGACAGATAATCGGAAAGCTCATCCAGGAAAGGGTTGATTCCCTTGGATTCCTTCCGGAAAAAGAGATGACGCTCGATCATCACCGCGATCGAAAACACGCTCAGGAAAAGCAGGAGATACAATACCCACTTGCTCCCGACCAAAGTGATTGCCAGCAATATCTGCGTGATGCTCATATAATTTATTTTATCTTATTTCCGGAAAGCTTAAACCCCGTGTTAGTATACGGCAATATCTTAACTGACGGAATATCAGGTCCTGATCTGTTTTTTAGCCTTGACAAACACCCGGTGAGGGTAATATTACAAGTAATCAGGGAAGCATATGGCCATCAACCAGAAGAAATACATCAAGCTTTTTCGAACCGAATCCCTCCCCCACCTGCAAAGGATCAAGGATTGCGCCGACAAGTTATCCCGGGGCGAGGGAGAAGCCGCGGCCTGTTTTAATCACCTGGGGAAAAGCTACCATTATTTAAAGGGAGCCCTCGGGCTGATCGGCCTGAAAGAACTCCGGGATGAAGCGGTCCGGATGGATAAAATCCTGAAGGAAATAAACTCCGGCAGCCGCCCGGCCACGCCGGAAGATATCAGCGAATTTTCCCGGGTGGTGGACCTGATTCGGGAAACGGTGGAAAAAGCCGCCCAGGCCCCCGATAATCCTCCGGCCTGAAAAAGACCACGGAAATCTGGTTACCAGGATAATGAAAATCCCCCTTCACCCCCCTTTTGACAAAGGGGGGCCTGGGAGGATTTAGAATTTAGAACGTTGAACCTTGAACCTTGAACTGTCTTATCCCTTTTCGCTTTTAAACAGCTTAAGCTGTTCCTGCACCTCGGGATAATCGGGCTGAAATTCCAGGGCCTTGCGGAAATAGGATTTGGCTTTTTCATTCTGTCCCTGGGACTTGTAAATCACGCCCAGGTAATAATAGTTTCTGGCGTTTTTAGGCTCGAGCTTGATGGCCTGCAGAAAACAGCTCTCCGCCTTGGGGATATCGGGCTTGTGCCGGGAAAATTCCAGCGAATGCACCAGACCCATGCCGGTATAAAACTCGGACCGGGAAGGGTCGAGCTTCAGGGCCTCCTCGAAAGCCGCCAGGGCCTTGGCATACTGTTGTTTCCCGAACAACTGCTTGCCTTTCTTGAAATGATCCTGGGCCCGGTTCAGGGCCTCCTCCGCGTCCTCGGTCTTCGGCTGGGCATCCAGCTTCTCGCGCACGTCTTTCTGGGTTTCCCAGGCCGCGTCCAGTTTCTTCTGGACCAGGTTCTTTTCTTCTTCCACGGCGGTCAATTTCTGCTTGAACTCGTCCTGCTTGGTCTCCGCGCGCGCCACGGATGATTTCAGCTGGTTGATCTCCTGGACCTTGGTTTCCCGCTCGACAATCACCGCCTCCAGGTCCCGCTCGATCTCCTTGAGTTTCCGTTCGAAACCCTCGTTCAACACGCCGATTTCATCCATCAGCGCCTCTTTCTCGGCAATCAGGGACACGCCGTAATCGGACGATTTCCGGAGCTCAAACTCGAGGTCATCCAGCTGCTTCTGCAGGGCCTGGTTTTCTTCCTTCAACTTCGCCGCCAGGGCTTCCTGGTTTTTTAGTTTATCCAGGGTGGACCCGATTTTTTCCAACAGGGCCTCGTTTTCCCCCACCTCCAGCCCCGAGGACTGCGCCGTTTTTTTCAACTCTTCCTCGAGCCCCTGCTTGGAGATCAGCGACCTCTGCGCCAGCTGGGACAGGTTCTCCTTGTCCTCCTCCTGTTCCCGGATTCTATCCTGGAGTTCATTCATCTCGGCCCGTAAAAGCTTGTTCCGGACTTCCTCGTCTTGAAATCTCTTCTGCAGGCCTTCCCGCTCGCGGTTCCAGTTTTCCTCTTTCTGGGACTGCGATTCCTTTAATTTATTGATGGCCTGCAGGGTTTTTTCCCGGAGTTGGTCGAATCTCTGTCCCAGGTCCCGGTTGTGCTGCTTCTGCCGCTCCAGTTTCTCCCCGGAAAGTTTCCGTTCGCTCTCCCATTCCTCTTCCCGGCGGCGGAAATCCCGGGCTTGCTTGTCCAGCTCGGCCTTGTCTTTCTCCACCTGGGCCAGGCTTTTCTTGAGCTCGTTGATTTCCCCGGTGACGATCCCCCGCTCGTAGGCAAAGGACTCTTCCAGCTCGGCGATCCTTTCCTCTTTCTCCTTGGCCTTGGTCTTCCACTCCTCCGCTTCCGTTTCTTTTTCCTTGCGCTTCTGGATCTCCTCTTCCAGTTCCTTTTCCCGGCCCTTGCGCTTCAGCATTTCGTCCTCGGCGAATACCTCCTTCTCCCGGCGCCTGGCGGTTTCCTCCGAGAGCTTCTTCTCGATTTCCTTACGCTTGCGGGCCTCCTCCTCGAACTCTTTCTCTTTTCCCTTCCGGGAGGCGGTCTCCTCCGAGAGCTTCTTCTCGGTTTCCCTGCGCTTGGCGGTTTCCATGTTCAGGGCCCGGGCATTCTCGGCGAGTTCTTCCTCCAGCTTGGCCAGCATCCCCTTTTCCGTCTCCAGCTCGGCCGTGAGCTTCTGGGTCTCGCCGGTCAGCGCCTTCAGCTTCTCTTCGATCAGGTTTTCTTCGGCCTGGTGAAGGTTCTTGAATCTTTTCAGGAAATTGTCGGAGGCTTCCGAGATCGACTGCGGTTCTTTTTCTTTATCCGCCTTGGCGGGCATTTTCTCCTCCTAAAAAAATCTCATGACGATTTACGCGGGCGATTGGATTCCGGTACATTATATATATGGTAATCTTTTTACGAAAATGATCAAATATTCAAGGATTAACAGCTAAGTAAGCTCAGATGGAAAAAATTGTCACCCGCTTCGCGCCCAGCCCCACCGGCACCCTCCACCTGGGAGGAGCCCGGACGGCCCTGTTCAATTTTCTCTTTTCCCGGCACCACCAGGGCAAGTTCATCCTCCGAATCGAGGATACCGACCGGACCCGGTCCACCGATGAGTATATCCAGGATATCCTTGAAGCCCTCACCTGGCTGGGAATCCAGTGGGACGAAGGGCTTTATTACCAGAGCCAGCGGATGGAGCTTTACCACCAGAACGTCGAGCGCCTGCTTTCCGAAGGCAAGGCCTACCGCTGTTACTGCACCACCGAGGAGCTCGAAGCCCGGCGGCAAATCGCCCTGGAAAGAAAGGAAAACACCCGCTATGACGGTCACTGCCGGGACCGCCAGGACCGGCCGGATCTGCCTTATGTCGTCCGGTTCCGGACCCCCCAGTTCGGGTCCATCTCCTTTACCGACCTGATCCACGGCCCGATCACCTTCGTCAACTCCGAGCTGGACGACCTGGTCATTATCCGGGCGGACAAAACCCCGACCTACAACTTTTCCGTGGTGATCGACGACGTGGACATGGGAATCACCCACGTCATCCGGGGCGATGATCACATCAACAACACCCCCCGGCAGGTCCTGATTTACCAGGCCCTGGGTTTCTCGCCTCCCCTTTTCGCCCACCTCCCGATGATCCACGGCGCCGACCGGACCAAGCTTTCCAAACGCCACGGGGCCACCGCGGTCATCGAATACCGGAAAGACGGCTATCTCCCCCAGGCCATGGTCAATTACCTGGCCCGCCTGGGCTGGGGCTTCGGCGACCAGGAGATCTTCTCCCCAGACGACCTGATCGGGAAATTCGATCTGAAAGATGTGAGCAAGTCCGCCGCCATCTTTAACCCCGAGAAACTGGTCTGGCTCAACCACCAGTACCTGATGAAGGAATCCAATGAGGGGCTGATCGAGCTGGCCCGTCCCTTCCTCGACCCGGCCGCGGGCAAGCTTCCCGGCGAATCACTGCTTAAAGTCGCCGAAATCTTCAAGCCCCGGGCTAGAACCCTGGTCGAATTCAACGAGCAATCCCGTTTTCTTTTCTTGGACACGGTCGAAACCGATCCGGAGGCGGCTCAGAAATTCTTTACCCCGGATGTCAAAAACCTCTTTTACGAGCTGATCCGGAAATTAAAAGAAGTCCCGGCCTGGAAAGAAAAGGAAATCGAAGATATCTTCCGCAATATCGTCCAGGCCCGGGGGATAAAAATGGCCAAAATCGCACAGGCGGTGCGGGTCGCCCTAACCGGCAAAACCGTGAGCCCGGGTCTTTTCGAAATCATGGGGATCCTGGGCCAGGAAAAAACCCTCCAGCGGATCGAATCTGCGCTGGACAAAATCCCTTCTGCACCCCCCTCCCCCTCGGAGGGGGGAGGGCTGGGGAGAGGGTGATTGAACCTCCTCGCGGCAGAGACCGCGGGATATCTTTCTTAAAACGATTCTTAGGCTCTGGGTTGTCATTCCCGCCCTTCGACTACGCTCAGGATAAACTCCAGCGGGAATCCAGGCGAACAAAAAATACTAGATTCCGCATCAAGTGCGGAATGACGGGACAAGGTAACCCCGTGGCAAAACCATGAGGAATTACAAGTTAAAAATGATTAACCGATTACTTGCTGCTTGCTTCTTGCTACTATCTGTTTTCCTAATCTCCGCTTCTCCCGCTGAAGTCCCGCGCTGGCTTGACCAGTTCCAAACCCAGGATGAAAGCCGATTTCCGTCCAACTGGAAAAAGATCCAGGGCCGGGCCGACATCTACACCGTTCAGGTCGAATCCGGAAATGCCTACCTGGCCGCCCGCGCCGACCATGCCGCCGGAATGATCCTCACCGAGGCCAAGGTCAGCCCGAAGGATTTTCCGAAATTGAAATGGCGCTGGCGGGCCAAAATACTTCCGACCGGCGCGGATGAAACCGGCAAGAACGGAAAGAATGACTGCGCCGCGAGCGTCTATGTCGTTTTCGATAAAGGGATGACCAAGTACACCAAGGATACCTTGCGATATGTCTGGAGCGCGTCTTCCCACCCCCGGGGGATGATCCTCAAGATGAAGAATTACGTTTACTATGTGATCCAGGAAAACCGGGAAACGCCCTTCGACCAGTGGGTCGAAGAGGAGGTCAATTTTCAGGAAGATTACCGGAAACTATTCGGAAAAGATCCGCCCCCCGTCATGGCCATTGGGGTTCAATCCGACGCCGACGACACCAAATCACAGTCCTGGGCGGATTATGATGACTTTATTCTGATTCCCGCTGAACCCACCTCGGCAACCAAATAGATTCCGTTTTCTCCTCTCCCCTGTAAAACCAATCTTCTCCATTTACAAGAAATTTTCGTCGCTGTCGCTTCCTTCTCTTCGCTTCCTTCGATCAGCTCAGGCCCCGGTCCCCGACCGGGATTTATTCCCGCAAACATGTAGGGGAGGGGCTTGCCCCCTCCCAAATCAGCCTCCGTAGGGTTCGCTCGCCTGCCCGAGCCGACGGCTCGGCTGGCCCGCCTTGCCCGAGCGCTCGGCCAGGGAGGCTCGCCCAGGGTGTCGGCCAGGGGAAGCGAACCCTACGTAATTATTGAATCTGTAGGGGCCGTTCCCAGAACGGCCCAAAACCTCCGCATAAGAGAACCCTACACAATGCAGGCGGGGACAAGCCCCGCCCCTACAAAGAATTCCAAATAGCTTTAGATGGGGACTCAGAATGACAGAAAAACAGAATGACAAGAATAAATCAGGCCGAGATCGGGTTTGGAATTTGGGATTTGGAATTTGTTTGGTAATTGCCTGCTTTGCAGACCCTGAGCGAAGTCGAAGGGGCTTGGGAATTTGGACAAGAAGCAATAGCAAGCTATTGCAGTCCAAAAATTAGAAATACCCCGGATCCTGGTAGGCCCCGAAGACTTCTTTCATGGTGTTGATGATCTCTCCCAGGGTGGCGTATTCCTTCACCGCGGCCAGGATAAACGGTATTAAATTGTCCTTGCCGGCCGCGGCCTTCTTCAAATCAGCCAGGCGTTTACCGACCGCCTGGTTATCCCGGGATTTCTTGACTTTATGCAGGTTGGCCACCTGGGTTTTTTCCACCTCGGAGTCGATCTTCAGAAGCGGGATGTGGGTTTCCTCCTCCGTCTTGTACTTATTGACCCCCACCATCGTCTTCTCGAGCGATTCGATCTGCTTCTGGAAGCGGTAGGCGGCCTCGGTGATCTCCTTCTGGGGAAACCCGATCTCGATCGCCGCCACGATCCCGCCCAGGTCATCGATCTTGCGGATATAATCCCAGGCTTCCTGCTCGAGCTGGTCGGTCAGGGCCTCGACGAAATAGGAGCCTCCCAGGGGGTCGATCGTGTTCGCCACCCCGGATTCGCAGGCGATGATCTGCTGGGTGCGGAGGGCGATTGTGACCGCTTCCTCGGTGGGAAGGGCGTAGGTTTCGTCCAGGGAATTGGTGTGCAGGGACTGGGTTCCCCCCATCACCGCGCCCAGGGCCTGGAGCGCGGTCCGGACAATGTTGTTGAGCGGCTGCTGGGCGGCCAGGCTGCACCCCGCCGTCTGGGTATGGAAGCGAAGCCAGTGGCTCCGGGGATCCCGGGCCTTGAACCGGTCCTTCATCACCCTGGACCAAATCCGGCGGGCGGCCCGGTACTTGGCGATCTCCTCGAAAAAGTCGTTGTGGGCGTTGAAGAAGAAGGAGAGCCGCGGGGCGAACTCGTCCACCGGCAATCCCGCCTCGATCCCGGCCTGGACATAGCCGATCCCGTCCGCCAGGGTGAAGGCCAGTTCCTGGGCGGCCGTCGAGCCCGCTTCGCGGATGTGGTAACCCGAGATGGAGATGGTGTTCCAGTTCGGGACCTGCTTCGCGCAGTAGCCCATGATGTCGGTAATGATCCGGAGGGAGGGCCGGGGCGGATAAATCCAGGATTTCTGGGCGATGTACTCCTTCAGGATGTCGTTCTGGATCGTCCCCCCGATTTCGGTGCTCTTCACCCCCTGCTTCTCCGCCACCACGATATACATGGCTAGGAGGATGGAGGCCGGTCCGTTGATCGTCATGGAAGTGGTGATCTGGTCCAGGGGGATCCCGGAAAAAAGCACCTCCATGTCGCGCAGGGTGTCAATCGCCACCCCGCACCGGCCGACCTCCCCGAGGGCGCGGGGATCGTCGGAATCGCAGCCCATCAGGGTGGGATAATGAAAAGCCACGGAAAGCCCGGTGGTCCCGTGTTTTAAAAGATAGTGGTAGCGCCGGTTAGTATCTTCCGGAGTGCCGAACCCGGAAAACTGCCGCATCGTCCAGAGCTTCCCCCGGTAGCCGGTGGGGTGCACCCCTCGGAGGTAAGGATATTCACCCGGCCAGCCCTGGTCCCTGAGATAATCCAGCTTTTCCATGTCCAGGGGGGTGTAAAGGCGGTTGATCTCGAGGTTGGAAATCGTGGAGAAGTGCTCCCGGGTCTCCGGGTTCTTCTTCAGGGTCTTGCCCAGGACATCCCGGTTCCAGGTCTCCAGGGCTTCCCTTATTTTTCCTTGGTCGGCTATGGTTTTGTTCTTTTCTTCCATCTTCTCATCCTCAAATATCTTTCCGGCAATTCCGGCCGGCGCGATCGCTAATCCCTTAACCCATTCCCAAATCCTTATCCTTGGCGGACAAGGAAACATTTCCCGCGGATTTTAGCAACGCCCAGACCTCTTCCACAATGCCATTGGCGTCAATCCCGTAAATTGAGCGCAGGCGGTCCTGGGGACCGTGCTCGACAAACTCGTCCGGGATCCCGAGCCTCCTGACCTTGAGGTGCCGGATCCCCATGATTTCCAGCTCTTCCAGGACGGCGCTCCCAAAACCGCCCCCGAGCACGTTGTCCTCTACCGTGACCAGGATCCGGTGCCGGCGAGAGAGCTCCTCCAGCAGGGCCCGGTCCAGGGGCTTGGCAAAGCGGGCGTTGACCACGGTTACCCGCAAATCCCCGGCCTCCAGCTTTTCGGCCGCCTTCAGCGCCGCCGGAACCGTGGAACCGATCGCCAGCAGGCAGACCTCGCTTCCCTCCCGGAGGACCTCGGCCTTTCCGACGGGAAGAATCCCGATCTCGGCTTCCAGGTCCGCCCCCAGCCCTTTCCCCCGGGGAAAACGAATCGCCGCCGGCCCGGGAAGGAAAAAGGCGGTTTTCAGCATCCGCCGGAGTTCATTCTCATCCCGGGGAGCCATGAGGACCAGGTTGGGAATAAAGCGCAGGTAAGAGAGGTCGAAAAGACCGTGGTGGGTGGGCCCGTCGGACCCGACGATCCCGGCCCGGTCGAGCGCGAAGACCACCGGCAGGTTCTGGAAGCAGACATCATGCAGGATCTGGTCAAAAGCCCGCTGGAGGAAGGTGGAATAAATCGCCACCAGGGGGCGCAGGCCCTCGCAGGCCAAACCGGCCGCGAAGGTCACCGCGTGCTGCTCGGCGATCCCGACATCGTAAAAACGGTCGGGAAAAGTTTCCCGGAAATAATTCAGCCCGGTGCCTTCCGGCATGGCCGCGGTAATGGCGACAATCCGCCGGTCCTCCCGGGCCAGGTCCACCAGGGTTTTCCCGAAAACCTCGGTGTAGGAAGGGACCTTGCTCTTCTCCTGGCTCTCCCCGGTTTCCACCGCGAACGGCCCCACCCCGTGAAAATGCTCGGGGTTCTTCTCCGCCGGCAGGTAGCCCTTGCCCTTGGTGGTGCAGACGTGAACCAGGACCGGGCCATCCCAGTTTTTCACGTTTCCGAAGGTTTCGAGCAGGCGGTCCATCCGGTGACCGAGGATCGGCCCGACATAATAAAACCCCAGGGCCTCGAAAAGAATGCCGGGGGTGATGAAACCCTTCAGGGCGTCCTCGAACTTGCGGATCACGGCGACCAGGGTTTCCCCGATTACCGGAATCTTCCGCAGGTAATATTTCAGGGTCCGCCGGAGACTGAGGAAAAAACTGCCGGTCATCTTCCGGGAGAGAAACGAGGAAAAAGCTCCGACCGAGGGCGCGATCGACCAGTCGTTGTCGTTCAGGACCACGATCAGGTTGCGTTCCAGATGCCCGACCTGGTTCAGGGCCTCGAAAGCCATCCCGGCGGTCAGGGCCCCGTCCCCGATTACCGCGATCACCTTGCCCGCCTGGCCCTTCCGGGCGATCGCCTCGGCGATGCCCAGGGCGGCGGAGATGGAGGTCGAGCTGTGCCCGACGCTGAAACAGTCATGCTCGGAATCCCCCCGGCGGATGAAGCCCGACATCCCGCCCAGCTGGCGGAGATTGGCGAACTCCTCCTTCCGGCCGGTCAGGAGCTTGTGGGCGTAGGTCTGATGGCCGACATCCCAGACCAGCCGGTCCTGGGGGGAGTCAAAGATATAATGGAGAGCCAGGATCAGCTCCACCGCCCCCAGGGAAGAGGCCAGGTGGCCTCCGGTCCGGGAAACCGTTTGGATGATCTCCTCCCGAATTTCTTGCGCTAGTTTTTCGAGGTCCGGCAGGGAGAAATTTTTCAGGTCCCGGGGATGATTAACCCGCTTCAGGAGTTCGCCCACCTGGATTGCCTCCGTCGTAAAAGATGATCCGCTGGCAGTTGGGACACTGGTAGAGGCTGTCGCTCCGGATGACTTCGTTAAAAAGCTGGGGCGGAACGTTGACGAAGCAACCCTGACAGATTCCGCCCTTGACTTCGATAACCACGTTCCAGGAAACCCGGTCGCGGATCCGTCGGTAACGCTCCAGCATCGTTTTCTGCAACCCCACGGTGATTACGGCCCGCTGCGCCTGGAGCCGGTCAATCTGGACCTCGATGCCCTCAACATCCTGCTGCAGTTTCTGGATTTCGGCCAGGACCTCCACTTCCCCTTTCTTCAGGGCCTCTTCCTGGCCGACCAGACCCATCCGGATCTGTTCCAGCTCCTCCATCCGGCGGATCAGCTGCTCCTCGATCTCGTTGTTTTCCTTTTTGGTCAGGGCAATCTCCCGGAGCAAGGCCTGGTATTCCTTCCCGGTCCGGACCGCCCGGATCTTGGCTTCCACCCGCTTGGTCTTATCCTCGCGGTACTTGAGGTCGTTTTCCTTCTGGTGCTGTTCCAGCTCGAGATTCTTTAAAAGCTCCTTCTCGCTCTCGATTTTTTCCCGCTGGCCGCGAATTTTCTCCTCCAGCTCGGAAACCTTCCTCGGATTTTCCCGGTGCTTTCTTTCGGACTCCACCAGTTCCCGGTCCAGTAACTGCAGCTCGATAAGTTTTTTAATAATTATCTGGACATTTGGATCCACTCTCGACTCTCTCCTCGGGTTTGTTTCAATCCTTTTTCGTCATGGGCCCACCAGGGTTCGAACCTGGGACCTTCCGGTTATGAGCCGGTGGCTCTACCAGCTGAGCTATGGGCCCGTCAATCCTGTCCGCCCGGTTCGGGATGGGTTTTTCCCCGTTCATCAAGCCTCGGCAAAACTTTTCAAAGTCTTGCACCGGGAGGGATGCCGCAATTTCTTGATCGCCTTGGCCTCGATCTGGCGGATCCGCTCCCGGGTGACCGAGAAATTCCGGCCCACTTCCTCCAGGGTATGATCGCATTTCTCCCCGATCCCGAAACGCATGCGCAAGATCTTTTCCTCGCGCGGCGAAAGCGTGGACAGGATCCGCTGCGTATGCTCGGAAAGGTTGCAGGAGCTGACCGTCTCCAGGGGGGAGACGATGTTCTTGTCCTCGATGAAGTCGCCCAGATGGCTGTCTTCCTCTTCCCCGATCGGGGTCTCCAGGGAGACCGGTTCCCGCGCGATCTTGAGCACATTGCGGACCTTGTCCTGGGGCAGCTCCATCTGCTCGGCGATTTCCTCCGGGGTGGGTTCGCGCCCGATCCCCTGCACCAAGTAGCGGGATGTCCGGATCAGCTTGTTGATCGTCTCGATCATGTGTACCGGGATCCGGATGGTCCGGGCCTGGTCGGCGATCGCCCGCGTGATCGCCTGCCGGATCCACCAAGTGGCGTAAGTGGAAAATTTATAGCCGCGCTGGTATTCGAATTTCTCGACCGCTTTCATCAGGCCGATGTTCCCTTCCTGGATCAGGTCCAGGAACTGCAGGCCCCGGTTGGTATATTTCTTGGCGATACTGACCACCAGGCGCAGGTTGGCCTCCACCAGCTCCCGCTTGGCCTCGCGCACGATTTCCTCCCCGGTCTTGACTTCCGAGAGCACCGACCGGAGCTCCCGGGCCCTCGAACCCGCGGTTTTCTCCACCTTGCGGATCCGGCCCTCGACCGCTTCGATCACCCGTTTCATTTCCCGCCCCCACTCGGGGGTTAAAAGCGTTCCGGTCTTGAGGTCCCGGATCCGCCCGTTCTTCTTGCTCTGGCCCCGGGAGACCCGGCCCAGGACCTGCTTGAGCTCCGGGACCCGGATCCCCATCCGATCCTCAATCCCCCGGATCTCTTCCTCCGCCTTGTCCACCCGGGAGACCAAGCTGTTCAGGCGGATGATAATCCTTTCAATCTGCCGGTCGGAAAGATCGATTTCCTCCAGGACCCCGAGCAGGAGCTCCTGGACCTTCTTCAACCGGCGGCGGTGTTTTTCCCGGCCTTTCCGGGAAAGCTGGGCGGCGCGCAGGGCCTGCTGAACCTCGAGTTTTTCCCGGTTCAGGCGGCGGGCTTTCTTGATCAAAGCCATAATCCGCTTCCGGCGTTCCTCGATATTGGCCGGGTCGATTTCCTCCTCGTTATTGTCGCGGTTGATCTCCCGCACCCGCACCCGTTTTTGGACCAGTCTCTCCCCCAATTCAATGATTTCCGGGATCGCGATGGAGGAGCCCAGGATCGCCTTGCGAACCCGCGAGATCCCATCTTCGATCCGCTTGGCGATTTCCACCTCCCCCTCCCGGGTCAGAAGATCAATCCGCCCCATCTCCTTGAGATAGAGCTTGACCGGGTCGTTCACCGATACTTGCAGGGTCAGCTCGGGTACGATCTCTCCTTCCTCTTCCTTGCCCTCGAGCCCGGCGACGGGATACAAACGCACGTTGGGAACGGCATCGGTCACCTCGATATCCATCTCCCCGAGCATCATCATCATGTTATCAAGCTGGTCCGGGGAAATCAGATCCGGCGGGAGCAGGTCATTAACCTCGTCGTAGGTCAGGTAGCCTTTTTCCTTCCCCATCCGGATCAACTTCTGGATTTCCTGGTTATGCAAGTCTTCCTTAAACTCTTCTGCCATTTTGCCCCTCCCCCTTCCGCTGCAGATCTATTTCCAGCGTCTTTTCCTTTTGGATCAGGTTTTTCTTCTCCAAAAGCAAGCCGTGGATTTTCTCCGCGTCCCCCTTTCTTTCGGCATCGGCAATCTGCCCAGAAATATTTAGCTGAGCTTCCTTAAGCTTAACCAAATGGACTCGGAGAAAACAATCCCGGACCACTTTCTCCCGTCCCGACGGAGTCAGGGACTCCAGTTCGCTCCCTTTGACCGCCCAGAGCGAAAGCCACGCTTTTACCTCCTGGTCCAAAAGTTGATCAGCCAGGATCGCCGCTTCCACCTTGGCCCCTTCCTTTAAAGTGTCTCCAATCATCCGGGCCAGCTCCTGGAGACCCGGATGGGAGAAGAATTCTTCAATCTCGTCGGCCATCTTCCCGATCCGGAAGGGGTCCAGCAAAACAATCTCCATCAGCAATCTCTCCTCCACCGGCAGCTGGGCCCCGGGTTCGGCCGAAACCCGGCCGGCCGTCGCGGGTCCCCCCCCGGTGCGGGAACGGTTCTGGCGGCGCAGGATCTCCGCCTTTTCCCTGACCCGGGTCTCTTCCACCCCGATGCGCTCGGAGATCTCTTTCAGAAAAAGGTCCTGGGTCACCGGGTCGCCGACCTTGACGATATAAGACAGGGATTCCTCCAGGGTTTTCATTCTCCCGGCGGTGGATCGGCCGTTCCGGCTCTCCAGGTGCTGGAGAAAAAGTCCCAGCAAGGATTCCGAATGGCTGATCAGCGTCTGAAACTGCTCCGGCCCGCGCTTTCGGACAAAATCGTCGGGGTCCAGGCCCTCCGGGAGCAGGACCCCTTCCGCGGACAAACCTTTTTCCAGAAACAAGCCCAGAGACCTCCAGGCCGCCCTTCGCCCCGCCTCATCGCCGTCATAAATGGCCACCACCTTTTCTCCCAGGCCCTGGAGCATCCCCACCTGGTCCAAGGTCAGGGCCGTTCCCAGGGTAGCCACGGTATAGTTCACCCCGGCCTGGTGCAGGATGATCAAATCAAAATATCCCTCCACCAGGACGACGGTTCCTTTCTCCCGGATCGCGGAGCGGGCCTGGGTGAGCCCGTAGAGGTTCCGTCCCTTTTGATAAATCGGGGAATCGGAGGAATTAAGAAATTTCGGTTCGAACCTTTCCCGGTCTCCGGTCCCGCCTTCACCCCGTAAAATCCGTCCCCCGAAGCCTACCACCCGGCCGCGCGGATCCTCGATCGGGAAAATTATCCGGTCGCGAAACCGGTCCAGGCCTTTCCCCCCACCCCGGCCCGGGATCACCAATCCCAGTTTCTCGACCAGGGACAGGTTTAAACCCTGCCGGGCCAGGTCATCCCGGAGGCCCGAGCCTTCCGGTCGGGCGTAACCCAGAGAAAACGCGGTCCACATTTCCCGGCCGACTCCGCGGGAAAGCAGGTATTCCCGGGCCGGTTGACCCTCTTCTCCCTGGATATTTTTCAAATAATGCTCCCGGGCCTTGGTATTAATTTCCAGGAAGAGTTCCTTCTCCTCCCGGTATCTGCGTGCCTCTTTGGTATCGCGCAAGGGGGTTAATTTGATGCCGGCGCGGCGGGCAAGGAGTTCTACCGACTCGGGAAAAGTCAGGGACTCCTTCTTCATCAGGAAATTAAAAACCGTCCCGCCTTCTCCGCACCCGAAACAGTAATACATCTGTTTTTCGCGGCTGACCGAGAAAGAGGGGGTTTTTTCGGAATGGAAGGGGCAGAGGCCGGTAAAATTACGGCCGGCTTTTTTTAAACGGACATACTCGGAGATTACCTCGGCAATATCAGTCCGGTTCCGGACTAACTCAATATCGGCCTGAGAAAATCCCAATGGGAATCCTCTCCTCTGAAGTTGAGGTTGATTTCCTCCAGAAAGGAGAACAAGACATCTGAATTAAGATTAAAAAAAACGGAAAAACAAAATCTTCAGGATAATTTTTGATTGCTTTCTCTTATCCCGGGTGAGAATCCGACGCCCGCAACTTCACCGTTTCCGGCTATCTATTTTGCGAATTCGTCCCTGCGAAAACTGGTTATTTTTATTGGTCAAACCCAAATCGTGATTAAGCCCGAGAAATTCTGATCCGCTTGGCCGCCCGTTTTCGGGCCGCGATCGCTTTTTTCTTTCTCTTGACGCTGGGCTTTTCGAAATGCTCGCGCTTGCGGATCTCGGACAGAATGCCTTCCCGCTCACATTGCCGTTTAAATCTTCTTAGCGCGCTTTCAAATGACTCGTTCTCTTTAACCCGAACATATGTCATTCAATATCACCCCTTTCATAAGGAAGTAATTATATAGGTCAAATGCCGTTCGTCAATGCTCACCACTTGATTAATTTTCTCAAATCCCGGGCCTTTCTCCGGCTCAAAGGGACGGATTTGCGGTTGTCCATGATCAATCCATAGCTCCCCAGCTTGGTCCGGTTGATCTGGTCGATCCGGTTCAAATTGATCAGAAATCCCCGGTGAGGCCGGAAAAATTTCCCGGAGCCGAAATCCCGCTCGATTTCTTCCAGGGTTCGGTAGTTGACCATCCCCTTGAAATCCGATCCGTAAGCGTTGACCACCCCGTCCTCAATGGCAAAGCAGATGATATCGTCCGGGTTGATCAGCACGGCGCTCCCCGCCTTGCGGATCGAAATCCGTTTTTTCTCCATCTGTTCCAGGGGCGCGCCCAGGCGGCGGATGAGTTCTTCCCAGGGCGGGGCCTGGGTCCGCGACCTGCCGGCGATTTCCTTCCGAACCCTCTCCACCACCTCCCGCAGGCGGTTAAAATCCACCGGCTTGAGCAGGTAATCCAGCGCCCAGGACTCAAAGGCCTTCAGGGCGTATTTATTAAAGGCGGTGACAAAAACCACCTGCGGACGCTCTTCCAGGTCTTTCAGGCGCTTGGCCACCTCAATCCCGTCGAAGCCGGGCATCCGGATGTCCAGAAAAGCCAGGTCCGGGCTGACCTTCTCAATCGTTTCCAGGGCTTCCTTGCCGTTGCTGGCCTCGGCCACGATCTCCACCCCCGGGATCTGGTCGAGAAAATAACGCAAACCTTCCCGGGCGGGCGATTCATCATCCGCGATTACCACCCTGAGCTTTTCGATCTCTCCCATGTTCACCTTCCCCATTTTTGGGATAACCAGACGGTCATCACCGGAGCAAAGCCTCGTGAATAAATCCGTATCCGGGGACGAACACCTCGACCTCGGTTCCTCCCCCGGGGCGATTTTTGATCACCAGATGATAGTCATTCCCGTAAATCGTCCGCAGACGCTCTTCGACATTTTTCAAGCCCCCGCCCTCACCCAGCCGGGTCTCCCCGATATCCTCGGCGAAATCCTCGCTACTTTCGATCCCCACCCCGTTGTCCCGGACCCGGATGATCACCCCCCCATCCTGCGGGGCGGTATTGATCTCCACCGTGCCCCCTTTCGGACTGGGGGCGATCCCGTGGTTGACCGCGTTCTCCACCAGGGGCTGTAAAACCATGGTGGGAATCAGCGCGTCCTCGGTGTCGGGATGAATTTCCTTCTGGATCTGCAGGCGCGACCCGTAGCGGGCCTGCTCGATGTTAAGGTAATCATCCACAAATTCCAGCTCCTGCTTCAGGGGGATGATCTCCCGGGGATCGTCGAAAAGCCGCCGGAGCATCCCGGAGAGCTCCCCGATCAGAAAGCGGCTGCGCTCGGGGTTGGTCAGGGACTGGGTGGAGATGGTATTGAGGGTGTTAAAGAGAAAGTGGGGGTTGATCTGCCGCCGCAGGGCTTCCAGGCGGGCCTGCGCGAGCTTGGTGTTGCTCTGGGAAAGGTGCTCCTCGATCCGGACATGGTTCCAGATCCAGAGCGGAATCCCCACGCAGGAGGCATTAAAGAGCAGGATAAAAAAGACCGCCACGGGATTGGTGCTGGTCAATGCGAATACCATTCCGGGGAAGAAGGAAAAAATCATCCGCAGGGAATCCAGCAAAACAAAGGTTAACAGGGGATAGGTTTCGAAGGGCACGCTTCGATCACGCAGATAACTCCGCACCAAGCGGTAAGCCACGACCGGGGGCAGCGGGAATGTTTTGTAGGGATGGATTTTTTCCGGCCGCGCTTTAAAGATCATTCCCCCGGCAATCCCCGCCAGGATAAAAAACAGGAGGTTAAGGTGCTCGCCCGTGAGCAGGGAAAAGATTCCGATGATGGAGCCCAGCATGACCCCGGCCGGCCAGCCCTCGGTCAGGCCGATTAAAAAAATCCCTTCCATCGTTAAATCCGCGGGCTGGTAACCGTAAATCAGGCGGGAAAAGAAACCCAGCAGCAACAAACCGCCAAAACTGAAATTGAACGCGAGCCACTGGGTCCGGTTCTTTTTTTCCTGCAGCAACAGACGGCGGAAACGATGGCTTAAAGCCACCACGGCCGCGAAGCAGGCCATGATTCCCGCCTTGAAAGTCAGGGTGACCAGCAGGCCCTGGAACCGGTTCAAATCCACAAAATCTACCGGGAACATAGTACTATATTTAACCCCCGCTTCAGTTTAATTTCAATCATCATTCAAAATTTTGCGCGATTTTTTTTATAAATGTTATAAATCGTCCAGGTTCTTGAATCCATCATTATAAATCGGCTTCTGACATAGAATTTTGAGCTTGGGATTTTTCTAGGCACTGGTTATTACCATACTTGACATTTTGAATCATTAATATTAATTTTGAACCGTTGTTCATTTATTGAATTATTATTCCAATATGCCTACCTCAGGTCGAAAAGAACGAGAGCAAACCCGTCACCGCCAGGAAATCCTGACCGCCGCCGAAAACGTGTTCGTCCGCAAGGGTTTTTTCAATACCACCATGAACGAGATCGCCCGGGCCGCGGAATTCGGGGTCGGAACCATTTATCAGTATTTCTCCAGCAAAGAAGAGCTCTATACCACCCTGATCCTGGAAAGGACCGATGAAATCATGGATGCCCTCATCCTCTCCGCCCGCAAAGCCCCCGATCCGATCGGCAAAATTAAAACGCTGATTAATGAACAGCTGAAAATCTTCGATGCCAACAAGGGATTTATCCGCCTGATGGCCGCGGAAATAGATACCCCCACCTCTCCCGAGGAAACCCGGAGCCGGCTCCGGTCGGAAATAGACTCAACCTATGAGCGTTTTCTGGAAGCGATCGAAAAAATATTTTCCGAAGGAATCAAGCTGGGGGTATTCCGGAATTTTCCCCCGAGAAAAATGACTGTCGCCCTCCAGGGTATCGTCACCGGATTCGTCTCGGAATGGTATCGCTCCGGCTTCCAGGAAAAATTATCCGATAATTCCGACCTCATTCTGAAAATCTTTTTTGACAGCCTGGAAATCCCGCCGGGCCATGAAAAAAAATGAATTCAATCATATCCTTTAATATCCCCGCCCCTAGGAGGCAAACATGAATCGATATTTCTTCGGATCCATTCGGTATCTGCTCGTCGTCTTTCTGTTTCCGCTTCTTTCTTTCGGGACCGCCTTCAGCCAGGCCCTCACCCTGGATGAAGCCATCCGCATCGGACTGGAAAAGAACCCCAACATCCTGAGGGCCCAGGAAGATATTAATGTTGCCAAAAGCCAGCAGCTTCAGGCCCGTTCAGCCTTGATCCCCAAAATTGAAGCCAAGGCCACCTACATGCCTAACAGCCTCGAAAAAACCGCTGTTCCTGAAGCATTCAAGAGTGTTATGCCTGACCTCGATATGACCAATGAATACTCACTGGAATTAAATTTCATACAACCTCTCTTTACCGGGGGTAAAATCTGGTATGCCAATCAGCAAGCCTCCCTCAATGTCTCGGTATCCAGGGAGAAGCTCCGCCAGACGCAGAACGAACTGATCCTTTCGATCACCCAGGCCTTCGACGGGGTAATCCTGGCCCGGGAATACATCCAGGTCATGCAGGAAGCGATCAACCTTACCGAGGAAAATCTTCAGGTCATCCGGGCCCGCTATCGCAACGGGGAAACCCTGGAGTTCGAGGTCCTCCGGGCGGAGGTAGAACTCCTGAATCTCAAACCCCAGCTCATCGAAGCCAGGAATAAGCTCGAACTGGCCAACTCCGGGCTGAAATTCCTTCTCGGGATGGATCCCAATGAAAAGCTCGAGGTGTTGGGAAACCTGACCCCGTCGGAATTCAACCCCGATCTTAACTCCTGCCTCCAGACCGCCCTGGAAAAACGCCCGGAAGTGGCGCAATTGAATTACCAGAAAGAAATCGTTCATCACCTGGTAAAATCCTCCCAGGCCGGATACCTTCCGGACCTGGCCGCGGTTTTTCAATATACCGAGCAATCTTTCAACCATATTAATAAAGGATGGGAGAAAGGATATAACGGCCTCCTGGTCCTCTCGGTCCCGATTTTCAACGGCTTTTACACCCATGGTAAAATCAAAGAGGCCAAGGGGCTTCTGGCCTCGGTTTCCATCGGCTTGAACCAGCTCAAGGACGGGATCCGGCTCGAGGTGGAGCAGGCCTATTTAAACCTCAATCAGTCCCGGGAAATCGTCGCCGCCAGCCAGGAAACCGTCAAGAAAGCCGAGCGGAGCGTGGAAATCGCCAAGGCCCAGTATGCCGTGGGTTACATCACCAGCCTGGACATGATGGGGGCCCGGCTGGCGCTCACCCAGGCCCGGACCAGCTATTTGAAGTCACTGTATGATTTCATCGTCGCCAAGGCCCAGATGGAAAAAGCCATGGGCACGATCGGGGAAAAAATCTAGCCAAATTATTCGTTTAATGCGTCTAACGCTTTTTAGCACCTTTTTAGGTGTATCTTAAACTGTCATTCCCGCGAAAGCGGGAATCCAGGGGAAAAAGTATGGAATTCAAAATAAAAATCTGGATTCCGGGTCAAGCCCGGAATGACAACCAACTCAGACGATTTTACGAACCGCTATATTAGCTGGCAAACATTTTGGAGGGGAAAATGAAGAAAATCATCATCATTCTCGGGATCATCGTGGCCGGCATCGTCCTATTCCGCGGATACCAGGTCATTAAAGCCCGCCAGCCGCAAAAAGCCGAAGAAGCCCGGAAGATCCCGGTGAACGTTCAGCCGGTTCAACTGGGGAATATCCGGGACATTATTTATTTTAATGGTGACATCAAAGCCCAGGATGAGGTTGACGTGTTTTCCAAGGTGCCGGGCAAACTCGTCGAGAACCGGGTCAAGGAAGGTGATCAGGTCAAAAAGGACCAGATCGTTGCCATGGTCGACCGGGACATCACCGGAATGAAATACGAGCTTTCGGAGGTCGCTGCTCCCATCTCCGGAACCATCGCGAAGGTATTCAACGACCCCGGCGCGGGCCTGAGCCCCCCGACCATGAGCATGTCCATGGGCACCCCGATCGTCCGGATTGTGAGAGTAGACAAGGTCAAAGTCCTGATCGACATCCCCGAGTACCAGACCTCCAAGCTCAAAAAAGACCTCCCGGCGAAAATTAGGGTTGATGCCTTTCCCGACCGGGAATTCCCCGGCAACGTCTCGATGATCACCCCGGTGGTTGACCCCCTCACCCGGACTACCCGGGCCGAAATCGAGATCCCCAACCCGGACCATCTGCTCCGGCCGGGGATGTTCGCCCGGGTCAACTTAATCGTGAGCGAAAAAAAGAACCTGGTGATCGCCCCCGTGCGCGCACTTCTGAAAATTGAATCGAAAGACTATGTTTTTGTGACCGAAAACGGGATGGCCAAAAAAAAGGAACTGAAGCTGGGAATCCGAGAGGAAGAAAAAATCGAGGTGATCTCCGGCCTTTCCCGGGGGGAAGATCTCGTCATAGTCGGCCAGGAAATGCTTACCGATGGGCTGCCGGTGGAAATTGAAAAAGAATAAGCAGGTAATAGGTCAAAGGTGAAGGGTGAAAAGTTCAGAGGTTCAACATCCAAAGCAGGAGGCCGGGCGTCCCGCCTGGCAAATGGCAAATAGCAGATTGGTTACTGGCTACTGGTTACTGGCTACTGGTTTCTGGTTACCGGTTTGGTCATTTGGATTTGGTCATTGGTTATTGATTTTTATTAGGAGGAAATGGATCAATGAAGCTTCCTGAAATGAGCGTGCGTCGGCCGGTCCTGGTCACGATGTTTTTCATCGGCCTGACTTTGCTGGGAACGATGAGTTTTTACCTTCTCCCGATCGATACGATGCCCGATCTGGAAGTGCCGAATCTCGTCGTCATTACCCAGTATCCGGGCGCGGCGGCGGTGGACGTCGAGCAGACCGTGACCAAAACCCTGGAAAACGCCCTGGCCGCGGTTTCGAACCTGGATGAGATCAAGTCCACCTCGACCGAGGAATATTCGGTCATCAATCTCAAATTCACCTGGGGCACCAACATGAACACCGCCCTGGTGGACGCCCGGGATAAAATTTCGTTCGTCCAATCCTACCTTCCTGCCGACGTCAAAGACTCCATCTTTCTCCGGATCGACATGTCCATGTACCCGGTTTTGATTTACGGCGTCAACGCCCAGCAGAACTACAACAACCTCAGCGACATTCTCGATAATCAGGTTTCCCCGGCCCTCAAACGCCTCCCGGGCGTGGCCCTGACCCAAACCATCGGCGCTCCCGTCCGGGAAATCCGGGTCAGTCTGAACCAGGACCGCCTGGCGGCCTACAAGATTTCCCCCTCCAAGGTGGTGCAGGCCATCCGTTACGAGAACCTGAACATCCCGGCGGGAAATATCAAGTTCGGCAAGACCCAATACATTCTCCGGGTCCCGGGGGAATTCAAGAGCATCAAAGAGCTTGACACCGTAGTGGTGGATATCCGGAACGGAGTCCCCATTTATCTCCGCGACCTGGCCCGGGTGGAGGATACTTTCAAGGAGGCGGACCGGGTCCTGCACATCAACAAAATGAACGGCACCCTCTTTATGGTCCAGAAGGCCTCGGGAGCCAACACCGTCCAGGTCGCCAAGGAAATAAAAAAAGGAATGGAACAAATTCGGAAAATCGTTCCCGCGGACGTTTCCTTTATGGAATTGATGGACACCTCCGAGTTCGTGATCCAATCCATCAATAACCTTTATCACGTAGTGTTATTCGCCGGTCTCTTCGTCATCCTGGTGGTCCTGGTTTTTCTCCGGAACATCCGGGCCAGCGTGATCATCGCCCTGACTATTCCGTTTTCCCTGGTCGTTTCCTTTATTTTCCTCTACGCCATGCACTATTCCCTCAACACCATGTCGCTTTCCAGCCTGGCCATCGCCATCGGCCTGGTGGTGGATGACGCCATCGTGGTCCTGGAAAACATCTTCCGGCATCGCCACCAGGGCATGCCCCCCCGCCAGGCCGCGGTCTTTGGAGCGTCCGAAGTGGGCCTGGCCGTGACCGCCTCCACCTTAACCATCCTGGCCATCCTCCTGCCGGTGATCTTCGTCCCCGGCATCACCGGCGTCATGTTCAAGCAATTCGGCCTGGTCACCGCCCTGGTTATCGGCATGTCCCTCCTGGTTTCCCTGACCATCACCCCCATGCTCGCCTCCAAGCTTTTTACCCGCCTGCCCGATCCCAACGCGCCGCCGTCCAACATTCTGGAAAAAGCCTTCCGAACCTCCGAAATCTGGCTCCACTGGTTGGAGAACCGGTACGCCGATCTCCTGGGCTGGGCGCTGGCCCGCAAAAAAACCGTGATTTTCGGCGGGATTGGAATCTTCATCGGCAGTCTCCTCCTGATGCCGCTGATCGGAACCGAGTTCTTTCCCACGGTGGACCAGGGATTTTTAAGCGGCAATTTTATACTTCCCACCGGAACCCGGATCGAGGAAACTGAAAAAGTCATAAACAAGCTGGAAGCGATAATCGTGAAGGAGGTCCCGGAAAGGAAAATGGTCTTTGCCCGGGCCGGGAAATCAGAAAGCGGAATGGGGATCGCCTTCGGGCGCCAGGAAGACACCAATATCATCTCTTTGGGGGCCCGACTAGTTTCGAAGAGCCATCGCTCCCGATCCCAGTTCGACATCGCCCATTCCCTCACGGCTTCATGTAATAAAATCCCCGGGATCGACACCATTGATTTTACCCTGCACGATCCCTTCGCCGAGCTCATGACCGGAGGCGGCAAGGCCATCCAGATCGAGATTTACGGGCGCGACTTTGACAAATCCTATCCCCTGGCGCAAAAGATTGAAAAAATCATCCGGGAGGTCCCGGGCACCGTAGACACGGATATTTCCATGAAAATGGGGAGCCCCGAGCTCTGGGTGAAGGTGGACCGGGAAAAAGCCTCGCGCCTGGGCCTTCCCTTCGCCCTCATCGGCAGCACCGTCAGGACCAGCTTCTACGGCGAGATCGCCTCCCGCTACCGGGACAGAGGCAACGAATACGATATTTTCGTCAACCTTGACCCGCGCTACCGGCAGAGGGTCGAAGACGTGCAGAACCTGAAAATCCCGGTTGGGCTCTCCCTGCCGATCCCGATCGCCATCCCCGGAATGGAAAGCGGCACTGTTTCCCTCAGCAACCTGGCTCGGATCGTCCCCGCCACCGGCCCCCTGGCCATCGAGCACAAGAACCAGGAACGGATCATCAAGGTCGGAGCCTCCCTCTACAAACGCCCCCTCAGTGATGTGGTCTCGGACGTGAAAAAAAGCCTGGCCAAGCTCCTGGTCCCGGAAGGGATCAGCGTGGTTTTCGCCGGTTACGCCCAGACGCAGAAGGAATCCTTCACCCTGCTGGGCATCGCCTTCATTCTCGGCATGATCCTGGTCTACATGGTGATGGCCTCCCAGTTCGAATCCCTGATCCATCCCTTTGTCATTCTTTTCTCGATTCCTTTCGCCATTACCGGGGTCATCTGGGGGTTCCTGCTTTCCGGCTTCACCTTCGGCCTGATCGCCTTCATCGGGTTAATCATGTTGGTCGGGATCGTGGTTAAAAACGGCATAGTCATGATTGACTACACCAACATCCTCCGCTCCCGGGGGATGGAGATCGAAAGCGCCATCAAGGAGGCCTGCAAGATCAGGCTTCGCCCCGTTCTGATGACCTCCCTGACCGCCATCCTGGCCATGCTCCCGATGATCTTCGCCAAGGGCGAGGGCACGGAGATCTGGGCCCCGATGGGGGTAACCGTCGCCTGCGGCCTGACCGTATCCCTGCTCGTCACCCTGGTTTTCGTCCCGACCATGTATTCCATCCTGGAACGCAAAACCGAGTTGCAGGGATATGAGGAAAGGGTAACGGGGA
>Ga0315297_10000176_pt1 | contig 34837 bp, 44 predicted proteins | sample YL17G15_0_MG_FD_203628 | JGI IMG/M metagenome (GOLD analysis project Ga0315297, IMG submission 203628) | Sediment microbial communities from Yellowstone Lake, YNP, Wyoming, USA - YL17G15_0 | ecosystem: Environmental > Aquatic > Freshwater > Lake > Sediment | place: USA: Wyoming | collected...
CTCCCGGTGGGCGCAAAGAATTGGCAGGCCGCGGCGTGGATCTGCGAGAGGACCTATCCCGAGCGCTTCTCTCTTACCCATCGGGTGGACCTGAAGGGCGACATGAAGCAACGGATGACTCTGGAGCAAGCGCATGAGGAGCTCGCCAGGATTGAAGCCGAGATCGCCGAGGATAAAAAGACTTGAGGAGGAGCGCGATGTCTGGAGTCGCATTGTGCAGCGCCTTGAGGAGAGGCGCGACGCGAACGCTCCGCGCCTCTATGAAGGCCTCCACGACCGCCAGCTTCAGTTCCTGAATGACCCCGCACGACGGAAGCTCGCCGTGTGCTCGCGACGGGCCGGGAAGACCTTCGCGCTCAAGTGTGCTCTCGTCGAATCGGCCCGCTCCCGCCCTCGCGCGATGGCGCTCTACATCACCATTACGAGGCTCCAGGCGAAGCGCCTTATCTGGCATGAGCTGAAGTCCTTCCTCCACGTAAAAAAGATCGAGTACCGCTCGAACGAAAGCGAGCTCACCATCACGCTCCAGGAGAGCGGGGGGCAGATATTCCTCGCCGGCGCCGACGACTCGGCGAGCATCGAAAAGTTCCGAGGGCTCGCGCTCGACCTGGTGGTCCTCGACGAGGCCGGCTCCTTCGGCGCTCACTTCCGGGCCCTCATCGACGATGTGCTCTCCCCGGCGCTCGAGGACTACGCGGGAGGAATCGTCCTGATCGGGACGCCGAACGCCGCTTGCGCGGGATACTTCCACGACGCGGCGACGGGAATTCTTCCGGGGTGGAGCCGGCATGAGTGGACCGTGCTCGACAATTCCATGTACCCCCGCTGGAGAGACAAGGAGACGGGCCAGCCACTCCCCAACTGGCGCGAGCTCGCCGATGCCTTTCGCCGCGAGTACATCCAGGAGCGCGGCTGGACCGAGGACCACCCGAGCTACATCCGAGAGATCCTCGGCCGATGGGCGCGCGACCTCTCCGGCCTTGTGTACCGCTTCCTCGAAGGGAGGAACGAGTACACGGCTCTCCCGGCCAAGGTCCGAGAATGGAAGCATATTATGGGCGTGGATCTCGGCCGTGTGGACGCCTTCGCTCTTGTCGTGTGGGCCTTCTCGCCAGAGCTTCCGGACCTGTACGAGGTCGACTCTTACCAGAAGCCGGGGCTCACCATCTCCCAGTGGGCCGAGGCCATTCGGGGACGCATCGACCGCTGGCATCCCATCCGGTCCGTCGCCGATTGCGGGGCCCTCGGCGGGAGCATCGTCGAAGACATGAACTCGAGGCATGCGCTGAATCTCATTGCCGCGGAGAAGAAAGACAAGCTCTCGGGTATCGAGCTCTGGAATTCAGACGCGGAGAAGGGCTGGATTCATCTTCGGAAGGGAGGGCAGTACGCGAGCCAAGCTCGCATTCTACAGTGGGACCCTGACAGGCCGCACGAAAAAGAGGACGAACGATTCGCAAATGACCTTTGCGATTCGGGGCTTTACGGGTACCGTGAGGCCTGGCACTGGACATACCGAAAGCCGAAAGACCGCCCTCGGCCCGGCTCCCGGGAGCATTGGGAGGAGGAGGAGCGGAAGATGGAGGAGGAGGCCGACGCCGAGGCTGAAGCCGCGGAAGAGGCCTACTGGTAAAGATTTTTTGTTGACAGGTACACGATAGCGATCTTAGGGTCATGGTATACGTAGTAGACTCAGCGCGACCAGGAGACGGCATAGTGAGCTATGGAGCCCAAGCGAAGCTAGATTTTGCAATCGGAGAAAACGACGATCTCAATCCCGCCCTCGCCCGCCTGAATATCATGGAATCCCCGCAGACGATCCTCGCGTACAAGGAGCTCCTGCTTACCATTGAGGCAGAGCACACCGCCACAATCCCCGCGGGAGAGCTCGTCGGTTACAACTGCAAAATCATCGCGCATTGCATCTCCGGCGCCGCATTTTTGGAATACAACGATGGCTACCTCACACGGGGTGTCGTCACGCGCCAGCAAATCGCAGAGGGGGAGATCCTCATCTTGAAGCCGTGGGCCGCGGCAGAGGAGCAGGACGAAAATCCCGAAGAGGTCATTACGATCTCCTCCGGCTCCGACTCCGTCATCCGGCTCATCGTCATGGCGTACGAGGAAGTGAGCCCGCCATCATGACCCTCGCCTGGCTCGAAAAGACAGGCAAGGAGGAGCTCGCGGGAGCATTGTTCCAGACCTACCAGACGCTCCGGAACCAGCAGGAGGGGCGGAGCCAGCAGAATCTCTATCACATGAGCCTATACGAGGGCAGGGCCATCCAGGACTTCGACTCCTACTCGCCGACGGACGCGGTGAAGCCGAACCCGGACGACCACAATGTCTGCGAGCCCATCGTGGACACCCTCGTCAACATGGTCGCGACGACGCCTCCTCGCGTACAGGTCCTCTCCATCGAGGGCTCCTGGAGCGATGCACAGCAGGCGAAGCAGCTTGGCTATTTCGTCTCCGGCCAGTTTCGCGTGACCGGATACCAGGCGATCCGAATGGCCATGGCGGAGAGTGCGGCCATCTTCGGCTCGGGCTTCGCGAAGATCTACCGCGTCGGGAAGGACATCCATCTCGACGAGATCTTCATCGACGACCTCCTCGTCGATGACGTGGATGGACGCCGAGGGAGGCCTCGGAGCCTGTACCAGGTCGCGGAGATAGACCGGGCCGTGCTTCGGAAGCGCTTCCCGAAGCTATCCGTGCCCATCTCCGAGGCCTCGCGTGTGACGCGGACAACGCCGGACAATGCGGCAGATCTCTACGACTCCGTAACCATGCTCGAGGCCTGGCATCTCCCGAGCTCGCCGGACGCAGAAGACGGCCGCCATGTCATCTCCCTCGACAAGGCGGCGCTTCTCGATGAGGGCTGGACTCGGGACTACTTTCCGTTTCTTGTGCTCCGGTACAAGCCGAGGCTCCTCGGCTGGCACGGCCGCGGAGTCGTCGAATCCATCGCCTCCACCCAGCGGCGAATCAACAAAAAGCAATCGAGAATCGGCGAGGCCGAAGACCTGAACGTGCCCGTCATGCTCGTCCCGAAGGGATGCAACGTCAACCGTAAAAAGTGGAAGAATCTGCCCTGGATTTTCGTCGAGTACGAGGGCCAGCCTCCGACTCCGATGGTCTCGCCATCCATCTCCCAGGACATCTATCAGAGCCTCGGCACCGACAAGAACGACGCCTTCGCCATCGCCGGAATCTCGCAAATGGTGAGCCAGAGCATGAAGCCCGCGGGCTTGGATAGTGGGGAAGCGATCCGCGCCTATGCGGACATCACGTCTCAGCGCTTCGCTCGCTTTTTTACGGCGCTCCAGGAGCTCGACGTCTCCGCCTTCTCTCTCTTCGTGGATCTCGCGCAGGAGATCGCGGAGGAGGAGGGGGACTACGAGGTGATAGGGATTCGAGAGCGGGGTCGGAGGCAGGTAGCCTCACGTGTGCGATGGAGCCAAGTGGACCTCGCGCGGGACAAGTACATCGTACAGCCGTTTGCGGCCGGGTACTTGCCGCTCACTCCCTCGGGCAAGTACCAGAAGGCCAAGGAGCTCATCCAGCTTTCGCCCGCGTTTCAGACAGCGGCTCTCCGGCTCCTCGGCTCCGTGCCCGACGTCGAGGCCGAGGTCCAGCTCCAGACGGCTCCGCTCGACTACATAGACTCTATCGCCGAGCACTTTCTCGAGGGCGGGGACTACATTCCCCCGAGCGGATACTACCCGATCCCGATGGCCATGGAGCGCTTCCAGCTCCATCTCCTCCGAGCCGAGCTCGACGGAGCCCCGGAGGAGGTCCTGCAGAAGTTTCGGGACTACCTCCTCGCGCTCGATGCACAGGCAAAGAAAACCGCGGCCGCCGCAAGCGCTCAAGCGATGGGCTCTACCGGCGGTCCTCAGTTATCCATGGCCGGCGGGATGGGAAACCTTGCTCCAAGACAGGTCATTCCCAACGCACCGGCCATGGGAGCTCTCTTTTAGGGGAGACAAATGAGCGAGCAAGCGAAGACATCCGATCCAAGACCCGAGGCACTCCAGGGCATCGAGAGCCTACAGGCAATCCGGAAGCAGACCCCCGCGTCCGCGGCCTTTAGCTCTCTCGCGGACCATGAGACCCTCATTCAGGACGCCATAAAGGCCGTGGAGGCAGAGGCCGCTCCAGCGCCCCCATCCGCCCCTGCCCGGAAGAACGGAAAGGCTCCAGCACCCGCTCCCGCCCCGGAGAAGGCGCTCCCAGCTCCGGCTCCCTCCGGAGATCTCGCCTCCGAGGCCCTCGGAGCTATCGGGAGACCGAAGGGCGACGAGGTGCCGGAAGAATTCGTCCGAAACTTCGACGCGCTCTCTCGCCGCGAGCAAGCCATCCGCGAGAGAGAGGGCAAGGTAGCGAGCGATCTCCGAGAGCTCGACCGACTTCGGAAGCTCGAAGAGCGCCTGAAGGCGAAGGACTACAAGGCCGCCGGAGAGCTCGGCCTATCGATAGAGGATTGGGCGGCGAGAGAGCTCGAGGGAAAGCCAAGGACAGACACCGTCGTCCAGGAGCTCCAGAAAGAGATCAAGGAGCTCCGGGACTGGCGCACGAAGGCGGAGGAGAGCGATAGAGCGAGAGCCGAGAGCGAGGAGCGGAATCGCGCCGTCTCCGGCTTTTTGCATGAATTCGACACGACTATACAGGCGGAAAGTTTCAAGCCGCTCCGGGATTACGCGGCGATATACGAGGCGACGAATGGCATCCCCCTGGACGTCCACGTGGCGTGCAAGGACATTGGCCTCGCATATTGGAAGAAGTTCCAGCGCGACTTGACTGTGCAGGAAATAGCAGAGACCCTGAACGCGACCGCGAAGGCGCGTTTGTCCAGATTGCCGCAGCACGATACATTGAGAAATCTCTTCGCAGCAAATCCCCCCGCGAGTGGATCGATACCCGCGGCCCCCATTGCCAAAGCGGCCAGGACAGGCCATGAATCCGGAACCCCAAAAACAATCACCGGAGACCTGGCGGCCGCATCCTCCATGGATGACGAGGAGCTCGACCTCCTTACTGGCCCAGCAAAAATCAGGGCCATCACCGCCCGGCTCTCCCGTACGTGATCGGCGGGAGGCCTCGTCTCGATAGATGAGCCCTCGCCTCCGGTCATTCCGGAGGAAATACCGTGGCTCCTGAAAACACCCTCGTCACCATGGATGGGGCTCTGAAACAGCTCTATCGTGGCAAGGTCGTCGAAAACCTCACCTACAAGGCGAACCGGTTTCTCGGACTCGTACCGAAGTTCACCGGTTTTGTTGGAAAAAACATGCCGATTCCCATCCTCTATGGGAATCCGCAGGGACGGAGTGCGACCTTCGCGACCGCCCAGACCAACAAGACAGCATTGTTGGTTGAGTCCTTCGATCTGACCCGAAAGAAGAATTACGGGCTCGCATCCATCGACGGCGAAACAATGGACGCGACCGAAGGCGACCTCGGTGCATTCCTGTCCGCGACCTCGGCCGTCATCGAGGGCGCGCTCCGTGAGCTCGCGAATGACGCGGGAAGAAATCTCTATCTTCAGTCTTACGGAAACCGTGGAGTGGTCGGGTCCGAGTCGACGGTGACTCTTACTCTCTCCAACCCGGAGGACGCGAATAACTTCGAGGTGGGCCAGGAGATCTGTGCGATGCATACGATCGGGACCCTCCTCGATTCTGGCGACCACGTGACCATCACGGCGATCGACAGGGACGCCGGGACCCTCACCTCGGACGAAAGTTGGGCAACGGTAATCGCCGGCCTCCAAGCAGGCGATTACCTGGTCGTCCAGGGAGACGCGAATCTCAAGATGTCCGGCCTTGCAGACTGGATTCCCAGCTCGGCGCCGGCCGCGACCCCGTTCTATGGCGTCGACAGATCCATCGACAAGGTGCGTCTCGGCGGATGCCGCGTGACCGGGACGTCCGGCACCATCGAGGAGGCGCTCATCGACGCAGCCGTCACGTGCGCGTCGAACGGCGGACAGCCGGACTACGCCTTCACGTCCTTCACGGACTGGCGGAAGCTCCAGAAGGCCCTCCAGACGCGGATCGTTATTGTGAACGGCCGGAGGGACGGAATCTCCGATCTTCAGGCGCGGGGCTCGAACGGGAAGACCATCCCGGAGATCGGGTACGAGGCGATCGTTCTCAACGGACCGACGGGGCCGATCTACGTCCTCCCCGACCAGGGAGCGCCAGTGGCCAGAGGCTACATCGTCACCATGAGCTCCTGGGTCCTCGCGAGCCTCGACGAGCTCCCGAGACTTCTCGCGAGAAACGGAATGAAGTACGTCATCGAGCCCTCGGCCGACGGAGTCGAGGTGCGCGGAGGCTATTACGGCAACCTGGGGTGCTCCGCACCCGGGTGGAACGCGACGGTCTCCTTCCCGAGCTGACGGTTAGCCTAGAGCGAGAGAGGAGGGCTCCCAAGTGTGTCTCCCCGCGCGTCGGAGCCCTCCTCCCTCCTCGTCACATTTTGGAGAGCAAACATGGATGCTTTGACTTATATCTGCCGGGAATATGGGCCCAACAGGCTCCACCTCTCGGGGTCCTTCCGCCCCAATAGCTCGAGCGCGCCGAGCTCGAGCTATTACAAGGGCAAGTGGTTTACAATCGCCCGCGTCTCCCAGGGCCTCTTTTCGATCACGTTTGTGGATAGCGTGATCGACCTCGAATTCTTCTCCGCGCATCTCCGGCTTGCGAGTGCCGCGGCCCGCTTCGCGCAGGGCGGCACCTGGACGTCAGGAACCAAGGTCCAGCTCGTCCGCGTCGTCGATGCCTCCGGAAACGTCCAGGACATCTCCAGCGACGCCGATAACGTGGTTTCCTTCGAGGCCGTGGTCCGCGTCGGCTCGGACTGGTAAAGGGAGGTGAACGATGACCCTCTTCGATAGCCCTCGAGTCAAGGAGATGCAATGCGACTTCCCGGGCGAGCATCGAGTCCATGGCTCTTTCGTCGCCCCGACCCAGGGGGCGGCGGCGAAGGCCTTCAAGGCCCTCGTCACGCTCGGCGTGTCCCACGAGCTCGATACCGTAGTGGAAGCAAAGACGGCCGGGGCCGCCGGGAATGCCATCACTGTCGCGCTCACGAACGACGCGACGAACGCGAAGGCCTTCATCAACTTCGGAACCGCCGGATGCGGCAAGCTCAACACGATCATGGAATTCAAAACGGCGGGCGTCGCTGGGAATCTCTGGAAGGTGAACGTCGTTCCCGGAAGCGGCGGCGCCGAGGGCGTGAACATCGAGGAGGACGTGACGAACAAGATCCTCACGATCATGTACGAGACGGCCGTAAGCACGGTCACGAATGTCGAGACCGCCATCGGCACAACGACGAATTTCCAGGTCAAGACGGGAGGAACCGGAGCGAATGTCCTCGCGGCCGCAACAGACCTCCTGGAGCAATCCCCTCTCGCCGGAGGCACGGTATCGAGCTCCATCTCGAGGACCGGGACCGCATTCATCATCCACTACACGGCCACGGTGACTACCGTCGCCCATGTCGAGGCACTCATCGCGGCTCTCGCCGGTGCCGACGACATCATGGACGTCAAGACCGGAGGGACGGGAACGAACACGCTCGTCGCGAATACCGCGTTCGCGGCGACCTCCCTAGCAGGCGGCGCCGACGCTACCGTCGCGACGACGTACAAGGGAAAGGGGTTTACCGTCTCGTATGTGGCGGCGGGCGAGTACCTTGTGACCTTTAAGGACAAGTTCACGGCCCTGAAGGAGGTCGAGGTCTTCGCCTGTCTCGCGACGGCCGCGGACCTGAAAGTACAGACCGGCGCCTTCGACCTCACCGCGAAGACGCTCGAAATCCATTCAATGACTCACGCTGGTGTCGCGACGGACTTCACCGCGAACGCCGGAGATCGAATCAACCTGAAGGCGATCTTCTCGAATTCCACCGGAGGGTGACCTCATGGGCCTCACCGCGCAGGAGATGGTCGACCGGGTCCTCGACCAGGCGGACATGAAGATGGACCGCACGGCGCAGGAAATCGACGACATGCTTATCGAGCGCGAGGGGTTCGTGTCGACTCCCGAGGCGCTCTCCCTCCTGAACCTCGAGCTCTCCGAGCTCTACGACCTCATCGTGACCGCGTGGGAGGACTACGCGATCCGGCATCCGGCGCCGACGATCACGACCGTCGAGGGACAGGACCACTATCTCCTCCCGGAGGGGCTGTATAAGCTCCGGCGCATCTATGAGCTTTCAGGAACGACCAGAAGGCCCGTGGGTCGCTTCCCTCCGCATAGGCTCCACATCGGGAGCTCTCCCTCCGGAGGGCGCATCCTCGAGGTGCACTTCGTTCCGGAATTCAAGCCGCTCGTCGACCTGAGTGAGACGCTCAACTGGTCCTTCGACTACAGTCTCCCGTGGGGCTGGGAGGACTTCGCGATCTCCGGGGCCGTCGCCCGATGCCTCGAAAAGGAGGAAAGCGATCCGGGCCCAGCGCTCATGAGAAAGGCGGCCGCGAGACAGCGCATCATCGCCGCCGCTCCAGGGAGAGACGAGAGCGAGCCGGAGCGCATCATCAACGTCGAAAAAGACCTCGAGTGGATGGAGGACGAAAACGACATGTCCGGGCTCTCCTGTTGCATCTTCGGCCGATACCTGTACGTGAGAGAGGAGGATTGATGTCCTCCGTCGCCTCATCGAAACTGGAGCCTTTCGTCCGGCACGGGACGGACGACAAGGACACGGCGAAGCTCCAGGACCGCATCGAACGCATCGTTCAGCAGGTCCAGAACGTGCCGTTTCTGAAGGGAATCCTTCTCGAGGAAGTGACCCTCGTCAACTCTGTGGCCAATCGGGTCACGCACCTACTCGGGAGGACTCCCGTCGGATGCTGGCTCGTCAAAGGCACAGCCGGGTACCAGGCGACCATGACGGCCGCGGACGAGAAGAAGATGACCATCTCCTGCGGCGCGGCCCAGACCGCGACCTTGTGGGTATTTTGATGGCTCCTCTTCAGTGGCAGACGATCGACTTCAAGTTCGACCGGGGGCTCGACCAGAAGACCTCTCCGGAGCACACCCCTATCGGACGCCTTCCGATGTTGCAAAACGGCGAATTCTCAAAGCTCGGAACGCTCTCCAAAAGAGCCGGCAGTACGGTCTTTGGAAACACTCCCGAGCTCGCGACGACCTCGTACAAGAAAGGCGTCTCTCTCTTCTGCCGAAACAACGAGGAGCTCCTCCGCGTCATGCAGCGACAGCAGTCCTCGACTCTCGCGCGGGACGCGCAACGAGACTGGACCCTCGAAAGCTACAGCACGGCGCTTGCGAAATGGCGAGACGTCGGAAAGCTCACTCCACTTGAGATCTCGGTCGTAAGGGCCAAGGAGGCGGCGCCCATTGCGCGGCCAGACATGGCTATCATCGGGAACTACGCTTGCGTCGCGTGGATCGGCCACTACGCGACCCCATTCTCGAATCCTGGGATCTGGTACCGCATCATCGATATCACGACCGGGGCCGTCATCGGCGAGGCGTATATCGCCGGCACATTTCATGCTGTATCAGTCTTGCCGATTGGGACTTCGTTTTGGATCTGGACTATTAACAACGCAACCCATGCTCCACAAGGGCTCCGGATCAATACCGCGAATCTTCCGACACTACCGACCAGCTGGACGACAGTCCTTACCGCCGGATCCGCATCGGAATACTGGGACGTGTGCAAGTATTCTAGCGACGGGACAGACAAGACGTTTCTCGCTTACGATCTCGGGACTGCAAATATCGGCCTTAGCAGCATCAACGAGGCGGGTACTGTATCGACATGGTCTCCTTTCGCGACATCTCCACAGCAGGTGTTCGGGGTTGAGTGCCTCGTTGATTACAACACCGTGAACACACGGCTTGCGGTATTCTACTCCAAGGCAGAAAGCAGCATTGCCTATCTTCGCACCTTCTCGACGGCCGGAGTGGCAGTCCTAGGAGAGACCGCGATGCATGACGGAGGCGGGTCGGCTCCCGTCCGAATCACGCTCGCGAGCGAGCCGAGTGTGAGCAGCGCTTCGCTTCGTTTCTTCATTGAATACTACGATGCAAGTGCAAGCGGAAGCGGTAACCTCATCTATTCTGATACGATGACTTTTGCGGGCGTGGTGTCAGGAGCGAACTACTGGACTCTCTACAACACGAACCTCGCTTCCCGCGCCTTCTCTCCGGATCCGACCTATGGGCTCGCCCACGTCCTCGTCGAAAAGAGCTCGGAGACACAGCCGACGTTCTTCCTTGTGAAGACATGGAGCAACGGAACCAACAGGCACGTCGCGTGCGTAGCTCGCCTCTTCGCGGGCCGCGCTTCGACTCACTACTATACGGCCTTGACGGACTCTGAATTCATACTTCCTCACGTGCTTGTCGGAACGAATACCGCCTTCCATCTCGCGCTCTCATTCAAGGAGAGCGCGATCTACGGCGCCTCCAACTACGTCACCTTTGAATCCATCGCATGGGTCACCCTCCAGTGGCCGAAGCTACCATCGGTCGTCGAAGGGCATTACGGTATCGGATGCCTGGACCGCGCAAACACGGACAGGGGCGGGCTCGCCATTGCGACGGGAGGCCTCCTTGGGGAATACGACAAAACCCTCTTTCGAGAGATAGGGTTCCATCTCGGACCGGACGCCGCGGACATCACGCTCACCGCGAGTGTGACCGGAGGCCTCCTCTCGAACGGCACCCATTATTACGCCGTGCTGTACGAGTGGACCGACAACCTCGGCCATAAGCAGTATTCCACTCCGGCGTATGTGTCCAAGCTGATTACGGGCGGCGGAGCCGTTCAATCGATCGCGATCGTCGTCGGCACCCTCGGCCTCGGAGAATACAATAAGCTCGTCAATACGCGTGTGCTCATCTATCGCAAGATGAGTGACGGCCTCTATCACCAGATTAACGTCCTCTCTGGAGAATGGACCATCAATAGCCTCGCCGCGGCGACGGTCACGTACACGGACGACCAGAGCGCGGACTACCTCATCGGTCCCACCATGCCCTTCGACGCCGGCGTGATAGAGCCCGTCTCCCCTCCCGCGTGCTCCATCATGTGCCTCGCCATGGGTCGCCTGTGGGCGGTCCCGTCCGACGACCCGATGACGCTCTGGTTTTCAAAGCAAAAGGCAGACGGCGTCGGGTATCAGTTTAGCGACTCCCTCGTCATCCGCCTCCCGGACGGAGGACCCATCACCGCGCTCGCGCCGCTCGAGGACAAGCTCATCGTCTTCAAGGCGAGCTCCATCTATGTCATCGGAGGCAACGGCCCGAACGATCTCGGGACCGGCTCATGGTGGAGCGAGCCTCGGCTCGTCTCGTCGAATGTCGGAAGCCCCTATCGTGGCTCCGTGGCTCCGTGCCCGCAGGGGATAGCGTTCAAGGCCGTCACTGGATACTATATGTTGACCCAGAGCCTCGGTCTCCAGGACATCGGAGTAGTGATAGACGACGACCGGAATCTCGTAGTGCAAAAGACGATTATCGTTCCGAATAAGACACAAATCCGATTTCAGATTGCATACACGGGCGGTACCGGAAAGATGCTGGTTTATGACTGGGTGGCTGGCCAGTGGTCCGAGTGGACAGGTATGCGTCTTTTCGATGCCGTAATCTTCGGGAACAACGTATACTCATGCGCGAGAGAAGACGGCTCCATCGTGTACGAGAATCCATATTCCTATATAGACACATGGGCTGGCGTGAAATACGGCATCACAATGCTCATCGAGACGGGCCCGCTCCGAATCGCGGGGCATGGAGGAATTCAGAGAGTGAAGTGGATCGAGATCCTCGGGTCGTATCACGACAAGCATCTCTTGCAGATATATTACTATATTGATGATGAGGACGACCAGAGAGAGATGCCGATGTTTTATGTCAATGACGATATCGGGGATCAACCATATCGAATTCGATTCAAGCCGAGAATGCAAAAAAACACGGCGGTCCGCTTGCGTATCAGGGAGTGGATCTATGACGACTCGCAATCGGCAACTTGCACCGCTGGATTCAGCCTGACGGGCATTCGCATGATCGCGGCGGCGAAAACACCAAGCCCGAAGATCGGGGCAAGCAGAACGATCTAAGGAGGATGACATGTCCTTTTGGAACGATGTCGGACTCGGTCTCCAAGAAACAGTCTTCGGCAAGGACCGCCAGCCGTCGGAATTCTCACCGCAAGGGTACCAATACGATCCGAACGCATTCGGCCTCGGCTCGGAGGGAGACAAGTTCGGACAAATGCTCGCGCTCCAGGCCCAGGGAAAGGGGCCGAGCATTGCCGAGAACCAGCTCAACATGGGCCTCGGCCGCATCCTCGCATCCCAGGCCTCCCAGGCCGGGAGCATGAGTGGAGTGAGCCCGGGCATGGCCGCGCGACTATCTCAGCAGAATGCCGCGAACCTCGGGAGCCAGGCGAATATGCAAGCGGCCGGACTCCGGGCGCAGGAACAAATGGGCGCCCAAAGCATGTGGGGCGAGTACCTCGACCGGAACCGTCAGACACAAATGGCGCTCGAACAGGGGAAGGCCGGGCAGAACACATTCGTCCAGCAGCTCCTCGCCCAGCAAGCCATGCAGAACGCGCAGAATAGCGGCAAGTCCGGCATACTTGGGACCCTGACCTCCGCGGCCGCGGCCTACTACGGAAGCGGTGGCGGGGGTGGCGGCGGCACGCCTGCCCCGGCGGGCGGTGGAGGCGGTTACTACCAGGCCAATCCAGCGTACCAGGGGAATCCATGGGCGGCCCCGTATCTCAACCCCTACGGGGGAGCATCCTACGGTGGAGGCTACTGACGAGCGAGGAGGCGAATCATGGCTCAATGGACGAATCCATATCCCTCGACCGGCCCGAATTTCAAACGGTGGCAACAGGCGCAGAGCAAGCAAAGCCTCTTCGGCACTCCAGACGCTCCAGAGACGGCCGTACCACCCCTCCCCTTGGGCGTGGACGCGGACAAGGCTCCGCCCCCGCAGACGGTGGCCTCGCTCGACCTCTCCCCGGAGGAGCAAGCGGCCGTCCTGAAAGCGAGAGAGCTCGCGGCTCAGCAGGCGGACGCATTTCAGCGGCTCAATGCTGGCAAGGAGACATTGCCGGGAGGTCAAGTCTCCATCGGCGGGATGGTGGACCCAACCCTGGGAATCCAGGACCCTGTCCAACGGGCCGCAATGCAAATGGGTCCTGGCCGATCTCTTCGCCCGGCGCCGGACATGTCCGGGGTCTCCGAGGAGGAGCGGTCACTCATCCTCCGGAAGAGACAGCAGGCCCTCGGGGGAGGGCAAGGGAGGGTAGATCCCTCCACGCTCACGGGCGTTCCCCAGCAGGGCATGACGGGCGGAGCCGGGGGTTTCGGGCTCACGCCGTATCCGACGACGGAGGGGCTCCGGAAAATTGGCCAGCAGGTCGATGACCTCACGGCCAAGTACGCCTCGGGAGTCGCCAAGAGCCAGGAGCTCCTCGGGGTGGCTCAGGCCGCGCAGCTCGAGGCCCAGGCGAAGGCCTCCGGCATTGGCCAGGCCATGGGTGCGGCCCAGGCCGCGGCGCTCAAGCAGCAGCACGAAGAGATGCTCGCCTACGATGCCCAGCAGAAGCAGAGGGAGAGCCAGCGACAGGAGTGGGTGCGCTCGAAGTACGACGCCATCAATGCAGCCGGGCAGGAGTTCGACGAGGCCTCGCGGAGCTATAACCCGGTCCGCTTTTGGGCCAAGGCGGACGGGAGTTCCGACTACGGGAAGCGCATCATGGGCGCCATTATTATCGGCCTCGGGGAGTACGCGGCGGCGAAGACCGGGGGCCCAAACAGGGCGCTCTCCATTATCGACGACGCGGTGAACAGGGACCTCGAGGCCCAGAAGATGCGTATCCAGGCGACCGGAGAGAAGGCCCGAATGGCAGACACGGCCTACGCGAACGCGCTCCGGCAGACGGGGAGCGAGCGCGCGGCCGTGGAGGCGGACCGCGTAAAGAAGCTCGATGGGCTCCAGCGGTACCTAGAGACGATTCGGGCGAACTACGCGGCTCCCCAGGAAGCGGCTCGCTTCGAGGCCTTCTCGGCCGGCCTCACGGCCCAGAAGGCGGAGGCTCAGCAAAGGCTTGCCGGAGAGCTCCATAGCGCCTCTTTCGGGGCAGTCCAGGCCAAGGCGGAAAACGAAAAAGCCATCTTTTCCGGAGGTATGCAAAGGGCCGGAGCGATGAATCAGGCGGCCATGATGCGGGCCCAGGCCGCGGGCGCCGGAGCCGCACGGGAGCACCCGGACCTCCAGGCTATCCCTGGCACGATGCCCACGGAGAAGGACTGGGAGGCGGCCAAAGAGCAGGACGCGAAGCTGAACCCCGCGCTATCGACCATTCGAGATCTTATCGATTGGAGAGACCAGAACTTTTCCCTTGAGAAATCGGCCGTCAAGAAAGACAAGACGGCTCAAATGCTCGCGAATCAGGCGCGCCTCGCGATGGGAAATCTCGTCGGCATCAAGGGCCGGAGCTTCATGGCACTCATCGACACGCTGGGAATCCCCGCCGACCCAGAGGAATGGAACGTCATCGGACAGCCGATGATCGAGAAGCTCCGCACTCTCGTCAAATCCATCGAGAAACAGCACGCGGGATTCCTGAAGGGGCATCTTATCATGCCCCGTTCGACGTCCCAGGCGGTCCAGCAGTACGGAGAAGCGAGGTGACCGGTGGTCCTCTATGACCGCGACGGCAATCCCATAGATGTCCCGGACGCCGAGGTGCCGAAGGCGCTGCTCCAGGGAGGCCTCGCGCTCAAGAAAACCGACCTCGTTCCGGTCCTGGACCCTTCCGGCAAGGCGACGACCATCGGGGGCGAGGACGCGCACAGGCTTCTCCGAGACCCGAGCTCCGGCTGGTCCCTCGAGACCGCGGCCGCACGCGAGCATCGGCACACCGTCGAGAAGTACGGAGCCACCTTCGGCCAGGAGGCCCTCGCGGGCCTCGCCGGGGCGGGTAGGCTCGCGACCTTCGGGCTCTCAGATGTCGCCCTCACCGGGAGCGGGCTCGTCGCACCAGAGACCCTCCGAGGCCTTCAGGAGGCGAATCCCTCCGCGACGAAGGCCGGGGAGTTTCTCGGCCTCGGAGCCTCTCTCCTCGGAGGCCCCGAGGGGCTCGTCGGCAGGGCCGCCGGGAAAGGTATCGCCGGCGAGGTCCTTCGGGGCGCGACCTCCCTTCCTCGGCTCGCGAGCGAGGTGAACCTCGGCACGGAAGCGCTTGCGCTCCGAGCTCTCGGGGGTACTGCCGGCAGGGGTATCGTCGGGTCCTCGGTCCGGAGAGCCGCGGCCATGGGCGCCGGGAGCGCTCTCGAGGGGCTCGCCTACGGGGCCGGGCAAATCATCTCCGAGGAAGCGCTCGGAGACCACGACCTGACAGCGGAGCAAATCGTCGACCACCTCGGGGCCTCCGCGCTCCTCGGTGGAGGTCTTGGAGCAGGCCTCGGCGCCGGAGCCGAGCTCCTCAAGGGTGTCGGACGCATGAGTGGAGCGGGACTCGTAAAGCTCTGGGAGCGGGCCTCGGGGGCGACCGCGCATCCGCGCCTGGCCTCGAAAATCGAGGAGACCTTCGAGATCACTCCGAAGGGGGACATGACGGTAAGCCTCGGAGGCCGGGCCATGCCGGAAGCCGCGGAGGAGGCGCTCGGGCCCCGTCGAGCAAACCTCGGAGAGCGCATCCATGACGAGATCGTCTCCCTCCAGGCGGCGTCGACCGGAGGAGACAAGGCCGCGCTCAAGAGGCTCACCGCTCTCGGGGAGGAGGGTAGGGCCGCTCGAGCGAAGGCCGTCTCCGGAGAGGACGTGCGAGAGTCCGTGGCCCGTCGCATGGCGGAAGTGGATGACGAGATGGACGGGCTCATCCGCACCATCACGGACGAGGACCGGGGCGTTCAGAAGGTCAAAAACGTCGATAAGATCTGGGACGACTCTATCCCCGTTGCTCCGGAAGAGATCGCGACAGCACAGCTCGACATCATGGACACGACCCTGTCCGATGTCCGAAGGATGCGCGCCGAGGCGAAGGCGGACGGAAGCTGGGGCTTCAAGAACCAACTCCGGGACATGGAGGGCCTCATCCTCCGCCAGAGGCAGAAGATCGTCGATACGGTCGAGCATGGGGCGCAAACGACGAACAAGGGCGCCGAGCTATTCGAGCATGTGGACCGCTTCAAAAAAGAGCTAGCGAAGCTTCGGAATAGAATGCGAGTCGGGAAGGACGCTCCCTCTCCGGACCGGGACACGCGCGCGTGGATGGAAGCTACCTACGAGAAATTCCGCGAGCACCTCGAGGACCCGAGCCTCTACAATCGCGTGGGGATCGAACAAAAGGCCTACAACACGGATTATCACCGGTACCTCGGAAACGAAGAGTTCAACGCGAACTTCAGGGTGCCGGTCGACAAGGCCGGCTGGCAGACAATCTGGAAAGCGGATCCGGGGAAGTTCAGAGGTGCCGTCGACCGCATCGGAAAGACCTCCGGGGACCTCGAGATCAACTACCTCAAGGAGCGGTATGGCCGTGCCAATAAGCTCCTCGACCAGCTCACGAAGTCCTTCGACCTCGGAGAGGTCGCCGAGGGCCAGGTAGCGCGGGCGAAGCAGCTCGCGAAGGAATTCAAGGGGCTCATCGACAAGGCCGACGACACCATCCGGCTCCAGAACCAGTACGAGCGCATCATCAAGACCGGCTCGGCCGTGACCTCCATGGCTGGCGAGGTCGGGGGATTCATGTTGGGAGGCATTCCCGGAGCGATGATTGGAAGCCTCTTCGGAACCATCATGAACCCGGGGCTCGCAATCAAACGGCTCGCGACCATCGAGCGGGTGACGAATTCGCAGCACTTCGGAGCCATGAAGCGCATCGCGGAATTCTTCGGCCGCGCGACGAAGGGAGCGGCGAAGGGTGCCGCTGGCGCGGCCCGAAAGGCCATCGTCCCATCCTACGTAGGCATCCTCTCCCGCGTCGCCTACGGAGACGGGAAGCCGGACAAGAAGGACGTCCGGAGGAAGGCCTTCCACCGGCGCATCGAGGAGCTCCGGGACATCGTAACGGACCCGGAGACGACGGCCATGAGGATCGCCACGAAGACGGAGGGCGTAGCCTCCGCGGCCCCGAAGCTCGCGGCCAAGGTACAGGCGACCGCCGTTCGAGCGGCGGACTTCCTCTGGGGGAAGGCCCCGAAGCCGCCCGCGGAGACGCTCTACAAAACAAGCTGGGAGCCCTCGGACCAGGAGCTCGCTTCTTTCGAGCGGTACTCCGCGGCTATCGAGCATCCGACGTCCATCCTCCAGGACCTCCACGCGGGGGCCGTGAGTAGCGAGGCCGTCGAGGCCGTCCGTGCCGTCTATCCGCGCGTGTACCAGGAGATGGTCTCCGAGCTCGGGAGCCACCTCTCGGAGCTCCAGGAGACGCTCTCCTACGCGGACCGCTTCAATCTCTCCGTCCTCCTCGACCTACCGATTGACGCGACGGCGGACCCGGGGCATCTCGCGAGTCTCCAGGCCGCATGGGCCGGGACTGGAAAGGATGGAGCTCCGCCCATGGGAGGACCGCCGGAGGCCTCCAGGAGACCGAGCAAGCTCCGGACCGGAAGCCTCTCCCGGGAGAAGACGACGGAAAACAGCATGACCAAAGCAGACAAGCTCATTGCCTGATAGGAGACAAACCATGTGGACGAAGCCAAAGACCCTGACCTCCCTCGCCATGCTCATCGCCATCGCAATCATCGGCGTCTACGCCTTAGCGGGACCCGCGCCCTACGAGAAGACCGTCGACGATACCGTCGCTCAATGCGTTGCCATCACCGCAAGCTCGGTCCAGTACACCATTCCGACCGCCGTTCGCGGGCAGTGGTTCTATCTCGTCGCCGTCGACAACACGGCCTACCTGCTTGGGGGCTCGAATCCTACGGCGACAACGGCGGTGGGAGGATTCGCAATTTCGGTACCGGATTCAGCGCCCATCATGATGCGGCTCTCGAGCGCGAAGATCGCCGTCATCGGAAAATCGGCCGCAGGAACGATCTGCTTCATTCCTCAAAAAGTGACGTGAGACAGGAGACCCCCATGCGACGCTCCATCCTTGCGATCATCGCTCTCCTCGCATCTCCGCTTGCGTGGGGGCAGACGGGCATTCCTCCCTTTTCCTCGGGTGGCCTTGCGAGCACATCCTATCCCCTCAACTCCTCCGGGAACCTCCTCTCGACCTACCTCGGAACGCCCACGTTCTACTGGAGTTTCAACCAGACCGTGGGCGCGACGGTGACGGCCAACTCCGGGCAAACCATGACCCGGGTTGGTTCTCCAATCAGGGTATCGGACTGGACCTGGCCTTCGGGGCTTGGGGGAACTAATGGTTATGGCTACAAGAATGATTATTGGACAAGTACGATTAGACCGCCTACTGGAAGCTTCAGTGTTTTTGCCGTCGTTACGCCGTCGGCTCTCTCAAGTGGGCAGCGTTTTTTTACATGGATGGCCGCTGGAGACACTAGGGGAGGTTTTCTCAACATCAACGCACCTAGTGAATTTACGGTCGCAGTTTATCGCGACGGTACGTCAACACCATCAACTATTGTCGGGATCGCCAATGCTGCAGGTATAGGTAGAACGTCAATCATTGGAGCGTCTTACGATGCTTCAGGAGGAGATGGGCATTGCATCTTGACTCTATTTATTGATTCTTTGACCGCTGCTTCTACCAACACTGCGGTCGGGCCAATGTTCCAGGGTGCGGGCAATATTACAATCGGCGCCTCCGGCAATGGCGGAAGCCAATACTATGGAATTATTCACGACGTGGCTTATTGGTCCGGTCCTGTTATGACGGCCACACAGTTTGCATTCATGCGCGATACCTACCGTGGTCGCATGAGCAACAAGGGAACGGCCCCGATCATCACATGGAGCGCACCTGGAAGTCAGCAATTGGCTCCACCAAGTTCTGGTATCGAACCGTTCATGATCGATGCGCCGGCGAATGGCTCCATGGTGGGCGCCGTCTACACGGGCTCTGGCGGTCTATCTAAAGGACGTGCAGTTACGAACCTGCTATACAGGTCGAGAATATGCGCGACACCGGATGGCAGTAATCACCCCACGGGATGGACCGTGGTCGAGACAGTAGGTGGCGGAGGTACATCAGATGTCTCATGCAACACCACAACTTCAGTCGACGGAGCGTCTTCCGTAAAGATTGCCATGACTGTCACCTCTATAGGTACGGTCACGTCGAATTGCATTACGTCAGGGATTGCAGCGGATCTGTACGCATCGATATGGGCAAAAGAAACTAGTGGTACGCCAGGCGTTACTCTCAGTATTATAGAGTATGATGCATCGGATTGTACCACAGCACTTGCTTCAAATACGCTTGCAACTGTTAGTGGTTCGACGTGGACTCGCTATGGGGCAAAGTTGGCAGCCGCCACCTGGAATGCATCTACGAGCTCTTGGAAGCTACAAATTGCGAACGCTGCAGCGGGGACTGTATATTTTGACGTTCCGATGGCACATGTTGGGTCCGCCGATCTCTCCATTTCGTGTACATCCGACGCGGACGCGGTGACGGCATGCACGGCGAACTACGGCACGATCACGAATCCGTTGACCACGGGAAATTGGACGGTCAAGGGAGTACAGCGCTTGACGATGGCCGTGCCCGGAGTGGATCGTTACGTTTTCTCCGTTCCCGGGACCTCGGGGAGCAACAACGCAATCGGCCTGTACTTCGCAGCATCAACGAACGACAAAATCTTCTACGTGTACGACTCAGCGGGAGCGCTCAGGACAAGCACCATCTCCGATGCCATCACCGCAAACACGGACTACGCATGGACCGTGTGGCATCGGATGACGGGGGAGATAGGGTTCTCGTTTGGGGAATGGACAGGGACCGTCGCCGGAGCGGGGACGGGCATCCTTGCGACCCCATCAACAACGTTCAACCTCGGACACGCGACCGGAGACGGGGCCGGATGGCTCCGAGATCTTAAATTCTACAAGCGGGTGAAGCCATGACGCGAAACCATATCGCATTGACAGCATTCATTTTTCTCATCGCGGCATGCGTCGGGACGTGCTTTCTCGCATCGTCGAGAGCTGGAGATGGGGCGGCGAGCTCGGCCGCGGCACCGACGTTAAGGATCGCTCGCTTGCCCGCGGGCAAGTGCTCCGAGGAGAGATGCCCCAAGGGGAGCATCGCGGGGGACGGGTGGTGCGCGTGCCTCACCGCGTCGAAGGCATCCGAGCCGGTGGCGGAAGAAGTGAAGAGCACAAGCGAGCTCGCCGCCAAGGACACGCGGAAGATGATGCTCTGCGGCCCGGACAAGGACGGGCAAGGGGGTGGCGTGAGCTATCCCCTCGCGTCGGACCCCTTGCCCATTGGATGCTACGAGATACTGCCAAAGGTACTCTTGCCCGGGGTGCAAACCAACTCCCTCCCGACGGGCATCGAGGCTCAGCTCGAGGTGGAGTGCTATCCATGCCGGGTGTCTCCCGGGTCATGGGGGCCATGCCCGCATTGCATCCTATGGCCCGGAGGATGCGCGAGGGCTTGCCCGGTGGTGGATGGAGGAATGCCGTAGTGACCCCGTCCCAGGTCGGCCTATCGCTCTCGTCCTCCCCGGAGCTTTTGTACTTTGCGCTCGGGATCTCGTTGCTTGTCATCGTGCTCCTTGCGGGCCTGACCTGGAGGCTCATGGGAGAGCGCATCAAGGGACGAGAGCGAGAGATGGACCTACTTGACCGACGCCTCCAGACGGGCACCGACACCATGCAAGCGCTCTCGCGGAGCGTGACGATTCTTCAGGGCGAAAGCGCTAAATGGATAGCATCCATGGTGTCGCAGGACGTCTTCGTTCGCTATATTTCAGACAACCAGAAGGAGCATCGAGAGCTCGAACGCATGCACTCCGACCTGGTGTCCGAGGTCCGCTCGATGGGCGCCAAGCTCGACGGTCGCCTATCCACCATTACGACGCTGCTGTCAAAGCTGATCGTGGTAAAAGATCCCGACGAGGAGAAATCGACCAATGGTCAAGCCTAAAAAAGAGATCGCTTCTTTTTCGATTTGCACCGCGCGCCCAATGCATCCCATTGTGAATGGCCTTCCAGAGCTCCTGTCCAGGATAGAGTCGCGGAAGGGAGCCCACTTCGGCCCGCGGCGTAATCCAATCACCGGCCTCGAGGAGTTACATGACGGCATCGATCTGCCCTGCGGGACCGGGACTAAGATTCGTGCTCCGTGGGATGGAGAGGTGGACGAGTGTTTCGAGTCTCCCAAAGGAGGTCTCTCGCTCATCATCTATCATGAAGAGGAGCACCTGAAGTCTGGCTATGCTCATCTCAGAGCTACCATAGGCTCGGTGGACAAGGGAGACCTAGTGAGGCGCGGAGAGCCGATCGCGGTCTCTGGCTCCACGGGCAAATCCACGGGACCGCATTTACACTTCACGATACGCAGAGAGACGGCCATCGAAAAGGACTGGGTCAAGGTGGACCCGCTACCGTTTTTGGAGTCCGCGGGGCCGGACAGGAAATAGGAGGGACCATGCTCGAGTACATGAAAGGGTGGCTGAACCGGCAGCTCCAGAGGGAGACCTTCTGGCCCGCGGTGGGGATCGTCGTCTCCATCGTCTGGCTTTTCAGGAGTAAACAGGGCGTCGAAGAATTCCAGTCATGGGCCTTCGCCTTCGGAGGCCTCGCGGCAATCCTCACGGGGGGAGTCGTCGCGAACAAGCGGCTGAACGTCTCCGGGCCCACGGCGCCGAGTTCGGGCGCGGACCCCGCCCTCGATGTGAGTCAAGAGATCGCGCCAAAATGATGGCTGATTCTTGGGCGCAATGGCCGGACCCACCACCCAAAAAGGTGCATGTCCCATTCCGAGAATCCGTCCAGGAGCGCTGGCCATGGAGGACACCCCATGCTCCAAGATGTCTGGCAGTCCATTGTCGCTCACATCACAAACTGGGTCGTCGGCGCAGGCCTCGGGATAGCCTCCCTCTGGGGTTTCGTCACATGGTGGAGGCTCTCCAGGCGGAGGAGGACGAGGGACCAGGAGCTCGACACTCGACTCTCCGCCGTCTCGGACATCTCCCGGGACGAGGCCGGTCGGGCCCAGACCGCCATGGACCAGGAGATCGAGGAGCGGGTCCAGAAGATCCGCGCCGAAGCGGATTCCGCTCGGACTGAAATTCGGGCACGCTTCGGAGGCAAAAGCAAATGAAAGCGCTTGTTTTATGCGCCCTCGCGTGCGCGAGTCTCTGGGAGGGCCAAGGATGCCTTCGGACGGCCAAGCCCATACCTGGACCACCCCCTGACCGCTCGGAGCGATTCTGGGGGCCTTTGATGGCTCGATGCGCGCCGTCCGCTCAGGACGCCACCGTGGTCACCTGCCCCATGGAGGACTTCCGTTCCCTTCTCCTCCGTACAGTGGACCTCTGGGAGGAGTGCAATGTCTCCGGGGCGGAGGCCGACCATCACGCCCAGGAGGCCGAGCTCGCCAAGCGCCTCTGCGAGTCTTACTCCCGAGAGCTCCAGGCCCAGTCAGAGAGGTACCAGGCCCAGCGGTGGTGGTGGGCCGGGGCTGGCCTCGTCGCCGGCGCCCTCTGTGGGGCACTCCTCATCTCCCGGTAGCTCCTAGACCCCAAAAATACCTCTTGACATGTAATACGATATGTATTATGATTAGATCATGGGTCAAGGAGACCCGAAAAAGGAGCGGAAAATGAAGACAGCTAATTCGGATCTTAGGTCTTGGGATTTGTGCGAGATCGTAGGCAAAATAAAGGGGGAAGAAGTGAGATACGATAAGGGCAGGAGAGAGATCCGCGTAAAGGGGTCGAGCCTGCCCTACAATCACCTGACGCTCCAAGAGGCCAAAGATCTATTGTCGCAGTGGGAGGATGCAGAATACCCAGCATGTGTGCTGGATGCAATTTTTGGGGATGACGTATGACGGCTCGGGACGTGGTATGCGTCCGGCTCTCGGCCAAGGAGCGCTCGATACTCGAGCGCCACGGCCGACAGCTCGCCGACCAGCTCCGGCGAGATCTACGGCTCATCTATGCGATCGAGGAGGCGGAAAGGATGCGGAAGGGACACACTCCCCCCGGGTATCCACCCCTGACCATCCAGGAGCTCCGAGAGCTCCTCGACATCTCCGACTGATTGATCCTTTGGAGGAGTACCTACCTCGGCGGGTGGCCCGCCGACCTACCCCGGACCGAATCTGTCCTAAAAAACCGGACAGTTTCCAGGGGTAAGGTCTCTGGATTCTCCAGAGACCTCGGACATGGTAAGGTCTCTGGAGTTTCCGGGGCAAGGTCTCCGGAGTTTCCAGGGGCAAGGTCTCCGGAGTTTCCGAGCACCCTGTCTCAAGTAGGGTCATCGGAGTTCCCGAGCAGAGTCATTCTGGCGCCTGGGGGTCGGCATCTCTCTCTCCCACTCATCTCTCAGTTGATCAAGACTCGCGGGCTCAAGGCCTTCTCCCTTTTGGGAAGCGTCCATCGCCGCGATGGTTGTCGTGTTTGGCGATCAACAATTCGACGCGACGCAGAAAGAAAGCTTTGTAAGGCGATTGTCGCAGGATGAGCATTCCGCCGATGAACGGACCTCGGAAAAACATGCCAGGACAACGGCCCATTCACTTTCGCATATCTGGACACAGGAACGCGATTCGTCACATGCGGTGACGGCGTCACCCAAGTCGAGCGCACTGTTACCCAGGGTCAACGTGCAACCGAAAGAATAAAAAATACTGGCTGCTTCGTTGCAATTGATTGATTTTTTTTGTTCATTTGAGCTCCCGCATCCGATCAAAAACAGCATCACGAAGATGATAAAAATGTTTCTCATGGGTCTCCCTCCTTGAGTGGTAGGCATTCCATCATCATACCACAAGACACACCCTCGCCAGTAAAAATCCAGCGAGGGCGTATGTGAGATCTTTCGGTAGTTGGCTGGCTTTCTATCTCGCGAGCCCCATGGTGTCAAATCTTTTTTTTCTTGCAAAAAACGCAAAAGAATTGTTGACCGTAAGGTATTTAACGTGTACCTATCATTCTTGTGAGATAACCTTTTTCGGGAGTGACCCCCATGACAGAAGAAAGAGCAATGATTACGCGCCCTGACGCGCAGACACTTATCCGTCCGCTGGTCAATCCAGCGGACCTCATAGCACATCACCGGGAGGTGACAGACCTCATCGGCAAGGCGCTGGAGGAGGGGAGGGACTACGGAACGATCCCTGGAACCAAGGAGCCGACGCTCCTGAAGCCCGGGGCCGAGCGGCTCATCATCGCCTTCGGATGCTCGGCATCCTACGTGGTCCTCCAGCAGGAAATCGACCACGACCGCAAGGTGGAATGGACGAAGGAAAAATGGGACAGGAGCGCCGGGCGCCGTGTCCAGACGACCGGGACATCAATCGGGCTCTATCGATTCGTCATCCGATGCGATCTGATATCGAGGAAATCGGGTGAATCCATCGGCTCCGGAATCGGAAGCGCATCGACGATGGAGGGGAGGTACGTGGATAGGCCCAGGGAGCTCGAGAACACAGTCCTGAAAATGGCCCAGAAACGAGCGATGGTGGCGGCGGTACTCGGCTCTTTCGGACTATCAGATCGATTCACACAAGACGTCGAGGACCAGGTCCATAGCGGCCGGGGGGAGTCGCCGGCCCCACGCGGAGGAAAGCGTCCGGCGACTCCTCCATCGAACGGCGTTACGCATGGGACGACAAACGGAGTCGCGGCCATATGGCAGATTGCATTTTTGAAAAAGATGCCGCGCGAAGAATTCGCCGCAAAGACGCGGGAGCTCGCTATCACGCCAGACTTGAAGACACACACGCCAGAAGCCATGAAGGTGCTGGAAGCGTGGGTGCAAGCATGGACAGCGCCGGCGGCTCCGGCAACTACGAAGGAGCCGAGCAAAAAGGAGCAAGCGATCCAGTCACTCCGGGAGAGCGCGCGGGCGTGGTATCCCTCAGACCCGGAGCTCCTGGATTACGTGAGTGACTATCTCCGCAGGAGCATCAATACACTCGACGAGCTCACGGCAAAGGAGATCTCGGATATCCTCATCGACCTCGACACGATGGCGGGGCAAGAGGAGCCACCAGATAATGTGCCTTTGGAGTAGCGTCGATGCTACGTAATCCGTGGGACTTCTCCTCCTGGGTGGCTTGCTCCCGATGCGGGATGGAGCATCCAGGATGGACCGTAGAGGACGGGGTGGACGATCAGGTCTCTCGGCTCTGCCCGCAATGCCTCGATGAGATGACCGGAGATCCGAGGAATTATTTTAAGAGCGGAAAATTGATATCTTTTAAAAGATGTAAAAATTCAAAAATCATAACCCCTAGAGGGAGATGAAATTACACTTGACTTTCCAGACAAATCGAGAAAGGATGGCTACCCATGTGGGATCACCGCACCAGAAAATCCGTGCTGGATGATACAAAAGAGATGGACCCTGTGAGCGTGAGAGCCTATCTCGAAGAGAAGGGTGTTCCGATGGCGACATACCGCTATTGGAGGAAGCTCGCCAAGGAGGGGCTTGTGCCGGGAAAGCCCGGGCAGGCCCCATCCCGCGTCAGGGAGATAGTGCGCGAAGAGCTCCGAGAGGAATTGCAACACCATCTTGAGGAGTATCACAAGGGCAAGAGGAGATTTGTAATTGGCGCCGAAAAAAGGTAGTTTCACATTTCATGTTGAGCTCTCGGTGAAGGAGCGCCTCAAGAACGCCGTATACTGGCTTTCAGGGCCTCCCCTACGGCTTAATCTATCCAATTTCCTGACCGATGTAATCGACAAAGCAGTAAGAGATCTTGAGGAGGAGCACAACCATGGAAAACCGTTCAAGAAACGTCTACATGAATTCGTGGGCGGAAGGCCCATGAAGTAGTATTTACGAGGGATTCGGTAGCACTTTTTTTTGGAATATTAGGTATACGTTTTACATGTTCCACCTAACGTATGGGCCGGAGACTCGGATGAACACTCGCTCTTCCGACACGCTGAAGGTGTCTCTGACGATAGGGAAGATAAGAGCAATGGCATCACAAGGATGTAGTCCATCGGAGATACTTGTGTGGCTAATCCTGCTTGCTCATGCCGATTCGGAGTGGAGATGCTTCCCGTCCGTCTCACTGGTCGGAGCATACACGGGGCTCGCCCAGAGGCATGTCATCAGAGTCCTTGGGCACCTCGAGGAGATGGGAATCGTAAGGCGAGAAATGAGATCGGGATGCTCCACCATCTATTACATCACGCATCCACCAACCCCTGACATCTTGTCAGGGGTACCCCGGGCCAAAAAAGCGCCACCAACCCCTGACATCTTGTCAGGGGTACCCCGGGCCAAAAAAGCGCCACCAACCCCTGACATCTTGTCAGGGGTACCCCTGACATCTTGTCATGGGGTCAAAAGTCCCACCCCTGACAAGATGTCACCCGAACTTAAAGACTTAAGATCTTACTTAAAGAGAGACACTGATCTTGTTAAGATATGCAGCAAAGATTCTCTCTCTTTTTCGCCTTCGGCTGGACCCCTAAAACCACCTCCCGCGACCCGTCCGATGAACGGGGAAGCCGAGGCCATCCTGGAGACCCGGAAGACCTACGCCGCGGCGTGGGGCCACCCGGTCGAGGAGCGCCTCCCTGGAGACATCCTGCTCCGGCGCGTGCTCGAGGCGATCCGGGCCGACGGCCTGGAGGGAGTCAATCGTGGGCTCCTAGGCCATCACCGAATCGCGAGCCGGGATGGATCTCAGCACGGGAGGGGATACCATCACGCATTCCCTCCCCTCCGCATGGATGACGGCATCGACTATCGGCACCTGGACTTCGACAGGTGGTCGGAATTCAAGGCCGCCGGGCCAAAGCCGGAGCCCGTCCTTCCGACGCAGGCGCAGATAGAGCCGGTGAGCGAAGAGGTAACAAAAATGGGCCTCGAAATGATGCGGAAGGAAATATTTCACAGGGGGACTAACGGGGACAATCGGAAAGGGGACCTGAAATGACAGAAAGAAAATGGACAGAGTTCGTCGAAAGAATCGCGAAGCACGTATCAGATTCTGGCTTCTCGTCCGAGGAGGTGAAGATGGACCTGGTGGATGAAGTGCTGGAGGCCATCTATGCATCGGGCATGCGCGTCGAGGTGGAGGAGGAATCGAATGAGCATCGCAAAAAGACTGGTTGAGGTTGCGATAGAGCTTGGGCTCTTGGATGAGCTCCGAAAGATCTTGGACGCCACGGACGAAAGCGATAGCCTCGCCGGCGCCGATTCCCGGGGCCGAGGAGGAGGTTCAGAATGGCCCCTCGAAAAAAGGGATACAGGGTCGTCGGGCCCTACCGCCATCATCGACGATGGCGAATCGAGCTTGTTGGACCGGATGGGAGACGAGCTCTGGAATCGTTTTCGACAGAGGGCGAGGCCCGTCTCGCTGCAAAAGCCGCATGGCGAAAAGTCCCAGGAAGAGTAAGCGTGGCGAGCGTGGTAGAAAAGTACGAGGAGCACTTGGTCGCGAAGGGCAACAAGGCGCGGGCGATCGCGGAGACCATCCGCCGGGTGAGATCTTTTCACGCGGGGGACCTCGAGCGATCCATCGGGGACGTCCCCCATGGGACAATCTCTGACCGGTACAAGGCCATGAGCTCCGAGCTCGCCGCAGACACCCACCGGAATCGGCTTGCCGAGGTCAAGACGTTTTGGAGGTGGGTGGTCATGCGAGGATTAGCCACCAGAAGCCCTGCGGAGGCCGTGGAGCCGATCGGAAGGCGGAACAAGGGAAAGCCACAGCTCCGGCGGTCCGAGGCCCGTGAGCTCTTTCTGTGGGCCTCACAGGATGCGTCGGCAAATCCCGAGGCGAGTCTCGCCGTGCTCATGGTCCTGACGCTCGGACTCCGCGCGTCCGAGCTACTGGAGAGGAGGGTGAGAGATGTAGATGTGGGGGAAGACTCTGTCCTGCTATGGATTGACATGGGGAAGACTAGAGCGGCGGCCCGCGTGCTCGAGGTCCCGGAGCCGGCATTGAGCATGCTCCGCGACTGGATAGCCGATCGACCGGGGGAGCAATACGTCTTCGCAAGCAAAGACTCTCGGACTGGCCATCGGGACCTATCGTGGCTCCGCAAAGTGCTCCGCTCCCTTTGCGTGCGCGCGAAGGTCCCGGTGGTCTGTCCGCATGGGCTCCGTGGGACGAGGGCCACGCTCGCCGTCGAGGCGGGTCTCTCCGCGCACATCATCGCTCGCGAGCTCGGGCATGAGAGCTTCGTCACGACGCGGAAGCACTATCTCGCGGAGGGCGTCGAGGAGAAGGCCAGCACGAAGGCGTTCATGCGCGTCATCGAAGGAGGACGGGAAAAAAGCGGTGGGGTATCGTGATTGATACCCCACCGCGTGGCGAGAGCGATGCGGAAATGCTGGAAAAACATGGAGCTGATGGGGATCGAACCCACGGCCTCCAGAGTGCGATTCTGGCCAACCGCGAAGAAAATTGAATAGTTGCGCCAAAAATCAACTACCGGCTTTCGGGAATCGGCAATCCAATCAGGCACATAGGCGGTGGAGAATCGGAGGAGAGGACATGACCATCAGGCAATGTTTCGAGATCATATCGCGCGAGGGAGACTTTTCGCTACGGTTCGCGCCGGAGGGGGATGGGAGCATATCCCTCGAGCTCGAGCTCTGGAACGTCAACCCCCAGGAAAGAGAGATGGAGCGCATCTATCGCCTCGGGAAGCTCGAGCTCATCGAGACCAAGATGCTCGGGGAGAAGCTCTCCCTCTTTCGCAGGCATGCCTTGATCGAGGAGACCCATCGCGGTCGAAAAAAAGAGGACCAGGCGCTCGACCCCGTCGAGGAGCACATCCGGAAGGTGGCCGAGCAGAAAGGGGAGGGGAATGAGTGAGAAGCTTTGCACGCGATGTAAGAGAGAGCTCCCCCTCGATCTGTTTTCGGCGCGCGAAGACTACTACACGGGGGAGATGATAAAGGACGCATTGTGCCATTCATGCCGGAATCGGGCGACGAAGGAATACCGGGACCGAAAGGCGCGAGAGGCCGAGAATCCCCGGCCGAGCAGAAAGAGGGAGAGGCTAGACCGCGAGGACGTGGAGGCGTGGACATGAGGGAGCAAGACGTGGAGCGCATCGAGGGGAAGCGGACGTGCTGTTGCCCAAGCGAGGACCCGTTTGAATGCGTCAAGCGGCGATACCCATCGGAAGAGATAGTTCACGAAATCGAAGTAGGGATAAAGGGACCATGTGAGTGTGCGTGTCATAATGAATACTGGGAGGACATGGAAGAATATGGCGAGCCAGATTGACAAGTGCTTGCAGTGTGGAGCACGGATTATATGGGTCTTCGCGACGGCGACGGGGCGTAGGATGCCCATGGACGCGGCGACGGACCCGAAAGGGACATGGATAATCGAGACCTGCGGGCCGGACTATTACGCGAGATGTGTAGGGAAGGACTTCACGAAATATGCCGGCATCCGGCACAAATCGCATTTCGCGACTTGCCCGGATGCCAATAGATTCAGGGTGAAAAGAAAGTGACCAGCTTGGAACAAGAGAAGGAGCTAAGGGATGATGAGCCCAGGGCCTTGGAAATTCGACCCGGAGGAGGATGAGATCGTCCGTGATGCGACCGGGGAATGGGTCTGTTGCGTGACAGAGTCTCCGACCCGCGAGGCCGGCGTCTCAAACGGCCGCCTCATCGCCGCGGCGCCCGATCTCCTGGATGCGCTTCGCCTGCTTGTTCACGACATCGACAAGATGGGCATCACGGGCCTTCGGGAATGGGCCTTGATGCCGGCCATGGATGCCGCATCGAGGGCCTTCAAGTGCCTGGAGGGCGTCGAATGAGCGATCGTCTATCCCTCTGGGTGATCTACAAAAGCCCCCGTGACTATCCGGGGAAGTACGTCATCCGTGAGCAACGGGTTTTGGACGGCGGAAAGATCTGGATCTCTCCCGTGTGCGACCTCGCGCGAGATCTCCGGGAGGCCCGGGAGAAGCTCCCGATAGGTCTCTATCCCCTCGGCCGCATGGAGGGAGACGACCCGGCGATCGCCGAGGTGTGGATATGATTACAATGTACCGGCCCGGCGTGACCCGGGATGTTCTTTGAGGATTCTTGTTATACCCGTGATTTATGGGCTATCAAGCCGTGGCCCCGGGTGACGGGGCACTTTGAAAAGGAGTAAAGTCATGACTTGGGAGATCTGCCAGCGCGATAGTGAGAGGGTCCTCCCGAGAATCCTCCCGAGCGGATGGGAACACTGGGGGCCATCGGCCGGAGGATTCGCGAGCACTAGCGGATTGCGGGTATTATCCTCAGTCGTCGTCGACCGAGAGCAAGACGGCCGGAGATGGCATCATGTATCGGCGTCTCGAGCAAATCGTCTCCCATCCTGGGAGGACATGTGCGAGGTCAAGGAGCTATTCGTCGGACTTGAGCGTAAGGGGATCCAGATATTTCCTCCGCGCTCGGAATACTGCAATGGGCATCCGTTCTGCTTGCACCTCTGGTCATGCCTCGATGACGTGGCATGGCTACCGGATTTCCGGTTCAATGGGAGAATATAAAGAAAAGGGAGTGAAGTCATGATTATTGACGAACTAAGAGAGATGGCGCAGAAGATATTCATGATCGGAGGAAAGGTGTCCGAAATCATCATTGACGAGTCCGGTTGGAGCCGACTGATCTCCGAAGTAGATGAACGTGATTTGTCTCTCGCCACAAAGAGCAACGGAGACACTCTCATCACCGAGGTAACGATCATGACATGCAGCGGACCCGTGAAGATAAGGAAAAAGGGATCGTGATGCAAAGCGTTTTGGATCGAAACAATAAGACACACGATGTCCTCTACTCCGAGACATGGGAGGAGGACGGTATCCGATACGACATCAAGCAGCTTCGGATACGAGGTATCGATGCTTATGTCAAACCTTTTGCTGGTTTGTTGACAAATACCATGAAGAGAGGCCATTTTGTGGCGTATCTCACGACAGACCGTCCCATCGAGAAGGGACTCGAAGACGCTCCGGTCAACGGCGGAATCACGTTTGACATGAACTCAGAGAATGGGAATCGGACCATCGGATTTGACTTCGCCCATTACTTCAATGAACTACACGAACCAAGCCTCAAGGAGATAAGGGGAGAGCTTGAGGCCCTTCGGCATTATCTGTTCGGGGAAACACCATGACGCCAGAGCACCTATCCCTATGGGTGATCTACGATAACCCCCGTGACCATCCAGGCAAGTTTGTGGTCCGGGAGCAACGGGTGTTGGGCGGCGGTAGGATCTGGCTCTCCCCCGTATGCGAGCTAGCGCGAGACCTCCAGGAGGCCCGGGAGAAGCTCCCGGCGGGGCTTTATCCCCTCGGCCGCCAAGAGGGAGACGACCCGGCGATCGCCGAGGTCTGGGTGTGATCACAATGTACCGGCCCGGGAACAAATGCAACACAGGTTCCGATCCAAAAGCGAGTGGCCTTTCGTTTCCCCCGGGCCGGATTCTTTTTTAAGGCGGTGAGCCATGATTAAAGAGATGAAATTCACAGATCTCGCCCCTGTCCTCAGGACGATATCCTACTTGTCGCGATTGCTTAACGATTCTATTCGGTATGGCAATGTAAATCCGAAAGTTGATATTGCGCTCCTCCGTGACTGTGGGCCCTGGGAGACGCTCCCAGGGAAGGCAAAGGATGCATTCGCCGTGTACGTGATAAAGCATTTGATTGACATAGACTATTTTCAAGGAGGTTGAGCCATGGTGAAGATCAGGCATGTGGACATTGCCCCGATTCTCGCGACCATATCCAACGCATCTCGATTGCTTCACGCGAAGATCCGCCAGGGGCGGACGAAGGACCTACCCTATTGCGTCGACTATGCGCTCCTCCAGTACCGCCAGCCATGGGAGATGCTCCCGGGGAAGGCGAAGGATGCCTTTACCGTTTTCGTCATGCAGTATGTGATGGGCATGTCCTTTCAAGAGGAAGAGCAGGAGCTCCTCGACGAGGGCAAGAAAGAGGGCGCCGGATCTTCCCCCGCCCCTTGATGCGAAAACGTGTACGTTGCAAACGTTTCCAAGACGTGAGAGATCTGGATCAATGACATGAGAAAGGCGGTGACGTGCCTTGCCAAGTGGCCTCCCGATTGCGATCCGAAAAGCCGAGGAATCGGACCTGTCTTTCGTCATCGCCTCCTGGTCCGATTCCCTCCTCGGTCACTCCCCGGAAATACGCGCATGGCTGGGAAAAGAGGACACGGAGCTATCGAGAGAGCTCGCCCGCGGGTACAGGAGAAAGATTGCCGCCGTCCTCCCGGAGTCCGAGACGTGGGTCACGAGCCATCGCTCCGAGCCCGCTATCCTGTACGGCTTTGTCGTCACCGGACGCGGCAGGACGACAACAGAGAAGATCGTTCACTACCTGTTTGTGAAGGAGTCATTCCGGCACCTGGGGCTCGCGCGAGGCCTTCTGGAAGCCGCGGGAGCCGGGTCTTCAAGCAGCATCATCACCACCCATTGGACACGCGCCTGTGAGGCCTACGATGATCATAGGCCCGGGTTTCTCTTGTACCGACCAAGCCTTTTCAGGGCTTGCCATTGGAGACGCCACCATGAGACCGATAGTGCTCAAAGAAGTGAGATTGCGTGAATCCTTCCCTGTCACGGGTATCCAGCCAGACAAGGGCCCTTTCGACGCAGAAAAGCACGGGCTCCGAATGTACCTTTTCGGAGACTACCTTTTCTTCGAGGTCTCCGACCCGGCGAATCCCAAGCCACCGAGGCCGGAGGGCGCTCCGCTACAGCAGGTGGTACCCGCGACCCTGGCTCAGGTCATGACGCCTGCGGATCACATCCAGCTCGAGCACCTGGTCGGGGACTACGAGCTCGGCCAGAGCGACGAGAAGACCGATCGATTCCCAGGCCCTCCAGAGCCCATCCAGGGCTCCGGAGGACGGGATGAGCGCCCTGGTGTGCCCCCCGTGGCCGAGCCACCTCCTGGCCAGGCGGAGCCCCTCCAGGAGGCCGGCGTCAAGGCGGCTCCTGACGCAACCCATGTCGACGTTGTCAGGGTGGAGCTCAGCCCCGAGGCCCAGGCCAAGGAGGCGGAGGAGGTCAAGGAGACCGAGGCCTGGATCGCAGACCCCCGCCAGATAGACATCGAGAAGGTGGTCCATCCTCACCCGGACACTATCCCGGAGCAAAAGCCGGAGGTGGAGCAGGAGCAGGAGCACGAGCCGGAGCGGAAGCACAAGAAGCACAAGAAATGACGGCCCACAAGTACACGCTCAAGGTCGTCGCCATAGACCTTGGAGACAAGCTAGAGCTCGGCCTCGAGGTCGACGGCTCCGCGGTTGGAGTGCTCCGTCTCCCCAAGGCTCCGGCGGCTCTCCTCGTCCGGGCGCTCCGGCACGGGGCGAAGCAGATCCAGACACCCATCGACGTCGAGGTCGAGCTCGTCGAGCACCCGGAGACTACTCCGTGAGCGACGAGTCACTCACTTGGAATCCCTTTGCCGCCCCAATCGAGGAGGCCAGGTCCAGGGCAATCGACGACAAGAAGGCGAGGATGATTCTCGAGCTCTCCCGGGTCGCGGCCGTCCGTGCCATCAAGCGGAGTGGCTTCGAGTGGCGGATCGACCTCGATGATCTCAAGGATGTAGCCTCCGGATGCGCGCTCCTCGCGCTCGAGGCCGAGCTCCGAGGCCGTCCGTACAGTTGGAAGCTCTACAGGCTCGCGGCCATGACCTCCCTCTTTTCGCTCATCGGGAGGCCCACGACGGGCGCGAATAAGCCGACTCAGTATGGCAAGATAAACGGGACCCTCGGTCGAGTCTCGCTCGAAGACGTGAGCCTCTCCACTTCGGCCTCCGATCCATTTGTCGCGATCGCATTGCGAAGATTGCCACAGCTCTGGTCGAGGCTCACCGAGCGCCAGGCGGAGGCCTTCGTCGCATACATCCGGGGAGACGATCTATTCGAGGTGAAGGACGAAAAGAAGAGCTGGTCGATGCGAAATAACTTAAACCTCGCTCTCCAGAAGCTCCGAGGTCGCGGGACGGAGGACATCGGGCGCGAACAGGAGCGCAAGCCCTCCTGTGGCTCGGGCTCCGATAGATGCCCGGACTGCCATAAGCGAGGATCGTTTTTTGTCTGTCTCCGATTCGGACTTCACCTGATGTGGCAAAACAAGAAGATTCAAAGGCTCGTCAGGTGTGACCGTTGCATCGACGAGCTTGGAAAGCGGAAGCCATGGCATCGGCCATCTACACGTGTCCCTTTTTTTGCTGGGGATGATGGAAAAGCCATTAACTGCCAGACCGACAGGACAGCTTAATGGGGGCTGCCCCGCCTACATCATCATCCCCGGCACTTTCCCCTACCCTGTGGTAAAATAAATCCCATGAGCAAGAAAAAGGGCCCAGGTAGGCCTACGAAGTATAGCAAGAAGATTGCCGCGGAGATCTGTCGGCTCATCGCCAAAGAGCGGATGTGGCTATACGAGGCGGCCGAGAAGGTGGGGGTCCATGAGCACACGATTATGAATTGGGAAAAGAAGAATCCGGAATTTTTGGATGCATTAAAAGGCGCTCTGGAGCGAAAAATCGCGCGATGCCTCCGCCTCATCGAGGAGGCCTCGGATCTCCCGGTGGGCGCAAAGAATTGGCAGGCCGCGGCGTGGATCTGCGAGAGGACCTATCCCGAGCGCTTCTCTCTTACCCATCGGGTGGACCTGAAGGGCGACATGAAGCAACGGATGACTCTGGAGC